>ULYY01044939.1_pt1 | contig 10972 bp, 17 predicted proteins | sample 1962601 | NCBI WGS metagenome assembly ULYY01 (sample SAMEA4835875, study PRJEB28245) | human gut metagenome | biome: gut microbiome; material: fecal sample | place: Denmark | collected 2008 | reverse complement strand
CAGTCAAATGAATTACCGAGGAAAACTTGACACTTACCTTTTCCATCTCAACCCTTGACAAAGCCCGATTCTCCACGTATAATGATGAAGTTGATAATTTTATCCACCAGCTTAAGGCGCTGTATAAAACGTACAGCAGGAGCTATCAAGCGGCAGGCCGATAGGTAAGGAGGTGCTAAGAATGCCGGTTCCGAAGACAAAAAGTTCCAGATCCCGTCGTGATAAGAGACGTGCTAACTGGAAGCTGACTGTTCCGGGTCTTGTGGAATGCCCGCAGTGCCATGCACTGAAAAAACCTCATCATGTATGCCCTGTATGCGGTTACTACAAAGGCAAACAGATCATCAGCAAGACTGTTGAAGAATAATAGAAAAACGTTTTCCTCCAGAGGGAAACGTTTTTTTAGTGTCTGGAAAAGGGGAGAAGTAATGAAGAAAAAAGTGCTGGAAGTGTCGGAGATAAGGGCATCATTTTTTTGAACCTATCCACAGCGTTCCTTCCGGTGGAAGGAGCGCTGACTACCAGGGGATAGGCGATGGCAGCTCTTAGAATCCGAAGGGCCCCTCAAGCCTGAGTATCTTTTGTGTCCTTTTGTGTCTGTGGTACCACTTTCTCCCGCAAGCGGGGGATAATCATGTGAGTGAATGCGCCCTTTTATCTATTTTTCACATGGTATCTATACTGAAAATATGCTATAACAGGGCCAATCCACGATTTTCCCCGTATTTATCGAATATTTTTATAAAACGGCAAACAGACGGCAAAAACTTCAGCTTCCGAAAATTGCCTCTATGTATCCGTCGGCTTTCTTTCGGATGTCCTGGGTGTAATGGATGTAAGTGTTGTAGACTGTCGCCGGGGTATCTCCAAGCACGGCGGCCACCAGGTTGATGTCCTGCGTTTCTGACAGTAGGAGGGTGGCGAAGGTGTGCCGGAGGGAATGCATGTGCATTCCTGGCTTGAATTTTGAAATCGCCCGATTTAGGGAGTGCTTTTTCCGCTCGAGCTCCGGAAGAATCCTCCCGTCGATAGAGCGGGGACTGCTCTGATTCCACTTCTGCAGTGCGGCAGCCAGCCGGGCGGTAAGGTGTAATGTACGGTAGCCGTTGCGGCTCTTTGGCGGTTTGAATCCTTTGCTTCCGTCTTTCCGGGTGCCCCATTGTTTATTGACGGTGATGGTCCTTTTGAAGAAATCGATGTCGGTCCAGGTAAGGCCTGCAACTTCGGCAAAGCGCATCCCCGTATTTAAGGAAATGAGCACAGCGAGGCGGAGCGTCGGATTTTCGATAGATTCCACCAGCTGATCGGCTTCTTCTTTCGTGAACGCTTTTATTTTCTTTTCACGCTTATCTTTATCTATGGCTACGGCAAGTACCGGGTTATCTGGGCGGATGTGGTAGGTCCGTACGGCGTAGGAGAAAATTGTTTTTACTTTGGCTAGGGTTTGATTTCTGGTGCTTATTTCCAGCTTTCCGGCGAGCATGTTGTAGGCGTTGATGACTTCCCCTTCTGTAATGTCATGGAGAGGTTTATCTGCGATTGATGGCACGCGGTCGATTGACTGGCGGTATAAGACTGCTGTCCCGTATTCGATAGAGTTTTTCTTATCTCTCAGAAAAATCTTTTCCGTGAAGTCTCTCAGGGTGATGCCGGCGAGCTCCGGAGAGGCTCCGCTTTCGGCGTCCTTCCGGGCGGCGTCCAGTAAATCATCCTGGGCGGCCCGGGCTTCTTTCTTCGTTTTGAACCCCTGTCTTGATTTCTGGCGCCATTTCCGGTTGACTTTGTAAGAGAGGATGAGGCAGATTCCGCCGTTTTTCTCCCTGGTAGAAAAATGATATTCCATAAAAAAATCAGCTCCTTTCTGCTGAAAGTGGGCTGATTATGTCGTATAATGAATATGGTAATCAGCCCACATGTTGTGCCAAAACATTAAAAGCGCGGATTACTGACGCTCCTTTGTCGATAGGGAGCGGTACGGCACCGCCTGATCTAGTCCATCAGGCGGTGTTTTTCTATTGGAGAAATTGTTCATCATATGGATTTTCAGGTAGTGGCCGTTTATCAAGCAGCTTGCCAATGAAACAGTTGGAAAATAAATATATCAGCCATACCCTATTTCCATAAAATAAAGAATCATAAACATTTAATAAGCTGTTTCTATCCATTGGCGTTAGTGATTCATCGAAAACATCGTTTATATTTAGCGAGTAGTTAAGCAAAAAGTCAATATTATCTGTTTGGGCATGATTGTTAGCAAGAACCCTTTCTATGCATTCTTCCTTTAGCTCTTTTATAATTTGAGAATCCTGCAAAGTCAGAAGCCCGAAGAAATAGGCAATTTCGCTTATTGAATTTACGCTTAAATACAAGTCTCCGCCTTTTTTTAATTTGCGATGATATTTTTCGAAGTTGGAAACTCTATATGAAATGGTTTCAATAACTGACAGGAAATAGTCCATATCATCTTTTGGTTTCTTAGACATAACGGACCAGGTATAGATTAAATAGATAACGGCACCTAATACTAAAGGAATGAAAATCCCACCAATATATCTTCTGTAATCCACGAATAAGTGTGTCTTTACCCAGTCAGGAGGATAATGATCAGGATTTAGCTCTGAATTTTTATTATATGGGATTCCCTCTTCGGCCGAAAATTTCCTATCTTCTATGTTCCACTTTATCGCATCAGATCTGGTGAATTTAGGGGCAGGATCGGAAAGTATAAAGCAATATCCAATAGGGACCTGTTCTCTGATTCCTTTATCGATTCTTTCTGCTTTCCACGGAAGAAATAGCATAGCGCAGAGGATACATAACAGGGTGATGAAAATAATAGTTTTTTGCTTATTATTCAATTCACTCATCGTATTTTTAACGAAGGTATTTCTCCAAAATTTTCCCATTCCTATCACACTTTCTATATAAAATCACTTTATTTCTCCCTGCCTAATCACAGCCCTACCAAGGATGCGCACATTTTCACAGTTGGACTGGTTAAATACCATAGGCGCATACTTCGGATTCGCCGATACCAAAGTGATAGTATCGCCGGATTTATAAAAACGCTTGAGGCAGATTTTCTCGTTATCTATTTCAACCACGGCTACCTGCCCATTTTCCACAGTTGGGGTAGATTTCACGAAGACTATATCACCGTCATTGATGCCGATGCCCACCATGCTGTCTCCACGGATGGTGATGCAGAAATCCACATCATACTTCCCTTCTACGTTGATGAATGGGGTGTCCTGGTTCAAATCTTCCAGAGGACTTCCTGCAGCGGCGTATCCCATCATTGGGACCCGCTTCCATTTCGGAGCAAATGCGCCTTTAGGAATAAAGGTTGTCTTGTCCGATTTTCCCAAGAGGTAATTCATGTCTACGTTGAAGAAGTCGGCCAGTTTTTCGAGGGTTTCAAAGTTGGGCTCACGCTCTCCTCTTTCGTACATGCTGATGGCGCTTCTGGTAAGGCCGGACTGCTTTGAGAATTCTTCCTGGGTGAGGCCCTTCCCTTTTCTCAGTTCTCTTAATCTGTCATTGAATTTCATTTTTCTCCCCTTCCGTTTCTTAATTTGAATTGTCTGCCCACATTTTAGCACGAAACGTGTTGACACGCAACGTGCTAAGTGCTATGCTTTATACATGACACGAAATGTGCCATAGAAAGGAGGGAAGAATTATGCCGACGCCGAAGGAAATCGGTCAACGTCTTAGAGAGCTTCGCGGAGAAACACCAAGAGAGAATGTGGCTAAAGCCTGTAATATCTCTATTTCTGCACTCTCTATGTACGAAAACGGCTCCCGCATTCCGCGGGATGAAATCAAAATCCGTATAGCTAATTACTACAAGCTTTCGGTGCAGTGTATTTTTTTTATGAATCAATGGCACATTTAGTGTCAGAAAGGAGAAGAGAAACATGAATGAAATCCTGAATATCCGAAATGTTCATTGTTACATGGACAACCAGACTGCCACGGCCTATCTGAATGCCGAAGATGTAGCAAGAGGACTTGGATTCACACAAGAAAAGAGTGGTGTTGAATACGTCAGATGGGAAACCGTAAATGGATACCTTCGCGGATTTGGATTTTCCCAACATGTTGGGAAAGATGATTTTCTTCCGGAAAACATGGTGTACCGGCTGGGATTCAAGGCCAGCAATGGGGCGGCACAGAAGTTTCAGGCTGTGCTGGCAGATGAAGTGCTTCCCGCCATCCGCAGGCATGGGGCCTATATGACTGAGGAGGCCCTGGAGAAGGCAATCACAGAGCCGGACTTCTTGATTCGTCTGGCTACCCAGCTGAAAGAAGAGAAGGCTAAACGCCTAGAGGCTGAGAAGCAGGTAGAGGCCGCAAAGCCGAAAGTGCTCTTTGCGGATGCCGTCTCTGCAAGCCACACCTCTATCCTAGTGGGAGAGCTGGCGAAAATTCTCCGTGGAAACGGTGTAGAAATTGGTCAGCGGCGCCTATTCGCATGGCTTCGCGAGCATGGGTATCTCATTAAGCGCCAGGGTACCGATTACAACATGCCTACACAGATGGCCATGGAGCTGGGGCTGTTCGAGATTAAGGAAGGCTCTTATGTAAATGGAAGCGGCGCAAACATCATTACCAAGACCCCGAAAGTCACAGGAAAAGGTCAGACTTATTTCATCAACAAATTTCTTAGTGCTTAAGGAGGTGATTGAAATGGCCTGCAGGACTTTTTCTACCGCCGAGGTGGCCAACCTCTTCGGGATTTCTTCTGATTCTGTTCGAAAAATGGAACAGGATGGAATTCTGAGGCGGTTAAGGGTTCCGGGAATCCGCTACAGCCGGAGCGAGGTGTACGCCGTCCTTCGGGAAGGAGCTGAGACCTGCACCGTAGCATCTGTCCGGAGGCTGGAAGATGAAATCCGCCAGAAGGACGCAGAGATTGAGCGGCTCCGCGGGGCTCTCCGCACCATTGCGGAGGAAGCAAAGGGGGTAATCGTATGAGACTGAAATGGAAGAAGATTATTGCCATGCTGGCCATTCCGGCGGCCATCGCTGCCGGTGCCTGGGCCTATGAGCCGCCGGCGGAGCTCATTGAGTACCGCACGGAGGCGGAGGAAGGAGACACCATCTGGAGCCTCTGCGCTAAGGTCGCAAGCGATGAAGACTGCATGGAAGAGCTTGTCTACAGAACCATGAAGGAGAATCGGATTGCCGACCCCGGGGCGCTGCAGCCCGGAACCCTGGTTATTATCAGGGTTAAGCCGCTGAAGGAAGGAGGCCTGTACTTTAAAAACGCCATACAGATTTATTTGTAAAGAGGAGGAATCAGACAATGATCAACACTGACTGCGGCACATGCCCATTCAAAGGCATCTGCCCTATTCCGAACGATAATATAAGCTCTGCGCCAACAGAAATTCTTAAAAGGGTTTTTTGCCCGAAAGTTAAGGAAGCGGGACGAATCAGCTGTGTAACTTGCTATTTCAAAGGTGTGACTACTTTCGAAAAGCAAAATGACACTAGCGTTTGCAACATTAAAGGGGCAGCTGTAGGGAAAACACTAGACCTTTCATTTCACACCAGGCCGCCGAAGTGGTGCCCCATATTAGAAGCCAAAAGAAAAGGCCTCTGACGTTCATCACACGTCAAAGGCCCGAGGGGATGATGCTTCTATTCATTCATATCATCATCCCCCTCATTGTATCACAGAAACAGGAGGAAAAGTAAATGTTAGAAATTAACGAAGAATTATTTAAGGCTAAAAATGGCGGGGAGTACTCCCGCAATGATATCCGTAATGATTTTGCTATCCCCGGCGAAATTACGGTAACTATTACTCTTAATGAGTACAGGGCGCTGATTTCCGCGAATGCCATCTCTGAGAAAAGGATCTCAGATTTGAATTCTGAGCGCTATGATGCGCAGGCTGAATGTAACACTCTGAAGCAGGAGAGGGAGAAACTTCTGAAAGAAATCGCAGAGCTGAAAATCAAGATTTCTGACCTGCTCATGGAGAAGACCGCATCCTCCCAGACTGATAAGGATGAAGAAGCGGAAGGAGAGGAGGGGGAAGATTAATGGCATATCGCGGCTGTGATTTGATTTTATCCTGCCATGAGGCAGAAACGAACCACGCAAAGTGGTTAGAGACCCGCAACGCGGGCATTGGAGGCAGTGACGCCTCCGTCATCATGGGGCTGAATCCATACAAATCCCCATACCAGCTCTGGCTGGAAAAGACGGGCCAGGCAGAAGCGCCGGACCTGTCGGGCAACCAGTACATTTATTGGGGACATAAGAACGAAGCGAACATTGCCGACTGGTTTCAGGAAGACACCGGGAAGAAAGTAAGGAAGCTTGGCACCCTTCGGAGCCGGGCCCATCCGTTTATGATCGCCAATGTAGACCGGGCCGTTATGGGAGAGGACGCAGGGCTGGAAATCAAGACCGCCGGCGTCAGTCAGGCGAAGAAGTGGAAAGGGGACGAAATCCCCGACGCCTATTATTGCCAGTGTCTCCACTACCTGGCAGTAACCGGAGCGTCCCGCTGGTATATCGCCGTACTCATCGGCGGAAATGAAGCGCTTTACAAAACAGTGGAGCGCAATGAGGAAGACATCAAGGCTCTCATACAGGCGGAGGCTGATTTCTGGCATCTGGTAGAAACGAATACCCCGCCCCCGGTGGACGGCTCCGCCAGCTGCGCGGCGGCCCTCTCTGAAAGATTCAAGGGCGGCGGAGAATCAATCCTGCTCCCCTCTGAGGCTGAAAAGGTTATTGAGTCTCTTGAGGATGATAAGGCTATCCTGGATTCGCTCAAGAATCAGATTTCACTCAAAGAAAACAAGCTCAAGGAGCTCTTGGGCGATGCCGAGGAAGGCTCGACCGACCGCTTCCGGGTAGTCTGGAAATCAACCTCCGGCCGCGCATCGGTGCCACTGGCGAAGGTGAAAAAGACTGCGCCGGACATTTACCGGCTTCTCGAAGACAAGGGTTTCATTTCTTACGGCAAGCCTTCCCGCCGCTTCTCAATCAAAGCCAATGACTGAGGACGATTTCAACCGCCTCCAGGTGGGCGCCCCGGTTCACTGGGACGCCCGGGGGATCAACGGCACGGTGGCAGACATATTACATGGTTATTTTGATAAATCCATTTTGATTAAATCCGGTGACGCCCTGATCTGGGCGTCTTACCGGAATGTTGAGAAAGGAGAAAAACACTATGAACACAAAAGGCGGACTTACAGAAAGAAAGGCAAGCATGCAGCAGGGAGGGAACGCTAGGACTTCCATGCAGGGGTTGATTCAGGCCATGGAACCGCAGATTAAGAAGGCGCTCCCCTCAGTAATTACACCGGAGCGCTTCACCCGCATGGTTCTGACGGCGCTTTCTTCTACGCCAAAGCTGCAGACCTGCACTCCCCAGAGCTTCCTGGGCGCTATGATGCAGGCGGCCCAGCTGGGCGTGGAGCCGAACACGCCCCTGGGACAGGCGTACCTCATCCCATACGGGAATGTGTGCCAGTTCCAGCTCGGATATAAAGGGTTGATTGATTTAGCCTACAGAAGCGGCGAGGTCTCCAGCATCCAGGCCCATGAGGTGCATGAAAATGACACATTTACATACGAGTACGGGCTGGAGCCTAAGCTCCGCCACGTGCCCGCCCAGACAGACCGCGGCCCGGTTACCTTCTATTACGCCGTATTAAAGCTCAAGAACGGCGGAATGGGGTTTGAAGTCATGAGCCGGGAAGATGTGGAGACCTTCGCCCGCAAGAAATCCAAGGCCTACAACAATGGTCCGTGGAAAACGGACTTTGATGAGATGGCTAAAAAAACGGTGCTCAAAAAAGTGCTTAAGTACGCTCCGCTGAAAACGGAGTTCGCCCGGGCCGTGGCCACGGATGAGACTGTAAAATCTACCCTCTCCGACCACATGGCCGATGAACCGAATGAAATGTACACCACCATCGACAACGAGCCGGAGACCGCTCCGGAAGAGGACCCGAAGAGCGAACAGAAGGAGGAAAAGAAATGATTGCAGGAAAATTGACCGACTTTGAAAAGGAAGAAATTGTGGAAAAATGCAAAAACATGCTTTTTGAAGCAGGCTTCGACAATGTGGCCATACTGGCTAATGAGGGCGGCACTAATGGAACCATTCGTACTTCATCCAGGACAAGGCCTGCACTTTTCCGGCTTCTCCTTGCTACCGTTTTCATGGATGATTGCATTTCTAAAATGCTAAAGCAGGATTCTGATGGGAAAAAAGTATGGGATGCTCTCTGCTGCAGTATTTTGGAAGCCATCACTCCCCAGATTCGGAAGATGGAGAACGAGATGAAGGAGGAAGAAAAATGAAAGGGAATGAAAGCACTGATTTAAAGAATTTAGAAGGAAATGCTTTAGATAATGCGGTTAAATACTTAACCGCTGCCGGTTACAAAAATATTGTAATCCTTGTCTCAACCGATGATGGGGACGTAATCCATTGCGGCGGGGCGGAATCCGGAGAAAGACTGTTCACCCATGCGATTAACTTTATGGATGATTGCGTCGAGCGGTTCGTAGTAAAAGGCTCCTATACCTACAACCACTGGAAGTCCTTAATGCTTGGACTCGCCATATCAATGGCCGAAGCCATGGAGGAGGTTAAAAAATGAAAGAGACCGAAATGGACTACTGCACCGGCATGATGCTCCGGCGCATCGCGAACCGTGAGCCGGTGGTGGCCTACATGGCCCACCCCTACGGCGGGAAGAAGGAAAACATAGAGAAGGCCTGCAACATGGCGGAAAAGCTCGCCGGCCGTCACCCCCGTATGTCCATCATCAACCCGCTGGACAATTTCCGGTATTTGGAATATTTCGGGGAAAGGGACATTCTGGAGCGGGAAAAGCAGGTTCTTGAAAGGTGCGACGCCTTGATTATGACCGGCGATTGGAAGGCAAGCCCCGGATGCATGGGAGAGGCCTCCTTTGCCTATGCCCATAATATCCCCATCATCGAACCGGACGAAGAGAGCGCCAGGTTCTTCCATCCGGCGGTTTTTAAATATTAGTACGGAGGGCTTCCATGGCAGCACAGGACAACGGGAACTGGTTCAAACTGTATAGAGGGATTTTAGACAACACCGCCTGGGCCCAGGGGTCCAACATCCAGCGGGTCCTCATGATCACCCTTCTGGCCAAAGCGTGGTGGAAGCCCGGTAAGTACATCTGGGCCGGCCGGGTGGTGCACATGCAGCCCGGCCAGCTCATCACTACATTAGGAGAATTGACTGAGCTATGCAGCGCTTCTAAATCTAGCATACGGACGGCGTTAGACCATCTAGAAACCGTTGAATTTTTAACACGTCAATCAACACACCGGGGAATGCTGATTTCCATAGTAAATTGGGGTAAATACCAGCAGAACACGAGCGAGATTAGCACACCGGATAGCACACCATCAACACACCAGTCGCACACCAACCCCGAAAATCTAGCAGTCGACCAACACACCAGCCGCACACCAACTTCTCCCTATAATATGTATAAAAATATAAAAGAAGGGGAAGAAGGAAAGAATATAAGAAGGGAAGAAGGAAAGAAAGGGGCCCCCTCCCCGGTTTTGGAGAAAATCAAGGACTTCGAATCGGCCCACCACTCCCCGGCCCTCACGGCGGCGATGGTTGATTGGGCCAGGATGCGGAAGGCGGACCGGTGCTCAGTGAAGGCGGAAGATATTCCGGACCTTCTGCAGCAGGTCAGTGATCTTTCCGGCGGCAGCGTAGATAAGGCGGTGGCCATCGTCCGCCAGTCCATTGACCGTCATTGGAAGCAGTTCTGGGCATTGAAGGACCCGCCGGCCAGGGCGTCACCGTCGCCCCGCTACCAGCCGGTGGAAAGGGCAAATCCCTCCGCCCCGCCGCCGCCCAGGATAGAGGACTACCCAGGCGATCCCGAAGGCTTCCACCGTGACGCCGCCGCCTGGGCCAGCGCCTACGGCGTGGATAATCGGCGGATAGAAAAAAAGTACAGCGAAGGAACCCCGACTGAAGAGGAAAGGGAAAGGATTTTAAAGGCCATGGGCCATTAGGAAAGGAAGAACTATATGAAGCTGAAGACGTTGAAGAGGACTAAGGTTGAAAGAGCGAAGGCGGGAAAAGGGTTGTACGGATTCATAGGTAAGCTCATGCGGATGGAGGAAAGGCCCAACTGGAGAATGATCCGGCTCCTCCTCTACGGTGTGCCATACCGGCGGCCCCTCCGGCCAAAGATGTATATCAGGGCCAGCCTTCTGGCCCGGCCCCGTCGGAAGCTTTCCGGCCATCACCGGATATAGTTGCAAGATAGTTGCAAGATAGTTGCAAGTTGGTTGCAAGGAGGAAGCCATGATAGAAGAACCTTACGTTTTAGCAAAGACCCCGAGCGGCAAGTATGACGCGGTACTAATGAGCCAGGCCGAAGCAATGAAACAGATGATTTACGCCGACGAAATCCACCATCCGGACCACTACACATGGAAGGGCGTGGAGTGCAAAGATGTGATTGAGACTATGGTGACCGGGCTCTCCGGCATCGAAGCCTACTACATGGGGAACATTATCAAATATTTGTACCGCTACCCAAAGAAGGGAACGCTGGAGACCGACCTGGCTAAGGCGGCCCAGTACATGGATTTCCTGAAAGAGTATTTTGAAAAGAAGGAGGAACCACACAATGTTGAATGATAACCAGTGCTTTATCAGCGGCCGCCTGGGCCGCGACCCGGACGTGAAGTACACGCAGAATGGAAAGCCATACTGCCGTCTTTCGGTGGCCTGCTCCTACAAAGTGAAAGACCAGGAACGCACGGACTGGGTGAGCGTCCAAGTGTGGGGCCCGCTGGCGGAAAGCTGCGGGAGCAACCTGCAGAAGGGCCAGCGAGTAATGGTGCGCGGCCGCTATTCCTCCTCCAGCTATGAGAGCCCCCAGGGAAAGAAGTACTTTACGCAGGTGGTGGCGGACCT
>ULYY01010919.1_pt1 | contig 10975 bp, 10 predicted proteins | sample 1962601 | NCBI WGS metagenome assembly ULYY01 (sample SAMEA4835875, study PRJEB28245) | human gut metagenome | biome: gut microbiome; material: fecal sample | place: Denmark | collected 2008 | reverse complement strand
ATTCAAATTATTTATATTATTTTAACGCAGGGAAGAGGCGGCTGGTTGCTGTTTATATGTTTTTCGGCAATGTCTCTTGTATTTTTGTATATTCTCCCAATATCGAAAAATGAAAAGGGAAAAAAGAAAAAAGGGCAAAGTATAGTTATTTCGATAGGGATTTTAATCTGCCTTGTGTGTACGCCAATGGTAGCGAAAAAAGTGTTGATAAAAGTCCCACAGACGGTTACGATGGTTATGGAAACGGCTTTTCCACAGCTTTCCGAAAAGATAGGGATAGATAAAGAAGTATCTTTAGATAGGATTGACGAAGAATTTCTGGAAGAACAGGATGTGTCGAATGGGCGTGTTGAAATTTGGAAAGCAGGTTTGCAAATAGTGAAAGATAATTTGCTGTTTGGCATCGGAAGCGAAAATGTAATCACACAGGCCAAAGCATATTTAAGTAAAGAGAGATACGCAAATGTCAAAAAAGGAGGATTTCATAATTCCTATATAACTATTCTTGTATCCTCCGGAATTATTGGAGTAGGAGTATTTTTGATATTTTTATTAATGATAATTATTGATGGATTCAGATATCTATTTACGAAGGAGAAAAATAAATATTCGATACTTATAATTTTATTATTTACGCTTATGGCGAATGAATTGCTGGAAGCAAGATGGTTATATAATACATCTTATTTAAATATTATTTTTTGGGTTTTTGCAGGAATAGTAACCTATGTATATGAAAAGGAGTTACGCGCAGAAAAATGAAAAAACATGCATATTTGTTAATGGTACATAACCATGAAAAACAAGTAGAAGTATTATTATCTTTGCTCGATAACAGAAATAATGATATATATGTTCACATAGATAAAAAATCAAAGGATATTACAGAAGACCAGTTGAGAAAATGCATAAATAAATCAAATATTTATTTTGTGAATTCAATGGATGTCCAGTGGGCTGGTTATAGTATGATTGAGTGTGAATTAAGTTTAATGGAGAATGCGCTGAAAAAAGAATATAGTTATCTGCATTTACTTTCGGGTGCTGACTTACCGGTTAAATCGCAGAAACAGATACATGATTTTTTCGAAAAGAATGCGGGAAAAGAATTTATTCAATTCAATTCAGAAAAAGTATCGGAAGAATATAAAAACAGAATAAGATATTATTATTTCTTTCAGGAAAAGTGTGGAAGAAATCAGAATATTTGGTTTTATTTAGATAAAGTAAGTATAAAGCTGCAAAAATTATTAAAAATCGACAGATTGAAAAAACAGATTTTGAAGTCCAAAAAGGAACAAACTGGTTTAGTATTACAAGCGATTTTGCACAGTATGTATGTGAACAAAAGGAGTTCATAAAAAAATATTTTAGTTTTTCGAGATCAGGGGAAGAAATGTTTTTACAGACTATATGTGTAAATTCACCTTATAAGGAAAAACTTTTTGATCAGAATTATGATAATAATCATTATGCATGTTTGAGAAAAATTGATTGGAAGAGAGGAACACCATATGTGTTTCAGATGGATGACTTTGAAGAATTGATTCAGGCACCACATATGTTTGCAAGAAAATTTGATGAAAATCGTGACAATGAAATTATTATGAAATTGCGAAAGTATATAGAGAGGGATTGAGTGATATGAAAATAGCGGTAGCTGGAACAGGATATGTAGGGTTAGTTACGGGAGTATGCCTTGCAAGTAAAGGACATACAGTTGTGTGTGTTGATGTGGACGATAAGAAAATAGCTAAAATGCAAAGGGGAGAATCGCCTATATATGAACCGGGGTTGCCAGAACTCATGCATGAGTATAGAAACAATATTACATATACAACGGATTATAAAATGGCTTATGGCGATGCAGAAGTTATCTTTATTGGAGTAGGAACCCCTGAAAAGAAAGACGGGTCTGCAAATTTAAAATATGTCTATGCAGTTGCGGAACAGATTGCAGAATCTGTATCAGAAAAATGTATTGTGGTTTTGAAATCTACAGTACCAATTGGTACAAATGATCGAATTGAGGCATATATAAGAGAACATATGGCTGAAGGAGCAGAGGTTCATGTAGCATCTAACCCTGAGTTTTTATCTCAGGGGACTGCAGTACAGGATACACTTCATCCTTCCAGGATTGTAATTGGAGCAGAAGAAGAAAATGTCAAAGAAATTATGCTTAAAGTATATGAGAAATTTGATGCGCCAAAGCTTTGCACAAATCGCAGAAGTGCGGAAATGGTGAAGTATGCATCGAATGATTTTCTGGCATTGAAAATATCATATGTTAATGAAATTGCAAATTTATGTGAAAGCGTAGGAGCGGATATACAGGATGTAACAAAAGGCATGGGATTTGATAAACGTATAGGAAATCGATTTCTAAATGCCGGTATTGGATATGGAGGTTCATGCTTCCCTAAGGATACAAAGGCGTTAAGTTGGTTAGCTAATTTTAATGATCAGGAATTAAAAACAATCAAAGCAGCCATAGAAGTAAATGAACGACAAAAGTTGAGATTGATTAAAAAGGCTAAAAAATATTATGAAAACTTTACAGATCTTAAAGTGGCGGTATTAGGATTGACATTTAAACCAGGTACGGATGATTTGCGTGAAGCTCCTTCGTTAGAAAATGTACCATGGCTTCTGGATGAGGGCGCAATAGTGAAAGCATGGGATCCGGTTGGAAAAGAAAATTTCAAAAGACAAATATCAGGTGATATTCAGTACTGTGAAACGATAGAAGATACGTTGAGGGATACAGAGTTGTGCTTTATATTTACTGAATGGGAAGAAGTAAAGAAGTTAGATACCAGAAGTTTTGAGAAATATATGAAGACACCGATTATATTAGATGGACGGAATTGTTATGATATGGAAGCTTTCAATGGAATGAAAGTAATATATGATTCTATTGGACGACCGTGTGTGAACAATTTGAAAAAAGAAAATTAGAAGAGATGAAACGTAATTATTGTATTGATTTTATAAAAATAGTATTGGCTATATTTATAGCTTTAGGGCATTTTGGAGTGCAGGTTGTTTCATCGGGAATGGTAGTTATTTGTTTCTTTATTATTTCGGGCTATTTTCTGGTGAGAAGTTATGAATCGGGAAAGTATCATGAAGACAGCTTAAAATACACGCAGGGAAGACTGATACGTATATATCCATATTACGTAAGTGCTCTTCTGATGATGATACTGTATGAAATTATATTTGCTATAATAAATGGTAGTCTGAAAGAAAAAATCTTAAACATTGCAACAACCATCCTGCCTGAAAGCATACTGGTACAAAATATTGGCGTATATGATGGGGGAATTAATTATCCACTGTGGCAGATGTGTACATTGATAGTGGCTTCGCATATTCTTTTTGCATTGCTTTGCTACGATGAAAAACTGACAAAGAATGTAATTTGTCCGTTAATAGCAATAGCAGGTGCGTCGTATTTCGCGAATGTTTTTGGAACACATGAAGTGGAATCATGGAAATTAATTGCAGGATTTATATCGGCACCGCTGTTGAAAGCGTTCACGGGGATTTCTATAGGAATTGCGTTATATGAGATAATTAATAAATGTGCAAGAAAGTTGGAAACAGTGAATTCTGTATGGATATCATTGTTATTTGTTTATGCGGTATGGTACTATGCGATGAATAATATGACATATCAGTGTATTATTGGATTTATCATAATCATAATCTGCGCAATGTGTTCCAAGGGGATTCAGAATGTATTGTTTGATCATGCAATATTTCAAAAATGTGAGAAACTTTCATTAGCAATATATGTATCGCAGGCGTTAATTATAAATATAGTACATCAAATAACGGAAAAGAATATTATTTTAGAAAGACATGCAACGGTTATTTATCTGATTTTTTTGATGATATATTCTATTGTTTTTGAAAGAATAGTGGGTAAAATACAAAAAGGAATAAGTAAACGGCAAAGGAGTACCCTATGAAAAGATTTAAGCATGATTTAGCCATGCAAATTGTAAAATTATTAGATGCGTTACTTTTGACGATTCCATTTGGTATGTGTTGGTTAAATTATTATGCAAGCCGTACAGCAGAACCATTTTACAATAAGGGTAACTGGGTAGTGATCGGCTTGTTTTGCCTGATTTATATAACATTTGGAAAAATATATGAGGGATTTCTGGTCTCTATGAATCGTATTTCTGAGATGGTGTACAGTCAGGCTCTTGCAGCAATTATAACAGATTTTATTATGTATGTTATAACACTGTTACTTACCAAACATATTCCTAATGTGTTACCTATTTTATGTGCCTTTGTAGGGCAGATACTAATGTCTGCTATTTGGTCTTATGCGGCTCATAAATGGTATTTTTCTCACTATCCAGCCATGAGTACGATGATTGTTTATGATATGCGAGAAGGAATGGAAGAACTAATTCAGGAATATGGATTTGAAAAAAAATTCTCTGTTCAGAAAACCTTGTTTGTTGATGAGTGTCTGAATAATCTTTCTGTTTTAGCTGAAGTAGAAACGGTATTTCTGAGTGGTATTCATAGTCATGATAGAAATATTATCTTGAAATACTGTATTGAACATGATATTTCCATATATGTTATTCCACGAATCGGAGATGTGATTATGAGTGGTGCAAAAAAAATGCATATGTTTCATCTTCCGATTCTTCGACTGGAACGTTACCATCCGTCACCATTTTATTTGTTTATTAAGAGAGGTTTTGACATCGTAGCATCGGGAATCGCGTTAATTATTCTTTCACCGATTATGATTATTGTTGCTATTGCGATTAAAGTGACAGATGGTGGTCCTGTTTTTTATAAGCAGACTCGACTAACGAAAAATGCAAAAGAATTCGGTGTGATGAAATTTCGTTCTATGCGTGTAGATGCTGAAAAAGATGGTGTGGCTCGGTTGTCTACGGGGGAACACGATGATCGTATTACACCGATTGGACGATTTATACGGAAGGTAAGAATTGACGAACTCCCGCAGCTACTCAATATTTTAAAGGGAGACATGAGCATCGTTGGACCAAGACCGGAGCGGCCACAAATAGCAGCCGAATATGAGAAAGAAATGCCGGAATTCCGTTTGCGTCTTCAGGCGAAAGCCGGATTAACAGGGTATGCACAGGTGTATGGAAAATACAATACTACACCATATGATAAATTACAAATGGATCTTACCTATATTGCAACTCCGAGTATTTTTGAAGATTTGCGGATTATGTTTGCAACAATAAAAATTCTGTTTATACCTGAGAGTACAGAAGGTGTAGCAGAAGGAACAACTACCGCATTACAAACAGAAAAGAAACAAGATGATGTTAAATAATTTTATGTGGGTATTCAGAATTAGATTGCTGTATTCCGTAAGTGCTCTATCCTGTGATAGGATATAAAGCACTTACGACAATATACAAAACATTTTTGTGCTTACAAATATGAATATCTATGATTTGAATTATACAGAAGGCGAACGATAAATAATATAATTCGCTGTCTCTGCAATATACTGGTAATTCATTGATTGTAAGAATGGCTGAATATCCACTGTTTTAGAAAAGACCAGATACTGCGTAGCAGTTTCAGCTATTGAAGTTGAGAATGCTTCGGGATTACTGTAATCGCCTCCATAAATAACATCCATAATAGATTTCTCTGATGAATAGTAACTATTTGCAAGTAAATATTGAAAATCAGGAAGCCCTTGCCAGCAAAGTGCATAGTCGCGAACGGTTGTCAGAGTAATGGTAGGATCATACTGTCGAATCGTCATCAAAAGATCAGCCGAAACAGCCACACGTGGATTAGGTGTATCAGTATCCTGATGAATATATTCGCTGACTTCCAGAAGATCATCAGAAACTTTATATAAGTTGTCTGGTACATTTAATAAAGAAGAAAAGTACTTAACAGGACTGCCAAGTAATACGATCATGCAAATAATCACACATAAGGTGATTGCTCTTTTGACGCAGTTAGATATACAGCTGATAGAATGAACGATCAGGTAGGTAATCACGAGATTCACAGGAAGCAACCAGAAAAATCGATAATATACGGAATCCTGATTAAAGTATTTAAAGAATATCTTGACTAAAACAGGGTTGTATATTGTCAGAAATAAAAAGAATGTATATAACGAAAAATATTTAAGTCTGTGTTTTTGAGCAAGAAAGAACCAGAGTACTGCAACAACAAAAACACCAAAGAAATAGATTTGCCCCCAGTAATTTGTAAAACAAGTCTTAACAAATTTTAATCCCAAGTCATTTAAATAAATTCCCTGCATAATTTAAAACCTTTCATTGTATAGAATAAAGTAAGATACCTTTTGTGTTAAGGAGATATAATACACATATGATGAAATTCGGTATGATACACAGAAGGTAGAATAAAATATCTTTCCAGAGTTTTTCTTTGATGATCCATGGCAATAGGCCAGCACTTAAACCAATGGGAACGATCAACATAGAAGACGAAGAGAAAAAGCAGCTGCTTAAAGAGATTATGAATAACAGTTTCTTCGAAAAAGAAATATCCTTTTTAAACCACAATAACAAAAAGCAATAAACCATTCCGGGAATAATAATGTTGGCTAGAATGGACTTTCCTTCATAGGTTCGGGTGAACAAAAAAGTTGCGGCCGTATAGATCGTGTAACTGTAAAAATCAAGCAATAAAATAAGGCAGAAAAACAAATCGGTATTTTTCTTTTTTCCTTTGAAAAGAAGCAATCCAATCTGATAATAAAGAATGCAGGTAAATAAAGAAAGTATCTGCGGCATGATTACTTTTGCCTGTTTTAAAGGATGTATATGAAAAAATTGTGAAATTACAGCATTATATTCAGGAAAACAGGCGAAGATTCTGCGACCATCGAGAGTGCTTAAAGCATTTCCGGTGTAGGGATCATAATGTCCCATGGTATTGGTATAAACATCCGTGGAAACTTTTCCAACATAATAGCTGGCATCTGCTGACACATCAATGTGATTAAAGACAAAAAGTTCAAATATAAAGATGAAAATAAATAGAGGCACTATCATAATACCATGGCTACGCACGGATGAAGGAATGTTTTGTAACAAGTCTTTCCAGTGTTTCCGACAAAAAAACAAAGAGACAAGGAATACAATACCTGATATACTTAAAAGCGAATAGGTAAGAGTGGATAATTTCTGTGAAGTCAGTATCAAAGGGATAGAAAGAATACCGAACAACATAAAAAAGAATAAGAATCCGGATAGCAGAGTTAAAGTAATAGAAGTTGGAACTCTGTGTATGAATTTGAAGAATAACAGCCCATAGGAAAAAAAGAGGATGAGCTGTAAACAAAAAAGAAGAGCTATAATGAGAAAATTCATAAAAACACCTCGTGAAATAATATTAGATTCTATTTATTATAGCAAAGAAAGATGATGATTAACAAGAGATTTTTGAGAAGAAGGGTGGAGTGCTGGAAAGAATGATTATAGAAAACAAATATACAATAGTATAATAACCACGATTAAAAAGATTGACAGAAAGGAGAAGGTATATTTGCAAGAGCCTGCTGGATGAGTCGATTACAATATACCAAGTGCAATAATAGAATATGGAGAAAAAGAGAATAGATGGATTAGATGTTTTAAAGGCATTGGGAATATGTATGGTATTAAGTCTTCATGTGCCGTTGTGTGATCCAGATTTTATCACAAGTCCTAACATAGTACATATTTTACAATATGCCGCAAGGATTGTATCGGAAGGTGTACCTATTTTTTAACAATCAATGGGATGTTGTTGTTGAAAAAGAGTACGTTTTCTTTGAAACAACATTGTAAAAAAATGCTTAAGATATTTGCTGTTTTTTGCTGTGGGGAATATTACTTGTTTGTGTGGGGTGTATAACATCGGGAGAAAAGATCACAGTAAACGGTGTATTTCAATATATTATTCTTACGGTAGTGGGAAGTAAATATACGGGTGTTTTATGGTTTTTGCAAAATTTGTTAGGAGTTTATTTGATATTTCCATTGCTTTGGTATACATATACCGAACATGAAAATATATTTGAATATTTTTTCTGGGTTGTATTTGTTTTTGCGGAGGGAGTTAATGCAATCGGTTTAGTACGTGATATAGTTGCAGCATATAGAGATGTGACAGATATAAACAATATTATCAATGCGATCATGCGCTTTAGTTCCATTGGAGATTTGTGGTATGTATTTTATTTTTGTCTAGGCGGAATGATTTGGAAATACAGGGAAAAGCTAATCGCAAAAAGAAAAAAATGGATTGTAATAGGTGCTTTCTCGTGGATTGGTGCTTTAGGCTATGCAGTATGTTTGTCAGAAAAGACAGGAGTTTTATATAGCGCATCATTTAATTATAGCTCGTTGTTTATGCTGCTTTTTTTGCTTGGATTATTTGCGTTTTTTTTACCTTATCAGAAAAGAAATAATTTGGTAGATGCTTTTATTGCTAGCATTGGTAAAAATACGTTTGGAATCTATCTGAGTCATTGTATCTTTATATTTACGCTACAGAGGTTTTGGACGTATTCGGGATTTGTAGAACGTTTGATTGCATTTTGCATTGTTTTTGCATCAAGCTATGTATTTACTGTGATAATAAATAGAATTCCTGGATTGTGTAAAATTGTACAAATATAGGGAGCAAAACAATGTGTTGTGATGTTTGCGGATTCTGGTGGAAAGGTTTCATCAGAAACTGTGGATGCGATTGATGCAGCAAGACCAGATGGTGAAGAAATGTATTTACAACGTTCGGTGCATAATTACATTCTGAGAATGTATGGTAATGGTTTCCTTAAAAACGGGTTTGTGGTTTATACACGGGAATATTCAAGATATGTTGGTATGGATAGTTGTAGCATTGCGTTTGGCAATTCTTTCACTAGGAGTACTGCTTATGCTTAGCTATGTGAGTTCGGTTGCAGTGACCTGCTTTGGGAAAAAATGCAACAGGAATAGAAAAATGGAGAATGTTAATAGGAAATATGGAAAGGAACAATATGTGGAAAAGTAAAATAGTGACAATAACTCTAAGTTGTGTATTAGGAGTGAGTATATGTGCCTGTAATTCCTCAAGGAGTAATACTTCGACAAATACAGAGGAACAACCATCGGCAGAAATCACACCAACGGAATCTGTGTCCTGGGATAATAAGGAAATAAATATCCCGGATTTAAAGAAGGAATACAAATTAATCGTAGTAAACGATCAACATATTATAGTTCCCGATGGTGATTATATATCAGAAAAAAGTGAAGAAATCGAGCAACGTGTTACAATGTTTTCAAATTCTGACGGAAAAACTTCGCAGGAAACGTGGCCGGAAATAGTAGATGCAATCAATGCGGAAAATCCAGACGGTGTAATCTTGAATGGTGATATGATCGATTTCTTCTCAGAAGCTAATTTGAACTGCCTGATGACAGATTTAAAACGGATTAAAGCTCCGGTTATGTACAATCGTGCAGATCATGATTTGGGAATCTGGTATAGTGATACATACACAGACGAGGATGTGCAGCAGAAAGAAAAAGAATCCTGGGATATGGAAGAGGTAATGGTTCAGGATTTTGATGAGTTCCTGGTTGTGGGAATTAATAATAATACCAGCCAATTATCAGAAGCGGGATTGGAAAGATTAAAAGAATTATGGGCGGAAGATAAACCAATCATTTTAACAATGCATGTTCCGCTGAAATCGCAAGTAAATGATGGTCTTAGCGATGCTTCGAAGGCTGTATGGCAGGACCGGGCACTTTTGTGGGGAACAGATTGCTTCTATAGCCCGGACGAAGTGACACAACAATTTCTGGATATGGTATTTGCAGAAGACAGCCCGGTGGTTGCTGTGATAGGCGCGCATCTGCATTTTGCGTATGATGACCAATTGACGGAGAAGATACCACAGTATGTGTTTGATGCTTCGTTTAAGGGGACGGTTGGGGTGCTTACGGTGAAGTGATGAAAGAGATTTGTTAGATGAAGTAAACAGAAAGTGGCATGCTGGTAGATTGGCTGCTCTGATATAGAAAATGCAAATCGATAGGTTTATATTATATAGAATGACAACAGGCTTCATTATATATACGGGAGTGAAGATGATTAAAAACTGTATATTCGACTTTTATGTTTAATTCTGACCCACCTGAATTCAGGTGGGTCATTTCTGTATGCAAATCTGATTTTTTACACTGTGAATTAACCCACCCGGCGTATCAATTGAATGGAAGTTAAGATTATAGTCATTGACAGTTCAATAGTTTTACTCTATAATCGTTCTAAAAAGAACGATAAAGGAGGGAGCTATGTATTTCTGGGACAAGCATAAAACAATTACTACCTATTATGAATTGCTTTCCGGCGAGGTATGTGACCGTTATGGATTGACGCAGATGGAATATGACATCCTCATGTTCCTGCATAATAATCCGCAGTACAATACCGCGGCAGAAATCGTAAAGATCCGCAAATCAACCAAATCCCACGTGTCCACTTCGCTGAAAAACCTGGAAAGTAAAGGGCTGGTGGAACGTATCCAAAGCAAAGACAATAAAAAACATATTGAAATCGCGCTGTTGGATCAGGCTGAGATAATTATAGAAGCAGGCCTGAACGCACAAAAACAGTTTGCACAAAATGTGTTAAGAGGTCTGACCGAAGAAGAAATCCGTCTGTGCATCCGGGTATTTGACAAAATCTGTAATAACGCAGAAGAACAGTTGAAAAACGATAAGGAGAATGAATCATGAAACAGAACAACTACAAACCACAGATTCCGGATGTGATGGAAGCAATTTTTGACGCGGCATATCTGATTTTTGATCTGATTGCAGCCCTCTTGTTTTTCTTCTTCTCACAGGGGAATCCCTTATTTATCCTTTACGGAATCCTGACTCTGACTCTTTGCGGAGGCGATGCGTTTCATCTGGTA
>ULYY01056019.1_pt1 | contig 11080 bp, 9 predicted proteins | sample 1962601 | NCBI WGS metagenome assembly ULYY01 (sample SAMEA4835875, study PRJEB28245) | human gut metagenome | biome: gut microbiome; material: fecal sample | place: Denmark | collected 2008 | reverse complement strand
CCCGCCGCAGATGAGACAGCGGCGGCCTTCGAGGTTTAGCTCTTCTCTGTCCACTTTGAGGCCGTCCGGACGGATGACGTCCATGTCGAACAGCCGCCCCAGCGGGGTGGCATCCTCGATGTCGGTGGTAAATTTCTTGATGGTCAGCGGGTCGGCGTCCAGCACATAGAACGCCTCGCAGCCGGTCACTTCCCGGACGGCGTCCTGATACAGCGGCGTCAGCTTTGCCCGCAGAAACTGCTGGCGCAGCAACTGACGCCCCCGCGCAAAGCCCCGCCGGATGAGGGGCGAATCCTTTATCGGGCCGCAGATATTCATGGTAAAGCAGATGAGCGGCTTGTGATACTGGGCCAGCAGCTCCTGCTGATGCTGCACCCGGCGCTCCCGTGCATCCAGCATCTGGACCAGCGAAACAGTCGTTTCCATGTTTTTCTCCTCTCAGCGGTGCTTTTTGAGCATGTCCATAAAGAGCTGCACCTGCGGCAGGGCGGCTGCGTCTCTCTGGCAGAAAATATAGGTGCGCCGGACGAAGGGCTCGCCGTTCTCGAAGGTGCAGGGCTTGACATATCCCTTAAAGTTATCCAGCGCCACTTCCGGCATCAGCGCCCAGCCAAGGCCCCGCTCCACCATCTCGCGGCAGACCATGATGTTATCCACCACAAAATTACCCGCATCGTTGGTCACGCCGTTCTCGTAGCGCCAGCGGGCCATCTGGGCGCTGATGGTGGCGTCGCTGCTGTGGTCGATATAAAGGTAATCGGAGATGGGTCTGTCCTTGTTCTCCTCGCTGCAGATCAGGCAGATATTCTCCTGCGAGAGCAGGAACTGGGTACCGTCCCACGGATACTCGCCCCGCAGCACTGCCACGTCCCGCGAAGAGTCCAGCATCTGCTGGTAGATGTTCCGGCTGTGGCCGGTAGCGATGTCGAGGCGTACCTTCGGGTAGGCTTTGTGGTACTCGGTCAGCACCTCGGGCAGACGGTAGTAGGAGAAGTTCACCGAGATGCCTGCCCGCAGGGTGCCGCAGGCTTCGCCCTGGATGGCAGCCAGCTGGCGGCGCATCTTTTCCATCTCGCGGGCGGCGGCGGCGCTGTGGAGCAGCACCTGTTCACCGGCCGGCGTGAAGCGGATGCCCTGCCGCGAGCGCAGGACGATCTCCACCCCCAGCTCCTGTTCCAGCGCCTTGATGCGCTTGGACAATGCCGACTGGGTCATGTACAGTTTGTCCGCTGCGTGGGTGATGTTGCGCGTCTCGTCCAGCGCGTGCAGCAGCTCGTAATCTTTTTCGTCCATCGTAGCTCTCCCCCTATTGCCCTTTATTTTTCTTATCATTCCTGTTTGCGCTTCATCGCGGCGCTTTTTCTCTGATTTCATATCTGTTATTCATAATACAACAGATTTCAGTAAATGAAAAGGGGGATATTCGCCTTGATTTTCCCGAAAGTCCATTCCCAGATGGAATAACTCAGCACTTTTCTTGCGGCTTTCTTAACCCTGCCTTAATTCCATCTTAATGCGGTGTTGTTGTACACAACATCTTCATTTTTTCTCTGCTGATGGGCGGTCTTCCTCCCGCAGTACAGCAAACGCAGTTCTCTTTTCATTTTTGCCTGAAAAATCAGTAAAAGTCCAGTTTATTGGATATTATTTGTATTATTATAAAAACATGAAAATACTCGTTTCTTTCTTCTTTGGCACATTGCAGATTTTTCCGTCTGCTTTTTATGCAAAGTCCCAGAATTTTTCGTCGAAAAGCGCGTTTTGTTGACAGCCGCTTTTTGAAAAGCGTATCCTTATTGCAAACCAGAGTCAGGAGGTCATTTTATGGAGCACTCCACACATCTTGCCCACATCAGCGAGGACGGCACCCGCACCCAGACCGTCTACGACCATCTCGCCGGCACTGCCAGGCTGGCCGGTTCCTTCGCAGCCCCCTTCGGGGCGCAGAGTGAGGCCGAATTTGCCGCGTGGCTCCACGACGTCGGCAAATACAGCGACGCCTTCCAGCTGCGGCTCAAAGGCGGCCCCAAGGTGGACCACTCCACCGCCGGGGCGCAGGAGGCCTGGGTTCGCCAACATCTCCACACCGCCTTTGCCGTGGCCGGACACCACAGCGGCCTGCCCGACGGCGGGAGCCCCGCCGATGACCCGGGCGACGCCACCCTGTTTGGCCGGAGCAAGAAGCCGGTAGCCCCCTACGATGGCTGGCAGGAAGTAACGCTCCCCGCCTCGACGCCGCCCGCGTGGGCCTGCGCCGACCCGCTGAGCCTCGCATTCTTTACCCGGATGCTCTACTCCTGCCTCGTGGACGCCGACTTCATCGACACCGAGACCTTCATGGACGGCAAGGCCGCACCCCGGGGCAGCGGTACGGACATCGCCGCGCTGCGGGACATCGTTTCCGCACAGGCGCAGCGTTATCTCAGGGCCGAGTCTCCCTCGCCCGTCAGCGTCCAGCGCAACACCGTCCTCCGCGCCTGCCTCGAGAAAGGCGCGCACGGCCCGCAGGGGCTCTACACCCTCACCGTACCCACCGGCGGCGGCAAGACCTTCGCCTCCCTCGCCTTTGCGCTGGAGCACGCCGCCGCCCAGAAGATGAAGCGGGTCATCTACGTCATTCCTTATATGTCCATCATCGATCAGACCGCCGCCGTCTTCTCGGGCCTGCTGGGCGCAGAAAATGTTCTGGCCGACTTCTCCAACGCCGAGTACAAGACTGTTGAGCAGGACGACCTGACCCCTGCCCAGTACCGCCAGATGCTGGCCAGCGAAAACTGGGACGCCCCCGTTGTGGTGACGACGGCGGTGCAGTTCTTCGAGTCGCTCTACGCCAACCGCAGCAGCCGCTGCCGCAAGCTCCACAACATCGCCGACAGCGTCATCATCTTCGACGAGGCGCAGACCCTCCCGGGCGACTACCTTGCCCCCTGCGTCAGTGCCATCGCCCAGCTCATCCAGCATTACCACTCCACGGCCGTCCTCTGCACGGCCACCCAGCCCGCCCTTGAGCCGCTCTTCCGGCGCTTTGCGCCTGAGCTCCACCCGCAGGAGATCACGCCCGACGCGGCCCGCCTCTACGAAGTGCTCCGGCGCACCACACTGCAAGACCTCGGCACCCTGCCGCAGGAGGAGTTCGCCGCCCGGCTGGCCCGGCACCCACAGGTGCTCTGCGTGGTCAACCGCCGCAAGACGGCCCAGCAGCTTTACGCTGCTCTGCCCGCCGAGGGCAGCTACTGCCTGACCACCCTGCTCTGCGCCGCCGACCGCCGCCGTCAGCTGGACGCCATCCGCCAGCGACTGAAAGAGGGTCTGCCCTGCCGGGTGGTGTCCACCTCTCTGATCGAGGCGGGTGTGGACGTGGATTTTCCCGTCGCTTACCGCGAGCAGTGCGGTCTTGACTCGCTCTTACAGACTGCCGGGCGCTGCAACCGCGAGGGGCGGCGGGGCGCAGAGGAAAGCATCGTCTACCGGTTCCGGCTGGACGAGTGTTCCACGCCCCAGATGCTCAGGCAGAACGTCAGCGCGCTGGACTACACCGCCCGGCATCAGGACACACTGGACACACCCCGGGCCATTCAGCTCTACTTCAACGAGCTTTCCGACCTGCGCGGCCCCGACGCCGTGGACAAGCACGGCATTCTGGATGCCTTTCTCCGGGGCATCCGGGGCTGCCAGTTCCCCTTTGCACAGGTGGCGGAGGAATTCCGCCTCATCGAGAATGCTGCCCGCACGGTCTATCTGCCCGTCGGCGAGGGCGCGGCCCTCTGTGAACAGCTGCGCAGCGGTCATGTTACCCGGACGCTGCTGCGGAAGCTGGGCGTTTACAGTGTCTCCTGCTATAAGGACCAGTTCGACAAGCTTGACGCCGCCGGGGCGCTGGAACTGCGGCCCGATGGTTCCGCCATCCTCACCAACACCAGCTGCTACAGTGAAAAGACCGGCCTTGCCATGGATGTGGAGACCGGCATCGGCCTTTACTTCTAAAAAGAGAGAAGCGGCAAAGCATACGCCGCTTTGCCGCTTCCCCTTGACATCTCCGACATCAATTAAATATTTCAATCCTCATCAGAGGCATCCAAACCTCCAACGACACCAACAGTATACGGAAAAACGAACTTTTTTTCAACATTTTCCAGATAATTCCTCACAACTCCTTGACAGCGCTTTCGAAAAAGAATATACTAAGCTCAGAAAGGATATAGAGACATATCCGATTATCAAATAAATGAAGTAAAATAGTGAAGAGGTGGTTGCAATGGCTAACATTCATCTTAGTCTGAAAATTCAACTTCACCCGGAAAGGAGGCGATGCTGATGTCCATGCTCATTGAGGTGTGGGGCGACTATGCCTGTTTCACTCGTCCGGAAATGAAGACCGAGCGTGTGAGCTACGACATGATCACTCCATCCGCTGCGCGGGGCCTTGTGGAGGCCATCTACTGGCACCCCGGGCTGCGTTATACGGTTGACCGCATCTATCTGCTCAAGCCCTTCGGCCTTGACCCCGAGGATGAAGCGTCCACCGAGGAATACACCCAGCGGCCCATCCGGTTCACCAACATCCGGCGCAACGAGGTCAAGTCCACCCTGCTGTCCTCCGCCGCCCTCAGTGCGGCCAAAGGCGGCACGCCGCCGGTGCTCTACACCTCGGAGGACATCCAGCAGCGGGCCGCGATGGTCCTGCAGGACGTCCACTACGTCATCGAGTGTCACTTTGATTTAACAGACAAGGCCGCCCCCAGCGACAATCCCGGCAAGTTCCAGGACATCCTGCGCCGACGCCTGCGCAAAGGTCAGTGCTATCACCAGCCCTGTTTCGGGTGCCGGGAGTTCCCGGCCAACTTCCGGGAATGGCCGGGCGGCAGCATTCCGGCGCTGAAGGTCACGCAGGACCTTGGTTTCATGCTCCACAGCCTCGATTACTCTGATTCGGCCAACATCCGCAGCCAGTTCTTCCGCGCAAAGCTGGTGGACGGCGTGATGGAATGCCGGGACGTGGAGGTGTTTACATGATACTCCAAGCACTCACCGCCTATTATGAACAGCTCTTGAAGCAGGGCAAGGTGGAAGCCCCCGGCTGGGACAGCCGCTTCAAGGTCAGCTACGAGCTACGCCTCGGCCCCGACGGCCAGCTCCTCGCCCTCAACGACCTGCGGCAGGAAGTCCCCAAGGGCAAAAAGACCGTCATCTCCCCCCGTGAGCTTCCTGTCCCCCACCGGGTCAAGCGCGCCTCCGGCGTCGCCGCGAACTTTTTGTGCGACAATACGTCCTATCTGCTGGGCGCAGACGAAAAGGGCAAGCCCGAGCGCTCCCGCCAGTGCTTCGAAGCCTGTGCCGCCCTCCACCACAAGGTTCTCGACGGTGTGGACTCCCCTGCCGCCAAAGCCATCCTCGCCTTTTTTGACAGCTGGGAGCCGGATACAGCCCCCACCCACCCGCTGCTGGCAGAGCAGTGGGCCGACCTGAACAACAACGCGAACCTTGTGTTCGGCTACGAATCCCCCGACGGCGACCACTGGCTGGCCACCACAGATGACGCCATCCGGACCGCATGGCAGTCCGCCTTTGACACCTCCGATGCCGACGCCGAGACAGCCCGCTGCCTCATCACCGGCAAAGAAGCCGGCATCGCCCGCATCCACCCCGCCATCAAAGGTGTGATGGGCGCACAGGCCGCCGGCGCGGCGCTGGTCTCCTTCAACGCGCCCGCTTTCTGCTCCTATGGCCATGAGCAGGGTGCCAACGCCCCTGTCAGCGAGTACGCGGCTTTCGCCTATACCACGGCCCTCAATCTGCTGCTGGCTGACCGGAACTGCTGTCAGCGCATCGGCGACACCACCATCGTCTGCTGGGCCGAAAACGCCGCTCCCGCCTACTCAAACGCCATGCTGATGTTTTTCTGCGGCGGTGCCGAGGCGCGCGGCGTCTCGGAAAGCGACCTTGCCGCCGCACTAAAAGCCCTTTCTCAGGGACGCCCCGTCTCCTTCCTCGATGACAAGCTGGACCCGAACCAGAACTTCTATGTACTGGGCATCTCGCCCAACGCAGCCCGGCTCTCCGTCCGGTTCTTCCTGCACAGCAGTTTCGGACAGTTTGCCAAAAATCTGCAGGACCACGCCGACCGGCTCAGCATCACCCGCCCCGCCTTCGACAAGCGGGAAAACCTGTCGGTCTGGGCGCTGGCGCAGGAGACGGTCAACCAGAAATCCCGGGACAAAAATCCATCGCCCCAGCTGGTGGGCGATCTGCTCCGGGCCATCCTCACCGGCGGACCCTATCCCGCCACCCTGCTCAACGGCGTGACCCTCCGCATCCGGGCCGAACGGGAAGTCACCCGAGGCCGCGCCGCCATCCTGAAAGCCTACTATCTCCGCAACTACCCCACTGAGCTCAACAAGGAGGTATTTACCGTGAGCCTGAACGAAAGCAGCAATGTCCCCTATGTTCTGGGGCGTCTCTTCTCTGTGCTGGAGACGATCCAGAGCGTCGCCAATCCCGGCATCAACGCCACCATCAAAGACCGGTACTTCAACTCGGCCTGTGCCACCCCGGCAACGGCCTTCCCTACGCTGGTCAAGCTGGCTCAGAAGCATCTGCAGAAGATGAGCACCCCCAACGAGGTGCATTTCAGCAAACAGCTCACCGAGCTGATGGCTCAGCTGCCCGAGACAGGCTTCCCGGCGCGGCTCAGCCTGCCGGAGCAGGGTGCCTTTGAGATCGGCTACTACCACCAGACCCAGAAACGCTACGCCAAAAAGAATGAGGAGGAATAAACCATGTCTGAGCCCATCAAGAACCGCTATGATTTCGTCATCCTGTTCGACGTCGAGAACGGCAACCCCAACGGCGACCCCGATGCAGGCAATATGCCCCGCATCGACCCCGAGACGGGCTACGGTCTGGTGACCGATGTCTGCCTCAAGCGGAAGATCCGCAACTATGTCGAGACCCTGAAAGAGGACGAAAAAGGCTATCGTATCTACATCAAGGACGGCGTTCCCCTCAACCGCAGCGATGCCGAGGCCATCAGCACGCTGGGCATCGACCCCGACCTGAAAGCTGCCAAAAAGGCCGACCCCGACATCGATGCCAAGCTGCGGGACTATATGTGTGAGAACTACTTCGACATCCGCACCTTCGGTGCCGTCATGACCACCTTCGTCAAGGGTGCGCTGAACTGCGGTCAGGTGCGCGGCCCCGTCCAGCTGAGCTTTGCCCGGTCGGTAGACCCCATCGTCCCGCAGGAAGTCACCATCACCCGCGTGGCCATCACTACCGAGGCCGATGCCGAGAAGAAGGGTACTGAGATGGGCCGCAAGCACATCGTGCCTTACGCCCTCTACCGCGCCGAGGGCTATGTCTCGGCCAACCTCGCCCGGAAGACCACCGGCTTCTCCGAGGATGATTTGAAACTTCTGTGGACTGCCATTCTGAATATGTTCGAGAACGACCACAGCGCTGCCCGGGGCAAGATGGCCGTGCGGGAGCTCATCGTGTTCAAGCACGATTCTGAGCTGGGCAATGCCCCGGCCTATAAGCTCTTCGACTCCGTCGCCGTCCAGCGCAAGCCCGATGTGGACGCCGCCCGCAGCTACCGCGACTACACCGTCACGGTGGCAGACACTCTGCCGGAAGGAGTCACCTGCGAGAGGCTGTCCTGATGGGCGGCGCAGACGACTGGCTGCCCCTGTCGGGCATCCAGCACTTCTGCTTCTGCCGCCGCCAGTGGGCGCTCATCCATCTGGAACAGCAGTGGGCGGAGAACCGCCGCACCGTCGAAGGCCAGCTCGACCACGCCCGCTGCCATGACGCAGACCAGACCGAACGGCGCGGCGGCCTGCTCATCACCCGAGGGATGCAGGTGGTCAGCCGTCGGCTGGGCCTGAGCGGAAACTGCGATGTCGTCGAGTTCCGGGCCGACCCGGAGGGCATCCCCCTGCAAAGCACGGAAGGGCTCTGGAAGCCCATGCCTGTCGAGTACAAGCATGGCCGCGCCAAGGCCAGCGACGCTGATCGGCTGCAGCTCTGCGCACAGGCCATGGCGCTGGAAGAGATGCTGGTGTGCAGCATCCCGGAGGGTGCGCTCTTCTACGAGGAAACGCGGCGGCGGGAGGTCGTGCCGCTGACCGAAGAACTGCGCCAGGCCACCCAGAAGATGGCCGATGAGATGCACGCCTATTTTGCCCGGGGCTATACCCCCAAGTCAAAGCCCGGCACCCACTGCAACGCCTGCTCCCTCAAAGAGCTCTGCCTCCCCGTGCTGTATCAGCGTGCCGACCCGAAAGCCTATCTCCGCGCCCATCTGGACGAGATGCAGGAGGCCGCGCCATGAGAAAGTTTTTGAATACGCTCTACGTCCTCAACAAGGACGCCTATCTTTCCCTCGAGGGGGAGAACATCGTCCTGCTCTGCAACAAGGCTGAAATTGGCCGGGTCCCGCTCCACACGCTGGAAGGCATCGTCTGCTTCAGCTATCCCGGCGCAAGCCCTGCCCTGATGGGTAAATGTACCAGCCTCGGGGTCGATTTGAGCTTTTTCAGCCCGCAGGGCCGCTTTCTGGCCCGGGCCGTGGGCGAAGAGCGGGGCAACGTCCTGCTGCGGCAGACCCAGTACCGCATCGCAGACAGCGAGGCAGAGAGCTGTCTCTATGCGCGCAATTTCATCCTGGGCAAAGTCTATAACGCCCGCTGGGTGCTGGAACGGGCCACCCGCGACCACCCTCAGCGGGTGCCGGTGGAACAGCTCAAGCGCACCAGCGCCCAGCTGGCGGCGGCGCTGCCCCTCATCGAGCAGTGTGACGACCTCGACCAGCTTCGCGGTCTGGAGGGCGAGGCGGCACAGCGGTATTTCGACTGCTTTGATTCACTCATCCTGCAGCAGCACGATGATTTTGCCTTCACCGGTCGGAGCCGCCGCCCGCCGCTGGACAATGCCAATGCCCTGCTCTCTTTCGCTTATTCGCTTCTGGCCTCCGACTGCACGGCGGCTCTTCAGAGTGTGGGCCTCGACCCCTATGTCGGCTTTCTCCACCGCGCCCGGCCCGGGCGCAGGAGCCTCGCCCTCGACCTCATGGAAGAGCTGCGTGCAGTTTATGCCGACCGCTTCGTGCTCTCCTGCATCAACCAGAAAATCATGACGCCGAAGCATTTCCAGAAGCAGGAGAACGGGGCCGTCCTTCTCACCGATGAGGGCCGCCGCGCCTTTCTGGGCGGGTGGCAGACCCGCAAGCAGGAGACTATCACCCACCCGTTCCTGAACGAAAAGCTTCCGTGGGGCCTCGTGCCTTATGTGCAGGCTCTGCTTCTGGCCCGCACCCTGCGGGGCGATATGGAGCTTTACCCGCCATTTTTCTGGAAGTGAGGGATGTGTATGCTGGTCCTCATCACCTACGACGTCAATACCGAAACTCCTGCCGGGCGCAAACGTCTGCGCAAAGTCGCCAAGCGCTGTGTGGACCACGGCCAGCGGGTGCAGAACTCCGTGTTCGAGTGTCTGCTGGATGCCGCGCAGTATGCCGTTCTCAAGGCGGAGCTGACGTCTCTCATCGACCCTGCGCTGGACAGTCTGCGCTTCTACCAGCTGGGCAACAACTATAAGAGTAAGGTGGAGCATATCGGCGTTCATCCGCCCTTCGAGCAGGACGGCCTGCTGTTGTTCTGAGTTTCCCGCCCCGGTGCGAAGGACGAGTTCTCAGCATTTTTCCGGCACCTTCGCACCGGATTTTTGTGTCATTTTGCATGATTTGGATAGCTCTTTGACCCGTTGTAAATCAAGGCTCTTCTAAATTCGTGCAGAATGTTGTATAATTTGTTTGAAAATAGAGATTTTGTCTCTGTTTTTGCTGTCGCCCTCCTCGCGGAGGGCGTGGATAGAAATACAGCACCGCACCGTGTTTTTTGTGCAGACCGCCGTCGCCCTCCTCGCGGAGGGCGTGGATAGAAATCAGCTTCACTACATCTGCACCATGGAGGACGAAACGTCGCCCTCCTCGCGGAGGGCGTGGATAGAAATACTCTGCTGCCTCCTTTTTCTCTGTCGTGTTTTCGTCGCCCTCCTCGCGGAGGGCGTGGATAGAAATTCATATCCGGGTGTGCCGCAGGACCGGCGGCACCAGTCGCCCTCCTCGCGGAGGGCGTGGATAGAAATATTCCTGCAGGACCTCTGCGACACCTACGCCCTGGGTCGCCCTCCTCGCGGAGGGCGTGGATAGAAATATCACGATTGCCGCATACTTCTTGCAGGGGCGGAGTCGCCCTCCTCGCGGAGGGCGTGGATAGAAATAACCGTGCCGATTTGTGCAAAACGGAGAAAGCATGGTCGCCCTCCTCGCGGAGGGCGTGGATAGAAATCACCAGTGCCTCTTGGATGGCCTTGCGCAGGATGTCGCCCTCCTCGCGGAGGGCGTGGATAGAAATTACTCGGTTCCATGCCAGCGGCACCGGGTTGTCGTCGCCCTCCTCGCGGAGGGCGTGGATAGAAATACACCACGAGCGGCATTTACCACGATCCCAAAACGGTCGCCCTCCTCGCGGAGGGCGTGGATAGAAATTGGAAAAGATCAAAGAATACGAGGACATGAACCGTCGCCCTCCTCGCGGAGGGCGTGGATAGAAATTCACCGAACTCGTCGAGATTGAGAAACGTGCGCCGTCGCCCTCCTCGCGGAGGGCGTGGATAGAAATTCGCTGACGGCCCTCGCGTCCACGATGGAACTGTCGTCGCCCTCCTCGCGGAGGGCGTGGATAGAAATACTTCGACCCGGAGGCCAAGAGGATCCGCGGGAAGTCGCCCTCCTCGCGGAGGGCGTGGATAGAAATAACCTGAAAACAGTGGTGCGGCAGTACGTCGCCTAGTCGCCCTCCTCGCGGAGGGCGTGGATAGAAATAACTTCGTGCCGTTGCTCACGGCCGAGGTCGGCAGTCGCCCTCCTCGCGGAGGGCGTGGATAGAAATCTCACGACCTTGCCGGTCTGCGTGAGGTAGGTGTGGTCGCCCTCCTCGCGGAGGGCGTGGATAGAAATAGCTCACAGGTGTGAGCCTATCAGACACCAAGCTGTCGCCCTCCTCGCGGAGGGCGTGGA
>ULYY01030832.1_pt1 | contig 11205 bp, 10 predicted proteins | sample 1962601 | NCBI WGS metagenome assembly ULYY01 (sample SAMEA4835875, study PRJEB28245) | human gut metagenome | biome: gut microbiome; material: fecal sample | place: Denmark | collected 2008 | reverse complement strand
GAAAGAGACATGCTAGTCAATACGCCAATTTTGGAAGCTTACCGCTCGTATGCTATTTTCTGGATAACAGCTATAGCTTTGGCATCATTAATGATATTTGCAGTCTTTATAATGAATTCTTCCGGATTCATCTTAAACTGAGCAAAAGTTGCTGGTTTTATGCCCTTTAATATTTCCACTATGGTTCTTCGTGTTAATCCGGTTGCATTTACCAAATCACCTACCAAATCATAGCGAACACTATTACCAACAGCTTCCGAGACACGGATGGTACGTGTCTTTCCTGCCGTCATGGCTACTCCAGCCTGTAAAGACTCCTTGTCGCGGATATTTTCTAATGAACCACCCTCTATTACAATTCGTATTTCTGTAACACTCAGATGTTTGTCAATACTTTCTATAGCCTTCTTTATCAATTCATCTGTACTGAAATCCACTTTATAGTAAGTCTTCACATTGATACGTTTCCAGACTTCTGTGAACTTTTCTTTGAACAAATCTTCTCTAAATGTGGCAACTTTTGGCTTACGTGCATTGTCCGGTTTCATGCTATCCGGGTTAAAGATGGTATCAAGCCTGCTAAGTATCCCGGCTTTAATTGGATTCAGTTCTTCTCCCAAATCAATAGTTCCGGATTTCTTGTCATTGAAATACTTCTCTGTAAGTTTGCCTTTCTTCACATAGCCATTACTGATAAGCTCCTCATGAATTTCACACGCCAATTCACGGTTGATTTTTATCTCTTTACCGTCTGAAGATACCATTACTATATCTTCAAACAAATGCGCCGTTACTTGAACTGGTCTGTCTGCCACATCTTCAGCGAGTTCACTCTGAAGCTGCTTACTGAAATGCTCATAGCTTTCGCTGGCTATCACCGTCAGAATATTAACATCGAACACACCATCACCCAACACATCCTGATCCTGGCGCTCACCATTCTTATTTACGCAAAGACGCATACCACGGCCAACTTCCTGACGCTTCTTTATTTCGCTGCCGGTATCTTTCAATGTACAAATCTGGAATACATTCGGGTTATCCCAACCTTCTTTCAGGGCAGAGTGAGAGAATATAAAGCGTACCGGTTCCTCAAAACTCAACAGCCGCTCCTTATAATCAAATCGTATGCACGTATTTCATTATCTCCCTCTTTTTCTTTTGAATCAACGGCTATCCCCTTCTTATCCTGAGAAAAATATCCTTGGTGTACTTTTGCTGCTGAGAACTTATTCAGATATCTTACATATTCTTCATCAGAGAAACGCGGCTGCATTTCCTCAATTACATTTTTGTATTCTTCTTCGAACATATCAGCGAATTTACCGTTACTTGTACCGTCTTTTTCATAAATACGATAGCTATTTACATGGTCAATAAAGAAGAGTGAAAGCACTTTAATTCCTTTATGAAACAATTCTCTTTCTCTCTCAATATGAGTACGAATAGTTTCACGTATCTGAATCCTGCGAAGCACATCCTCATTTACTTTTCCAATAGCATCACCCTCATAAAGAGTTATGCCATTCAGGAAACGGACAGAACCATCTATTCCATCAATGCGTTCAATAATGAAATGATTATCATATTCAGCCAGTTCACCACTTTGCTCATAAAGATTAAATCCTTCACCCACCAATCTCGTTGCTTGCTTGAAACCATTGGCCGTTTTCACATCAAACGAAATACGGGCTTGCGGATTACCTTTTCCTATTACAATTTCATCCAGATAGACAAAACCGTTTGTAGCCGTGGAGCCTTTTTGTGAGATACCTTTTACTTCAATCTTCTTCACCAACTTACGGTTGTAGGCATCCATCGCATCCAGCCTATACACCATATTGTACACATCGTCTTTCCTATGGGTTGCGCTATACAGTAAAGTGAACAAAGGATGAAACTTCGCAATTCCTTTTCTTGTAGCGTTTGTCTTATTTGCACCAAGAACACTTTGCGGCTCGTCAATAATCATAATCGGATTTGTCTGAGCCAATATATCAATAGGTCTTCGGCTACCAAACTCATCACGTCTGGAGAATATAATACGTGCAGCAGCATCACCACTGCGTCCTTCCAGATTCTTGTCTTCGTTCATGGAACTGTTGAATGCCTGCGTATTGATAATCATCACATGCAATCCGCTATCACTTGCAAAACTATCTATTTTGGAAAGCTGTTTGGAGTTATAGACAAAGAACTGGATACGCTTACCATATTCTGTGGCAAAGTGCTCCTGCATGGTCTCAAAACTTTTCTGCACACCTTCACGAATAGCAATGCTGGGTACTACTATGATAAACTTATTCCAGCCATACAACTTGTTCAGCTCATACATCGTCTTAATGTATGTATAAGTCTTACCCGTACCGGTTTCCATTTCGATGGTAAACATAGGATTAGTAATATCCCCTTGTAGATAATCTACAGGTCTAAGCCCCCAGTTCATCTGAATTTGTCTCAGATTCTCAGTAATTGACTCCCGGTCAAGCATCAACTTCTGATTGCCAAAACCCGTCAAATCAAACACTCCTTTATTCTTACCCTGGTCTATCAGAAAATCGGCACTATCACAATATTGCTGACCGGTAAATATATCTGTCACACTTTTGGCTGCATCAGCCTGAAAGCGTTGGTGCTTATATTTCAGTTTCATTCTGATTCTTCTTTTTTTTCAAGTTGTCCAACATACGGATAGCATCAAGATAATCTTGTTCTACGTCACTGATGGTTCGTTGTTTGTATTTACGGTATTCGTTCGTAGCATGTTCCATTGCCTCTGTATGCGACACTTTACCGGAATCTTGCAATAACTGTTCTCCCGACATAGTCAGGATTCTGTCAAGATAGTTTGCCCAGTCACTCATTGTCATGGGTTGTTCACGCTCTGCCTGACGCTCCGCAAAGTCCAGATATCCGGAAACCAGTTGTCCCATTGCGCGAAGTTCTTTTTCATCCAGATAATTCTTGGCCGTCTTTGCTTCTGCCAATGTAGGCTGAGTACCCTTAAACGTCAGCAAACCCATAAAATCCTTTTCGGCATCGGCACGCTCTACAATCAGTTCAGCAGCCGTATGTCCGTGAACCGCATAATGAATTTTATTCTGTACTTTTTTAAAGAACTCCTGGCTTACAGAAGCACGAGGATCATAATCTATACTTGTAGCATATATTTCCAACACCTGACGGTAGAACACCTTTTCTGTGGCACGGATATCACGTATGCGTTCCAGCAATTCCTTCCAATAACCACCGCCACCCAACTTTTTCAACCGCTCATCGTCCAGTGTAAAGCCTTTTATCATGTATTCTTTCAGCCTTTGTGTCGCCCATTGCCGAAAGCGAGTGGCTATTACAGACTTGATACGATAACCAAGTGCTATAATCATATCCAGATTATAGTATGTAGTATTATATGATTTCCCATCTGAAGCAGTTGTTCGGAATTTCCGAACAACTGAATTTTCCTCCAATTCTCCTTCTTCAAAGATATGTTTGATGTGTTCACTCACATTCGACTTGCTCGTCTGATACAGTTCACACATCTGTGCCTGAGTAAGCCAAAGTGTTTCATCCTCCAGTCTGACATCAATCCTGGTCTGACCGTCAATAGAGGTATAAATAATCATCTTATTTTCTTCCATACCTCAACACTTTATATAACCTTGATATTTTTTATGGCTTCTTCCTCACTCCAGTCCAATAACTGTTTCAGGGTTTCGAACACATTGATTTTTGCATCGTCACGGGCAAAGCAACTGTCACGGAACAATACGCGGAGCGGTTGTTTGTCAGCCATAGCTTTTACAATATTTTCCGTAATATCATCTGCAAAGCAAGCCACAAGGTCACCATCATTAACCGAATAAATCATCTTTCCATCCACCTCTTCACTGGTCATAGGTAAAGAGAGCTGTACACCCCAACTAAGCATAGCCCCAAACAAAAGGTCAAGGTCTGTACGGTCACTCTTTACGTTATTAAGGAAAAGGTCAAGCTGCGACTGGTCGTATTCTTCCGGAGCTTTCTTTACTTCTTCAAAATTGCTATCTGCCAAACGGAAAACACGGAAACCAGTATCAAGTTTTTGGGTTGTCAATGGAGATTCTTCCTTAATTTTCTTTCCAGCACGACGGATACGTTCTTTACCAATTTCACATATATTTTTATATTCTTGCTCCTTCTTCGTATCATTAACTTCTTCTGGCAATTGAACTAGAATAAACTTACATTGAAAGTTTTTATTTGAATTCATTTTCATCAAAGCATGAGCTGTTGTAGCTGAACCAGAAAAGAAATCTAAGACAATAGAATCAGACTTCAAATTAGCCAATATAATTAATCTTTCTAATAATCTGACAGGCTTAGGACCATCAAAAACTCCCTTATTACCAAACAACGAAACAACCTCCTTAGCTCCTTCTTGGCTATGACCAACCTCCTTATAAAATAAGATAGAAGTTGGTGCCATTCCTTCATATTTCAATTCTGAAAGAAAACGTTTTATTGAAGGAGTACTATCCCCATTAGGACCAAACCAAATACGATTATCTTGGAGTCTCTCAGCGAAAGCTTTCGCTGAGAGACTCCAGCAGCGCCCTGCTGGAGGCTCTACTATTTTCCCCGAAGGGGTCGTTATTTTATAATCACACGATGATGTATAAGTTTTTACTGACATATCACTTGCTTTCCATACTCCACGAGGATCATTATCGGGATTAGAATATCGGGCATTAGCTTCCTCTGTCCTAGGTAATCGTCCTATAGTAAACTTTTCTAAATCTAAAGCATACATTAATACATAATCATGACTATTAGATATGTATTTTGCATCATTTTTAGGCGAATACGCTCTTTCCCAAATTAACTGAGCTATAAAGTTTGATGAACCAAATATTTCATCACAAATATTCTTCAGATTTCTCTGCTCATTATCATCTATTGAAATAAAAATCACTCCATCCTCAGTCAACAAAGAACGAGCTACCATTAAACGAGAATACATCATCGAACACCAATCTGAATGAAAACGGCCATTTGAATCTGTATTCATTCTATAACGATTACCTAATTCATCCACATCTCCTGCAAATAAATCATAATCATCTTGTGAAACCGCAAAGTCATCATCATACACAAAGTCATTACCCGTATTGTAAGGCGGGTCAATATAAATCATCTTCACCTTACCCATATACGACTTTTGAAGCAACTTCAATACCTCCAAATTATCACCTTCGATATACAGATTCTGTGTATGCTCCCAATCCACGCTATCCTCTACTACCGGACGTAAAGTCTTTGTAGTAGGGCGCGCAGCTTCCCTACGAGCTTCCTGTTTTCCCGGCCAGGTAAACTGATACATTTCATCCGCATCTTCCACTGCATTATCTCCAAGCAGTTGACGCAAAGTCTTGAAATTTACCACATGACGTAACTCACCGGTTTTATCATCCTTTACTTCCGTAAAACAGGAGGGCGCTATCTGATAGAGAGCTTCCAAATTCAGTTGTGTTCCATCAACCGAGTTCAAGTCTAATTTATTGGGTTTCATGATTATATATTGTTCTTCTTTAATTTATCGGTTAATAATGTTATTTCTTTCCTTAGTTGACGCACCTCAGTATTCAATTCCATTTGTCGATTAAACTGCTTTTCAGCCTTTATTCTTTTTTGCAGTATAATAATCTGTTTCTGAATACTTTCTATCTGTTTACGTACATCAACCTGTTCTTTGTATTCTTCTCTTGTAGATGCAGATAATCCTGATATTTGGCTGAGCAAGCCGTTGTAAACGGCATCCATAGACTGCCCTTGATGTTCAGCGTATCAGCATCAATTCGTATATCCCGTTGAATTTCACTAACTCCACACTTCCATTTCTGTTCTCCATGAACAACCGACATTTCTTTATGATGCATTAGTAAATCAAACTTTCCACCGTTCTCAATAATGAAAATGGTATGACGTGGTAACAATTCATCCATTGCACTGAAAGGCTTAATATTATATTTGTCTTCTTTCATCCTGCAATAGAACACATCAATCTCACGCACATATTCACCATCTTCTACATTGAGTGTCGCAGGTACAAGTTTATACAGCCATACAATACCTTCAAACTCTCGTGTCAGAAATTCACGCAAGGAAGAATCGCCACTTCTTCCATAAAACGCATTCTTTGGCACTGGCTTATTGACTATTGTTGTGGATGGAAAATTCAGTATATTATCCATAATCTACTTAATCACCAAAAAACAAATCAATTCAAAATCATCCAGTCCTTTAATGTTATAGGTTCCGATCCGAAAAGACTTCTTTCCCGATTTAATTTGGGTATATAGAATTCTCTTTTTTGCTTTTCAGACTTATCCGTATAGAATGTCGGTGAAGTAAAAATAAAGTTTACGCAGTCCACCTTTTCCAATTCTTCTTTCAATGCTTCGTATGCATAGATAGAAAAACTGGCTGCCGCTATAGAGATTTGGCTATTACCCGAAGACAATACCTGCTTCAAATCATCTATAACACGTTCTGTTATATTATTGAATTGCTTCGGTGTTCTCATAAATATCCTCGTTCTTATTAATTAAATCTCGAACTTCCACACCTAACAAAAAAGCAATCTTAGTCAGAGTCTGTAAATCTGGCTGTGAAGTATTCGTACACCATTTAGATACTGTTGCAGGATCTTTCTTCAACTCAGAAGCCAACCACTTACTGGTTTTCTTTTTCTCTACTAAAACAACTTTTAATCTATTAATATCGGCCATCGTACTCTCAATTTCTTTGCGTTACACGCAAAGATAATAATAATGCATAAAGTTCAAAAATGAATTAGATTATATTCAGCTAATTTGGTCATGTAAAGCCCAAAAGTCTGCCAACCTCACTTAATCCAGAAAACGCAAGTGCATTCAAAACAAAACGCCTTTGCGTTTCAACCCAAACACAAGTACGTTTTAAGTAAAACGCAAGGGCGTTTCATCTTAAACGTAAGGGCGTTTTAGTCCAAACACAAAGGCGTTTTCCAGAGGATTTTTATACCTCTGAAAATCAACTAATTACATTTTCTTAAATTTTACGGATAACCCAGTATCCCCCCACTACCTGCAAGAGCATTCCAGGAATACCGATGCGGAAATCCTGCAAGGCGGTGAACAAGCTGCCGGAAAGTGCCCACTCACCTAACGTACCAGCCAGCTGATAGAACAGCACCACGCCTAACAGCAATGGCAAGGTGACTTTCTGAAAGCGGGCGGCCACCAGACCGGCACCCACAGCCAACAGCACGGATTTCAGCAGGATGGCAGGCAGCACGGCAGGTGCAGGCATACCGAACCACCATGAGTTGAGCAACGGCGAGAGTACGGCCGTCAGCAGTCCGGCCTTCCAGCCGTATTTATAGGCTCCTACCAGTGTGAAGAAATAAATGGGCAGCCAGGTGACTCCTCCCTGCGGCACCAGATGGAAAAGCTGGGGCAGGACAATGTTTCCGGCCACAAACAGCAGGGCGGTGACGTAGGTCTTCACGCGACTGTATCCCAATGTGTAAAGTTTTACGGTTGTTTCCATGTGTATTCGTTATTTTTCTGAGATTGTTTTTTCTTTTTCTCCGGCTTCCCGCATGCGGCGTACAAAGTCTTCAATCACGGGATAGAGTTCCACGGGATTGTCCGACACGTCGCAAAGGGTTTCCAGCGGACACCGTCCTGTACGGGTGCGGTTGATGATGCAGGGCACTTCTTTGGCATAGGCCACCTCTACCCCTCCCTTCCGGAGCAAGGCGAGTGCAGGGGTGCTGACTACCCGGGTCCATACGCGGGACACACCGCCCAATACCATCAGGGCTGCCGCTCCCTTTCCGATGACTTTATCGGCCAGCCAGGCTCCTTTCAGGAAGGCGCGGTCTGTGGCGTACAGGTCGTACAGGTCGGCCACGCCCCGACGGGAGAACGTGCGGGTTTCTTCGCCCTGACGCACCACGCAGGAATAGTTTCCTTCGTTCAGCAAGCGTATCAGTTCGTCCATCACAGTGTTTCCTGTTTCAGTTGTTCCACGTAGGCATCAATGCGGTGAAGCTCCTTCGGAATGTCGATGGACTGCGGACAGTGCGGATTACATTGTCCGCAACCGATACAGTGACTGGCCTGACGGAGTTTCGGCACGCTGCGGTCGTAACCTACCAGGAAGGCACGACGGGCTTTCACGTAATTCTCGTCCATGCGGTCTTTCGGCATGTTGCCCTCGTTCACGCACTTGTTGTAATGCACCAGCAGGCCGGGGATGTCGATGCCATACGGGCAAGGCATGCAGTATTTACAGTCGTTGCAGGGCACGGTGGGGTATTTCTGCATCAGGTCGGCTGTATCGAGCAGGAACTGGTTTTCCTCGTCGGTAAGCGGCACCAGCGGAGAATACGTGCGGAGGTTGTCTTGCAGATGCTCCATGTAGGTCATGCCACTGAGTACGGTAAGCACCTTTTCCGGCGTACCGGCAAAGCGGAAGGCCCACGATGCCACACTGCCTTCGGGATTGCGTTCTTTCAGGCGGCTGAAGATGTAATCGGGAATGTTCGACAGGCGTCCGCCCAACAGCGGTTCCATCACCACTACCGGAATGTTCTTGCTGCTCACCTGCTCGTACAGGTAGTCGGCATTCACGTTACGTCCCGATGCGTGCTGCCAGTCGGAATAGTTCAACTGAATCTGCACGAAGTCCCAGTGCACCTGGTCGTGCATGGCCAGTGCCCGGTCGAATTCCTCTTTTGTACCGTGGAACGACCATCCCAAGTGGCGGATACGTCCGGCTTCGCGCTCCTTGAGCAGGAAGTCGAGCAGACCGTTGTCAAGGAAACGGCCCTGCAAGCCGCTTTTTCCGGGAGCACCCAGCATGTGCAGCAGGTAATAGTCGATGTAGTCCACCTGCAGGTTCTTCAGCGAGTTGTGGTACATCTTTACTCCGAAATCATAGTCGGAATTGGAGAAGTTCGACATTTTGGTGGCCACGAAGAACTTGTCGCGCGGATGACGCTTCAAGGCGATACCCGTCGACTTTTCCGACCAGCCCTGCACATAGACCGGGGCCGTGTCGAAATAGTTCACGCCATGTTCGATGGCGTAATCCACCAGCCGGTTCACTTCTTCCTGATCGATGACGTTGCCGTCGCCACCCGGTGCCGGAAGTGTAGGCCAGCGCATGCAGCCATAGCCCAGCAGCGACACCTTATCCTCGTTGGGAGGGAACTGGCGGTAAGTCATCTTGCCGACGGGCACTTCCTTAGTGCTTTCGCCGGCTTTTTTCTTGTCGGGCGTACAACCGTAGAAAGCCGCTGTGGCTCCCACCGTACTGATGCCGACTATTTTAAGAAAATCTCTTCGATTCATCTGTTTTTTCTCGTCCATTCTCTTTGTATATATAAAAAGGTAAGACAATCCGATTAAAGTACACGATGGCGTTCATGTCCTTCCACGTAAATAGCACTCAGCGGACGGGCCGGACACAGGTTCTCGCAGGCTCCGCAACCGATGCAGCGTGCTTCGTTCACTGCCGGAATCTTCAGTGAATCGGGGTTCGACGGGTCGGACGGAACCATGGTGATGGCATTCACCGGACAATGGCGGGCGCAGTTGCCGCACTCCTGCTTGTCGGTAAGCGGAATACACAAATCTTTTACCCACACGGCATGGCCTATCTGGATAGAAGACTTCTCTGCCTTGTCAATTTTCAGGATGGCTCCGGCGGGACATACATCGGAACAGCGCGTACACTCCGGACGGCAGTAGCCGCGTTCGTACGACATGTAAGGCTGCATGAAAGTATCCAGCGAATGAGAAGGACGGAGCACTTCGTTCGGACAGGCCGACACGCACAGCTGGCAGGCCGTGCAATGCGACTGCAGATGGCGAAGTCCGCGTGCGCCCGGAGGCACAATCGGAGTTTGGCGTACCGGCTCTTTCTTGTCCACGATGTCGGCCAGTCCGCCGTCCATCTTGATGGCTTCGGCCTTCTTGGCTACCTGTGCTTTCAGTACCGAACCGGCCAGCAGCAAGGAACCGGCCAGGAACTCGCGTCGTCCGGCGGTACGGTCGGCTGTTTCCGGTGCCGGAGTTTCTGCCTTTTCGGCTTTCTTTCCGTAAGCAAACCGATAGCCGATGGCTCCCTTATGGCATTTGTCCAGACAGTCCATGCAAGCCACACAGCGGCTGCCGTCTATCGCATGGTTCTTCACATCGATGCAGGCGGCCTTGCAATTGCGGGCGCAAAGCGTACAGCCGTTGCATTTCTCCTTGTCAATCGTGATGCGGAACAAGGCAAAGCGGGAGAAGAATCCCAGCACGGTGCCCACCGGACAGATGGTATTACAATAGGTACGTCCGTTGCGTGCCGCCAGTACCACCACCAGTACCAGCATGACCGCTGCCACTATCAGCACCGGCAGGCTCTTGAGCCAGACATCCACCGAATAGAAGGCATAGCTGTCCATACGTTCGGCCATAGAAGCCAGCAGGTTGTTTCCCCACATCCACAAAGGCTGCAGGAAGCTGTGTGCCGCACGGCCGTACACGGCATACGGGTCAAGCAAGGCTACCAGGGCATGCACACCCAACAGCATCGCCAGCACGAACACTGCCAGCACACCGTAGCGCAGCCAGCTTTTCGGCTTGGAATACGTGTAGGGCATCTTCTTGCGTCCCCGGCCCAGACGGGCCACCACGTCCTGAAACACGCCCAGCGGACAAATGACCGAACAGTACACTCTGCCCGCTATGAGCGTGAGCAATATCAAACACACGATTACTCCGGCGTTCAGCGCCAACAGAGCCGGAAGAAACTGTATCTTCGCCATCCAGCCGAGCCATGCATGAAGCACACCCGTGAAATCGACGAACAACAGTGTCACGAATACCAGGCATAGCATCCCCAGCGTGAGCCTGAGTTTTCTCAACATATTCACAGTAAAAGCAATTTTAGTTAGTTATTATATTCTTTCTATCACGTTTTCGTGGTAAATCCTCACAAAAATAAAAGGAATTGTGTTTCGAAGAGTCTTTTTGCGCAGTTTTTTGTCCCAAGCAGTATAAATATTCGATTAACTTACGCACAAAGGGCCTTTTTGCAGCATTTATACAGAAAAAATGTCATAAATATTGATTATCTGAATTACAAATTCTAATTTTGCTCCACTATTACCTAACAAAAGAACAG
>ULYY01058881.1_pt1 | contig 11225 bp, 9 predicted proteins | sample 1962601 | NCBI WGS metagenome assembly ULYY01 (sample SAMEA4835875, study PRJEB28245) | human gut metagenome | biome: gut microbiome; material: fecal sample | place: Denmark | collected 2008 | reverse complement strand
CCAGCCAATACGATTGCGGCTGCAAGAAATATCTTAGTAAAATTGAGTCTCATAGAAAAGCATACTTTTATTCTAATGTTTAAACGCACACCATCGCGTTTTATTGCATCAGACCATCCACAAAAAGCAAAGAGAGCGCGCCCTCAATTGGACGCGCTCCCCGATATTTGAATCTTTAAGTTCTGATTACAACTTCGGACCGGCAGCTACAAGAGCCTTACCTGCCTCGTTGTTCTCATATTTCTTGAAGTTCTTGATGAAGCGGGCAGCCAAATCCTTAGCTTTCTCTTCCCACTGAGCTGCATCAGCGTAAGTGTCGCGTGGGTCAAGGATTTCAGTTGCTACACCTGGCAATACAGTCGGAACCTTGAAGTCGAACATCGGGATCTGTTTTGTAGGAGCCTTGTCGATGTCGCCGCTCAAGATAGCGTCGATGATGCCACGAGTGTCGCGGATAGAGATACGCTTGCCTGTTCCGTTCCAACCAGTGTTTACGAGGTAAGCCTTAGCGTTGTTCTTCTCCATCTTCTTAACCAACTCTTCTGCATATTTTGTTGGGTGCAATTCCAAGAATGCCTGACCGAAGCATGCAGAGAATGTTGGAGTAGGCTCTGTGATACCGCGCTCTGTACCTGCCAACTTAGCTGTAAAGCCAGAGAGGAAGTAGTACTTAGTCTGCTCTGGAGTAAGGATAGATACTGGAGGCAATACACCGAATGCGTCTGCCGACAAGAAGATTACCTGCTTTGCTGCTGGTGCAGAAGAACCCGGCTGGATGTTGTTGATGTGGAAGATTGGGTAAGAAACACGAGTGTTTTCTGTTACGCTCTTGTCTGCGAAATCAATCTTGCCGTTTGCATCAACTGTTACGTTCTCAAGAAGTGCGTTGCGCTTGATAGCGTTGTAGATATCTGGCTCTGACTCTTTGTCGAGGTTGATAACCTTTGCATAGCAGCCGCCTTCGAAGTTGAACACGCCGTTGTCGTCCCATCCGTGCTCGTCGTCACCGATAAGTTTACGCTTAGGATCTGTTGACAATGTTGTCTTACCTGTTCCTGAAAGACCGAAGAAGATTGCTGTGTTCTCGCCGTTCATGTCGCAGTTTGCAGAGCAGTGCATTGATGCGATGCCCTTCAATGGCAGGAAGTAGTTCATCATTGAGAACATACCTTTCTTCATCTCACCACCATACCAAGTGTTGATGATTACCTGCTCTTTTGATGTTACGTTGAAGGCTACGCAAGTCTCAGAGTTGAGTCCGAGTTCTTTATAGTTCTCAACTTTTGCCTTTGATGCGTTGTAAACAACGAAATCTGGCTCGAAGTTCTTCAACTCTTCTTCTGTTGGACGGATGAACATGTTTGTAACGAAGTGAGCCTGCCATGCAACCTCAACGATGAAACGAACTGCCATACGAGTGTCCTTGTTTGCGCCGCAGAATCCGTCTACAACATAGAGGTTCTTGTTGCAAAGCTCGCTCTTGGCGATAGTCTTAACCTTGTTCCATACGTCTTCCGACATTGGGTGGTTGTCGTTCTTATATTCTTCAGAAGTCCACCATACAGTGTCCTTTGAATTGGCATCCTTTACGATGTATTTGTCTTTAGGCGAACGACCGGTGTAGATACCTGTCATCACGTTGACTGCACCGAGTTCTGTCTGCTGACCTACTTCATAACCTTCGAGACCTGCTTTTGTCTCTTCTTCAAACAATTGCTCGTAAGATGGGTTGTGTGCGATTACTGTAGCGCCAGTAATGCCGTACTTTGTCAAATCAAGATTGCTCATTGTTGTTTGATTTATAATAGTGAATATTTACTAATGTTTCTCTCTTTTGAAAACCGCTGCAAAATTACTATATTTTTTTTACACGGCAATGCTATTAGCGAAAATTTTCCGCATTTAAAATTCTTTAAGCATTATTATCCCTGTTTCAAATATAAAATGCTTCTGTTCAAAGGCTTAAATTGTTATCTCTCCACACAGCGAGCAATTGAGATATTTCTTCACCTGTTCTGACCGAAGCCCCATGCCGAATAGATACATCAGCTTGGTGATGGCTGCCTCTGATGTTATGTCGTATCCGCTGACCACACCGGTCGACTGCAGCGTGTTGCCTGTCATATAGCGCTCGCTGTGGACTCCGCCGTTGACGCATTGCGAAACGTTGACTATCACAACGCCGCGCTTTACGGCGTCGCGCATCAGGTCGACAAACCATTTGTCGGTCGGGGCGTTGCCGGCGCCATAGGTCTTGAGCACGATGCCTTTCACGTCGGGGGCGTTGAGAAGATAGCGGAGTGTACTCTCGGTGATGCCTGGAAACATGTCGATAAACATCACGTTGCGGTCCATTGCGGTCTGCACTTTAAGCGGTCGCTGCGAGCGTTGGCGCCACAATGCTTCTTCATGGAAATGAATGCCGAGGCCTATGCGGGCAAGGTCGGGATAATTGTTGCTCTTGAAGGCGTTGAAATGGTCGGCGCTCATCTTTGTGCTGCGGTTGCCGCGCCACAGATAGTCTTCAAACAATATCGCCACTTCCTGCACCATCGGGTCGCCGTTCTTGTCGCGGGCGGCGGCTATCTGAAGTGCTGTGATGAGGTTTTCTTCTCCGTCGGTACGCACTTCGCCGATTGGAAGCTGGGAGCCGGTGATGATGACGGGCTTGTGCAGGTTCTCGAGCATAAAACTCAACGCGGAGGCGGTGTATGCCATCGTGTCGGTGCCGTGAAGCACCACAAAGCCGTCGTAGCTGGCATAGTTCTCCTCGATGCTCTGTGCGATTTCAACCCAGTGCGACGGATTCATGTTTGACGAGTCGATCGGTGGGTGAAACTGGATATTGTTGATGGAATAATTGAGCTTCTTGATTTTGGGCACATTGTCGATAAGGTGCGTGAAGTCGAACGGTTGCAGCGACTTCGTCACCGGGTTTTCAATCATGCCGATTGTTCCTCCGGTATATATTATAAGGATATTCGGTTTTGCCATTGAAGCTATTTTTTTCTAAAACGAATCTTTCCAACGACAAAATTACACATATTTTTTGGCAAATAGCAACCGCAACAGCCAACTGCCTGAACAACAAAAGTCACAGCGATGGCAATTTGCCACCATTTAAGGTTTTTTACTGAAAAATCTTTGATTTCTATCCAAAATAGAACCACATAGTTTGCCAGAAGGCAATGGTGTGTGGCAACCGCAGCCATTGTTAAAAAGACTTAACGCAGCGGAATCCGCTGCGTTAAGTCTTTTTCGTTGACAGATGTCTCTAAATTTTAAACAGCATTCCTCCGATGTTGTCGCATGCCGCCCCGGTGACCGACGACAGGCAGCTTGCCTCACCGGCCATATAAAGCGAGCCGAGAAACGCGAAAATCAACGCCTCCTTGAATTCAATTATCTGGCGTGGAGGTATCTTGACTTCGCAACCTGCCAGCTCGCGGATGCGCTCCACAAGATAGACGTTGAGCGCGCCGCCGCCGGTTATAAGCATTGTGGGATGCGGCTTGCCTACCCTGCGCACTACGCGTGCCACCTGACGGGCGGCATGCTCGGTGAAGGTGGAGAGCAGGTCGGCAAATTCAAGCCCGCGGCTGTCAATCATCGGAAATATCTCTTTCTCCACCCATTCGCGGCCAAGCGACTTCGCGCCGGTCTGCGAGTAGAATGGCAATGCGTCGAGACTGGCGAGCAATTCGGCGTCGACTGTGCCGCTGCGGGCAATCAGTCCGTCGCGGTCAAACTCCAAGCCACGCTGACGGCAATAGTGGTTGAGCACATAGTTGACCGGACTGATGTCAAACGCCTGCCGCTCTCCGTCGCACTCATACGATATGTTGGAGAATCCTCCTATGTTCAGACAGAAATCATAGTCGGCAAAAAGCAGACGGTCGCCAATCGGCACAAGCGGGGCTCCCTGTCCGCCGAGCATTATGTCAAGGCGACGGAAATCGCTGACCACAGGCACACGCGCCTCGGCTGCAATCGCTGCGCCGTCGCCTATCTGAAACATTATGCGCTTGCCGGGCTCATGAAAGATGGTGTGTCCATGCGACGCCACGATGTCGGGACGTATGCCGTATTCCTTCATAAAGTCGGCGACACGCTCGCCAAGAAACTTGCCGTATTCGCTGTGGAACGCCACAAAGTCGTGTGCCGACATCTGTTGCGCTCCCGTGCCGAGACGGTATTTCAAATCGTCGGGATAGTCATAGCCGCGTGCCGCATCGATTGCGAAACGCCATCGGCCGTCGTTTTTTGAGAATGTGGCGCAGTACACGTCGAGACCGTCAAGCGATGTGCCCGACATCAATCCTATAGCCGTAATCTTGAAGTTGTCCATATTTTTTTGGTATTATTGGTTCTGCAAGCTTTTGTCCATCTCTGCCGCGGCGCGGCGTCCGTCGCCCATCGCGAGAATCACGGTCGCTCCGCCACGCACAATGTCGCCTCCGGCATAGATGTCGGGCAGCGATGAGCGCATTGTCGACTCGTCGACCACGATGGTGCCTCTGCGGCTCACCTCAAGTTCTGGAATCGCATTCGGAATCAACGGGTTTGGCGACACGCCTACGCTGACAATCACCAAATCGACGGGCACATCCTCCACTGCGCCATCAACAGCCACCGGAGAGCGGCGTCCCGACTCGTCGGGTTCGCCGAGTTCCATCCGCTGCAGGCGCATCAGGCGCACATTGCCTTTGTCGTCGCCCTCATATTCCAATGGGTTGTGGAGCGTGAGGAAACGCACGCCTTCTTCCTTGGCGTGTTTCACTTCCTCGCGGCGCGCCGGCATCTCGTCTTCCGAACGGCGGTAGACGAGCATCACGTTTTCTGCGCCCATGCGACGCGCTGTGCGCACGGAGTCCATCGCCGTATTGCCGCCGCCAATCACTGCCACATTGTGGCCGTGAAGCACGGGGGTGTCTTCATCCTGACGGGCGGCTCCCATCAGATTGACCCGCGTCAGGAATTCATTGCTCGACATCACTCCGTTGAGATTCTCGCCGGGAATGTTCATAAACCTTGGCAGTCCGGCTCCCGACGCCACGAAAATGCCTTTGAAGCCCATGGCGTGGAGGTCGTCGTAGCTTAATGTCTTGCCGACAATGCAGTTGGACTCGAACGCCACGCCCAGACGGCGCAGACCGTCGATTTCGGTGTCGACGATGGCATTCGGCAGGCGGAACTCGGGGATGCCGTATTTCAGCACTCCGCCAATCTCATGCAGCGCCTCGTAGACCGTGACGCTGTAGCCGCGCTTCGCCATGTCGCCGGCAAAGGCGAGTCCGGCGGGTCCGCTGCCCACAACTGCCACCTTGATGCCGTTTGCGGCGGGTTTTTCCTCGTCGGCCGAACCGTGGCTGCGCGCCCAGTCGGCTACGAAGCGTTCCAGATAGCCTATCGCCACGGCTTCGTGTTTCATCTTGGTGTGTATGCAACGGCTCTCACACTGCTTTTCCTGGGGGCAGACGCGTCCGCAAACTGCCGGAAGCGCGCTGGTCTTTTTTATCACACGGGCTGCCTCGGCAAACTCGCCGCGCTCCACGTTTTTGATAAATCCGGGAATGTCGATGCCCACAGGGCAGCCTGTGACGCATTGCGGGTTGACGCAGTCAAGACACCGCGAGGCTTCTGCCATAGCCATCTCAATCGTCAACCCTTGATTCACTTCCTCATTGCACGTCACGCGGTAGTCTGCCGCAAGCTCGGGCATCTTCACACGCGGTGTCGAAGTGCGTTCCTTAGCTGTCTTTGCCTTGCGCAGTGCCTCGCGCCATTCTGCCATGCGCATATCTTTTGTCTCTTCCATGTCAGTTCTTGTTTTCGTTGTCGTAAGCATGAAGGCGCATCATCATCTGGTCGAAATCCACCTGATGCGCGTCAAATTCCGGGCCGTCGATGCAGACGAAGCGCGTACGGCCGCCTACGGTAACCCGACAGGCACCACACATGCCTGTGCCGTCGACCATGATGGTGTTGAGCGAGCAGACGGTAGGGATGTCGTATTTTTTTGTAAGCAGTGCGACAAACTTCATCATCACTGCCGGACCGATGGTCACTACCTGGTCCACCTTCTCGCGGTTGATCACTTGCTCCACGCCTTCGGTCACCAGTCCTTTCTGCCCGTAGGAGCCATCGTCGGTCATTATCACCACTTCGTCGCTTGAGCGGCGCACCTCGTCCTCAAGTATAATCAAATCCTTGGTGCGTCCGGCGAGCACGCTGACCACGCGGTTGCCGGCTTGCTTCATGGCGCGGATGATGGGCAACAACGGCGCTACGCCTACTCCGCCGCCGCAACACACCACGGTGCCCACCTTTTCTATCTTGGTGGCTTGTCCCAACGGGCCTACCACATCGTGGAGACTGTCGCCTACTGCCTTGTCGCAGATTTTTTTTGTCGACTTGCCTACAGCCTGCACCACAAGGGTTATTGTCCCTGCAGTGGTGTCGGAGTCGGCGATGGTCAACGGGATGCGCTCGCCATGCTCGTCGGCACGGACAATAACGAAATGTCCGGCACGGCGCGAGCGTGCTATCAGCGGCGCCTCTACCACAAGCTGCACCACCTTTTCCGAGAAATGCTTTTTCTCTACAATTTTATTCATTGTCGTAACGTGTTAGGTCTATTTTCTTTTTTCAGCTCTCAAAGTTAGCCAATTTTCTGCCAAAACCACCAATCTTTATCCCGATAATTGCTTTTGCGCAAAAGCAAAAAACGAAGAGGCAATCCGCCGCATGCCTCCAAAGCAAACGCCCTCCGGCGGGACATTCCTGCGGAGGGCGTTTGTGTTTTTGTATGCCTGTGGCTTAGTTTCTGCTGTTGCCGAAGAAACGGAGCATGTAAAGGAACAGGTTGATGAAGTCAAGATAGAGCGTCAACGCGCCGATTGTGGCGATTTTGCCCACTTGCGACGAGTCGCTGTACTGCACCATTTGTTTGATTTTCTGGGTGTCCCATGCGGTGAGGCCGATGAAGATTGCCACGCCGGCAAACGAAATCAGCCATTCAAGGGTGCTGCTGCCCACGAAGATGTTGACAATCGTCGTGATAATCAAGCCGATAAGCGCCATAAACAGGAACGAGCCCATTTTTGTAAGGTCGTTGCTGGTCAGATAGCCGTAGATGCTCATCGCGCCAAACACGCCTGCCGTTATGGCAAAGGTGTAGGCTATCGACCCGAGTTCAAAAGCCCAGAATATCGACGAGAACACCACGCCGTTGAGCACGGCGTAAAGGAAGAACAACGAGGTTGCGGCAAACGTGCTGAGCTTGTTGATGGCTCCCGTGATTGCTATCACGCAGGCAAACTCGGCGATGATCAAGCCCCAGAATGTAAGACGGCTTGAGAAGATGGCGCTCATTATTGCCGGACTTGCCGCCACATAGATTGCCACGCCGGCGGTGACGAGCAGACCGAGAAACATTCGCATATAGACGCTGCGCATCACTTTCGACACGCTGTGGGTCAACGTTATGGTTGGCTGTGCCCCATAACCGTATTGCTGATTGTAATTTTCCATATTTTCTGTTTTTTAAAAAGTTGTCGGTGAAGATAACGCTATTTTTCAGCATTAGGTTCACCGACATTGTTAATTATCCATAATCAACCACTTTTACATGCGTTCCGGCACTTCGATGCCGAGCATCCAGAAGCCTTGGCGGATGATGTCGCCTACGGTGCGCGACAATGTCAGGCGGAAGCCGCGCAGGTCGGCGTTTTCCTCGCCGAGGATTTTATAGTCGTGGTAGAACTGGTTGTATTCTTTCACAAGTTCGTAGACGTAGTTGGCAACCAACGCCGGGCTGTAGGTGCGCCCTGCCTCGGCTACGATTGCCGGGAAGTCGGCGAGACGCTGGATGAGCGATATTTCTTTGTCGTTGAGAGCAACTGCCGATGCGTCAAACGCTTCGCTGACCTGCTTGTCGGCTGCCTTGCGGAGCACCGACTGGATGCGGGCGTAGGTGTACTGCACAAACGGTCCGGTGTTGCCGTTGAAGTCGATTGATTCTTTCGGGTTGAACGTCATGTTCTTGCGAGGGTCGACTTTAAGAATGAAATATTTCAACGCGCCGAGTCCGATGATTGCCGAAATCTTGTCGGCCTCTTCCTGTGGAAGGTCCTGCAGCTTGCCCATCTCTGCCGACATCTCTTTGGCGTTCTGCACCATGGCGTCCATCAGGTCGTCGGCGTCGACTACGGTGCCTTCGCGCGACTTCATCTTGCCTTCTGGCAGCTCTACCATTCCGTATGAGAAGTGCACAAGGTCCTTGCCCCATTTGAAGCCGAGCTTGTCGAGCAGCAAAGAGAGCACCTGGAAGTGGTAGTTCTGCTCGTTGCCCACCACGTAGATCATCTTGTCTATAGGATAGTCCTGGTAGCGCAGCTTGGCGGTACCGATGTCCTGGGTCATATACACTGATGTGCCGTCGCTGCGGAGCAGCAGTTTGTGGTCGAGTCCGTCGGCGGTAAGGTCTGCCCACACGGAGTTGTCTTCCTTGCGGTACATGATGCCTTTCTCCAAGCCTTCAAGCACCTTCTCCTTACCCTCGAGATATGTCTGGCTTTCATAGTAGATTTTGTCGAAGTCTACGCCCAGACGCTTGTAGGTCTCGTCAAATCCGGCATACACCCATGAGTTCATCGTGCGCCACAGCGAACGCACCTCCTCGTCGCCGGCTTCCCAGCGGCGGAGCATCTCGCGAGCCTCATGCATCAATGGCGACGCTGCCTCTGCCTCTTCCTTGGTCATGCCTTTCTCCTCGAGTTCCTTCACTTCGGCTTTATAGTGCTTGTCGAAAGCCACATAGAAATCACCGATAAGGTGGTCGCCCTTCTTGCCGGTCGATTCCGGAGTAGCGCCGTTGCCCCACTTCTGCCATGCGAGCATCGATTTGCAGATATGGATGCCGCGGTCGTTCACGATATTGGTTTTCACCACCTTGTAGCCATTGGCCTGCATGATGCGCGACAGGCTGTAGCCAAGCAGGTTGTTGCGCACGTGGCCGAGGTGAAGCGGCTTGTTGGTGTTTGGCGACGAATATTCAATCATCACCAGCTCGCTGTTGTCGTCGGCGGTCTTGAAGCCATAGTCTTTTGTTGCGTGGATATGGTCGAGCACTCCGAGCCAGAATTTCGGCTCTACAGTGATGTTGAGGAAGCCCTTTATCACGTTATACTCCTTCACCGCCTCGCAGTTGGCAACGAGATAATCACCTATCTCCTTGGCTGTTGCGTCGGGTGCTTTGTGCGACGCTTTCAAGAACGGGAATACCACTATTGTAAGGTTGCCTTCAAACTCTTTTTTCGTTGTTTGCGGCACGATGGTTGAAGCCTCTACCTCCAAACCATAGAGCGACTTCAGCGCCTCGGCTGTAGCCGCAGAAATGATGTTATCTATCGACATTTATATGATTATTTTCTAATTATCTTAATTTCAGACTGCAAAGATAGTGCAAGATGAGTGAAGAGCAAAACAAATTTATTTGATTTTGCTCTTCCGAATCGCAGCCTATCTTATTTAAAGATAGTGCAAGGCGAGAGAAAAACAAAATCAAGCAAGCTTGATTTTGTTTTTCTCTTAGAGTCCTTAAAGTCTTTAGAGCCCCTAGAGTCCCTCAAACTATTTTTTTTAAAATCAAATTCTTTTCTGTAGCTTTGCACACATGAACCAGACTGAACGCATAATCGGATCGGAGATACTCCGCAAACTTCCCTACGAGCCCAACAGCCAGCAGATGGAAATCATTGCCGCGCTGAGCAAGTTTGTCGCCGACACCGACGACCGCTCGGTCTTTCTGCTCAACGGATATGCCGGAACGGGCAAAACGTCGCTCGCAGGAGCGCTTGTCGCAGCTTTGCCGGCACTGCGCCGACAGGCTGTGCTGCTGGCGCCTACGGGACGGGCGGCGAAGGTGTTTGCGGCATACTCGCGCCACAGTGCGTTCACCATACACCGCAAAATCTACCAAAGCCGGCGCTACAACCCCGAGGACTCGCATTTCTGCCTTGCCCGCAACAACCACAAGAACACGCTGTTTATTGTCGACGAGGCGTCGATGATTGCCAACAACGCGTCGGAAGGGGCGGTGTTTGGCACGGGATGCCTGCTCGACGACCTTATCACCTATGTTTACAGCGGCGAGGGATGCCGCTTGATTCTGCTCGGCGACGTGGCTCAGCTGCCGCCGGTGGGCTACACCGACAGCCCGGCTCTCGCGCCTGCCACGCTGCAGGGCTACGCCCTTACGGTCTACAGCTTCTCGCTGACCGAGGTGGCGCGACAGCGCAGCTCGTCGGGCATACTGCACAACGCCACGATGATACGGCAGATTATCGCTTCGGGAAAACTGGAGGCGCCGACGCTCGAAATCTCCGGCTTCGACGACGTGGAGGTGGTGAGCGGTGAGTTTCTGTCGGAAAAGGTCGAGGAATGCTACGCGCAGGAGGGAGGCGCGGCTGAGACAATAATCATCACGAGGAGCAACAAGAGGGCGGTGATGTTCAACCAGGGAATACGCGCACGGGTGCTGTATATGGATGCGGAAATAACCACCGGCGACATGCTGCTCGTGGCGAAAAACAACTATTTCTGGGCTGCCGACTACGACGGCATCGACTTCATCGCAAACGGTGATGTGGCGGTGGTGAAACGCATCTCTGAGGTGACGGAGGAATACGGCTTCCGCTTTGCCGACGTGACGCTCGAGTTCCCTGACTACAACAATGCGGAAATCGATGCGAAAATAATCCTCGACGCGCTCTATGCGGAGTCGCCGGCGCTGTCGCGCGAGCAAAACAACAATCTGTACCTGCGTGTGATGGACGACTATGCCCACATCACGCGCAAAAGCGAGAAATACAAACGTCTGAAGCAAGACCCGTTCTTCAACGCGCTGCAAGTGAAATTCGCCTATTCCGTGACGTGCCACAAGGCGCAGGGCGGACAGTGGCGCAACGTATTTGTCGACATGGGATACATCCCCGAGGAGGCATTCTCAAACGTCGACTTCTACCGATGGCTATACACGTCGTTCACACGTGCCACCGACCACATATTCCTGATCAACCCGCCTCTCGCCACAAAATAAGCACGCATCGTAGCGGAGCGGTCTCGCCACCCCCATCACCGCCTCGCGGTGCATATCTCCTCATCCTCTCTCCCCGGACGCTGTCCGGGGAAATCTAGGATTTGAGCAAGGATAAAGTGTTAAA
>ULYY01019608.1_pt1 | contig 11248 bp, 10 predicted proteins | sample 1962601 | NCBI WGS metagenome assembly ULYY01 (sample SAMEA4835875, study PRJEB28245) | human gut metagenome | biome: gut microbiome; material: fecal sample | place: Denmark | collected 2008 | reverse complement strand
GGTATCGGCCGTTAAAGGCCGGTACGTCGGTTCGCCGCAGTTTTAGGAGCAAAAAAATCCCTGCCGCATCGGGCAGGGACTGAGGACTACTTGGAATCCACCGGATCAAAGAGAATCTGCATTCGTCTCGGAATGGGGGAGCCGTCCGACGGTCTCGGAAACTGTCGGCAGCGTGTGATGGCGCGATCCACGGCGGCGTCAAAGGCGGCGAGTCCCGAACTTTTCACCATGGTTTTTCCGGCCAATTCCCCGTTGGGGAGCAGGTTCACTTCGAACGTGGCGACATTGCGGCCGCGTTGTGCGTTGGGGGGCACGTTGTAGGCAATGTGCGGGCGGATGCACGCAATAACGCGCGCCGTGTAGGCGGCGGTGAGCGACCCCCGCAGGTTCTGACGAACAGCTGAAGGATCGCCCTTCGTCGAACCCACTCGGCCGGTTTCTACGGTGCGGGCGCCGGTGATGCGGGCCAATTCCGCCTGACGCATTTGTTCGGCGATCCGGGCCTGACGGGCCTTTTCCTGCGCAATACGTTTCTGGCGGGCTGCTTCTTCCTTACGGGCCTTTTCTTCGGCAATCCGTTTTTCTTCGGCAAGCCGCTTTTCTTCCGCGAGGCGTTTCTCTTCGGCTAAGCGTTCTTCTTCAAGGCGTTTTTCCTCAGCGAGGCGCTCCTCTTCCAAGCGCTTTTCCTCCGCAAGCCGTTCGGCTTCCCGACGGGCCTCTTCTTGCGCTAAGCGCTTCGCGGCTTCGGCTTCTGCTTTTTCTTTGGCAAGACGCGCTTCTTCGGCTCGCTGTCGGGCGAGTTTGATTTCCGCTTCCCGCGCGAGTTCTTCCGCGGTGGGGCCCGGATCCGGTTCGGGTTCCGGTTCCTTTACGGCCGGGGGCGGCGCAGTCTTCACGGGTTCGGGCGCAGGCGTCGGTTGGGGTTCGGGAACCGGCTGCTCTTCCGGCGTCGGAAGCGGTTCTTCTTTCGCCGCCAATTCCGGCGCCTGGTTCATTTCGGGCTCGGGCGGCATCTCGTCTGTCGTTTCGGATGACTGCCCCTGCACGTTGCGCCCCGAGGCGTCTTCCGGTGCCCAGAGTTCGGCGTAGACGGTTTCGCTGTCCGTATTCCACTGAAACACGTAAAAAAGGGCGAAAAAGAGCGCTACATGCACCGCGGCCGCCGCGATGAGCCCCAGCGGCGCATCAAAGAAACGGCTGTTTTTGGGTGCGAGTTTTTCCTCTGGCATGACGTCGCTCATTTTGAACGCTCAATCTTGAGCGCGAGTCCCACGCGTTCGACCTTGGCGTCCTGCAGACTCTTCATGACGTTGACGACGGTTTCGTAGCGTACGTCGCGGTCAGCGGAAATGACGACGGGGGTAGCGGCTTCCCCTTGAGCTGCACGCACGTTCGCGATCAAAGCCGGCATATCCACCGTATGCAGCCCGTTTTTCGCCTTCACGGCAAGGTGCCCGTCGGCGTAGACCACGACCTCCACGGGATCCGCGGGGGCGGCGGACGCCTTGGAAATGGAGGGGAGATTCACCACCGACGGATTCACGAAGGGCGCCGCCACCATGAGGATGACGACGAGGACGAGCATGACGTCGATGTAGGGAACGACGTTCATGTCGCTCATCATGCGCCGTTTGGGGCGCGCACCGGAACGCAGGGACATGACGCCTCCTTAGTGCTGACGCGCGAGGATGTTGAGGAACTCTTCGCTGAAGCTGTCAAAACGGTTGGTGACGCGTTCGAGGCGGTTTGCAAAGTAGTTGTAGGCAGCCGTTGCCGGAATGGCTGCAAAAAGGCCGATCGCCGTCGCGACGAGCGCTTCGGCAATGCCGGGGGCGACGACGGCGAGGGAGACGTTGTCCAACGTGGAAAGCCCCGTGAAGGCATTCATGATGCCCCAGACCGTGCCGAAAAGGCCGACGTAGGGAGAAACGGAACCGATGGACGCCAAAAGAGGAAGCCCTTTTTCAAGGTCGTCCACTTCCCGTTGAAACGCCGCCGTCATGCCGCGGCGTACGCCGGACAATTGTTCGGCTTCGGGTTTGCCGGAAAGCTTCACGAATTCGGACATACCGGCGACGAAAATTCGTTCTTCGGCCCCCGTGCGGTCGCTGCGGCTCGTGGCGGTTTCAAAGAGTTTCGCAAGATCGGTGCCGGACCAGAAGCGCCCTTCGAATTCGTCCGTCTGGCGCACGGCGCGCGACAAAACGATCATTTTGGAAAAGATGGTGGTCCAGCTCAGGAGCGAAGCGAGCACCAGAAGCCCCAGAACGCACTGCACCACGACGGAGGCGTTCATGACGAGAGTGATGATGGAAAGATCGGCGGACGAATTCATGATGAGTTATCGGGCAGAGTCGTCGGAAAGGGTTTGAGAAAAAAGCGAGCGGAGCGCTTCGGGGATCACGACCGGAATGCCGCGCGTCTTGTCGACGGCTGCACAGCGGATTTCGCCCGTGACGAGAAGCGTCTCTCCGCGGAAGATCTTTTGTTCGAAGACGACCGAGGCGCTGCGCATGAGTTTGATGCGGGTGCGGACGGTGAGCAGGTCGTCCAACTTGGCGGGACGGTGAAATTTGAGCGACGCATCCGCCACAACGATGACGGGTTCGCCCGAGGCCTGCATCCGGTGCTGTTCGTAGCCCAAGTCCCGCAGCATTTCGCCGCGGGCCCGCTCCATGTACCGGAGGTAATTGGCGTGATAAACAATGCCGCCCGCGTCGGTATCTTCCCAATAGATCCGCACGGGGAGCGAAAATTCTCGCTGGGTCATGAAAAAAACGAAAGGAATACGCTCTGCTGCCGAGGAAAATTTCGGTTGAATCGTTCAGAATCCGAAACTGAGGGCGGGCAGAAGCGCAACAATTTTCTGTAAACCCGCAAGTATATTTGTTTTTCCTTCGGTTTTCGGGGTGACGCATTGAATTATCGGGCGAAAAAATTCGCGGGGATCCTTTTGGCCGGAGGGCTGACGGCTTTAACGGGGTGTACGGACCCCGTGAATGCCCCGCGTCCGTTGGCAGACTACGCCGGCAATACGATTTTCAGTGCCTTTTCCGGGCGCAGCCCCAAGACGCTCGATCCCCAGGTCTCCTATTCGAATGACGAGTCCTTCTACACCTACGCGGTCTACGAACCGCTTTTGGGGTACCACTATCTCAAGCGTCCTTACGAAATCGTTCCCAAAACGGTGACGGAAATACCGACGCCCGAGGTGCTTCCCGACGGTCGTACCCGTTACCGTTTTACGCTGCGGGACGATATTCGCTACGCGCCGCACCCGGCGTTTGCGAAAGATGCCGAAGGCTGCTATCGGTACCACCGGCTGTCGGACGCCGTGGCGAGGGACTTAAAAAATCCCCTGGATCTGCCGGAAAAAGCTACGCGGACCCTTTCGGCCGAGGACTATGTCTACGGCATCAAGCGTCTTGCGGATCCTCGTGTGGTGAGTCCCGTGCTCTCCGTCGTGTCGGACTATCTGCCGGGACTGAAAACCCTGAATGCCGCTCTGCGGCGGGATATTGAGGCGGCAAAGGCGGCGGGACGACCGGCGCCGGATTTGCGCGATTATGCGTTGGACGGCGTAGCGGCGCCGGATGCGAAGACGCTTGAAATTACGGTTCAAGGCCGGTACCCGGCGTTTTTAAATTGGCTCTCGATGGCTTTTTTTGCACCGGTGCCGTGGGAAGCCGCGGCGTTTTATGACGCTAATCCTCTCCTCAAGACGAACGGCGTGACGCTCGCGGCTTGGCCCGTGGGTACCGGTCCCTATCAACTCACGGTCTCGCGCACGAATCGGGAGCATGTTCTTGAAAGAAATCCCTTCTATCACCGGGTGACGTATCCGTGTGAAGGGGCGCCGGGCGACCGGGAAAAAGGACTCCTTGAAGACTGCGGTAAGCCTCTGCCTTTCGTGGATCGCTACGTGATGACGATGGAAAAAGAAGCGGTGCCCGTGACGAGCAAATTCCTGCAGGGGTATTACGACAGTCCGCAGATTGCGCGCGTGGATACCGGTCAGGGCTTTTTGGTGGCGGCTGCCGACAGTGCGGACAAACGGACGCTTTACGAAGAGAGGGAACTCGTTTTCCCGGAAACCGTGGAAGCGAACTTGTGGTACCTGGGATTTAATTGGCTCGATCCCGTGGTGGGGGAAGGCAAGACGCCCGAAGAAAAAATCCGTCACCGGAAACTGCGGCAGGCGATTTCGATTGCCGTCGATTGGGAAGAAGAAATCGCTATTTTCGAAAAAGAGCAGGGCGCAGCATCGCACGGTCCCCTGCCGCCGGGACTCTTCGGCTATCGTGAGGACGGGCCCGCGGCGTTTAATCCGGTGGTGTACCGTAAGGACGAGCGGGGGCGCGTCGTGAGGCGCTCCGTCAATGACGCCAAGCGCCTCTTGGCCGAAGCGGGGTATCCCGGAGGCAGGGATCAGGCGACGGGACGCCCCTTGGTGCTTTATTTTGACTGGCAGGGGGCGGCCGCGAACGCCAAATCATTTTTGGAGTGGTTTGCCCGGCAGTTTGCCAAGATCGGCATTCAGCTTGAAATCCGCGGGTCGGACTACAACCGCTTTCAGGATAAGATGAACCGCGGGGCGGCTCAGATTTATTACTGGGGTTGGATTGCGGACTATCCGGATCCGGAGAATTTTCTTGCGCTTCTTTATGGTCCCAACCGCAAGGCGGAAGGTAACGGCGGCGAAAATGCGAGCAACTACCGTAACCCCCGCTATGACGCTCTTTTCGAAGCGATGAGGGTACTGCCCGAAGGGAAAGAAAAAGCGGCTTTGATTGACGAAATGATCCGCACGGTGCAAAACGATGCGCCGTGGAGTTTCGGTTATTCCCCGAAGGAAGCGGCGGCACTGCACCGCTGGGTGAAGAACGCCAAACCCACGGCGACGGTGAGAGACAGTCTTCAGTACTTCAAGGTGGATGCCGCGGAGCGAAGTAACCGAATTCGTCGTTGGAACCGACCGGTGCTGTGGCCGGCTTTTTTGCTCGCAGCGGTTGTGGTGTTGCTCGCGGGGGCGGCCGTACGGTTTCACGGGCGGCGCCGGAAACTTACGGGACGGGAGACGATGCCATGATCGGGTACCTTCTGAGGCGCCTCGTTTACGGCGTGTCGGTGTTGTTGGGGGTGAATTTTCTCACCTTTGTCCTCTTTTTTGCCGTTAATACGCCGGACGATATGGCGAGGCTCAACTTGGGCGGACGCTACGTGACGGCAGAGGCCGTTGCGGATTGGAAAACTGCGCATGGGTACGATCAGCCGCTTTTTTACAATGTCGCCGAAAAGGGTACCGGTAAGATCACGAAGACGCTTTTTTGGTCGAAGTCCGTTCCGCTTCTGACCGGCGACCTAGGGATGACGGACGCGGGGCGCAGCATCAACGAGGACGTCAGGGAGCGGGCGCCGGCCTCCCTGGCGCTGGCCGTCCCGACCTTCGTGATGGGGGTGGCGGTAATGCTCGTTTTTTCATTGCTTCTCGTGTGGGTGCGGCGCACCGGTTGGGAGACGGCGGGGGTGGTGACGAGCATCGGCATCATGAGCGTATCGTCCCTTTTTTACATCATTCTCGGTCAGTGGCTCTTTGCCAAGACGCTGCGCTGGGTACCGGTTTCGGGCTTTGCCGACGGCATCGGCATGGTGCATTTTTTGGTCCTTCCCGTGGCGATTGCGTTGTTTTCCCGCTTAGGGGGTGACGCACTGCTTTATCGGGCGCTCTTTTTGGAAGAAATCGGCAAGGACTACGTGAGAACGGCACGCGCCAAAGGGGCGGGTGAACTGCAGGTGCTTTTCGGACACGTGCTGCGAAACGCGATGCTTCCGATTCTGACGAGTACGGTGGCGGCGATCCCGATGCTTTTCATGGGGTCGCTCATCATGGAAAACTTTTTCGGCATTCCGGGGTTGGGCGCCTATACGATCGATGCCATCAACGCACAGGATTTTTCCGTGGTGCGTTCGATGGTGTTTTTGGGAACGGCAGCTTACGTGGCGGGGCTGATTTTGACGGATTTTGCGTATGCGGCGGCTGATCCCCGCATTCGGTTGCAATGAAAGGAAACGAAAGAATGTGGGTGGTGCTTTATACCGACGTCGTCATGTGGCTTCTTGCGGCGCTTTTGCTGGGGACGGCGTGGTACGTGTCGCGGGTGCCGGATCTGCGGGCAAAATGGAAGGCGGTGTTTCTGCGGCCGGCGGCGCAGGCTTCGGCCGCGGTGCTTCTTTTGTTTTTCCTGACGGCGTTTGCCGACAGCGTGCATTGGCGGCCGGCGCTATCTGCAGCGGATTCGGGCGCGGCAGTCGTTTATGACGTGAAGACCGTGTCGCTTTTGGATGCGGTGCTTAAAAATCGGACGGCGGCGCAGGAGCGGAGTTACTCGGCGCCGTTTGCCCTGCGGGACTTTGACAAGACGACGGCGGTGCAGGAAGACGGCACTGCGGTGCGGGATTATCAGCGGCTAAAAGGCGTCTCGGCGGACGTACCCGAAGAACACGCGTCGGTCATGCTGGGCAAACGCTTTTTTGCGTCGCTTTTGTCCGGCGTGATGCTGCTCACGGTTCTGTGGTTTGTGTTGGCCGGCCTTCACAAGGCGATGTTTAAGACGCCTTTTACCGTGAGCCTCACGCGGGTGACGGCACGCACCAATCCCGCGCGTCCGGCGATTCAGGTGCTGCAGTTGGCGCTGTTGGCGGCCGTGGTATTGTCGTTTATTTGGCCCGTGCGGCACGTGTTGGGGACGGATGCCGTCGGAAACGACGTCTTGGTGTCTGCTTTTAAGTCCGTGCGTACGGCGGTCGTAATCGGCACCTTGGCAACGCTCTCGTCCTTACCCTTTGCCGTGGTGCTGGGGCTGGCGGCGGGTTACTTCCGCGGTTGGGTCGATGAGGCGGTGCAGTATGTGTACACCGTGATTTCGTCCATACCGTCGGTACTCCTGATTGCCGCGTCGGTGCTTCTCATTCAGGTCTTCATTGACCAGAACCCGCAGCTTTATGAAACGGGGCTGGAGCGGGCGGATCTGCGGCTCTTTCTTTTGGCCGTCATCATCGGCGTGACGAGTTGGGCGGGGTTGGCGCGTCTTCTGCGGGCGGAAACGATGAAGACGGCGGCGACGGACTTCGTGACGGCGGCAAAAGCGTTCGGGGTGCCGTCGTGGAAAATTCTGGCGCGGCACGTGCTGCCCAACGTCATCCATATCGTCCTCATTGTGGCGGTGCTCGATTTTTCGGGAATCGTGCTTTATGAAGCGGTTTTAAGTTACGTGGGCGTGGGCGTTGATCCGGTAATCCACAGCTTCGGTACGATGATCAATGCGGCTGCGGGCGAAATGAGCCGTTCGCCCGTCATTTGGTGGAATTTGGCGGCGGCCCTTCTTTTCATGGGGACGCTCGTCTTGGCGGCAAACCTCTTCGCGGCCGCCGTCCGCGAGGTGTTTGATCCGACAAGCCCCCGTCTCTTCGGACGGCCGGCGCGGAGAAAGTGATGCTTACCGTCACGAATCTCACCGTAGACATCGCCGAACCCGAGGGGGCACTTCGGGTCGTGAACGACGTCTCGTTTTCTCTTGCGGCCGGGGAGACGCTGGCGCTTGTGGGGGAATCGGGATGCGGCAAGAGCATGACGGCGCTCGCGCTGATGCGGCTCTTGCCTCAGGATGCGTTTGTCGCCGCGGGCGACGTGACGCTTGCCGGGGAGTCCCTCATTGACCTCACGGAAAGTGCGATGTGTGCCCGGCGAGGCCGCCGTATCGCCATGGTGTTTCAGGAAGCGTCGGGAAGTTTGAATCCGGTGCTGACGGTGGGGGAGCAGATTGACGAAGTCCTGCGTCTCAATACGGTGCTCTCGCGCGAAGAGCGGCGAAGCGAAGTCATTCGGTGGCTCGACCGCGTGGGGATTCCGGATCCCGAGAATCGGTTCGGGGCGTACCCCATGGAACTTTCGGGCGGGCAAAAGCAGCGCGTTTTGATTGCCATGGCCTTGGCGGGGCATCCCGACGTCGTCATCGCGGACGAGCCGACGACGGCGCTTGACGTGACGCTGCAGGCGCAGGTGATGACGCTTCTGAAGAAGCTGCAGCAGGAGCGGGGAACGGCACTGCTGCTCATTACGCACGATCTGGCGGTGGTGAAGCAGTACGCCGACCGCGTGGCTCTGATGTACGCCGGGGAAATCGTGGAAACGGCGCCGTGCCGGGACTTTTTTGCGTCGCCCCGGCACCCTTATGCCCGGGGACTTTTGGCGGCCGTGCCGACGCGGGACAAACGTGGGGCGGCGCTCGAGGGGATTCCGGGACGGGTGCCGACATTGTCGGAACTTACGCAGATGACGGGATGCCGCTTTGCACCGCGTTGTCCGGCCGCGCACGCGGCTTGCCGCCGTCAGGTGCCGCCGTGGCAAAAAGAAAATGAGCACGCCGTACGCTGTGTGGGACGATCGGCGGTGCTGTCCCCGTCGGCAGCGTCGACGTCGGCCGCGGCGGGGCAAAGTTCCTGCGTGCTCACCGTTGAGCGCCTCTCGGTGACGTATGAGCGGCGCCGCGGTTTTTGGCGGACGCCGGAAGGGATTCCTGCCGTGAAGAACGTGTCGTTCACGCTCTCAGAAGGCGAGACGCTCGCGTTGGTGGGGGAATCCGGTTCCGGCAAGACGACGTTGGGAAGAGCGCTCTTGGGGCTTGCGGGGGCCGGAGCCCGGGTGTCGGGCCGCGTAACGCTTGCCGGTGAACCGGTACTCGCGGGGACGGCGTTTGACGCCGCAGCGGTGCGCCGAACCGTGCAGATGATTTTCCAGGATCCGTATGCGTCGCTCGATCCCCGGATGACGGTGGGGGAGACGATCGCGGAAGGCATGCGGGCTTTGTCGGTGGGCAGAGATGAAGCGCAGCGCCGCAAACGCGTCGAAGAGCTGCTGGATTGGGTGGAGCTGCCGCGAGACGCCGCCCGGAAACTACCGCATGAATTTTCGGGCGGACAGCGTCAGCGGATTGCCATTGCCCGGGCGCTTGCCGTCTCTCCGAAGGTTTTGATCTGCGACGAACCTACGAGTGCCCTGGACGTCTCGGTGCAGGCGCAGACCGTGAATCTTTTGAAACGACTGCAGGCGGCGACGAAAACGGCATATCTTTTCATTACGCACAACTTTGCGGTAGTGGAATACTTTGCCGACCGCGTGGCCGTCATGAAGGCGGGGAGCATTCTGGAAACCGGGGTGACGGAAACGGTGCTTTCGCATCCGGAGAATGACTACACCCGAACTCTTTTGAATGCCGTTCCGAGGCTTTGACGTTATGGAAGCGGATATTCTCCATTACCTCATCATTTGTCCCCTCGTTTTTCTCGGGGGTTTCGTGGATGCCATTGCCGGAGGCGGCGGACTGATTTCGCTGCCGGCGTACTTTTTGGCAGGGATTCCGGCGCATTTGGCCCTGGGAACCAACAAACTCTCAAGCCTCATGGGAACGGCGATGGCGACGGGACGCCTCTGGCGGGCGGGGTGTATTGAAGGGAAGCGTGCGCTTCCCGCCGTCGTCGCGGCGTTGATCGGAAGTTCGTTGGGAGCGAGGATGGCGCTCCTTATCCCCGCGCAGTGGTTTCAACTTTTTTTGGCAGTGCTCCTTCCTATAGTGGCGTTTTTCGTCGTCTTTCGCCGGACGGCGATTCGGGCCGAAGAAGCGCCGATGCCGGAAAAACGGCGCCTGGTGATTCTCACGGCGTCGGCCTTGATCTGCGGAACGTACGACGGGTTTTACGGGCCGGGTTGCGGTACCTTTATGCTTCTCGCCTTTACGCTTTGGGCCAAACTCGATGTCCGGCGGGCCAACGGCGAAGTGAAGGCCGTGAATCTTGCGAGCAACACGGCGGCGTTCGTGACGTTTCTTCTCTCGGGCAACGTGATGTGGACGTTGGGGGTGACGGCCGGGATTTTCGGCATCGTCGGCAACTACTTGGGCGCAGGATTGGTGCTCAATAAGGGGGCGAACGTCGTGCGTCCCATCATTGTGACGGTGTTGGTACTTTTGTTGGTAAAGACCGGGTGGGATTTTCTGGTTTGACCAAAAGAGAAGCAGCGACCCTGTTCGTCTTGGCTAAAATAAAAAATGTACTTTGATTTTCCTCAGTGGTGACGGCAGTGAAGAATGCGTCTTTGGATCTACGGCATATCAAAATTTTTCTGACGGTGGTGGAAAAAGCGGGGGTTCGTGCCGCTGCGGCGGCGCTCGGAATGTCGCCTGCTGCCGTGTCGCAGGCCGTGGCGGCTTTGGAAGCCAATCTTGCCGTGATGCTCTTTGAACGGGATACCCGCCCCTTGAAACTGACGGCTGCGGGACGCCGCCTATTGGAAGACGGTGAAGCACTTTTAAGAAGTGTACAGCGCATCCGCACTCGCGTGGTTTCCGAAGAAATGACCTTTCAGAAGCTGCGTCTCGGCATGGGGGAATCCGTGGCGACGACATCGAGTCCTTGGCTTTTAAACCGCCTTTTGAAACGGGTTGCCGGTTTGTCGGTTTGCACGGACTCCTATAAGCCCCTCGTGACGAAACTTCGTGACGACCAGTTGGACGTTATTCTCTGCGCCGGCGTGGATGATGACGATGAACGCTGGGTACGGGAAGAAGCATACCGTGAGGAACTCCTCTTGGTGACGTCCAAAGATTGCCCGGAAATTCGCTCGACGGCGGATCTGCAGAAAGCGGTGCGGGATCGGCCGGTGTTGACGGAAACCGACGGCAGCGCCGACCAGGAACGCGTGAAACGCATTCTGGGCGCGATGAATGCCTCGCCCGTACAGGAAATTGCCGTGAGTTCGAGTTATGCCTTTGTGGGACTCGTGGCGGAAGCGGGCGGTCTCGGGATTATGCCGCCCACGAGCCTTTGGTGCGGACGGCAGTTTTTGGAAGCCGTGCGGTTTCAGCCGCTGCCGGGCGGACTCCGGGCGCAGCGTTCGATGTGGGTGACGGGGAGCGCTGACCGCAGCTTGGAGCAGGTCGAACTCGTGCGTAAAGAACTGCAGAGCGTGATTCGGGAAAATATGCAGCCCGAGATGGAAAGAACGCTGTCCGGACTCTCGGGGTTCGTTTACGTGAGTGACTGAGCAAAGGGCTGTGCGGTAGCGGCGGGTGTTGAGACAGACTATCCAAATCTCTTCGACAAAACACCGCAAATCTCTTCGGTAAAGACAATCAAACTTGGATCTAACGACCCGAGTTTGTCACCTAGAAAACGCTATGTCCCTTGAGTAACA
>ULYY01044682.1_pt1 | contig 11290 bp, 9 predicted proteins | sample 1962601 | NCBI WGS metagenome assembly ULYY01 (sample SAMEA4835875, study PRJEB28245) | human gut metagenome | biome: gut microbiome; material: fecal sample | place: Denmark | collected 2008 | reverse complement strand
GGGAGCCGCTGTCGGCCGGTCGATCAGATCGCCGGGGCGGTTCTGGTCCCACATCATTTCCCGCACGATATCTTCGCCCGTGCATACCATTTGGGCACGCTGGGTCCGAATCAGCAGATTGGCTCCGGCCGAGGCGAAGTCCGTCGCGCGTCCAGGGACGGCCATCAGCGTGCGGTTGTAGCCGTCCGCCAGCCGTGCCGTATCCATCGACCCGCCTTCGACGGGCGATTCTACGACGACCGTACCGCCGCTTATGCCTGCCAGCAGACGGTTGCGGGAGTGGTAAAAGTTGCCGTTCTGCCTGGTTTGGGAGTGCAGCTCCGAAACGACGGCTCCGCCGTGTTCGATCATATCCCGGGCGACGGCCGTGTGCTGTGCGGGCGTGATGCCGGGAAGGGCCGAGGCGATGATGCCGACGGTCGGCATGCCGAAAGCGAGCGCCGCACGGTGACAGGCCGTATCGATGCCGAAGGCTAGGCCGCTCACGATCACCGTATCCGCCACCCGGTCTGCCAGTTCGCCGATCAGCCGGTCGGCCATCTGTTGCCCGTACGGAGTCATCCGACGCGTGCCGACCATCGTAAGCGTCGTCTTGCCGAGCGCTTCCGGGGAACCCAGAACATACAGCACATGCGGGTAGTCGGCGGTTTCGCGCAGCAGGGCCGGGTATTGTGCGTCGGTGGAGGCGATGATCTCGATCCCGTGTTTGCGGCAATGTTTGACTTCGCGCTCTGCGTCTGCGAACGCTTTCTTTTGGAGGATCGCCCGCGCGAGTTCCGGTCGGAGTCGGGCTTTTTCGATGAGTTCGTCGGCCGAAGCGGAGAAAACCGCCTCTGCCGAACCGAATACGTCGAGCAGATGGACCGCCCCTTTCGGGCCTATTCCCGGCGTGAGGGTAAGGGCTATGTCTGGAATTTCGCGCTTCATTTTCCGTATCCGGCAATCCCCGAATGAGTTCGGCTCCGCCTCTTTTGGGCGAAACCGTAGGTTCCGGACCCGCTTCGGGGCTTCGGTTAGCGGTTGTAAAGATAGGTTTTTGCCGATAAAAATGCAAAGTTGCCCGGAAGTTTTGCAGAAAAGAGAAATCTTCGTATATTTGCAAACCCGATCCAGGGAATCAGGGTCTGATGGCCGAGTGGCTAGGCAAAGGTCTGCAAAACCTTGTACAGCGGTTCGAATCCGCTTCAGACCTCACAGAAACCGCGTTGCAGCTATCTACAACGCGGTTTTATTTTTGAATTGTCATACATTTGTAATACCAACCTTTATTCGTGGCTGGTTTCTTCAATATAAGATAACAAGCTATAGATATCCAGATGAATTTGGCGGGTTGCTCGATTCATTTTATCATCTAATTCTTGCCATCGTTTTTGGGCTGCATTTGGTTTGATAGCTTCCTCATATGTTCCAACAACATGTTCTACTTCTTTTTCCAAAGTATGCGATAACTGAAATATCGTTTGTTCATCAATATAAGACGGACGACATTTCTCATTCAACTCTACAACCTTATTAAATAATGTTTGAGCATTTGATTTATACTTAAATCCATTCGGCTTTTGAGTACCATAACCATGTACATATTCTCCATAAGGTGCTGCAACTAATGAATCATATAGTTGTTTTATTTCTAATAACAATACATTTTCCATAACAATATATTTATTTGATTTTTTGCGTCCGTCTTAATTCTTTGAGCGGATTTTGGTCATATACTTGTTTTAGTTTATACAGATCCGTATTAGGTTCGATAATAGCTTGTCGATAGCTGACATAATATCCCAGTAACGTATCGACATAAGAATTTCCAGTATGATATGATTTGCTAAAATCATTTTTATGAATAATATTCAACGCCATTTCCCATTCTTTGGATGATACATTTTCCTTGCAAGTACAAAAGGCTTTCCACCACGAGTGGGCCGATGCATTGCATATCGAATCATTTCCTAAAATCTCAATAGCCGTTTTCTTTCCGCCATTTTCCAGCCCAAGCCATTCGAAGAAATAACGATAAATAATCATGGTTTCTGGCATTTCAAGAAGCTTATGGTATTCCTCGATATTTTCGCCAAAAGCTTTCATGAAAAATGATGTTCCCTTGCCAATCTTACCTTTTGTACTATTGAGAACAGCCTGAATAGCTCGGATATACTTACGATTCCAGTATTTGCCAATATAGTCTCGATTGTGAGAATAATCCTCATCCATATCTTCCGTGCGACGGATGGGGTGGTATTTCATGGGAAAAGAATAGATACTCACATTTAATCGATCACACAATTCTACATTGATCCTTAACCGATGATATAAATCATCTGGATGATCATCGAAGTTATATAACAAGTAGTTGGAGAAATCTTTCAATCCAACCTTGCTGCTCATTTCAATCGCGCGAGTATATTGTGCTTCCGTTTTTATATTATCGAAAGCTATTCTTAACGGGCGTATTGCGATTCTGCTTAACTGCTTGACATTCTCTTCGGTAAATAAACGAGCATCTACACCTTGGTTGAAATCGACATAGCGATGACGAGGAGCAGGTTTAAAATGTTTCTTATAAATATCCTTTATTTCGTCATATGCGGCGAGCAGGTGTTCTTTTGTAGTCGTAAGAAGCTTATTAATTTTATATTTTTCAAAAATGATTTTATATATCTCAAATGATTCTTCGCCTTTTAATTTTTGGTAAAATTCCATAATTAAGGACTGGGCTTTTCTAATATTTGCCCGTTCGTTAATCACAGGTGTAGAGCGCAAATGAGCAATGGATAACGCAAGTAAATCTGGTTGAATAAATATAGCGTCTTTACCAAATCCGCAAGCTACAATATCATTGATAATCGTATCGAACTCCGAAGAGGCTAATATGTTATTATCCATTAATAAAAGGTCTTTTTGATCACCGTATTGTTTTCGGGTTTCTTCGATTCTCTCTCGAAGAGGAATATAGGAATTATAAACAGGTTCTAATTTGGGAACAGCGCAAAACGGACATTTTCTTATGCATCCACGTGTGGTATATCCATAATATGCATTGTTCATTGGATATTTATATTCAATTTCATCAAGAATTGAATAATCTAAAGGCAAATTATCGATAATGAGTTGATTCCTTTTATCTAGTTGTCCGGGAATGTTTAAAATTCCTTTAAATGGCTTGATCCCAGTTGCCTCGTAAACCTCTTTTGCTTGAATGGTTGCTAATACACCTCCAACCATCAAATTTTTTGTGTCTTTAACTAGTTTTTTTGCAAAATTGATGGTGTCGATAGTAATGCGCCAATGGAACGTGAACAAAGTTGTTACAAAGACGCGATCCCATTCGGGATCTGCTTCCCAGTTTTTTTTCCAATAATAATCTTTAAACTGATTAATTTTGTTTGTCAAAAGAATCTCCATATTTGTGGAGCTAATCGGGATTTGAACTAAGAAATCCCGCCGCCTTGTACGAATATACTCAACAAACAAATCTTTGTAAAGATTCCAATTAATGTTTTCATCTATTTTATAAAACTCATCAATACATTTATTGGCAATGCGTTCTATAACAAACTGTTTTAAATCCCCTTTATAGAAAACGACTTCATGACCTAACATTTTATGATAGGTCGATAATTTCATAAGCCCAATTGGTGGATACTTATTTGAATAGTTTGGCTCTATAAGCAGTATCTTTAATTTTTTTCGAGGTCTTGCCATTATTCTTCTATAAGTTCTCTTATAGCTTTTCGTTGTAATTCTCTAATTAATTTAATATGTGAAACCGGACAGTTTCTTTGATATGACATACACACTCTGCGAATTAATGCTGCAAGGTCTTCGGGATAGTGATTATTCAATATTTCAAAGTCATCGAGCTCAGGTTCAACCTGCGGGATAGGACTTGATATAGGTAATTCAGATGCAGGTATGCACGGTATCTCTTGGTCCATCTCTGTATGTAAGTCTTTGATTCGCCGTTTATACGACTCCAGTACTTTTTGTGCTACAGGATTGGTTGCATTCTTGGATTTGGTGATACTCTTAAGTTTTTTGCAAGCATCTGTTAATTGTTTTTGAGCATTAACGATATTTTCAGTTGCGGGAGCTTGAATTATTTTGTAAGCATCTATATAACGCTCGACTGCTTTTTTTGTATCATTGGCTAAATGATATAACTTAACTAATCCATCGAAGAAATTTCGAATTAGACACTTTAGGCATTCTGCTTCTGGGGTAGGAGCTAATCCGTCACGGGCACTATTTAGTTTGATTTTTTGATTCGCAATATGGATTTCTCCATAAAAATATTTATTACCTCGGGTTTCATTACGAGGGAAATAAGTTGTTAGCATATCGGCTTCTCCAACTTGAATATTGTGTTTTCGGAGCCGAAATTGGCTGCTTGTATCTGATACGGGAATTGCTTTGGTAAAATCGGTCAAGGCGTACCAGCCCCATGCTAACAATCCGTATGTATCATCTTTTAACGAGAAATACTCTAATCCGTTGATTGTATCATTTGTTCCAACGACACGTAATCCGTATCGTTTTTCTATCGCCGTGCCGTTAATTGAGATTGGGAAATATCCAACATTTTTTTGTAACTCTTCATATTCCCCTGACACACTGGTCATAATCAATTGATTCCTAAATTGAGCTGAATAATCGACTGGAGCAACTTCCCTTAAATAGTCTGCAATAATGTCTTTATTCAACAATGCTGGATATTGTAAATCAATATTGCATAAAGTAACTATAAAATAATGGTCATCTTTATTTTCATCGTATAAATTGCGAGATGACGCGGAATCTATTACATCCGTGGCATCGCGTTTATCGTTTTCGTCATTAAGAATCGCCTTGATTTTATCAATATCGAAAACAATTTCCGAAGCAAACTCTTCTCCTTTGTAGGTTGTTCTAAATGATAATTTTTTACAGAAATAGCCGCCAACTAATCGCCCTATGCCGAACTGACCTGCGGATGATTCTCCGTCCTTATTGGAATCTGCTATATCCAGCAAAACGGATTCGACTCGTTCTACGGGTATGCCAATGCCATTATCCCTAATTTCTATAAACCTCTTGGCAGAATCAATAGTAATAGAAATTCTACCATCGGTTATAGCTCCTAAAATACCGTGATTGACGGCATCATTGATAGCGTCTCGTGCATTTTGAACATATTCACGATAGATCGCTTTTCATCCCCATACATTTGAAACATGAGCATGTTTATAAGCCCTTTACCAATGCGGGATTTATGCGTTTTCAGCTCTGCCATAGTTTATTATCCGTTGGGAAATTGTTTGTATGTCGGCCTTGGGAATCTAATATTTACAATCGATCGTAATGCCGGATTGGAAATAATATATTCCCCGGGAGATAATCTCGTCATCATATTTTGATAGACCTTAGGCACGTATTTGTAATCGGCTTTTGATATTTCGATAGCATTAGTCCGACCATAAGCATGAGTAGAACAATTGCCCTTAACTCGATCGTGTATAGCACTTCGGAATTGCTCCACCGAAAATAGAATAATGCCTAATGATCGGCCTCGCTCTGTGATTTCCAATAATTGACGTAGAATTGGGGAGTTTTTCGGAATATCGTTCGAAGCATATTTATTCAATTCATCAACAAACAAAATTATCTTATCAGGAATATTATCACGATCAGCGCCCAGTTTCATTTCATATATTGCACGGGCTACACTACCAAAAACGAAACTTTGAGAGTTTTCGTCTAATCGGGCAATATCGATTACCATAACCTGATTAGCTGTCAGATTGTGTTGAATCTCGCTTGTGAGGTCTACTTCTCCTACGTTATCATGTATTACTTTTGAGAAAATATCATTCTTGATCGCTTTACTAACACATCTCTTAAATTTTCTCCAGCTAGTTACTTGAATTTCATTCTTTACACCTCCATTGGCAGCGGTTTTTGTATACTCATCCAATTTATCTTGAAAATCTTTCCAATTATTCACACCGGCAAAATACCCTTCTCCATTTATGACATAATTAACGCAGCTTTCTAAAGTTCCAGTACTATCATCTTCATTGGCCAACAATAAATCCAATTTATCTTGAGATTTGTCATAGGTGAATTTATATGTAAAGGCTTTGTGATTTTTCTTTTGTCGTTCAACGTCTTGAGGATGAGCGTATGATTGCGCATGTTGCATTATTTCATCCTTTGTGTAAGGATAGTAATAGCGAACATTCTTAAAGGGTTCTATTGATAACCCTAAATCCGCATATATCTTTTTATCTTTCTCCGGCAGCTCTGTATTCGTTTCATCAATGGCCATAAGATCTCGTCCTTTGACATTGAAAAACACAAAAGCCACACTACTTCCGTCTATATCTTTGAATTTATGTTGAATTGCATTAAGGAGGAACATTGAATAAGATGTTTTTGCTGCTAATCCTGAAATACCGGATATATTCAAATGCGCTCCGTCTGGTCCAATTAAAAAGTGAGAATTAAGCTCGACTTTAACTTTTTTGGCTGCATTGCCTTGGTACATTTCCAAATAACCGCACACCAAAGGATTTTTTACATCATTTAGTCCTAAAGCCGTTCGAATATCCTCTTCGTCACAAAGCGAGACTTGTTTGCCATCCAGTACTGGGGTATAAATATCATCAGTATTGCAAACGACTTTTGCTTTTACGTAATTCATTCCAAGCCGATTCATTTGCCCAATAGAATCAGCTGTATCACCAAAATTACTTGATATAAAATTAGTGAAATGGCTCGCAGCATCCGTTACATGCGTAATTTCTTCGATAACTCCATATGTAATAGACTTATCGCTATTAGAGGATACATGTTCAACTTTAACTATGTCGAACGGACTCAAAATTTGTCCTTTATCTGTCCAAAAATAGAAATTATCAATGGTAGATGGCATCTTTTCAGTTGCCGATACTTTTCCAATAACCTGTAACATCTTTAGAATAAATTTAATATTATATTCGAATCCACATATTTCGATTTGCAAAACGATTCTGTCAAGAAAATTGGATATAGGTGATTTGCCCAGCGTGTATCAACGCCATAGCAAACTGGATAAGCTTCTCGAATTAAATTTGCGCTTATCATATCAACCTTGTCTGTTTCCAATTTGTCATTTTCATCCATCAAGACCATTTCGCACTTTACGATGTCAGAAAAATGTGTTTCTCGAAAATCGTGGTTACGTAATCGCACATACCACACGGCAAAATATGATTTTCCACCTTTGTGGTCTGATTCATAACGGTAAACTTTAGTTCGTTCGTAAGGTCCTAAATTTGCAATAGTTTTCGATAACCGATTCCCTTCAAAATCCGGCAACAATTCAGGGTCGAAGAGTTTTGAAACGCCAACTACATGCTGATAGTTGCTTCTTAAGTTATCCCATTGAGTTCTGTTTAAATTTGAGAAACTCGGATTATATTCCAAAGAACCATCTTTAATCAACCATGATTCATTATGTAACTTTCCAACTTTACATAATCTCTCAACCATCAATTGTTCTTCATCGGTCATTTCGTTCTGAATACATGCAATGCCCCGATGTTTGTAATTATCCCGGCCTTGTTCTTGTGGATTAATATTAGTCCTGTACAAAAGCAATTTATTGATGCCTAATTGCAAATCTTTTAATTTTGATATCTTATCTATTACTTTAGAATTAATAGTTTCACAAAATGACCGGCAAAAATTCTCACCGCCATCGTCATCGTCATAATCATCTGGCATTGCCATAACAATTTTGTTATTCAGTTGCCAGCATTTAAAGGTATCGCGATCTTTTCGCTTGCAACACCCAACAATAATTTGTCCTGCAATGATTGGAAATATCTTTTTGCCAATACCGATATCATCTATTTTGAAAGTGTGTCGCGATCCATCCAAAAAATATTGAAAAATGGGTGGAGGAACTTTGGGTGACTTGAACAAATATGCGATGGATACTGTTTTTACACGAGAATGATCTGTTTCCGCGAATGTACTTTTAGTAGCATTTGCGATTGTTTTATCATCATAATTATAGGCAATAGTGTCATTATCTACTGAATCAAGACATATCTTTTTTGTCTTGAAGCATTGATATTTGCCCTTTCCTGCCTGTTCTATATAGTCGAGAATCATTCCCATATTTTAATTCCAGTCAGATTATGGCTGCGTTATATTCTTTAAAATTTAATACTCATACAAAATTAAACAATTTATGTTAATCATCAGGCTTTCTAATAGTAAAATACATTTTTAATCTGCCTTAATTTTTTTGAGTTGTTGTTCGAAATATTTTGCTGCTTGCTCATTTAACCGTACTTGTTCGTCATGCACGGCTTTTTGCCTTGCTATTTTTTCAAAGGTTTCAACATCTTTTTTCATCTGACGGATTTTTGCGTTGTCGCGGTTTAGTTCGAATAGCTCTTCCAGTTCGGCAATACGGTCGGGTGTCGCGTCGCCTTTCATCTTTATATAGCGGTATTTCAGGTCGTTGTCGATGCGGTCATGATTCGGTCGGGTAGCGAAATAGAGTGCCGACGACAAAATCATGCAGCTTATAAAAAGAAATAGCACCAAATAAATGACGAATGGGGATTCGGAGCTGAAAATCACTCGGTGTCGGATTATTCTCGGCGGCAGTTCGGCGGGGATTTTGATTGCCTCGACAGATGCTTGCAGATTATCGATACCGGTTTGCGTTTTGGTATAGTTCTGCTCTATGCTCTCCAATCGTCCGGCAAGCTGGATTATTATCGCCTGATGCCGCTCTTGTTCTGTATATACGATTTGCTCCAATCGTTGCGACAAGTCATTGTCGCTTGATTGATTATTGTTTGCTGTTTTTGCCGCTAGTTCGGTCTTGATGGTTTTGACCATCGTCTCCTTGAAGTCCTCATACATTTCGTAGGACATCATATTATTCTCTTTCATGGTTGTATCGCTTCCTGTTTACAATTTCTGCTTGGATTTGGTCATGCGTTCTCGCAAGCGACGTTCCCGCTCCATTGCGGCAATCGCCATCGCTTCGGCGACGGTATTGAGCAATGCCGTGATGCGGGCGAGGTACTCTTCGGGACTCTCGCCGGGTTTGCGTTGCAATTGGGCTTCGGACAATTCGACCGGCGAACTATTCGGCGGCAACGGAAGTTCGCCGATATTACCGCCGAAATTGACCGTCGGCCTATCCGTGTTGGTCTTTCCGCCACCCGTTCCGAACAGATCGGAGAAGGCCGAACGGTAGGAACCTGCCGCCGCATGGAAGTCTTTGACAATAGCGCTTCGATGTCGGGTTTGCTGTTGTGCGTACGCAAAATGCAGATTCAGTTTCGAGAAGCTGAATTGCCGGTCGATCTTCGACCCCGAAAACTCGAAGTCGTTTTTTGAAAATAGAACGCCTTGTTTTCGGTCGGTATTTCCGCAATACTTATAGCGGACGTTGATGCCTTGCTCTTTTAATCTACCTTCCAGATCGTTCCAACTCTTACATTTGGGCAGACATCCTTTGATCGCATCATATATTTCGTATTTGGTCTTGTCCGGTTCGCGCAATCGCTCCCGCCGCACGCTGTCCTTTCCCGGCGCAAGATGCAACCCGTATTTCTCGGTTAGTTCCCGGCAGACTTTCGTATTGCGTATTTTAATATTCTTGTCCGATATAGTCTGCCCCTTGTTCCCGACCCGGTTATAGACCAGATGGCAGTGAGGATGGGGCTGGTCGAGGTGACGTACCAGCAGATATTGCGTGTCGGTAATACCCATTTTCTGCATATATTCTTTGGCGATCTGCGTCATCAGCGCATCGGTCATGTGCGGAGCTTCTTTCGGCGAAAACGAGAAGGAGATATGCCCGACCGTGTTTTTCAACCGAGGGTTCAGTCGGGTCTGATCCTTAAAATCCTCGATTATGTTCTTTACCTCCGGCGGGTTTACGCCTTCGGCATCGAGGATGCGCGACAGTTCCTTCATCACATAGCCGACAGTCCCGGCAAAGGATGAACCGGCAATGATTTTACCGATCATCGCGGATCTGTTTTAGCAGGGCTTCGAGGCATGCCATAATGGCCGCGTGACGGGATGCGACACTTGAAAATCCTTTCGCATGGGCAAGCCGTGTCAGTTGATTCAAGTTGCGAGCTATGCCTTTGAGCTGGGTTACGAAATCCAGATGCTCGCGACGCAGGCGTTCTCGTACCGCTCCTGTCCGAAGCAGTTGTCGGATGATTTCCGCCGGATGCTGCCCCGAAGTACGGGCCAATGACCGAAGACGTAAATAATGCTCCGTATCGAGTCGCGTACTGACGATATATCGGCGAACACGACCTTTACTCAATTCCGGCCGTCCGCCCTTGTTCTGTGCTTGTTTCATCGGTTTGTGTGCAGGAGTTAGACCAGCGGGATGTTCGGTAGGTTTTCGTTTACGAAAACACAAACTTGCCTTCCTAAACCTTTACCCCTTTCCGGCGTTGTGGCTCAACCGCCGCTGTTTTTGCTTTTAGAAGTTGCGGATTATTCCGAACAGATTGAACCGTCTTTGTTTTGGAGGCGTTTTTCTGTGCCGCCAACTTTTTCGCATGGTCTTTTATGTGGGCGATCAGATAGTCGTTGACATCCTTGTGTCCGGAGTAGAAACAGCTTTGATCGACGACTTCGCTGCGGGGGCAAAGACGAATCAACTCGGCGGTCGCTTTACGACCCGCATTGTCATTGTCGAAGAAAGCATGAATCGTCGAATGGCGTGCGAGAAACGGAAGCGCTTTCGGAAGATTGACGACCGAGTTTAATACTATTACGTCGATGCGTAGTTGGTCGGGGTGCTTCGTCGAAAGACAGGAGAGAAAATCCATGAACCCCTCGAAGGCGATTACCGTATCGGTGCAGTTGTCGATCGTCGTAATCTGTTTGGGCGATGCACTTCCTTTGAAGCATTCCGAGCGCAACTCCCATCCGCCGGCATCGTTCGGAAATCCGATGGCGAAATATTTTCTGCCATTGATCGTATAGCGTATCTCCCGACAATAAGTGCAGGCAACCTCCGGAACGATACCGCGCCGCCGTAAATAGTCGAGCAATGCCGAATGACGAAGCGGTGTGTCGGAGAGGATACGGAGCGCGGGAACGGTCGATAAAGGCGACAAAGATCGGGGTGCAGCGATCGGTACCCTCTCTCTGTTTCTCAGCAATCGGACGGCGTGTGCGAAATCGCACCGCTCCAACCGCATTACAAGGTCGATAATGGAACCGCCTTCGCCCAGTCGTAGGCTCGGTACAGAACGCCTTACTGCCTTTCGGC
>ULYY01021925.1_pt1 | contig 11298 bp, 9 predicted proteins | sample 1962601 | NCBI WGS metagenome assembly ULYY01 (sample SAMEA4835875, study PRJEB28245) | human gut metagenome | biome: gut microbiome; material: fecal sample | place: Denmark | collected 2008 | reverse complement strand
AATGGTGACATTGCAGTATCAATGACATCTACACCTGCCTCTACTGCTTTTAAGTAAGTCATAGAAGCAACACCGGAAGTATAGTGTGTATGAAGCTGAATCGGAATATCTACTGTTTCTTTTAAAGCAGTTACCAGTTCAGTTGCTTTATAAGGAAGCAGAAGACCAGCCATATCTTTGATACAGATAGAATTTGCACCCATATCTTCAATTTTTTTAGCCATTTCTGTCCAGTATTCTAAAGTATAAGCATCACCTAAAGTATAAGACAGCGCAACCTGTGCATGACCTTTTTCTTTGTTTGCTGCAGAAACTGCTGTTTTTAAGTTTCTGATATCGTTCATACAGTCAAAAATACGGATAATATCAATACCGTTTGCAATTGATTTCTGTACGAAGTATTCTACTACATCATCTGCGTAAGGACGGTATCCAAGGATATTCTGTCCACGGAATAACATCTGCAGTTTTGTATTTTTAAAACCATCACGGAATTTACGAAGTCTTTCCCATGGGTCTTCTTTTAAGAAACGAAGAGATGCATCAAATGTTGCACCACCCCAGCATTCTACGGAATGATAACCGACTTTATCCATTTTATCTACGATTGGCAGCATCTGCTCTGTTGTCATTCTTGTTGCAATCAGAGACTGATGCGCATCACGCAGAATTGTTTCTGTAATTTTAATTGGTTTTTTTACCACATCTGCCATCTTAATTTTCCTCCTTCAATTATACACCAAAGATTGCCATGAATGTACCAGCAGCTACGGCTGTACCGATAACACCGGCAACGTTTGGTCCCATTGCATGCATCAGCAGGAAGTTAGTCGGGTCTGCTTCTGCACCAACTTTCTGAGATACACGGGCTGCCATAGGAACTGCGGATACACCAGCAGAACCAATCAGCGGATTAATCTTTCCATGTGTCAGTTTACACATAACTTTACCAAGAAGAACACCACCGGCTGTACCAACTGCAAATGCTACCAGACCTAAAGCAACAATTTTTAAAGTATCCAGTTTCAGGAACGCTTCTGCACTTGTAGATGCACCTACGGATGTTCCGAGAAGGATAACTACGATGTACATTAAAGCATTAGATGCTGTTTCTGTTAACTGTTTTACAACGCCACATTCACGGAAAAGGTTACCAAGCATAAGCATACCAATTAACGGAGCTGTAGATGGTAAAATCAGACAAACAACAACTGTAATGATAACCGGGAACAGGATTTTTTCCAGTTTGGATACCGGACGAAGCTGTTCCATTTTAATTTTACGTTCTTTTTCTGTTGTGAATAACTTCATAATTGGAGGCTGGATAATTGGAACCAGTGACATATAAGAATACGCCGCCACCGCAATCGGTCCCATTAATGCTGTCTGTCCAAGCTTACCTGCAAGGAAGATAGAAGTCGGGCCATCGGCACCACCGATGATAGAGATTGCTGCTGCTGCTTTTCCATTGAATCCCATAAAGATTGCAAGGAAATACGCCATATAGATACCAAGCTGTGCTGCTGCTCCCAAAAGGAAACTCTTCGGATTCGCAATCAGCGGACCAAAGTCTGTCATGGCACCTACACCCATGAAAATCAGTGACGGAAGAATACTCCATTCATCCATCAAATAGAAATAGTGAAGAAGTCCACCTGCATGTTCAATACCGGCTGCATCCGTATATGGCTGTGACATAATATCCGGATAGATATTAACTAACAGCATACCAAATGCGATTGGTACTAAAAGCAGCGGTTCAAATCCATGTCTGATTGCCAGATATAAGAAAACAAAAGCAACCAGAATCATCAGATAGTTTCCCCATGTCAGATTCAAAAACGCTGTCTGACCAAGCAGATTGGACAATGTATCTGTTATGCTAGACATTTTATTACCTCCCATTGTCTGTATTTTTCGCAGATTTCTATCTACGACCGCAAACTTACAAATAAATCACTCTATTTGCAAATTTTTAGTTCATAGTTGCCAGTGTACTACCGTTTTCAACTGCATCACCAACTGCTACGTCAATACTTGCAATGGTTCCGTCCTGTGGAGCAACAACCGGAATTTCCATTTTCATAGCTTCCAGAACTACAATACTGTCTCCAGCTTTTACTGCCTGACCTACGCTTGCTTCGATTTTTACGATTTTACCTGCTGCAGATGCTGCAACTGTTACAGAACCAGCGGATGCCGGAGCTGCTGCTTTTGCAGGTGCTGCTTTTGGTGCTGCCTTTGGTGCTGCTTTCGGAGCAGATGCTGCTACAGCGTTTCCAGCGCCTTCTTCTACTGTTACATCATAAGCAACGCCATTTACTGTGATTGTATAAGATTTCATAATCATTTCCTCCTGTGATTAGGCTCTGTGCCAATTTCCTTTTTTTGACTTTCTGATTGAACGAACAACAAAGCTGTCCGTCGATGTATTCTCAGATGCCGCAATTGCTGCTGCGATAACTGCAATCAGTTCGCCATCATCAATTACTTCTTCCTCTTCTACTTCCGGAACAGCAACAACCGGTGCCGGTTTTGCCTGTTCTGGTGCTTTGTTTTTCTTTGATAAAGCTGCTTCCAGTTTCGGGATAAATCTCATAAGAGAAATCAGGAAACTTAAGAAGATAAGCATGATAAATACGATTCCGATACCCATAACGGTATTCTGACCTGCCTGTGCCATTTTTTCACCCATGCTGTAAACAGGGTCAATGCTGACACTGGTAGGAGTTCCATTTTTATCAAGTATAAACACACAATTTGCATCACGATTTTCAAACTTTGCATCAATAGTAACTACATAAGTGTCATCGTCGATTTCCGTTTTACCATCTTTAATTTCTTCAAAACTTCCTAAAGAAGAACCGCTGGTATCCCAAGCAGAAGCTGCCGATGCACTAAATGCATCATCGCCTTCCATATAGCTTTTAATGCTTGCTTCATCCAACTGAGAAATATTCTGGAGTACAGTTCCAAAACTCTCGATTAAAGACTGCTGAGATGCTTTATCCGGCATCGTAAGAGAGCTTGTTTCTTCACTACTGTTCTTTCCACAAGCGGTCATTGCCAAGATACATACGCTAATCAGAATCAGTCCAATGATTTTTTTCCATGTCTGCTTCATATTAATTCACCTCGCTTAAACCGTGCCGTGTTTTTTACTTGGACGATTTTCTCTTTTTGTGAATAACATTTCAAAAGCACCAATCACATATTTTCTTGTATCTTCCGGCTCGATGATTGTATCAACATAGCCTCTCTTTGCAGCAGAAAGTGCACTTGACTGAAGCTGTGCGTATTCTGCAGCTTTTTCATTGATTGTTGCTGCATCACTGTCTGCGTACATAATTTTTGCAGCGAGCTTTGCATCCATCATACCAATCTGGGATTCCGGCCAAGCAAATACCATGTCTGCTCCTGTTGATTTGCTGTTCATCGTCAGGTAAGCACTTCCAAATGCTTCTCCAACTACAACATTTACTTTCGGTACAGTTGCGTTTGCAAATGCATAAGTTAAAGATGCTGCTGCTTTTGCAATATTCGCTTCGGAACATTTTGTCGCTTTATAGCCTTTTACATTTGTCAGAGTCAGTACCGGAAGTTCAAAAGCGTCACAGAATTTCACGAAATCAGCTGCTTTTTTGCATCCTCTTACTGATAATACATTATCAAATGTCTCTGCTTTTTCTCCTTCTGCATTGTAAACTTCACTGCGGTTTGCAACACATCCTACAGTTGCTCCATTTAAACGGATAAATCCAACAACCATATCTTTTGCATAATCTGCTTTTACCTCAAAGAATTCCTGGTTGTCTGCAAGAAGAGAAAGTGCGATAGAAGTATCACCTGCGCAGTTTACAAGTTCAGGGCATACACGATTTAAATCATCTGTGCACTCTACATAAGCAGAATTATCTTCGTAGTTTGATGGAAGCAGGGAAACTAATTCTCTCATTTTTGCAATGATTTCATCTTCGCTTCCTGTTACATCTGCAAGTCCGCTTTCTTCGCTCTGATATTTGGCACTTGATGTATCGCATTTGGAAATTTCATTTCCATCTAATGCATTTGGAGAGTTTACAAATAATTTTGCTTTCTTCTCTTCCATAAATGTAAAGTCTGTAAGACCTGGCATAACCGCAAGTCCGCCACCACATGTTCCAAAGATTCCTGTAATCTGAGGAATGACACCGGAAGCTGCAACCTGTTTTGCATAGATTTCACCAAATGCATTTAATGCATCTGTTGCTTCCTGAAGTCTGAAACCTGCACAGTCTACAAGACCGATAACCGGAGCACCTGTCTTCATAGCCAGTTCGTAGAGTCTTACGATTTTTTTTGCATGCATCTCACCGATTGTTCCGTTTAATACGGATGCATCCTGGCTGTATACATACACCAGGCTTCCGTCAATTACGCCATAACCGGTAATAACACCATCAGATGGTGTTTCCTTTTCAGATAAGTTGAAATCAGTGCTTCTAGCTGTTACACAACTGCCAATCTCAACAAAACTGTTCTCATCAAGCAAAGCTTCAATTCTTTTGCCTGCCAAGCTTTGTGCTGTATTACTCATTGATCAGCCCTCCATATATTTTTATTTGCGGATTTCTGCACCTATTTGACAGTGAATCCTGTTCGCGCAGAAACCACATTTTGGTTTTTCGCTCTAATGAGTTGAAGAACAAAACCAATTTCTGCCGATTTTAATTGTAACCTGTTTTTCAATTTTTTTCAACTAAAAAATTGTGAATTTCTTATTAATCTGCGATCTGAAAAAACAGCCGGCTCTTTTTTAGTAGAATCGGCTGTTTTAAACTTATTTTCTGGATTATTTACTTTCTTTATCCGCTTTTTCTACAGCTTCTTTCATGCTTTTAACATAATCTCCTACGTAAGGAACGCTGTCTTTTCCATATTTTGCTATAATTTTAACGATTGCAGAACCCACAATTGCTCCATCCGAAACTTTTGCCATCTTGTAAGCCTGTTCCGGAGTCGCAATTCCAAATCCGACTGCGCACGGAACATCTGTTGTCTCTCTTACTGCTTTTACCATTGCCCCAATATCTGTCTTAATTTCACTTCTGACACCGGTTACACCTAAAGACGAAACACAGTAAATGTATCCCTGTGCTTTTTTTGCTATCATTTTAATTCTTTCATGAGAAGTCGGTGCAATCAGCGGAATAATGTCCACTCCGTATTTTTCACATGCCGGTGCAAGTTCTTCCCTTTCTTCATAAGGCATATCCGGCACAATCAGACCATCAATTCCACTTTCCACGCATTGTTTCATAAAACGTTCTTTTCCATAAGTGAAAATCGGATTAACATAAGTTAAAAATACCATTGGAACCGTAATTTTTTCTTTTGCACGTTTCAACATATCAAAAATTTTATCCGTTGTGCATCCTTCAGCAAGCGCTCTTTCATTTGCCTCCTGAATGACTGGTCCTTCTGCTGTCGGGTCTGAAAACGGAATTCCAATTTCAATTAAGTCTGCTCCTGCTTTCTGCATTTCATATAATAACTGTTCTGTCACATCAAGTGTCGGGTCTCCCGCCGTTACAAACGGAATAAATGCTTTTTTGTTCTCAAATGCTTTTGCTATTTTACTCATAGATTTCCACTCCTCTATATCTTGCAATTGCTGCAACGTCTTTATCTCCACGACCGGATACGGTCACTACAATAATCTGGTCTTTTCCCATCGTCGGTGCCAATTTTCTTGCATAAGCAACAGCATGAGCACTTTCGATTGCCGGAATGATCCCCTCTGTTTTTGAAAGATATTCAAAAGCATCTACTGCCTCATCATCTGTAATCGGAACATACTGAGCTCGTCCGGTTGCATTTAAATTTGCATGCTCCGGTCCGATTCCCGGATAATCCAGACCTGCCGAAATCGAATATACTGGTGCAATTTGTCCATATTCATCCTGACAAAACAAGGATTTCATTCCATGGAATACTCCTTCGCTTCCTTTTGCAATAGTCGCTGCATGTTTATCGGTATTAATTCCATGTCCTGCTGCCTCACATCCGATTAATTTTACCTCTTTATCCGGAATAAATTCATAGAATGTTCCCATTGCATTGCTTCCGCCACCGACACAGGCAATCACTGCATCCGGAAGTCTGCCTTCTTTTTCTCTTAACTGTTCTTTAATTTCTTTTCCGATAATTTTCTGGAAATCACGCACAATCATTGGAAATGGATGCGGTCCCATAACCGAACCAAGCACATAAAGAGTATCATCCATTCTCTTTGTCCATTCACGCATGGTTTCATTTACTGCATCCTTAAGAGTTGCTGTTCCGCTTGTCACCGCATGTACTTTTGCACCTAACAGCTCCATGCGAAATACGTTTAATGCCTGTCTGTCCGTGTCTTCTTTTCCCATGAAGATTTCACATTCCATTCCCATAAGTGCTGCTGCGGTTGCAGTTGCCACACCATGCTGTCCTGCTCCGGTTTCTGCAATAACACGGGTTTTTCCCATTTTTTTTGCAAGCAGTACCTGTCCAAGTACATTGTTGATTTTATGAGAACCGGTATGATTTAAATCTTCTCGTTTTAGATAAATCTTTGCACCGCCTAAATCTTTTGTCATTTTTTCCGCATAATATAATAAAGATGGGCGACCTGCATAATTTTTTAATAAATCATCTAATTCTTTATTAAATTCAGGGTCTTTACTATATTTTTCATATGCTTCCTCTAATTCTAAAACTGCATTCATCAATGTTTCCGGAATATACTGTCCTCCGTAATTTCCATATCTTCCTTTACTCATTTTTTTATCCTTTCCGTACTGCTTCTATAAACTGCTGTACCTTTTTTTCGTCTTTATACCCATCTGTCTCCACTGCACTGCTGACATCTGCTGCAAATGCATCACAGTTTTTCAATTTTTCTGCCACATTGCTTTCACTTAAACCGCCGGCGATAAAATATGGCTTTGAAACCGCTCCTATGAGTGAGACATCAAAGGATTTTCCGCTTCCCCCATACTGTCCTTTGACATAAGTATCAAACAGAAGATAATCACAGGAAAGAGCTTCTGCTTTTTGAATCTGTTCTCTGCTTCTCACCCGCACAGCTTTTATTATTGGTTTATTGGTAAATGCTTTTAATTTTTGTATGTATGCCTCGTCTTCCTCTCCGTGAAGCTGAATCAAGTCAATGATTCCGGCATTCGCAATTTGGGCAACTATCTCCGGTTCTTCATTTACAAAAACTCCCACCGGACAAATTTCTTTTTCTAACTGCTTTGAAAGTGCTTTTGCCTCTTCTTTTGTCACTTTTCTGGAGCTATCTGCAAATACAAATCCAACATAGTCTGGTTTCAAACGATTTACTATTAAGATATCTTCTTTTCTTCTTAAACCACAAATCTTAACTTTCTTCATGGTGTTCTTCCCCTTTTAAGAAACGAAGCATTTTTGCTTTATCTGGACTGCGCATCATGGTTTCACCAATCAAAACCGCATCAACTTTATTTTTTCTTAAAGCTTTAATCTCTTCTGGTCCTTTGATTCCGCTTTCTGCCACAAATAAAATTTCCGGTGGTACAAAATTTCTTAAGTTTGTGCTGTTTCCTACATTCACAGAAAAATCCTTTAAATTTCGGTTATTCACTCCGATAATTTTCGCACCTGCACGAACTGCCTGCTTGATTTCCTTTTCATCATGTGCCTCTACAAGCGCAGATAAACCAAGCTCTTTTGCAATTTGAAGATAAACTTTTAACTGTTCTTCTTCTAAAATCGCACAAATCAAAAGTACAGCACTTGCACCTAATATTTTCGCTTCATAAATTTGATATTCATCCACTACAAAATCTTTTCTTAAAACCGGTATCTTTACTTCTTTTGCAATCTCTTTTAAGTATTCATCTTTTCCAAGAAAATATTTCGGTTCGGTCAGGCAGGAAATTGCATCCGCTCCTGCTTCATCATACTCTTTTGCGATCTGAAGATAAGGAAATTCTTCAGCAATGATTCCCTTCGACGGAGACGCTTTTTTTACTTCACAGATAAAACTCAGGTCCGGTTTTCTCAACGCTGTCTCAAACGGAAATCCTGTATTTTTTTCCATGCTCTGTGCGTCTCTTTTTACTTCTTCTAAAGAAATCTCTTTCTTCTTTGCCTCCACACGAAGCCTGGTATCTGCCGCTATTTGGTCTAAAATCATATCGGCGCTCCTCCTTATACTTCCTTTGTCACTTTCACAAACTCTTCTAATTTCGCAAGTGCTTTCTTACTATCAATTAAATCGGCTGCCATCTTGACACCTTCTTCAAGCGTAATTCCATCAATTCCGAGATAAAGGCTCATTCCGGCATTTAACAGCACTGCATTTCTTTTTGCTCCTCTTTCTTTTCCGGTTAAGATTTCTCTTGTAATCTGTGCATTTTCAACCGGTGTTCCACCTATCAGCTCTGATAATTCACAACGCTTTATTCCAAACTGTTCCGGTGAGATCGTATAGGTTTTTGTTTCTCCAAAACGAATTTCACAAACAGTAGTTTCTCCAGTTACGGTAATTTCATCAAGTCCATCTGAACCGCAAACTGCAACACCTTTTGTAACTCCAAGATTTCCAAGCACTTTTGCAAGTGGTTCTACCAGCTTTTTATCATAAACACCAAGTAACTGCATGGTTGCTGCTGCCGGATTGGAAAGTGGTCCTAAAATATTAAATACTGTTCTTTCTCCCATCTCTTTTCGTACCGGTGCGGCATATTTCATAGAAGAATGATAAACCGGTGCAAACATAAAGCACATTCCTGTCTGATTTAAGATAGTTTCATTTTGTTTTGCATCTAATGCCACATTTGCACCCAGATTTTCCAATACATCAGCTGCACCACTTTTGCTTGAAACACTGCGGTTTCCATGTTTTGCTACCGGAACACCACCAGCTGCTACCACAAAAGCAGAAGTAGTCGAGATGTTAAATGTTCCAACTTCATCTCCGCCGGTTCCTACAATATCAATGACTTCTCTTTCCGGCTTGATTTTTACACCTTTTTCTCTCATCACCTGCGCAAATGCCGTAATTTCATCAATTGTCTCACCACGCATGCGAAGTGCAGTTAAGAAAGACCCCATCTGAGCCTGTGTTGCGGTTCCATCCATCATCTCTTCCATAACTTCTCTTGCCATATCGTAAGACAAATCTTGTCCATTCATCAAAGTATGAATTGCTTCTTTAATCATAAGTCTGTCTCCTTTACCTGCCTTTATATTCAAAAAATTTTCCAGTATTGTTTTTCCCTTCGGAGTTAAAATAGATTCCGGATGGAATTGTAATCCATAAACCGGATATTCTTTATGTCCTACTGCCATAATTTCACCGTTTTCATCTGTTGAAAGCACCTGCAGACAGCCTGGAATCGTATCTTCATTCGCAATCAGAGAATGATATCTGGCTGCATCAATCTCTTCTTCCATTCCTGCAAAAATCGGACTTTCGGTTTCGATTTTTACACGACTCTTCTTTCCATGCATTAACTTTCTTGCATGAGTAATCTTCGCACCATATACTTCACAGATTGCCTGATGTCCCAGGCAGACCCCTAAAATCGGGATTTTTCCCTGTAATTTTCTTACCACTTCTTTACATACACCGGCATCTTTTGGATATCCCGGTCCTGGAGATAAAATAATATGAGAAGGTTTTAATTTTTCAATCTCTTCTACACTCATTGCATCATTTCGGATGACTTTGATATCCGGATTAATTGTTCCGATTACCTGAACCAGGTTATAAGTAAAACTGTCATAGTTGTCAATTAAAAGAATCATACTTTGTCTACCTCCTCTGCATTTTGAATTGCCTGCATCACGGCTGCTGCCTTATTTGCAGATTCTTCATATTCTTTTTCCGGAACGCTGTCTGCTACAATACCGCCTCCGGCCTGCACATATACTTTATCGTCTTTCTTTACTGCCATTCGAATTGCAATGCAGGTATCCAGATTTCCTGCAAAATCGAGATATCCAAGTGCCCCACCGTAAATTCCTCTTTCTTCGCTTTCTAACTCTTCAATAATTTCACAGGCACGAATCTTCGGGGCACCGGAAAGTGTTCCTGCCGGAAGTACTGCTTCAATTGCATCTAATCCGTCTTTCGATGATTCAATCTCACTTTCCACTTGTGAACAGATATGCATAATCTTGGAATATCTGTGAATCATCATGTATTTTGTCACGTCAACCGAACCGAATTTACTGATTCTTCCAAGATCATTTCTTCCTAAGTCGACTAACATATTGTGTTCCGATAACTCTTTTTCATCGGATAATAAATCTCTTTCAAGTTCTTCATCTTCTTCTCGGTTCTTTCCTCTTGGTCTTGAACCGGCTACAGGAAACGTTGTCAATCTTCCATTTTGCAGACGAACCAGAGTTTCCGGAGAGCTGCTCATCACTTCTTCCTCATCAATGTGCAGATATACCATATAAGGAGATGGATTGGTTGTTCTTAATACACGGTAAGCATTTAACAGGCTTCCTTTCATTGGACTTGTAAACTGTCTGGAAATAACTGCCTGGAAAATATCGCCGTCTTTAATGTACTCTTTTGTTTTTTCTACAACACTGCAATATTCCTCTTTGCTGACGTTACAGGTAAAGTTGATATTTTCTGTTTCCTTTGGAAATTCTGGAATCGATGCATTTTTAATCATAGCTGCAATTTTCGCGATTTCAGCAGTTGCCTCTCCGTAATTTTCCATTACGCGATCTGTTTTCATATTTACGATAATACAGATTTTCTGTTTTAAATGGTCATAAGCAATGACTTTATCAAACAGCATCACATCATAATCCGGAAAGGTTCCTTTTTTAATTTTTAAAACCGGCTCTGCATATCCAATCATCGAATAAGCAAAATAACCTACAAACCCTCCTGTAAATGGCGGCATTCCCTCTAATTTCGGTGAACGGTAATCTTTCATAATCTCACGAATGATTTCCAGAGGTTTTTCGGTTTGATAAGTTTCCTGTTTTCCTTTTTTCTCAACTACCACTTCATTTGACCGGCAGGTCACACGCATAATCGGGTCATATCCGAGAAAGGAATATCTTCCCCAGGTTTCGCCACCTTCAATACTTTCTAACAAATAATATCTTTTTGAAATTGCAGAGATTTTTCTAAGTAAAGTAATCGGTGTTGTGATATCTGCATAAATTTCTTTGCAGACCGGAACAACCGAATATTCTTCTGCTAATTTTAATATTGTGTTGCAATCTGGTGTTATTTTCATATCTGCCATCCTTTCTGAA
>ULYY01023464.1_pt1 | contig 11307 bp, 8 predicted proteins | sample 1962601 | NCBI WGS metagenome assembly ULYY01 (sample SAMEA4835875, study PRJEB28245) | human gut metagenome | biome: gut microbiome; material: fecal sample | place: Denmark | collected 2008 | reverse complement strand
ATTTCAAAAACGCTTGACGAGTTCGCAAAATGTAACTTTCAGGATCCTACGGCTACGCAAGGGCAATACGCCGTCCTGCATATCGACCTTTCCGGCATCAGCAACACGCATTTCGAACGTGATTTTTGCGCCAACCTCGTCAATGCCTTCTATCGTTTTTATAACGACTGCAAGCTTGAAGCGCTTCGACCGCTTCTGACACGTGACGTTTCCGATCCTTTTCCTCTGATACAGGATTTCTTTCGCATCGTGGCCGACCATTTACCGCAACGGCTGATGGTTCTGATTGATGAGTACGACCATACGGCGAATGTACTCCTGGAAACGGGCCCTGACGAGTTTTCTGCCTATGCCGAACGAGAACAAATCCTCAGAAGGTTTTACGCCGCAATAGAAAAAGCGGCAACTGAAGGAATTGTCGCCCGCTCCTTCATCATCGGCGTCACTCGACTCATGAAGTATCCGGTTGCTGTCGGCTTTCCTTCCGCGCAGGACATCACTGACCACGAAGCCTTCGCCGATTTATGCGGCTTTACGTCCGCTGAACTTCAAAAAGTCGTCCAAACAACCATAACGGACAAAACGCTCCCGGTGACTGACGATGAACTCGTGAACCGCATGAAGGACGCCTACAGCGGCTACCGTTTTTCGCCTTCGTCTGACACCCTCGTAATGAATCCGGAAGCCTGCATTCATTACCTCTGTTATTGGTATCGCCGTGACTGCGAAGCTACCCCCGTCAAGCCACAAAGCATTCGCACCCAAGAGGACATCATGAACGCCATGTTCCATCTTGGCGACACGGCGAGTGTTCCCCGGATTGTCTCATCCCTGGTTCAAGGAATACCGCTTCCGGCCCCCGCTGCAACGGCGCCCGTCGGAAGTGAAAACCGAAGCCTACTCTCAGACAGTGAACGGCTGGATTTGCTCCGCTGCATGGGATTCCTGACATACGGAGCAACCGCGTCGGAACTCGTTATTCCCAACAAATACATGGCAGAAGGTTTTGACCTCTATTTTCTGAGACGTATTGCGGGTTTCAGCTCTTTCATCATCAGCGACAGACGGGCCAAAGAGGTTGCCCAGGCTCTGACGAAAGGCGACATCCGTCCGCTCTTCGAACGCATCACCGAACCACTCAGAAATGAGCTCGACCACGCCCCCCGTCAGTATTCCGACGAATTCATTCTCCGAACGGCAGGCCGTGCGCTCATCAACCTCTGCACCGATTACCGTTGGGTCGAACTTGGAACGACCGGCTTTGGCCTGCTGCCGGTCGCGGGAATCCCCCCAGCGTATGCGGTTGGAATTGCGACGATCAATGCCGAAGAGAACACTGCCGAGGCGGTTACGCGGAAGCTTGATGCTGCGGAGACCGAGCTGAACCAAGCGGTGGAACTTCACCCGCTCAATGCGGACGCTCAGGTCATTCGCGTCGCCGTTGTGTCCGCGGATTTCGAAGTGGCAGCGCTGAAAATCAGCTGAAAACGACGAACAAAACGCCCACGAAAAAGCCCCCGAACCGTAAGGAACGAGGGCTTTCGAGTCCTATGGAAACTGTGTTAAGCAGTTAACCGATTAGAACTTGTGAACCAAGCCGAGCATGACTTCGGAAGTCTTGTTCTTGTAGGTTTCGCCAGCAGTCTTGAACTTTTCTTCCGTGTAGCCGGCAGCCGTGTAGACCATCGTGCGCTTGGAGAGGCTGTATTCATAGCCAACACCAAACATCCAGTTGTTGCCGTCAACATCGACAGTCTGTTCGATGGATTCGTAGTCGTTCCAACCACCGGTCACCTTCAACAAACCACCGAGTACCGGAGCCGTAGCACCAACCACAACGCCATAGCCCTTCGTATTCGACAAAGAGTAGCTGGTCACAGCGCCACCGTTAGCCTTTTTCCATTCGCTAACCAAACCGCTATCCCAGTACTGAGCAGCCAGCATCGGCTTGATCATACCGAAGTCATAGTTCACAAAGCCACTCACGACATAGCCGTTGTCGTCGTTCTTAGCATTCTTGTTGACATCAATACGGCTGTAATCGGAGGTGCTGAACACCAAACCGGCATTCAAACCATCAGCGGCAAACGTCGCACCCAAGGCATAGTAGCGATCCGCGTCAGAAGAACCTTCGTCGGTATTAACAGGATCACCCTTGGCCGTGTAGTTGGTCTTCTTAAGAGAAGCCTGAGCGTACACCGTCACACCGGCAAACGTCGGGGTCTTGTAGGTGATCGTGTTGTCCATGCGGTCGCCCGTGCCGAGCAGAACCTTGTTGGACTTACCAACGGTGTCCATACCCGTACCCATGGCGGTGGCGTTGCCAGCCATCAAACCATAGCGACCCGTGCCAGCGTCGAGAGCGCCCGTGCGGCCCATGGAGAGTTCGCCGAAATCAGACTGAACAAAGAGCAACGCTTCACGATGGAAGAGGCGCTTGGCCTTATCCAAAGCACCGTCGTCGCCAGTGAAGCTGCTTTCGAGGTTGAAGCCAACCTTGTAGCCGTTGCCCAGATCTTCCGTACCGCGGAGACCCCAGCGAGCGCCGGAATCCTGACCAGAAGCCATAGAGAACTTGTCGGTAGCAGAGAAGCCCGTGGACTTCGTCTGGGTCCAGTTGAGGCCCGTATCGATCACGCCGTAGAGCGTCACATCAGCAGCGAGCGCAGAACCGGCAAAGGCGCCGAGAACGGCGACTGCAGCAAGAGTCTTTTTCATTTGAGAGATCTCCAGAATAAATTCAGAAAGCTGTTGAAAGCTTTTGCGGGGACTAGACCGCACTTTCAACCGCCGTCTCTGTTTATGAGACGCCCTCATTCTTCCATCAGACTTAGAAACTCCCCAACATTGGAGCAATAAGCAACCTAATTTATCGGGTTAACCCTGAGAACAAAACGCAACACTTATGGGAATTTTCGCCCCAAGTTACCACATTGCGCCTGCTGCAAGAGCGCAGCATCCATCAAAATCAAAGCAGTAACTGCTTCCAAAACCGGCGCCGCTCTGAGCCCCACACACGGATCATGGCGCCCCGTCGTCACGACTTCGACTTCGTTTCCGGCTTCATCAAGGCTTGCCAACGGGAGCCGCACCGAGGGCGTGGGCTTAATCGCCACGTGCGCCGTCAACGTTGCTCCGTCGGAAATGCCGCCCAAAATGCCGCCCGCGTGGTTCGTCACAAAGCCCGCCTTCGTCATGCAGTCGGCGTTCGCCGTACCGGTTGCGCCGCTCACGGCAAAACCGTCCCCGATTTCAACGCCCTTAACTGCGTTGACGCCCATCAAGGCGTAAGCCCACTTCGCATCCAACCGTCCGTAAACGGGGTTGCCGAGCCCCGCGGGCACGCCCGCCGCTTCGACGATCAATTCCGCGCCGATGCTGTCCCCGGTCTTGCGCACTTCATCCATCTGCGCTTCCAGTTCCGGAATCTGCGAGGCGTTCGCGGCAAAAAAGGGATTGTTGTTGACTTCCGTCCAATCTTCCACGCGCACGGACGTCGTTCCGAGTTTCGTGAGGCACGCCCGAATCGAAATCCCGAGGTTTTCTGCGAGCCACTTCTTTGCAACGGCGCCCGCTGCGACCGTAGGCGCCGTCAAGCGCGCCGAAGCCCGTCCGCCGCCTCTAGGATCCCTCAGGCCGAATTTCGCCCAATAGCCCCAGTCCGCGTGCGCAGGGCGAAACTGATGCGCCACCGGGCCGTAGTCACGACTCCGCTGATCGGTGTTGCGGATCAAAAGCGCAATGGGGGTTCCCGTCGTTCGGCCCTCATAGACACCGGAGAGGATTTCCACGGCATCCGCTTCCCGGCGCTGCGTCACGTGTCGGCTCTGCCCGGGCTTACGCCGGTCAAGCTCCTTTTGAACGTCCGCTTCCGTCAGCGCCATCCCCGGGGGGCACCCGTCGATCACGCAGCCGATCGCCGGCCCGTGGCTCTCACCGAAATTCGTTACGACGAAGACGTCACCGATACTCGAAGCAGACATCGTGCACCCGCAGGAAGAAAATTCGAAAATCCGAATCTAGCAGAAAGCCAAAATCCCGTCATCGGTATTTCTGCCCGCCCTGCCGTCTGCTAGCATCGTGGGACATTGACAAAAGGAGGTACCCGTGTCTGAAACTGAAACCATCAACGCCGAATGGCTCACGGAAACTTTAAAGGACGCCGAAGAAGCCCTCGCCTACGCGATTCAGCTTCTCGAAGAAAATCCCCGCAAGGCGACGGGGGTGCTGGAACACGAAATCCCGGCGGTGTACGCAAAATTGAATTACGCCGTCAACACCGCATCCGAAGGCCCGGCGGCATTGGAAACAATGGACGATGACGACCTCGTCGCCTGGCCCGCCGGAATGCCTTTTAAGACATCTCAAACCGGCGAATAGCTTTTTCTGAGCGCGAGTTGCTCAAGTCCGTAGCGGTTCTTGGGCGACTCCACCATTTTCTGCCAGCCGTACCGCAAGTAGGCCTGCCACGCGCAGTGCGTGTCTGTAAAGAGGTAAGCCGCCCGTACATTGCGACGAGCACATTGCGCATCAAACGCCGTCAAAAGCGCTTTGCCGACGCCGCGCCGCCGGTAGTCCGGATGCGTAATGAAGTACACAAGTTCCGGCGACTCCGGCGGCAGCCCGAACTTACGCATCAACGCAAGATTGCTCTCGTTATTTTCATGCAGGGTTTCTAAAAAATCCAGGAGCGAGCGTCCCTTCTCGGTTTTAGCGAGCTCTTCGTCTGCCGCCTGGATGATCACGTGATACGCGAGTGCCTGCGCAGTCACCGCAGGATCCGACTCTTCCGCATCAAACGAAGCGCAGAGAAGCCCCGCCGGTTTTCCGTCCACGGTCGCCACCCGCACCCAGTCGGACTTCAACAGGTTCCCCGCAAGATAAAAGGGCCCGGACAGTTCGCGAACCCTGTCGGCGGGATCGTCACTGATTTCGTACCCCCAGGTTTTGTCATAGGCGTCGGCAAAGACGCTGAAATCCTCAGACGTAAACGAACGAACATCAATCTTCGTCATTTACGTCCCTGACACACCCGGAATCACATAAAGGAGTACGGAGAAAAACTGCAGTACCGTCCCCAAGAAGACGAACACGTGCCACACGGCGTGCCCATAGGGAAGCTTCTCCCAGATGTAGAAAATGACGCCCACGGAATACGCGACGCCCCCCAACACCAGAAGCCACAGGCCGCCTTCGGGGAGCGCGGAAATGAGGGGATCCATCGCGAGCACCACGAGCCACCCCATAACGAGGTACAAAAGGCAGTTGATCCAGTCGCTGCGCTTTAAAAGAATCTTCTGCAAAGACACGCCTGCAATCGCGATCGCCCACACGGCGCAACAAAGCGTAATGCCTACCCAACCTTTTAACGTCACGAGGCAAAATGGCGTGTAGGAGCCCGCAATCAGGATGTAGATCATCGCGTGATCCAACACCTGCAGGACTTTCTTTGCGCGGATATTGGGAATGGCGTGATAAAGCGTTGACGCTGTGTAAAGGCACACCATGCTCGCGCCGAAAATCGCCACGGCGGTTACAACGAGGGCCGACCCCGAGTAGCTTGCGGCAAACGCCACCAAAACGCAGAGTCCGGCAATGGAAAGAAGTGCCGCCACACCGTGCGTTACCGCGTTGGCGATCTCTTCGCCGACGGTGTAATTGGCGGTTGCGGCACATTTTTTCGGTGCTGCAGGATTAACGGATTTCAGTAATTTCATAGTTGAGAAACGCGCGCCGTTCAGCTCGGAAACGGCTCATTGAAAGTGCGAATGATTCTCAACGAGAATGACGGCGCGGACATACGGTAAATTTCGGTACAAACCCTAATATCTGCAACCAAACGTGACAACCTAACAACAAAAAAGCCCGTCAACCTTTATTTTCGGCTGTACGGACTTTCTGTGTTTTCCAACAGATTCGCAAAATCCGCATGATTGGCGGAAGCGGTGAGATTCGAACTCACGAACGGGGTTAGCCGTCGCCGGTTTTCAAGACCGGTGCATTCAACCACTCTGCCACACTTCCGTTCGCGAATTTTTGGAAAGTTGCGATTCTATCAGAGAACGGTTACGAATTGAGCCACATATGCTGCGTGTAGATGACTTTCCACATCAGGTGAATCAGGAAACCAGCCGCCGCGATCTTAAAGATCCACGTACCGATCGTTTTTAATTTTTCTTTGTCCATAATTTTCAGCCGAGCCGTTGCCAGCTGCCTCTCCCTTTAACAGGGCGCATTCTAAAGACACTCGTCCCGTTATTGCCAACTTTCCGGATGCTGCCAAAAATCGAGCACCCGCTCCAGCTTCAGCGTCCGGGAAAACGGCGGCAGCGACCCCAAGAACTGCGCGGCGTAGCGCGTCACGTTGGGCAACACGCGTTTGTCCCCGATGATGAGGATACCGCGGTCTTTTTCGCTGCGGATAAGACGCCCGGTACCCTGCTTTAACGTGATGGCCGCCAACGGAATCTGATGATCCGAGAAGGGATTTCCGCCCTGCTCACGAATCCATTCGCCCTTAGCTTCCAACACCGGATCATCCTTCGGGGCAAAAGGCAATTTGTCGATGACCACCAAAGAAAGCGCTTCGCCCTTGATGTCGATCCCTTCCCAAAAACTCATGCTCCCCACCAAAATCGCCCCGCGGGTACTCGTACGGAAGCGCTCGATGAGTTTGGTGCGGCTGTCTTCGTTCTGCAACAGCACTTCGTAAGAACGGTTGTTGGCGTCAATCCGCTCCCGCAACCGCATCGCCGCCTGCTGCATCGCGCGGTAGCTCGTGCAGAGCAGGAAAGTACGTCCTCCCACGAGGTCAATCACGGGCCAACTTTCTTCAATTAACGCATCAATGTAGGCTTCCCGCTCCGTCGTGCGCGCGTCCGGCATCCGCCCCGGCACATAGAGCATCGCTTGTTCCGGATACTCAAAGGGACTGTCGTAGACGTGGGTTTCAGCCCCCTCCATCCCCATTTCTTTGATGAAATGCGAAAAGTCCGCCTTTCCCGTCGCCAACGTCGCCGACGTAAAAATCCACGCAGCGTTGCTTTGGGATTCCCTGAGTTTTGCGAAATCGTCCGCAAAGGAGAGAGGCGTTTCGTTTAAGCGCGCCTCCGTGCGGGTGCGTTCCACCCAGCGTACGACCGGGATGCCGGCACCGTTTTTGACGACGGCCTTGGGGTGCTTCAACGCTTCCACCCACTCAGACATAGCGACGGCGGCGTCCGCCAAGAGAGTCGCCCCTTTTTCCACTTCCGGATCGTCTTCAATCACGTCCGTAAGCTCTTCGGACAACCCCGCTGCGGCGTTTTCCGCTTCATTAAGCATCTCAGCCGTCGTCTCAATGCGGTCGATGTCGGCAATCCGCTTATTCATGCCTTCGGTCATGCCGATTTCGGAAAGCCGCATCACGAAGTCCATCAGCCGATAGACGACTGCGTCCGCCTTCGTGTCCCAGTGGTTGGCGTCGCAGAGCCGGCGGTAGCGTCCCATCAGCGCGACTTTCAGTTCCTTCACCGCGTTCTTGACGACGTAGGTGGAGAATTCACTGCCGAAAAACGCAGACGCGACTTCGGGGAGTTTGTGGGCTTCGTCAAAAATCACGACATCCGCCTTAGGGAGCATCCGCGCGTCGTCCCCCGCGCCTTCGGCTTCCGCCATCAAGGCCATCGCCGATAAATAGAGGTGATGATTCACGACGGCGATGTCTGCGTTCTTCGCGCGGCTTCGCGCTTGGTTCACGAAACATTCCGTGAAATGCGGGCACTTATTCCCGAGGCAGTTTTCCGCGCTGCTTGTAGCAAAGGGCCACGCCGGAGAATCTTCCGGCACCCCGTGACACGCCGCCCGATCCCCGACGGGATCGATCTGCGCAAATTCCGCAATACGCCGCAGGTCTTTGGCGGCTTCAGGCGAAGGCAGCCGCCCTTCGCTCATCGCCACTGCAAGGCGGTACTTGCAGACGTAGTTCGCACGCCCCTTTAAAACCGCAATATCGGCATTCGTGCCGAGGGCTTCGAGAACGGCCGGCAAGTCCTTCGTAAAGAGCTGATCCTGCAGCGGTTTACCCGCGGTACTCACCACGACCTTGCAGCCCGCCAACACGGCAGGGGTCAAATAGGCAAAGGTCTTGCCGGTACCCGTTCCGGCCTCAATGATGTCCGTGCCGTGCGTCATGATGGAACGCGCGACATCCAAGGCAAATTTCAACTGCCCCTCACGTCGGGCAAAGTGTTCGGTCGCCCCCGTCAGAGCGCCTCCCGGCTCAAACGCCGCTTGGACGCGTTTTAAATATGCGTCCGCCGGTTCCTCATTAAAACCTTCGTCCCTGGGATCCGTCATCGGGCGCTTCATTTTTTGGCTTCCTTCGCCTGACGGTCGGCCTTCGCCTTGGCGCGGCGAGCCGCGCGCTGATCACGTTCCACGAGTTTCGCTTCGTACGCTTTCTTGTTTTCCGCTTCTTTGGCAACGCGGGCTGCGGCCTTCGCGCGACGTTTCTCGAGATCGGCCTGACGCTTGGCGACCCGGTCGCTCACGGGCTGAGGCCTCGCCTTCGTTTCCGCTTTCTTTGCGGACCTCTTCACCTGGGGGCCGGCCGCTTTTTTGGCTTCGCGCGCTTTCTGCTTTTCGCGTTCAATGCGGGCCTTATCTTCACGCACGACCTTCTTCGCCTGACTTTCCAAGGTCAAGAGCCGCGCTTCCTGACGCATCTTTGCCTGACACACGTCTTCGCGGCAGCTGTTGGTGAAGAAATTTTCCTGGCAGCGTCGGTCGGCGTATTCCGCCTCATCCTTTAATTTGGCGCGCGCGGACTTTACGTCCGCGAGGAGCTGATCCGCCGCTTCGCGCGACATCAGCGTCCCTTCGGGGTAACGCTCCGTCAAGGTCTTATCTTCAATCGCCTTCATGTCGGGCGTAAACGCCGACGCTGAGACCGAGAGAAGTCCCAGCAAACCCAAAACTGCCGCACGCAAAAAACGCTTCGTCATGGAAAAATTTCCGTCTAAAAATTTGTCCGACGATTATACGAGAGTCGCGCTCTATCACCGAACGCAAAGTTTCGCAAAATACCGCTGCCTTTTCCCCTCTTCGGCGTATTTATCGCGCCAAAGCTTGGGCGTAAACTTTCTGACATCCGACACTGAAATCCAAAGCTCCCATGAAAGCCATCCAAACGCCCTGGCAGGTGACGCTTGCCATTCTCACCTTCAACACCGTGCTGATGAGCGCAAGCTACACGATGCTGATTCCCTTCCTGCCGATGTACCTCATCGAGGAACTCGGAGTTGCTCAAAGCGACGTCAACTGGTGGAGCAGCATCATCTTCTCGGTGACGTTTCTGATTTCCGGAATCATGGCCCCAATCTGGGGCGCGATGGCGGACAAGAATTCCCGCAAACTGATGGCGTTGCGGGCAGCGACGTGTCTCGCGATCGTTTATTTCCTCGGGGGGCTTGTCTCCGGACCCTGGCAGCTTTTTTGGGTACGCGTGCTGCAGGGCTTTTCCGCGGGGCTGTGGCCCGCGACGCTTGCGATCATGAGCGCCCAGGCGCCGCACAACCGTTTGGGGTTTGCGATGGGTGTCATGCAGGGAGGCCTCACTGCGGGCGGCGTCTTGGGGCCCTTGGCAGGCGGCCTTCTTGCTGAATACTTCGGCATGCGCTCCACCTTCATGATTGCGGGAGCATCCTTGGCCTTCATCGCCGTCGTTCTCGCGATCTTCGTCGCGGACAGCCGTCCGAACCCCGCCCAAAAAACGGCAACCGTTTCTCGTCCCGTTCGTCCCAATCCGCTGCGGCTTGCCGTCGTACAACGCATGCTTTTTGCGGCGGGCGTCGTGCAGCTCACGATTTTGATGACGCAGCCCGTGCTTCCTCTTTACATCGCCGAACTGCAGCACTCAATGGACAAGATCGTTCTTGTCTCCGGTATTGTCTTTTCAATCGTCGGGATTTCAGGGGTCATTGCCTCGCCCGCCTGGGGTATTCTGGGACAGGGCTGGGGGTTCCGTCCGGCGCTTTACCTCGCACTCTTTTTAAGTGGCGTTTTCGGCGTCATTCAGGCTCTGCCGCATGATCTTACGTGGTTTACGGCGCTGCGCTTCGTGGGCGGCATTGCCTTTGCCGGGATCTTCCCCGCCATCAACGCCGTGCTGACGCAAAGCACCGATCCCGCTGACCGCGGGAAAGTCTTCGGGTACTCCTACGCCGCGCAGCAGTTCGGAAGCGTCGTGGGGCCGGTGCTCGGTGCGGCGCTGGCAACGTGGTTCAGCAATCAGGTTTCCATTGCAGCGGCAGGGGCCCTGTTGTTTCCCGTCGTCGCCATCCTTTACTGGTTCCGACCGAAAGCGTCTTCCGCTTCAGGAACGCCGCTGAACGAATAGGAAAGTTTTCGCCCTGAATTTTTTTCGCCCGAGAACCGCCCGTCATCCGCATCCTGAGACCGGATGACGGGGTTCTTCTCTTTAGGCTGAATTCGCAGCGCCGACCGAGTCGGTGCATCCTTTCGATTTCCTTTCCGGATCCGCTTTGCGGCCTCTTTGCGTTCCTTTCGCCGTATGCGCATATTCCGCGTTCCGACAAGGTTTTCCCCCAGCCTTCATGAAGATGGGGGCAAGCTTGCGGCCGCCCCCGCACCGCTGAATGCTGCCTCGGGCAGCCGCGCTTGCTGCCGCCCGAAACTCATTACCAGGCGGCCTTCACCGCGCCCTTAAACGTCGATTCAATAAAGGCCTTCACTTCCGGTGATTGATACGCCTTTACAAACGTCTTTACCTCCTTTGATTCCGCGTTGTCCGGCCGCGCTGCGATCACCATGAGGGCAAAGGGGGCTTCACGGGATTCGAAGTAAAAGCCCTGCTTTTCCGGGGACAATTTGCCGCTGATCGCGTAATTCATCGGCACGCAGGCGACGTCCACATCCTCAAGGCTTCGCGGCAACTGTGCGGCTTCAAGTTCCGCGATTTTGAAGTGCTTGGTATTCACCGTAATGTCCGCGACAGTCGCGGTGTTGCCGGTCACACCGGACTTCAAATCAATGAGGCCCGCTGCCCTTAAGAGAATCAGCCCGCTTCCGCCGTTCGTGGGATCGTTCGGAATAGCGATCTTCGCGCCTTCAGGCACCGCTTCAAGCGACTTCACCGTATTGGAATAAAGCCCCATCGGCTGCACGACGGCGTCCGCAATCTTCACAAGATTCGTGTTCTGGTTCTTGTTGAAGTTTTTGATGAACGGCTCGTGCTGGTAGACGTTCACATCGAGCGCTTTGTCGGCCAAGGCACGGTTCGGCGTAATGTAGTCCGTAAATTCGACG
>ULYY01049141.1_pt1 | contig 11413 bp, 7 predicted proteins | sample 1962601 | NCBI WGS metagenome assembly ULYY01 (sample SAMEA4835875, study PRJEB28245) | human gut metagenome | biome: gut microbiome; material: fecal sample | place: Denmark | collected 2008 | reverse complement strand
CCCCGCCACAGGCTGGAGGAGATGCCGTCACTCAGCAGCTTCCAGCTGCCGCCGGGCAGGGTGACGACCTGCGCCGTCTCGGTGGGGTTATAGTAGACGCACAGGGCGCTCCATGCCGCGCCGTCGCCCCACTGGGCGGGGAGCCGCCAGCCCACAAGGGGCTGTTCCAGCGGGAAGAACTCGATGGCGGCAGGGCCGGCCTTGTCCAGCGCGCCCAGCCGGGGGAACGCCGCCCGCAGACCAATGAGCCCGCGGTAGTAATCCACAAGGCTGTGGAACTGTTCGGCCCGGTGCCAGTCCAGCCGGTTGAGGGCCGGGCTGGAGTGGTAGCTGTTGCCCTGCCCCTTCTTGGTGCGGGCAAACTCCTCGCCCGCCTGCCAGAAAGGCAGGCCCATGCTGGTCAGGTAGATGCCCGCCGCCAGCCGGTTCTGGGCCAGGGCGGTCTTGTCCACAGCGGCAAACTCCGGGCGGGCGTAGCGCACCATCAGGAGCTTATCCCACAGGGTGAAGTTGTCGTGGGCCGAGACATAGCTGATGATCTGCCCCGGGGCGTGGGGCGGCAGCTTTTCACTGCGGCACCACGCCGCCACCGAAGCACCGATATCCCAGAAACTTCCCGGCCTGCCCTCCACATAGCCCGGCTCCCGGGCATCGAAACAGCCGCCCTCGATGGCATCCCGGGTGTTGTCGCAAAAGATGCCGATGCGCTCGTTCAGCATGTTCAGGTTGTTCTTGTTGGCCTCGTATCGGTGCAGGGCGCTACATCCGCCCTGCCACGGCTCACCGTACATCAGGATATCCCGCCCGCCGGGCAGCTTGTCCAGTTCAGCCCGGAGGAGGTTCATGGTCTCCACGTCATACAGACCCATCAGGTCAAACCGGAAGCCGTCGATGTGATATTCCCGTGCCCAGTAGAGCACCGAATCAATGAGATAGCGCCGGGCCATGGGCCGCTCGGAGGCAAACTCGTTGCCGCAGCCGCTGCCGTTGGAGAGGGAACCGTCGTCGTTCTGACGGAAGTAGTAGAGGGGCACCGCCCGGTTCAGCACATTGTCGGAACGATACATGTGGTTATACACCACGTCCATTACAACGCCGATGCCCGCCGCATGGAGGGCCGCGATCATCTGCTTGCACTCCCGCACCCGCACCTCGCCCCGGGTGGGGTCGGTGGAGTAGCTGCCCTCGGGCACATTGAAGTTGGTGGGGTCGTAGCCCCAGTTATACTGTCGGGTCAGGGGGCGGCTCTCATCCACGCTGCCAAAATCGAAGATGGGCATGAGCTGGACATAGCTCACCCCCAGCCGCTTGAGGTAATTCAGGCAGGTGGGGTGGATGCCGTCGCTGCTCAGGGTCGTGCCCTGCTGGGTAAAGGCCAGGAATTTGCCTCGCCAGGCTGTGTGCACGCCGCTGGCCGGGTCCTGCGAGAAATCCCGGACGCCGACCTCCCACACGCTGCGGCGGGCCGGCGGGATCACCGGCCGCACATCCCGCTCCCAGCCCTGCGGGTCCACCCGGGCCGGATCAAAGATCATGCTGCGCACCCCGTTCACCCCGGCCGAGCGGGCGTAGGGGTCCGCTGCATTGCAGGTGCCAAACGGGGTGGTAAGGGTGAAATCGTAGTATTTTCCGTGCTGGTCGCCGGGCAGATAGATGCTCCACACGCCCTTGTCCTGCTGCTGCAGGGGCAGGGTGCCCACACAGGCCCCGCCGGTGCCCCGGCGGTACAGGTTCACTGCTGCCTGTTTTGCCGTGGGAGCCCACAGGCGCAGGTGTGTCCCGGCGGGGGTATACTCCACCCCCAGCGGGCCGTAGTATTCCGTCTGGCGGGCAAAGGCTTCGCTCTCAAACAGCGTCTTCCATTCAGCAGGTGTTCTTGGCTCCATGGCAATTCATCCTTTCATTTGACAATAGTGTAACGAACTTTGTCCTTTATTTCAACCCTTTCCTTGCAAAACGTACCAGACTCCACTATACTGAAAGAAAAAACACTGCACGGAGGGAAGTTTTATGGCATACACCGATGATTGGGAAAGTCTGATGAACGGCGTGTTCGGCCCGGGGGGCAGATTCAAGGCCGCCCCCGGCGCTTCTGCACCCAAAACAGGCGGCAGCGTCGCCCTGCCTGACCTGAACGCGGCGCTTCTGGAACAGCAGAAACGGCTGGACGAGCTGTTGAAGCAGCAGAACGCCCAGCTCAAAACCCAGAGCGATGCCACCGCCGCCGCGCTGGAAAGCAGCCGCCAGATGCTGCGGGACATGGAGGACGAAGGCCTGCTGGCCAGGGGCACCACCGACGTGAAGCCGGAGCATCTGGGCAGCTTTGAAGGCCTTGCCGCCGAGGTCAGGCAGACGGTGCTGGGGCAGGATGCTTTTGTGGACAGCGTGGTGCGGGCCATGCGCCGCCCCTTTGTGCTGGGCACCGAAGCCCCCGCCGCCCGCAACGTCATCCTGCTCACAGGCGGGGCAGGCACAGGCAGGCATTTTGCACTGGAAGAAACTGCCCGCTGCATGGCGGCCCGGGGCCTTTTGCAGAGCGACAGGATCGCCACGCTGGATCTGGCCCTTTACCCCAATTCCGGAGCCGAAAAGCTCTTCCTGCAGGACCTCTACGCCGCCCTGCACGCGCCCGGGGAGATCCTTGCCTTTGAGCACTATGAGAGCTGCTATCCCGGCTTTCTGAAGACCCTGTCCGATCTGGCCGTCAAGGGCAGCGCCCCCTTGTCCAGCCGGTATCTCGTGAACAAGGAGGGCATCCTTGTGGATGCAGGCACGGCGCTGGCCCCGGGAGCTGTCAGCCGCATCGACCCCTGCGGCAAATACCTCATCTTCTACTCCCACAAGGGCCGGGAGGCACTGGCCGACAAATTCGGCGCGGCGCTGGTGTCGGCACTGGGGGATGTCTGCGAGACGGCCTCCTACACCCGGGAGGACCTGGCCGCCCTTGCCGCGCAGCAGCTCAACGCGCTGGCCCAGAAGATCCGCACCCGGCTGGGGCTGACCCTTTCCGCCGGGGCCGACGTGCGGGACTATGTCGCAGCCCAGTGCACCGCGCAGAAGGGTGCCGCCGGGCTGGCCGAATGCTGCGACCGCATCTTCCGTGCCCTGAGTGAATACTGCCTGCGGACCGATGAAACCCTTACCGGCACCGTGACCTTGACCGCCGGGCCGGAAGAGGTGCAGTTCCGTCTGAACGACGGCGCAGACCAGCCCCTGTTCGACCTGCTGCCCGCCGCCTACACCGGCGCGCTGGATGCCATCCGGGCCGAGATCAACGAGCTGGTGGGCCTTGCCCCGGTCAAGGAATATGTGTTCGGTCTGGCCGACAACCTGCAGGTGCAGCAGCGCCGGGCCGCCGCCGGGCTCAAGACTGCCAGCCTGTCCATGCACATGATCTTCACCGGAAACCCCGGCACCGGCAAGACCACTATTGCCCGGCTGGTTGCGAAATACCTGAAAGCCATCGGTGCCCTCAAGGGCGGGCAGCTGGTGGAGGTGACCCGTGCCGACCTGGTGGGCCGCTACACCGGCCACACCGCCCCCCTGACCAACAGCGTCATCGAGAGCGCTCTGGGCGGTGTGCTCTTCATTGACGAGGCATACAGCCTCTACCGCGGCGAGCAGGACAGCTTCGGGCTGGAAGCCATCGACACGCTGGTGAAGGGGATGGAGGATCACCGGGACGAGCTTGTGGTCATTCTGGCCGGGTATACCCGGGAGATGGAGATCTTCCTCACTGCCAACAGCGGCCTTGCCAGCCGTTTCCCCAACAAGATCGAGTTCCCGGACTACACCGCTGAGGAGCTGCTGCAGATCACCCACGTTCAGGCAAAGAACAAGGGGTATCGTCTGGCCGAAAGCTGCACCGAACCCCTGCTGGGCTATTATGCCCGCTGGCAGGCAGCCGATGCCCGCACTGCCGGCAATGGCCGCCTTGCCCGGAACACGCTGGAAAAAGCCATCTTCCACCAGAGCCGCCGCCTTGTCGCCGAGCCCGCCGCCGCGCTGGATCTGATCCTGCCCAGTGATCTGGAATTGAAGGAACCGTAAACATGCAAAAAGGACTGCTTTCGCAGTCCTTTTTCTTGTTATTGATGCTGTTCTGCCAGCCGGGCGGTCATTTCCCGCATTCCCTGCCGCACTTCGGGCGGGGCAACCACTTCTATCTTGCCGCCAAAGCCGCAGACCCAGCCATAGAACTGGTCACTGACGCAGATGGGGACATCAAAATGGAAGCAGCCATTCCCCTCGGGTAAAAACATGGGCGTTGCGCCAAAGCGCTCCCGCATGGCACCTTGCAGATCAGCGGTGCACCGCAGGGTAACGCGATGCTCCGGCCCGCCGTACATTCCAAAGTGCTTGCGCAGATAGGCAGGCAGGTCAAGATCCGCAAACTGCTCCTGACCGCGCCGGGGCACATCCAGCACCCGGACCCCGCTCATCCTGTCCACCCGGTAATGGCGGATGCCCTTTTCATCGGCAAAGGCAATGAGGTAGTAGCACCCGTTCTCCCAGGCCAGCTGCCACGGGCTGACGATCCTTTTCTCTTTCTCGCGGCTGTCGGCTTTTCTGTAGAGGAACTCCACCATTTTACCGTTGTTGATGGCCTCGTGCAGGGCATCGATGCTGTACAGCAGGCTCTTGCTGTCGGTCTTGGGGCGGCCCTCCACATAGACCTGACGCTGCAGCTGGCTGCCCTCGTAGTTGGAGCAGAGCTTTTCCAGCTTGTGGATCAGCCGCCTGCTCGTGGTGCCGGATACCACCCGGCTTGCCTGCACGGCATCCACCAGCAGCTTGAGCTCCGCCAGATCAAAGGTGCGGCTGGCAAGGAAATACCCGCCGCCCCGGCCCCGGCGCAGCTTGATATCATAGCCCAGCGCACCCAGTGCCTCAATATCGCTGTACACGCTCTTGCGCTCACAGCGGATGCCCTGCGCCTCCAGCAGCTCCACCAGCTGCGGCACGTTCAGCAGGTGGTTTTCATCGGTCTGCTGCTCAAAAATGCGCAATAGCGCCAGCAGCTTGGATTTCTGGCCTTCCTGTTTGGGCATTCGGTACACCTCATTTTTTCGTGTTGTGCCAAACCTCTCAGTCTCGCTTCCAGCTCCCCAGCAGGGGAGCTGGAAAAAACAGCAGTGCTGTGTGCTGAAAAGGTTACGGCGCTTTCTTATCAAACGCCGCGCGGCGCTGGGTGGACAGGCGGAACATCTCCTCCAGCTTTTCCCGGTCATCGGCCACAAGGGCGTTGCGCATCTCGTTCAGCGCCCCGCTGAACTGGTCGATCTCGGAGATGAGGTTTTCCTTGTTCCAGAGGAACAGCTCCGCCCACATCTTATCGTTGATGCGTGCAATGCGGGTCAGGTCCCGGAAGGAATCGCCGGTGTACTCGCACAGCGAGGTATTGTCGTTGGCGCACATCAGGCTGACGGCGATGGCATGGCAGAGCTGGCTGACATAGCCGATCATCCTGTCATGCTCCTGCACGGTCAGGGTGCAGATATGCTTGAAGCCCAGCACCTCGGCCAGCTCCCTGGCCCACTGAACGGCCTCCGGGGTGTTCTTTTCCGTGGGGGTCACAATGAAGTTGGCCGGGGCAAAATTCACCTCGGCGGCGTGCTCCACACTGGAGGTCTCACGGCCCGCCATGGGGTGGCTGGCAATGAATTCCACGCCCGGCCTGCACATGGCCTGAATGGGCTCCACCAGACCGGTCTTTACGCCCGACACATCGGTAAAGATGCAGCCCTCCTTCAGCAGGTGGCCGTAGGTCCGGAACCACTCGATCAGGGCCGTGGGGTACAAACCAAAGATGATATGATCGGCCTGACACACCAGATCCTCAAAATCGTGGGTCTTGCCGCTGGCGATATAGCCGTGGTCGAGGGCATACTGCAGATGGCCCTCGCTGCGGTTGATGCCGTCCACATGGAACCCGGCCCTGCTCAGCTCCAAGGCGTACTTGCCGCCCAGCAGGCCCAGGCCCACAATGAGATAACGCTTTGATTTATCCAACATGTTCCACCTCCGCGCCCAAAGGCTTGATGGCTTCCAGAAAATCCGGCCAGCTCTTGGCAATGGCCTCGGCCCCGCTGATGGGCAGGGCCAGCCCGGCGGCCAGCGCCAGCACCGCAAGGCTCATCACCACGCGGTGGTCGTTGTGGCCGGAAAGCGGCTGCTCCGGGGCATGGAGCGCGCCGGCACAGCCATGGATGGTAATGGTGCCGCCCTCGCTCTCCAGCTGCCCGCCGCAGGCTCGCAGCTCGGTCTCCATGGCCTCGATGCGGTCACTCTCCTTGATGCGGAGACGTTCGGCGTTGCGGATGACCGTGGTTCCCTCACACAGCAGGCCCAGCACCATCAGCACAGGGCCCAGGTCGGGGCAGTCGGCAAGGTCGATGTCCGTTCCGTGGAGCGGGGCCTTTTCAAACACCACGCCCTGACCGGTGCGGGTGAATCTTGCACCGCACCGCCGGAGGATCTCCAGAATGGCCGCATCGCCCTGCAAGGTCTCCTCAGACAGGCCGGTGATGGCCACCCCGCCGGTCACAGCGCCCAGCACGGCAGGAAAAGCCGCCTGGCTGTAATCGCCCTCCACGGTGTAATCACAGGGAAGATAGTGCTGCCCGCCGGGAATTTCCAGCGTGTTCTCATCCAGCCAGCGGCTCTCCACGCCAAAGGCGTGCTGCACCGCGCGGGTCATATCGATGTAGCTCCGGCTCTCCACAGGCGGGATGAGGTGCAGGGTGCTGGTGCCGCCCAGCAGGGGCAGGGCAAACAGCAGCCCGCTGATGAACTGGCTGGATACGTTGCCCGCCAGCTCGTATTCGCCCGGGGTCAGGGCACCTTCCACAGTCAGGCGGTCCGCGCCCTGCTCAAAACGCAGGCCCTGCTGCTGATACAGCGTTTTGTAGACTGACTGGGGCCGCTCCATCAGCCGCCCACGGCCTGTAAAAGTCACTTTCTGCCCAGTCAGGCTGACCAGTGGGATGAGGAAACGCAGGGTGCTGCCGCTCTCACAGCAGTCCACGGGGGCATCAACCGGCAGAAAGCGGCCCAGCCCCTCCACCACCGCGTCGTTTTCACCGGTGGTGACACGGGCGCACAGCCGGACCGCCGCGCCCAGCGTGGCGGAGATATCCTTGCTGAAAGCAAGATGATGGAGATGGGAGGTTCCCTTTGCCAGCGCCGCGCAGAGCACCGCCCGGTGAGCCATGCTTTTGCTGGGCGGCGCGGCGATCCTGCCCGCCACTGCGCGGGCGCGTTTTACCACCACATCCATCTTACATATCCCGGCCAATGGCCCATGCGACCTGACGGCACTTTGCCATGGCCTGTGCAAAGGCATCCGGGGTCAGGCACTGTGCGCCATCGCTCCATGCGTGGCGGGGATCATAGTGGACCTCCACCTCCAGACCGTCGGCACCGGCGGCCACAGCGGCGATCATCATCGGCTCGACCAGATTGGCCTTGCCGGTGGCGTGGCTGGGGTCCACGATGATGGGCAGATGGGTCTTTTCGTGGATGATGGGCACAGCGGAGAGGTCGAGGGTGTTGCGGGTGTACTTCTCAAAGGTGCGGATGCCCCGCTCGCAGAGAATGACCTGCTCGTTGCCGCCGGCCATGATGTACTCTGCGGACATGATCCACTCCTCGATGGTGTTGCACAGGCCGCGCTTGAGCAGCACAGGCTTGTGCATCTTGCCCACGGCCTTGAGCAGCTGGAAATTCTGCATGTTGCGGGCACCGATCTGCACCACGTCCACATATTCCTCAAACTCGGGGATGCGGTCCTCGCTCATCAGCTCGGACACGATGGGCATTCCGGTGGCCTCCCGGGCCTTGACCATATCGAGGATGCCCTCGGTCTCCAGACCCTGGAAAGAGTAGGGAGAGGTGCGGGGCTTATAAGCGCCGCCGCGGAACAGGCTTGCACCGCCCGCCTTTACGCCGTTGGCAATGCGCAGTGCCTGCTCCTCACCCTCGATGCTGCAGGGGCCTGCCATCACGGCGATCTTCTCGCCCCTGCCGATCTTCACGCCGCCGCAGTCGATGATGGAATCGGCGGGGTGGAACAGGCGGTTGGCCCGCTTATAGGGGGCGGACACGCGGGTGACGTTGTCGATCCAGGGGTTGGCCAGCACGTCGCGCTCATCGATCTTGGTGGTATCGCCCACCAGACCGAACACATTGTAATCCTTGCCGGTGATCAGGGTCACATCCAGGCCCTGCTTCTCGAATTTGTCTACGATCTTTTCCAGCTCTTCCTTGGGGGTGCCTTTTTTGGTCGAAATGATCATCTTGTTTCTTTTCCCTTCTGTTTTGTCTCTATGCTTTCCGTTTTGCTGCACAGCCTGCCCTACTTGCCAAGGGCTCCCCCTTCGGGGGAGCTGGCGAGCGAATGCGAGACTGAGAGGGTTGTTACTGCACCAGGTGCGTCTGCGCGCCGCCATCCAGCCGGAGCAGCTGCACAAGGTAGGCGCAGGCATGGAGATATCCGCTGACCCCCTCGCCTGCAAAGCGGCCCTGACAGCCAAAGGAGACCACATCCACGCTGCGGAAGGGCTCCTTGCCGCTGGGGTCGGCCAGCATCACTTCCACGGCGGGCACGCCGCACACCTGCAGCGCTTCCAGAATGGCCACGCTGTAATAGGCGTAGCCGCCCGGGTTGAGGATGATGCCATCAGCCCGGCCTGCCGCCGACTGGATCTCATCGATGAGGTCGCCCTCGTGGTTGGACTGGAAAAAGTCCACCTGAACATCCATCTGGGCACAGCCTGCCTCGATATAATCCAGCAGTGTATTGAAATCGATCTGCCCCTCCATGCCCGGCTCCGTGAACTGGGTCAGGTTGAGGTTGGGACCGTTAATGACTAAAAATTTCATCCAGCGCCTCCATTGCCGCCGTCACGGCATCCGCAGGGGTGGTCTTGTTGGGGATCACGGCATCCGCTGCCGCCAGATAGAGCGGACGGCGCTGGGCTTCCATGGTTTTCAGGGCCTCAGGGCTGGTGGAAAGGGGTCTGCCGCCGCCCACCAGCAGATCTTCCAGCGGCCGGTCGATAAAGAGCACGATGCCGTTGGCGTGGAGCGCCCGGAGGTTTGCCGGATCTTTGACCACGCCGCCGCCGCAGGAGATGACCTGCCGGTTCTCCCTGGCAAAGCGGGCGGTCTGCGCGGCCTCCATCTTCCGGAAGCCTGCTTCCCCCTCAGCGGCAAAGATGTCCGGGATGCTCCGGCCGTCGGCCTTGACGATCTCCTCATCCAGATCCACGAACCGCTTGCCCAGCCGTTCCGCCAGAGCGCGGCCCAGGGTGGATTTGCCCGAGGAGGGCATCCCGATGAGGGCAATGTTCAGCTGTTCCCGCCGCAGCTCGCTGGTCACACGGGCGATCTCGGCACCGGCATCCTCAAACTTGCGGTCGAGGAAAAATTCTGCCGCGTACACTGCCTGCGCCACCAGCATTTCCAGGCCGCCGACGGCAATGGGCACCCCCAGCTCCTCGGCCCGGAGGATGAGCTCGGTCTTATCGGGATTATAGATGACATCGATCACGGCTTCCAGCCCGGGCATGGAGGTGATATCCAGGGCGCTCACGCCCACATTGGGGTACATGCCCACCGGCGTGGTGTTGATGATGATCTGCGCCCCGGTGGTCAGGGCCTGAGCATAAGTCAGCTCTCCCTTTTCGGGGTCGGGATGGCGGCTGACGGTATAGATCTGTTTCGCGCCCCGGTCATGGGCCACGGCCCAGGTGGTGTTGTGGGTGCCGCCGGTGCCCAGAATGAGCACGGTCCTGTCCTTGAACTCCACCCCGTGTGCATCGCACAGGTAAGAGAAGCCGGGGTAATCGGTGTTGTAGCCGTAGAGCAGGCCGTTCCTGTTGACGATGGTGTTCACGGCGTTGATGGCCTTGGCGTGGGGGTCGATGTAGGAGCAGTACTCCATGACCACCAGCTTATAGGGGATGGTGACATTGATGGCCCTGAACTGCCGCCGGGTCATAAAAGCCCGGACTTCCTCTTCCGTGGGCAGGGGGCACAGGTCGTACCGGTAGCCGCAGAGCATCTCGTGGATGACCTTGGAGTAGGAGTGGCCCAGCCGCCCGCCGATGAGTCCGTATTCCATTTACAGCACCTCCTTGCGGTAGCCGGTGGGATCCTCCATCCAGGCCATGCCGTATTTTGCGGTGAGCAGGTCGCCCACGGCCAGCGCGGCGGCGCAGGTCTGCACAATGGCGGCCCGGGGCACGATGCAGGGGTCGTGGCGGCCCTGAATGGACAGCTCCGCGTCCTTCTTTGCGATATAGTCCACCGTGTCCTGCGTTTTGTAGATGCTGGGGGTGGGCTTGACCGCCGTGCGGAACACCACGGGCATCCCGTTGGAAATGCCGCCGTTCAGGCCCGCATTGTGGTTGGTGGCGGTGACGATGCGCTCTCCCTGCATCCGGAAGGCATCGTTGGCCTCCGAGCCCTTCTGGTCCGCAAAGCCGAAGCCGGAACCGAACTCGATGCCCTTGACCGCCGGGATGGCGAAAGCCAGGTGAGCGAGCTTGCTCTCCACACTGTCGAAATAGGGCTCGCCCACGCCTGCGGGCAGGCCCAGAATGGCGGTCTCCAGCACGCCGCCCACACTGTCGCCCTCGGCACCGGCGGCACGGATGGCAGCTTTCATGGGTTCCTCCACACTGCCGTCCAGCAGGGCAAAGCCCTCGGACTTGTTCAGCAGTGCCTCGGCCTGCGCCGCCAGCGCGGCGGGATCATCCAGCGCAAAGGGGATATCGCCGATCCCGGCACACCGCCCAATGTGCGTCACGATCTCGATCCCGGCCCGGTTCAGGGCTCCCAGCACCAGAGCGCCGCCCGCCACCAGCGCGGCGGTGACGCGGCCCGAAAAGTGGCCGCCGCCCCGGGCATCCTGATAGCCGTGGTACTTGGCGTAAGCAGTGTAATCCGCATGGCCGGGCCGCAGCAGGTCAGCCGTTTTGGCATAGTCGCCGCTGCGGGTGTTCTGGTTTTCGATCATCAGGGCAATGGCGGTGCCGGTGGTGCGGCTGTTGACCACGCCGGACAAGAACTGCACCGCATCCCCCTCCACACGGGGGGTGGAAAGGCCGTCGCCCCGGGCACGGCGCTTGTCCATGCAGGCCGCAAGAAAGGCTTCCTCCACGGGCACGCCCGCCGCCATGCCGTCCAGCACCGCGCCGATGGCCCTGCCGTGGCTCTCGCCAAAAATGGTCAGCGAAAGGTCGCTGCCAAAGGTGTTTTTCATGGCTTACTCCTCCACACCCAGCAGGGGGCGCAGGCCCTCCACGGGGATGGTCTCGGCCCGCCAGCAGCCCAGGCCCGGCACCTTGATCACCGTGATCTGACCGCCCTGGGCCTTTTTATCGTGCAGCATCTCAGCCAGCACCTT
>ULYY01031235.1_pt1 | contig 11632 bp, 10 predicted proteins | sample 1962601 | NCBI WGS metagenome assembly ULYY01 (sample SAMEA4835875, study PRJEB28245) | human gut metagenome | biome: gut microbiome; material: fecal sample | place: Denmark | collected 2008 | reverse complement strand
ACAGGGTGAGCCTTAAGAAGCCAACGGCCCATCAGAATTTTTGCCGGTTGTCTGCTCAATCAGGTGGCATGCGCGGAACCTTTTGTCCTCCGTATCGGCAGCGATTATTATGAACCGTTTAATTACCTTGATGCCGAAGGGGAATTTGCGGGAGTGGATGTTGAGCTTGCCCGAGAGGCCTGTCGTCGGCTGGGTTGTGAGCCGGTTTTCATTAATTTGGATTGGCCCCGAAAGAATGAGTATCTTGACAAAGGGACCGTAGATTGTCTTTGGGGTAGTTTTACGATGACCGGACGAGAAAACGAGTATCGTTGGGCAGGCCCCTATATGGCAAGTTATCAGGCTGTGATGGTATGGGCGGATTCTCCCATACGGACTCTCTCGGATCTTAAGGGAAAATCGGTAGCCGTTCAGACCACGACAAAACCGGAGGAGTTGTTTTTGTCGGGAAAGGACAAGCGACTTGCGGGGATAAGCGCTCTATTCAGTTTTCCTGAACTGGCGGATGCGGCGGCGGCCTTGCGCAAAGGGTATGTGGATGCGGCGGCAGGCCACAAAAATGCGTTGCTGCAGTACGTACCCGAAGAGGGAGAAAATCACTATCGAATCCTACCGGAATATCTTCTGAAGGCACAGTTGGGCGTCGCTTTTTCCAAAACGGATCAAAGAGGCATCGATCGGAAGCTTACGGCGGTGTTTGGGCAGATGCGTGACGACGGTACCGTTGAACGCATTGCTAAAAAGTACGGCTTAACGAGCTGGTGACGGAGGATCGGCATGCTGAAATCCCCCCGATTGGTTGCAATAGCGGCGGTGTTGCTTTCGGTCTCGGGCCTCTGGTTGATATGGAATCATCTGACCGATGAATGCCTATCGGAGGCATCGAGAACCGCAGATACCATTTTGTCCCGGATGAGGACCCGCAGTATTGATCACAGTCTTCAAGAGAACAACGATGAAGTCAAGAGTTTGGTTCGGCTCCTGGATAAAACCCGTGAGCTCAACTACCGTGAAAAGGACGTGAAGGTTTTGGCCGAGAGTGCTTTGGCTGATTACGTCAAGGATCAGCGTCTGACTGGTGCCGTTATTTTGAATTCCCGGCTTGAACCCGTGCTGTACGAAGCGGGAGACGGCCTTTTTCCGTGGCAGACGGTGGTTCAACGAGTGTTCGTCAAGAACATTCTGACGTATCCGTTCAAACAGTTTGCCTCTCGGGAAGCTTTCGGCGATATCGGTTTTTATGACTATGGCGTCGTTGCCCGCCATAATTCGGCCGGACTGGTCATGACCTGGGTGAAGAAAAAGCCGGGACAATTTGGTGTGGTTTCGAAGGATCTCTACCCCGGGGATACTTTTGCGATGGACAGCCTTGTTTTTGTCGTTCGGAACGGACGCATCGTTTCCACGAATCTGGAAGGTTGGAACGGGCAGTTACAGCAGAAATGCCCATTTTTATCGGTTCCGACCGGACATCTGCCCGCCTACGATTTCAATCTTCATGACGTTCAGGGGGAAAAGTGGTACGGACGCTTCACTCAGGTGAAGGGGCATCAGGTTTTTGTACTGATTCCTGAAGCCCCGTTGTTCGAAGTCAGAAAAAAACAGTTCGGTGAAGTTCTTTTTGGCTTTATTTTGATGCTCGGATTGTTGGCTCTGGTGCGAATGCGAACCGGACAGCGCTATGTGCAGAAACTGCAGACGCAGTTCGACACGATTCAAGGTATCAGCAGTATCTACATTTCGACGTATCTCGTACGGATTCCTGAAAATTCGGTGCAGTTGCTGAAATCGACCGCGGAAATTCGACGAATTTATCGTCCGGGGATTCGGGCGACGGACTTTTTTCGAACGCATCTCAATACGGTTATTGCTCCGTCGTGTATTGCCGAGGCGTTGGCTTTTTTCAATATTGAGACATTGGGTGATCGTTTGGCGTCGGCGTCTAAATTGGAAACCAAACTTCAGCTGAAGAACGGACGTTGGATCAGAGTGATGGCAATTCCTCAGACGCGTAATAAGTCCGGTACGCTCACCGCCTGTCTGCTGACGTCGCGGGATATTACCGAGGAAGAGCAGCATGAAGCCGCCGTAAAAAAACAACTTCGGGAAGCAGCGGAAGCTGCAAAAAGTGCTGCCGTGGCCAAAATGCAGTTTTTGCGGCATATGAGCCACGACGTGAGAACACCCATCAACGGCATTCGCGGTTTGGTAGAGGTTGCCCGCCGCGCCCCGAACGACATGCAGCGACAGACGTATTGCCGGGAAAAGATTTGGATAATTTCAGGAACGCTTCTTGAACTCGTGAACGATGTACTCGACATGAGTAAATTGGATTCCGGCGGCGAGCGGCTTGAGAGTGTGTCTTTCGACATTTCGGAGCTGATGGATGAGCTCGTGGTAACGACGCAGCCAATTGCCGACAAGCAGGGGGTGTTGATCAAACGTCGGATGGAAGGCAGTTGGTGGCGAGTGATCGGTAGCTGCAAACATCTGCGTCGGATTTGTATCAACTTCGTTTTCAATGCGGTGAAATTTACGCCGGCCGGCGGCTCGGTCACGATCGGTTGTCGAGCGATTTCCGAGGGCTCAGGGCACATGACGTTGGAATTCAGTTGCCGGGATACCGGACGCGGCATGAGCAAAGAATTCCAGAAACATATTTTTGAGCCTTTTATGCAGGAAGACAGTAACGCCGCGCGTACCACTTATCAAGGAACGGGGCTGGGGCTGGTCATTACCAAGCAGTTGGTGCAGTTGATGGACGGCAGTATTGATTTCGTCAGTGAGCTGGGCCGGGGAACCACCTTTACGGTGAGGATTCCTCTGCAAACGGACGATTCGGTGCCGGTTGAGACGTCGGATGAGCCTGAAATTCGCCAGAAGGATTTGAAGGGAATGCGGGTTTTGTTGGCTGAAGATAATGAAATCAATCGGGAGATCGCTCACTGTTTCCTGTCGGATGCCGGGGTGGAAGTGACGGAAGTAACGAACGGTGAAGAGGCGGTGAAAAAGTTTGAAGAACCGGCTCCCGGGACGTTTGATTTGGTTCTGATGGATATCATGATGCCGTTGGTGGACGGACTGGAGGCAACGCGGCGGATACGTGCCTTGCCGCGGTCGGATGCGGCGGCAATCCCCATTGTTGCAATGACGGCCAATGTCTTTGATGACGATATTGAGGAATGTATCCGGGCCGGCATGAATGAGCATCTCTCCAAGCCGTTGGAATGCGAGAAACTGCTCCGTGTGCTGAGCGTGTACCGCGTCGAAAAACACGATTGATACCGCGCGAAAAGAGAAAACGCCCGACGGGGACGATGAGTCCGGTGTCGGGCGTTTCGATTGAGTCGGAAAAGTTACAAACCGGTGATGAGAACCGTGAGAATCAGAACGGGGCTCGCGATGACGAGGAGCGCCCGAAAAACGGTGAGCACAGCATCGGAAGCTTTGGCACCGGTGAGAATTTCCGCCTTCACTTTCTTCCAAGCAACGATGCCCGCCAAAATGCAGACGACGATGCCGCCCACGGGAAGACTGAGGTTGCTCGTGAAGTAGTCGAAATTATCAAAGATCGTACGTCCGGCAATCTTGAAGTCGGACAATACGCCGAAGGAAAGTCCGCAGAAACTCCCGACGAAGAGCATGGCAAACGTCACGAGCGTCACGGCCTTAAAGCGCACGAGTTTTAATTCGTCGATGAAATAGGCGGCTACCATTTCCAGTAACGACACCGCGCTCGTCAATGCGGCAAGAACGAGGCAAAGGTAGAAAATGACGGCAAACGCTTGCCCGAAGGGAAGTTTTGCAAAGACGATCGGCATCGTCATGAAGGTAAGTCCCGGCCCCGCCGTCGGATCCAAATCAAAGGCAAAAACGGAAGGTAGGATCATGAGGCCGCCCAGAATGGAGGAGAAGGTGGCGAGAAAAGTGATCCAGCTGCACCCCGTGAGGAGGTTGGTGTCTTTGGAGAGGTAGCTCCCGTAGGTGAGCATGCAGCCGCACCCCACGCAGAGGCTGAAGAACGTGAACCCCATGGCGGCCAAAAGACTCTGCCACGTGAAGGTTTCGGGTTTCCAGGCAAAAAGATACGCAATCCCTTTTTCTGCCCCGGGGAGCGTCATGCCGCGCACGATGAGAATGAGTACCAAGACGAAAAGGAGCGGCATCAGAATTTTGTTGAGGCGTTCAATCCCCTTGGCGACGTCAAAAAGCACGACCCATGCGGTGAGAAAAAGAAAGGCCGCCTGGTACCCGATGGAGATGTAGGGGTTGCTCACCAAGGCGCCGAAGTGGGCGTTGAGTTCAGAAACGTCGGTAACGATACCGTTCCCTAACAGGGCATCAATGAAGTAGGAGATCGTCCAACCGCCGATTGCCGAATAAAAGCAGAGGACGCAGAACCCCGTGAGAATGCCCAGGTAGCCGAATACCGTCCACCCCTTGCCGGCAATCGTCCGGTAAGCGGTGACGATACCGCCCTTGCCGAGGCGCCCCAAGGTGATTTCAGCAATGACGAGCGTGAGTCCGATCGTGAAGGACAACACGAGATAAGGAAAGAGAAAGGCGCTTCCGCCGTTGCTTCCTGCAAGGTAGGGAAATTTCCAAATGGCGCCGAGTCCCACGGCGGCGCCGGCGCTTGCCAAAATAAATCCCAGACGGCTCGTCCAGTTAATGCGTTCCGACATAAAAATCCTTATCGAACATCCGATCCGATTAACAAAAAGAAGAAAGCTCTGAGTTTAGCGGACGGGGTTGGCTTTGGGGCCGGCAGGGAGCGGAAATCCTTTTTTTGGGGGACGGGTGTGGGCAGAAAACCGAACGGGTAGGTAATACGTCGGCAATCTTGCGAATGTATGCGGTATTACCTAGGTTGGGATCGCAGATCTGGGGTAAAGTTAACCCCATCGTTCGGACGGATTTCGTTCGGCTTTCCTCAAGAGATTGACTCATCATGGTCTTTAATACGCAACATACCGCTTTCAACGCACGCAAGGTGCGCTCGATGCGAATGTGCCGCTTCATGTGAAGCGACGCACCGCCGGTTGTTGTTTGTTGAATCTTCCCACCAGCGCGGTTCGTCCGCACCTCTTTTTTCCGGTTGACGTCGAAAGGCAATCGGTCGGCAGTCGGGCAGTAAGTTTTCCGGTTTTTTAATTTTTCTCAAAGGAATTTCATCATGACGATCCAGTTTAAAAAGACGGCGCTTCTTTTTGCGGTGGCTTCGGCGCTCACGTTGGGCCTCACCGGGTGCGGTGATGAGACTAAGAGCGACGTGAAGGTCATCAAGGTCGGTGTCGTGGGTGAATACAACGCCCAGTGGGATACGGTGAATCAGAACCTCGCGGCGGACAAACTCAAGGTCGAACTCGTGAAGTATTCGGACTACGCGACGCCCAACCGCGCTTTGTCGGATAAAGACATTGACTTGAATGCCTTCCAGCACAAGGCGTTCCTCGCGAACGACACGGCCCGCAACGGCTACAAGATTACTTCGATCGGCGACACGATTTTGGCTCCTTTGTGCATCTTCAACAACAAGTCGAAGATTCAGAAGATCGCAGACATCAAGGACGGCGACAAGATCGCGATCCCCGCGGATTTAACGAACGGCGGGCGCGCTCTGAAGCTTTTGGAAGCCGCTGGGTTGATTGAAATTGATCCCGCCAAGGGCTACGTCCCCAATAAGACCGACATCACGAAGTACAACGTCAAGATTGAAATCGTCGAAGCCGAATCGGGCGTTTTGGCGAATTTGCTCCCTGACGTCGCGGCGGCGGTCATCAACGGCGGCAATGCCTTTACGGCGAAATTGGATCCCACGAAGGATGCGATTTTCTTCGAAGACGTGAACCCGAAGACGAATCCCTACCTCGGTAAGCTCGTCAACATCATCGTCGCGCGTGATGCCGACGCGAAGAACGCGGATTACCTCAAGGTCGTGAAGGCCTACCAATCTCAGAACACCGCTCAGACGATTAAGGACGCCTACAAGGGGGCCTTTATCCCGGTGTGGGCGGGTGCCGCCGACTATCAGCTGAAGTAATCGAAAAAGAAAGACCGCAAGGAGGAATGCTGTATTCTTGCGGTCTTTTGTTCGTTTTAAAGAGCGGAATAGTTTCGCGACACAGGGCAGGCAATGATAGAACTCAGACATATCGTGAAGCGGTTTGAATCGAAGGCGGGCACGGTGACGGCCGTGAACGACGTGTCGCTTCACATTGAAAAAGGCGAAGTCTTCGGCATCATCGGATTTTCCGGGGCCGGTAAGTCGACGTTGGTGCGCTGCATCAACCTTCTGGAACGGCCGACGTCGGGTGAGGTGCTGATTGACGGTACGGACATCACGAAATTGGCGGCAAAAGAATTGCGCGGCGTTCGGCAGAAGATCGGCATGATCTTCCAGCACTTTAATCTGATGCCGAGCCGTACGGTCTATGAAAATATCGAGATGCCCTTAAAGTTGACGAACCTTTCGGCCGAAAAACGCCGTGAAAAGATTCGTTCGCTCCTGGAACTCGTGGAACTTGCGGATAAATCGGAAGCCTATCCCTCGCAGTTGTCGGGCGGCCAAAAGCAGCGCGTTGCCATTGCCCGTGCGCTCGCGAACGACCCCAAGGTGCTGTTATGCGATGAAGCAACGAGTGCCTTGGACCCCAAGACGACGCGCTCGATTCTGAAACTGCTGCGTGAGGTGAATTCCCGGCTCGGCATTACGATCGTCGTCATTACGCATCAGATGGACGTGGTGAAATTCATCTGCGACCGTGCTGCCGTGATGGAACACGGGCGCGTCGTCGAAGAAGGAACGATTCTTGATATCTTCGCCAACCCCAAGGCCCCGGTGACGAAGGGTTTCATTGATTCCGCGAGCAACGTGGACGACCTCTACGACATGTTGGAAGATGCCGAAGGCCGCGGCGTGACGCACGGGACGGTGTACCTCCTGACTTACGCCGGCGCGTCCGCGGGTAAACCTTTGATGACGGAAATCTTTAAGCAGTTCGGGGTGTCCGCAAACATTATTTTCGGCAACATTGAAATTCTCAAGGGGACGCCGTTGGGGAAACTCGCGGTGACTCTCGAAGGCGACGCCGAGAACGTGGTGTCCGCTGTGGAATTCATTAAGGCACACGGGGTGCGGATTGAAGAGGTGAAGTAAATGGATTGGATCAATACGCTTTTACCGAATCTTGACCGCTTGAGCGGCGAACTTTTGAAATCAATCGGTCAGACGGCGACGATGATCGGCGTTTCGGGCACAATCGCCTGGGTGCTCGGTATCCTCGTCGGAGTGCTGCTCGTCACGACGCGCCCCGGCGGCATTCTCGAAAACCGGGCGGTCTTCACATTCTTTGACCGGGCGATCGATATCATTCGTTCGATTCCGTTCATCATCCTTATTGTGCTTCTGATTCCGCTTTCCCGCTTTCTCGTTGGAACGGGGTCGGGGGTGACGGGATCTTTCGTGGCGCTCGTTTTCGGTACGGTGCCCTTCTTTGCCCGACAAGTGGAGTCCGTGTTGTCCGACATTGATCACGGCCTCATTGAAGCGAGTGAAGCAATGGGGTTTTCGCCGATGCAGATCATCTTCGGGGTGTACCTTAAAGAAAGCATTCCCGGCATTACGCGCGTCACGATGATTACGTTCGTGAGCTTCGTGGGCATTACGGCGATTGCAGGCGCGATCGGCGCGGGCGGCATCGGCGACTTTGCCATCCGCTACGGCTACCAGATGGGGTACCGCGACATGATTTGGCTCACGGTGCTCATCATTCTTGCCGTGATCAGTGTTTTCCAATTCTTCGGCAATCTCATCATCCGCCGCACGACGCATTAAGCGCGGCGCGTCTACAAGGGAAGCGTCCCTTCTTCCAGGAGTTTTTTAAGGAGGAAGGGCAGCACCTTTCGATCATTTTCCCGATTTAAAAATTTCGCCAACGCCGACGGGGGTACGAGGCTTACGGCCTGGGATTCCCAGCCGGCGTTTTTGGGCGTTCCTCCGATACGGCGCGCGGTGTAGTAGCGCGTGACGGAGCGCGTACGAACAATGTCGCAGAGGTACCCCGTGGGCTTCACCCAAAGGCCCGATTCTTCCAAGGTTTCCTTGACGGCATTCGTAAGGAGCGTCAACCCCGCTTCCCATCGTCCCTTGGGAAAAGTGGTTTTCTGATCCGCGTATTCGTTCGTGGGATGCACGAGCCACACTCGGTCATCCGGTTCAATGACGACGCAGCCGCTTGTGGTGCAACGGACGGGATCCTTGGGGTAAGGGGGTTCCTCGACCGACCATTCACTGTTGTAGGGAAGCCAATCCAGGGAACTTACGGGACAAGCAACGTCGGTGAAGGGGGTGCCGCAAAGCGTCGGAGGAAGCATTCCGTGATCCGTGACCGACAACGTCGCGACGGCGGCGGGGTCGTACCACGTGATTTCCGCCGTGGAGACGGAGGGGGTTCGAACGAGTACGGGATGACCGTTTTCGTCGTGCTGGGGATGGTAAACAAGGGGCAGAGTCATAAAAAAAACGCTTCCGGCCGATATCTAAAACAGGCTAGAAGCGTTTTGTGTCAGAACGGTGACAAAGACGATCCGTCAGAAGACGTACTTCCCTTGGAGGGTGAGTGAATGGTTTTCGCGGTCGTGTTCGGCGGCTTCAAAGCGGTAGAGAAGCCCCAATGTGCCTTTTTCACCCGTGGCGGCAAGCCCTGCCGTCACTTTGACGCGGCCGTCTTCAAAATAGTTCGTTTCGGACGCCGAGCCGTTTATCTTGCCCTTTAACGTTTTATCGCCTGCGGCCGCGGCGTAGGTGATGTCAAGCGTCGGACGGACGCTGTAGGCACCCAGGGCTCGCGCTGTCGTGAAGGTGACGCCCACCGGGAATTCGTAAAGGGCGGCGTTGTCGGGGTCTCCGTAGGAAGAGCCGTCCGACCAGTTGTCGGCGTTGATGAACGTGGCTTCGACGCCTGCGTGCGGCACAATGTCGAGCCACGGCGTGCGGACGCGGTAATTGGCGGTGATGTCCGCCGTAAAGAGGTTGCCGTCCATGCTGTAGACGTGCCCTGTCGGGGTATCAACGCCGTTTTTCATGCGCGTCCAGCCGAGTTTGGCGGCAAGGGCGGCGTCGCCCAAACGTTCTTCGCCGTAGATCATGACGCCGTAGTACGCGGCGTCGCCGTCGCGGTGTTCGGTTTTGGCGGTATCAAAATCACCTTCACCGTAGAAGTACACCACGCCGAAAGAGTGCGTGCCGGTTTGAATGTCGGCGCCGAGGTTCGCAACGCCCACGGTCGCTTTGTAGCCCGCGTCTTCCGTGAGTTTCTCAGCGCGGGTTTTGGCCCCGGTCACGTCAAGCCAGAGGCTGCCGCCGTCCGTGCGGTCGTTTACACGGGCTTGCGTGAGACGCGCATCAACGGAAGAGCGCACGAGGTGCGTGACGTCGACGCCTGCGGAAAGGGCGCCGCTTTCGGCGAGACTGTCAAAACGGTCGGCGGCGTTGGCCGAGAGGGCGGCAGCGGAGAGAAGCGTTGCCGCGGTAAGGGAAAAAACGCGCATGATGAAATTCAGTAAAAAACCGCCGGGAGCAACGTGCGCCCGGCGCGGTATCGAGTGCGGTCGATTGTATCGGGAGAGGAATTCGATTTCAATCCGGTCGGCGGAAAAACATTCAGAGAAGGCGGCCTGTTATTACGCAGGATTTATCGGAAAACGCAATGCCGTTACCGTGGACGCTGGACTTCGGCAGATTTTCGAATCTGTTGGAGAACGAGATGAAACCTACCTCCGGTTTGTGACAAGTTCGATAGTTTTTTGACAACGGCTTGAGGAACTCGCTCGGCTCGGTGACGCGGAGGTGACGATCACCTTGGAAAAAATAAGTTCGGACGCCTACCATTGCGAGAGTTTCTGGCCATGGGAGGTGCAGCCGTGAAAATAACAACGTTGAGTTGGGTTTCGGCCGTGGCGGTGCTGATTCTTTCATTTTCAGCGCCCACGGACGCGGCAACAGGTGCCAAGACGCCGCGCGTCTGCGCGGCAAAAACAGTTGTGGAACTTTCTGTCTGTCGTCGAGGGGATCAGGTGAGTTTTTCGCCGACGACGCTGGAATCGGTACACATCCCGGCGTTGACGGCGCACTTTTGCGACCTCACGAAAACCGTTGTATGGAACACGCGTTCGTTTGCCTGCGTAGCGGGCGGGGAACGGCGGGTGGTTAATGCCGCCGACGAACTCAAGGCGAAGAAGTAGTTTCTCAATCGAGCGCCACCTGCAGTCCCCGGCAGGCGGCGTGTTCAATGCGATATTCCACGGTTTTCGCGGAAAACGTGCGCGCAGTGCGCCGAAGGCGGAAAAAGGGGCCCTCGGCGCGGAAGTCAACGGGCGTTTCTGCGGGGAGGTGATTGACGACGTCAAGGCGGTCTGAGACGTCGCAGATGACCATGCCGCAGACGGTTTCGTAGATGGCGTAAAGACTCAGGTCTTGCTCATACGCTTTTGGGGTGAGTTTTTGAAAGAGATCGGCAGGGAGCCACGAAACGTCGAGCCCTGCACCGTCGCCGTCTCCGGGAAGTGCGTTTATGCTTTTCATGGTGCGGGCGACGTGAATGACGCGGTCGCCCTCCGTAAGCCCCAGAATCCTTGCCACAGGAGCGGGGGCCGGTACCGTCTCAAAAAGCACGACGGTGCCTTTGAAGTGCGTGATCCGGCCGTCGGCGTATTGATAGCGCTGAAAACGGTTCCAGAACCCGGCGTCCGCATAGCTTTTGGCGTAGGTGCCGCTCCCTTGTTTTTTCACGAGGCGCCCGCGGTCGGAGAGAATATCGAGGGCCTTTCGGACGGTACCGACGCTCACGCCGAAATCCGTCGCCAACTGCGTTTCGCTTGGAATTGCTTTGTTCAACGGCCAACGGCCTTTGGCAATTTCCTTTTCAATGGCCTGAGCGAGCTGCAGGTAGAGCGGATTGCGGGAAAGGGAAGCGATAACTGCAGGCATCACGAGAAAGTCCTATAGCAGAGAGAGGAGTACCGGCGGAATTGTACGGATTCCGATACGCAAAACGACTACACTCAGCGGATGCTGAATCATTGTTTATCCGGGAGGGATGAATGAATCCGTTGACGCAATACGTGGAAGACGCCGTGGTACTTCGTCGGGCGTTCCACCGTCGGCCTGAAGAGGGTTGGACGGAATTTGAAACGACTTATCGGATTGTGACGTGTCTTGAAAAGTACGGCTATGACGTCAAGGCCGGAATTGAAGCCGTTGAGCCGAGTGCGGTGCTGGGACGCAATCCGGAACTCGTCGCCAAAGCGGAAGCCCGTGCATTGGCGCATGGCGTGCCTCAGGCGTTTTTGGATCGTCTCAGCCATTACACCGGTGCGGTCGCGGAACTCAATACGGGGCGTCCGGGGCCGGTGACGGTCTTTCGCTTTGATATTGACTGCGTGTTGGTGACGGAATCGACGGCTGCGGATCATGTGCCCGCTGCGCTGGGGTTCGCGAGCGAAATTCCTGGCGCCATGCATGCCTGCGGGCACGACGGCCATACGGCGTCAGGACTCGCATTGGCGCATTGGTTGAGGGATCACCAAGACGAATTGACAGGTCGCATCCGTCTTCTCTTTCAGCCTGCGG
>ULYY01017604.1_pt1 | contig 11695 bp, 8 predicted proteins | sample 1962601 | NCBI WGS metagenome assembly ULYY01 (sample SAMEA4835875, study PRJEB28245) | human gut metagenome | biome: gut microbiome; material: fecal sample | place: Denmark | collected 2008 | reverse complement strand
GGGTGAACCCTGCCGCCGCGTGGACGTAAAGCGTCAGGGGAAGACGCCGACACGCGCCGCGGTGTGTCTCACGAAAGAAGGCGTGTGGCGCTATGTCGCGCCCGGGCTTTGACGGGGATCGGTGATGACGTCGCGGATTTTTGAAGGGCTGAAGGTCGAGGGGCGGGTGCTTCTCGCCCTGATGCTGCGCGAAATCCACACCATCAACGGCTCAAGCCGCCTGGGGTACCTCTGGGTGCTGATTCAGAGTGCCTTCGGGATTGCCGTTTTCTGGGGACTCCGAGCGGTGATGGGCGCCTCTGCCCCGCACGGGATTTCGATGCCGCTCTTTTTGGTGGCGGGGTTCGGACTCTGGGGAATTTTCTCGGGGTGCATCAGCCGCTGCATGTCCGCGGTGGACGGAAACCGTGCGTTGTTGACGTTCCCTCAGGTGACGGTCTTTGACGTGATGTTGGCGCGTGTGTTGGTCATTACGGCAACGGAAATCGTGGCGGGCGCAGTAATCGTCGGAGCGTCGGTGTTGGCGGGGTTCCCTTTTGAACCCGCGTCTGCGGCGCTGTTCCTCTTCGTGTTGATCGTAACGCCGTTGTTGGGGCTCGGCATCGGCATGGTGCTGGCAAGTTTCGCCGTTTTTGTTCCGGTCATTGAAAAAATCGTACCGATGGTGCTGCGGGTGATGTTCTTTGTTTCCGGAGTCTTTTTCGGCGTGAGTGCCTTCAGTCACAAGGTGGCGGAGATTCTTTTGTGGAACCCGGTTTTCCAAGCGATTGAATTGCTGCGGGAGTCGCTTCACGTGGCGTACCGCATCGAGGGGCTGAGTCCCTTCTATTTAGCGACTTGCACGGTGGTGATGCTGGTTTTAGGGGGCTTTCTGGAGCGCTTTACGCGGGGTAGGAGGCTGAGTCAATGATTGAACTGCGGCACGTTTCTAAGTATTACCCGACTCCGAAGGGCCGCCACACGGTTTTTGAGGATGTGAACCTCACCATTGAAGAAGGGCGCAATTTTGGTTTGCTGGGTCTTAACGGCGCCGGGAAATCCACGATGGTACGCATTCTGGGCGGTGCGGAACCGCCCACGAAGGGCGACGTCATCCGCACGTCGCGCGTGTCGTGGCCGATCGGATTTTCGGGGTGCTTTCACGGTTCGTTGACGGGACGCGAGAACCTCCGATTCGTGTCACGGATTTACGGCGCCGACATCCGAAAGGTGACGGACTACGTCGAGGACTTTTCCGAACTCGGGGACTACATGGACATGCCGGTGAAGACGTATTCCTCCGGTATGAGGAGCAAGTTGGCGTTCGGTCTTTCGATGGCGATCGGCTTTGATTTTTATTTGATTGATGAAGCGTATTCAGTAGGGGATGCCACCTTCCGCAAGAAAGCGGAAGCGGCGCTCGCGGAACGCACGAAGGCGGCGACGTTGATTTTTGTGTCGCACAGCCTCGCGGCGGTCAGGAAGAACTGCGTTTGCGGTGCTGTTTTGAACGACGGCACTGTGACGTACTTCTCTCAGATTGAAGATGCGATTCAGTGTTACACGGAAATTTGCAATGGAAAACAACACCACTGATCGGGGGAATCCCGTTTCCGAAACGGTGCCTGAGGTTTCTCACTTTCAGCCGTCGGCTTGGAAAGCGAAAGCTCGGGCGCTTTGGGGCGGTTTGGCCGCTTGGCAGAAACGGATGGCGCTTTTTGTCGGCGTGCCGACGGTTTTGGTCTTCTTGTACTTAGCGCTTTTTGCGTCCCCGATGTACGTGTCGGAAGCGAAGTTTGCCGTGAGGTCGGCGACCGAACAAGCGGCGGGGGTGGATTTTGCGAGTCAGATTTTTAAGACCGCGAGTTCCACGACGCAGGACGCAGCGGTCGTGACCGAATACATCGAGTCGCCGGACGCGTTTGAACGGTTGGACAAGGATTTGGCCGTGAAGGCGCACTACAGCGACCGGCAGTGGGACGTGATTTCGCGCCTTTCCCAGAATCCGACGCTTTACGACAAGACGACGTTTTGGAATTTTGTCGCGAGTCCCGTGCTGGATCTCGACACCGGCATCGTGACGTTTACGGTGCGCGCCTATACGCCCAAAATGGCACAAAAGATCGCTTCCCACGTTTTAAAGCAGAGTGAAGCGTTGGTGAACACCATGAATGAGCGTGCTCGGGAAGACGCCATGAAGCTCGCTGGCGAAGAAGTAAAGCGTGCTCAGGCGAGGCTAACGAAGTCACAGAAAGCGCTTGAAACCTTCCGCGACGAACACGCGGAAATCGATCCAAAGGCGACGGCGTCGGGCTTGCAGACCCTGGTGATGGATTTGGAAGGTCAGCGCGCGACCTTGAAAGCTCAGCTTTCGGAAATGGCCGCGTACATGCGCCCCGACGCGCCCGCACTGAAAACGCTCAAGACGCGTTTAGCGGCGGTGGAAAAGCAGCTGTCCGGGGAAAAACAGCGTTTGGTAGGAATCGGTGCGGGCGCCATGAATAACTGGGTGTCGGCGTACGAAGCCCTCACGATTGAAAACGAATTTGCGCAAAAACAGTTGGTGTCGGCGATGACGGCGATGGAGATGGCCCGCGTGTCTCTTCTCTCGCAATCGAAATACGTGGTGACGATCGAATCGCCGACGCTTCCCGACGAATCGCGGTATCCGCGTACCTTTGAATTTACGTTCTGTGTTCTTTTGGGGCTTTTGTTCCTTTTCGGATTGGGAAGCCTCATCGTGGCTTCGATCCGCGAACACGCCGGTTTTTAACGATGGGTAGGAGCATGAAGACTTTTCATCAACTCAAACTTGTGGCGGCGGCCGTGTTCTCAGGCTTCGCCTTTTCGGTGTCAGCAGCGGACGCCGTGGCCTTGTCGCCTTTGTTGGGGACGAGTACCACGCCGCGTCCGGCGAGTGCCGGCACTTGGGGCACGGTGGTAAATAACCCCGCCGGGACTCAGTTGGGCGTTAACGGCACTCGGTTGGGGGGCACTTATGGCAATACGGTCGTCGGAGTACCGTTATCGGTCAACGACACCGTGGTACCGCCCGCCTGGGCACAGGGGGCGTATCGCAACATCACCTCGTTGCGATTGCCGCCTTTTGCATCGAATTTGTTCCAGGGGCGTTTTGCCGGAACGTTCAGTGATGCGGCCGGCGCCGATTACGTTTTGGCGCCGGGCGACCGAGTCGTCATCCGCATCTGGGGCGCCCGTACCTACGACGACGTTCTGGTTGTCGATCAGCAGGGAAATCTTTTTATTCCGGAAGTGGGACCGGTGCACGTCGGGGGCTTGAAGCATTCGCAGTTGGCGTCTGCCGTGAAGTCCGCGATCAGCCGCGTCTTTACTGACAACGTAGCGTCGTACGTCAACCTGCAGAGTGCGCAGCCGGTGGCTGTTTTTGTGACGGGGTTTGTGGCAAATCCTGGCCGTTATGCCGGCGGGTCGATGGACTCTTTGATGGCATTCATTGATCGCGCGGGGGGTATTGACGCCGAGCGCGGAAGTTACCGTCAGATCGAAGTGGTGCGGTTCGGGAAGACCGTTCTGAAATGCGACCTCTATCGCTTTGCACTTGAAGGGAAGGTACCGCAGTTGCGGCTACAGGACGGGGACGTGATTCTCGTCAAAGAACGGGGCGCTGCGGTAGCGGCTTACGGACTTCTTCGGGAACAAGCGCAGTACGAATTGACGAACGGCGGGGAAACCAAGGGCGCAGGCCTCATGGAGATGGCGTCGCCCTTGAAGAACGTGACGCACGTGAGCGTAAGCGGGACTCGTCAGTCGGTGCCTTTTAACCGCTATTTGACGGTGTCGGACTTTAAGTCCTTCGAATTGAAGGACGGCGACGTTGTGGAGTTTGTGGCGGATAAACGCGGCGAAACAATCATGACGTCGGTTTCAGGAGCCATTACGGGAGCGTCTCGGTTCCCCGTCAAAAAGACGGTGAAGTTGCGGGAATTGCTGCGTCAGGTGGAAGTGGAACCGTTGTTGGCGGCGACGGATTCGATTTACTTGAAGCGCCAGAGCGTGGCACGAGAACAGAAACAAATCATTCAGGACTCGTTGCGTCGGTTGGAACAGACCGCGTTGACGGCAACGTCGAGTACTCCCGAAGAAGCCAAGGTGCGTGCTGAAGAAGCCAAGCTTGTGCAGGACTTTGTGAAGCGTGCTTCTCTGGTGGAACCGGACGGCGTGATTGTCGTGTCACGCGGCGGAGCGGTTTCAGATATTTGGTTGGAGGAGGGGGACGAGATCGTCATACCTCAGAAGTCGAATGTCGTCCAGGTGTCAGGGGAAGTCATGATGGCGAAAGCGGTGACGTATGACAGTCGGATGTCTTTGGACGATTACCTTGCAGCAGGAGGAGGAGTGTCTGCGAGAGCAGATGACGAACACATTCTGATTGCTAAACAGAATGGAGAAATTGGGCTTGCAGAAGATATTGGTATTCAGCCGGGAGATCGCATTTTGGTATTGCCGAAGGTAGATACCAAAGTGATGCTTTTGGCGAAGGATTTAATGCAGATTATTTATCAGATTGCAGTTGCTACGAAAGTTGCTATTGATATTTAATAAATGATTAGCAAAACGAAACCATGTGTAACAGTGATTACCCCGACATTTAATTCGGTAAAAACTATCAAGAAATGTATTTATTCAGTATTAGAGCAGTCGTTAACAAATATAGAGATGGTGATTGTTGATGATTGTTCTACGGATGGTACGGTTGGTTTTATTGAAAAATTAATTAGTAATGATAGCCGGGTGTTGTTTTTACATAATTCAATTAATAGGGGCCCAGGTGTTTGTCGTAATATTGGAATAGCAAAAGCTAATGGAGAGTATATATATTTCCTTGATAGTGATGATTTTATACCGGGGAATGAGGTATTAGAAAGTTTATATACTACTGCAATTAGAAATAAAGCCAGAATTATTGGGGGTAGCGTCTATAGAGGGAAAGGGGTGGAAAATATCGATATTGCCAAGAAGAGAACGCAATTTGTGTTAAAGAGATATGAACTTGCCCCGTTCGATGGTGGCTTTTATGCATATATGTATAAAACAGCATTTCTAAGAGAAAATAATATTTTATTTCCGAACTACAGAAATTTTGAAGATCCTGTTTTTTTAGTTGGTGCGATGTGTGTATCAAGGGAATATTTTAGCTGTAAAGAAGTTACATATTTATATACAAGAATGGAGAAACATGTGTTAAGTCACCAAGAATTGTGCGACAGAGTTTCTGCTATTAATAATATTTTATCGATAGCAGGGGAGATGAGGATCATTAATTATTTGATGGGTAAAAATTTATTGGATATTTTCAATTATTCTGGCAAGTGTAGGTATCTGTTGAGACAAAATATAGTTGGACTTATGCGTGTTATTTTACGAATAAGAGCCGAAGATAATATGCCTGTTAAATTAAGTAAGACAAAATTAATTTATTGCTTTATAAAAGGAGTTATAAAGAATGGTTGATGTATCGTTTATTATTCCGATTTTTAACGATGAAAAATATATCTATCGTATTGTTGATAACATAAGACGACAGAATATATCAAATTATGAGATTATTTTTGTTGATGATGGTTCTACTGATGCGAGTCAAAAGCGAATTAATGAGATCAATGACAAAAATATCAAATATGTCAAAAATGCTACAAATTGTGGCCCTGGCTTTTCGAGAAATAAAGGTTTAAAAGTAGCTACAGGGAATTATGTTCGTTTTGTTGATGCTGATGACTTATTGCCAGGGAATTCTACTAATGAGTTGTTAAAACTTGCTATGTTGTATAACGCCAAAGTTGTGCGAGGTAGCTATATATGTGTTGATGAATTAAATCGAACACTTTTTGAAAAGAGAATAGATAAATTAACAGTTATAACGTCGAATAGTCTCTCAGATTTAATTCTTAAAGCCTTGGATGGCCATTGGTGTTATCTTATAAAAAGGAATTTTCTTATTAACAATAAATTGCATTATGCAGAGGGAATGACACGTGGGGAAGATGCTTATTTGCTTCAGGAAATTTTAAGAAAAAAGGAAAAGATAGTTTACTCGCCAATAATTTGTTATAAATATGTGAAACTAACCACTGGCGAAAGATTGACAAATAAACGAGATTGGAGAGCTCCCGTAGAATTTAATATACTGCTGAGCAAATTCTTTGATATTAGCAAAGAAATTAATCGCGGGGATCTTTTTTATAAGAGATTTGCTAATGCTTTTGATTTTATATATAAACAAAGAATATTTTATGTATATGATTCATTTTCAAAAAATGAAAGAAAAGCAATAATAGACTCGTTGAAACGTCTTTTAGTAAAGACCAGCCTTTTGGGGAAGATTAGTGAAAATTTGACTCTTAAAAATAAAATTGGTCGTTTTGCACGTGTGTTATGGGATGTCGTTAACTCTACTGATAAAGTATTAACGATGACGCAACAGGACTTTGTAAAATTAGACTGTTATAAAGAGATAGATGTTAATGGCGTAATTGATCATGGGAAATCATTACCTATCTATGCATGGACAGGAAGACTTAATTTTGGAGATATACTAATATTTGATTATTTAAGATATAAAGGTATTAGATATTACCTATCAACATTGACACAGTGCAAAATGATTACCGTAGGTTCAATTTTACACAATTTCTTAATGTCAAAGAGGAATATAGGTTCTAATAAAAAACTTTATGTTTGGGGTAGTGGCTTTATAGCTGGAACCGAACCGGAAATTAGAAAATTAATTGGTCCTTTTGCGTGGGAATTTAATAGGAATATTGAATTTTGTGCCTTGCGCGGACGATTGTCTAAAGAAATGGTTCAAAGTATTACTAAGATAAAGTTAGATATACCTTTAGGAGATCCTGGATTGTTAGTGAGAGAGATTTATCCAGGAAAAGTCGATAAAATTTTCGATCTGGGGGTTGTATTGCATTGGAAGGAGTCGACTGAAGATATTAGAAAGTTTATAAGATTAAGTAAATATTCTTTCAAATTCATTAATCCTGCAGATACTCCAGAAAAAGTGATTGATGAAATAAAAAAATGTCGTGTAATAATTTCATCATCGCTGCATGGATTAATAGTTTCTGATGCATTTGGTATACCTAACCGTCATATGCTAGTAACTGAAAAAGTCGAGGGCGGTACTTTTAAATTTAGAGATTATTATTCTGCGTATAATGATTATCCATATGTTAATTTTTCAATTCGCAGGCAATTAGTGACAGATAGATTGATTGAGGATATTTTAACAGGTTATATAAATAGAGAAGATGAAATAAAACAAATAAATAAACGTTTGATCAATAGTTATCCTAATTATGCAAAGATGTATATAAATCCCTTACGTAGACTTTTTAAACAATTTTTTTGAAATTATGAAAAGTTATAAATTAAGTGCAATAGTTACATTTTGCAATCAAAAGCAATTCATACAACAAGCGATTGATAATATCCTTGCTCAGGAAGTGAATTTTCCGTATGAAATATTAATAGGTGTTGATGGTGATAAAGATCAGGATACTTTGTCTATACTAGCAAAGTATACAGAAAAATATAAATTCATAAAAATGCAGATGTTTAATTCATCGCAGGAGTTGATTGGTCTTTCTAGAGCCTCAAGAAATCGCTATGCCTTAGCCAAAAAAGCTACCGGCCAGTATATTACATTTCTTGATGGTGATGATTTTTACATGTCCAAGGAATTATTTCACAAGGCTGTCAGATTTTTAGATTGTAATTTTGAATATATTGGTTATGCGCATGCGCATCAAATTTATAATGATAAGACAAAAGAATTTGGGCAAATAATACGACCATTTCAAATGAATAGTATATTTAGAGGTAAAGATCAGCTTGTTGATAAGAAATACTTGTTTTCAAATGATTGTGTTTTCCGGAATTATTTCGATTTTCATAATTTAGATTATGTTGACAGGGATTACTTAAATGATACTACATTGGTTTTGTGGTATCTACAATATGGTGATATATTTTTTAATCCTGAACCTATGCTTGCGTACAGAACCAATATTGATTCGATATACACAGGGAAACCATGGATAGAAAAAAGACTAAGTGAGCTTATTGTTCTTGAAGAGAGTTGTAGACTGTTTCCAAAATATAAAAACATTTTTAAGGATAGAGTGAAAAAACAAGTTACGAATATAATAAATGGGGATATTAAGTATTCTAAGCTACCTACATGCTATTACAAACATTGTGCTAGGCGAAAGTTAAAAATATCGTCTTCTGTTCTGAAATATATTGGTAATCAGGGAATTTTTGAAAATATATCAATTCAAACTAAATTATTGTTTTTATAGCTTAACAAATTGCATGGGCGAATTTAATGATATTTGAGTTCATGGAATATTGAGAAACCAGTTGGTTGGTAATTTTCTGTCGTATAATAAATTAACAAAGAGAAACATATTCGTCATTATTAGTTATCACAACTTTAACAAAAGAAAGTGAGAATTTCAATTATTGCGGCGTGCTATAACGTTTCTGGTTATATCGATAGATTTTTTTCTTCAATAGTCAATCAAAGCATTGGATTTGAGGAAAATATATCTGTTATATGCATTGATGATGGATCTAATGATAATACTAAGTTAAAGATTTTGCTATGGCAAAAACGATATCCAAATAATATACATTATCTATATCAAACGAACTCTGGTCAAGCTATAGCTAGAAATACAGGGATTTCATATATCACAGAGTCTGATTGGGTGATATTTTCAGATCCGGATGATAGTTTTAGCTTGAATTTCTTTGAAGAAATGCTTGGCAGAACTCGAGATAAGGAAATTTGTATTGTCTGTTCAAGAACTGTTTTTTATCTTGAGGATCGTGACAAATATAGTGATAGTCATCCTTTGCGATATCGCTTTTATGGGTTGCATAAAGAGAAAGTATGTAACCTCAATAAAAGAATAATACCGGCAGCGAATAGCTCATTATTTAGATTCAATATTATCAAACGGTATAAAATATTATTCGATGAAAAAGTAAAACCAACTTTTGAAGATACATTGTTTGTGCTAAATTATCTGCACTATTGTAATAATTCTTACGTTTATTTTTCAGCCAAGGCTAAGTATTTTTATACTAAAAGATCAACTAGGAACTCAACAATAGATTTATCAAAAAAAGATCCGAGAAGATATTATGATCAATTGTTGTATGGTAACTTGGTTGCACTTTCTAAATACAGTGGAGATGGAGGATATGTTAAAACCACGGTTTTATATGATATATTATGGCTATTTAAATATATAATTGATAGGGACGATCGAATAGATTTTTTAACTGATAAACAAATCAGGTTGTTCAAAAAACTGCTTGCAAAAATATTTTCGTTTTATTCAATATCTGACATAGAAACGTTTGACATTGTTAATGTACCTATTCAGGTTAAACTTGGTATATGCTATAGTTTTTTGAATGATGATCATCGTGATCCAACGGCTATTATTGATGAATTTGATTTTTATAAAAGTGAAGTAAAAATACATTTCTTTACCCCGGTTTCTAAAAATTGCTTTAGATTGGTTTCAAAAGGAATTTCTTATGAACCTCTAAATTTTAAAACGGTTAAACATAGATTAGGACGTTCTGCGTTTTTATTGGAAACCGTGGCATGGTTTTCTGTACCAGAGAAATCTTCATTTTTTATATTTGTTAATGAAAAACAAGCCTCTTTAATTTGGCGTCATAAGTGTTTTCTATCGTTAAAGCATGCTGATTTAAATGATGGAATGGGAATAGATCTTCAGGTGGATAGGCCTTGGCTGTTCATTGATCGTGACAAGTGTGCCGATGATAACGCAGAGCATTTTTATCGTTGGGTATTTAGAAATACGACAAAAAATAATATTTATTTTGTATTAAGACGAGAGTCAAGCGATTGGAATAGATTGTCATTTGAAGGATTCCATCTTATAGAGTATGGAAGTTTTGAACATAAACATTTATTAAAAAATTCGTCACTAATAATATCGTCTCAAATTGACTCTTATGTATACAAGATTAATGGTATAAATTATTTATCCAGTCAAAAAGTGATTTTTCTTCAACATGGTGTTATTAAGGATGATCTTTCAAAATGGATTAATTCTAAGCCGAGAATAGACCTTATGTTAACCTCAACAGTTGAAGAATATAATTCAATTATAGACAAGAACTCTTTATATCTACTGACCACAAAAGAAGTTAAATTAACAGGATTGCCAAGATTTGAATCGTTAAATAAATTATCACTTTTGCAGCGTTCTGAGAAGATAATACTTATTATGCCTACTTGGAGGAAGGGGCTTTTAGAAAATAAATTAATTGATGACAAAATGGCCGAGCATTTTTTATCATCAGATTTTTATAATAAATGGTTAGAGGTGCTAAAGTCAAAATCCATGATTGATTTTGTTAACTTAGGTTATAAAATAATTTTTAGGATGCATCCTTGTTTGGAAGTTGTGAAGGATAGAATGAAATTGCCTTCATATGTTAGCTTGTTAGATTCTCAATCAGGTGAAACTATCCAAGAATTGTTTGTAAAATCAGAATTTTTAATTACTGATTATTCATCAGTTGCATTTGACTTTGCATCTATGGACAAAATTGTCTTTTATTATCAATTCGATAAAGATTGTTTTTTTAACAATCATACATATTTTAAAGGATATTTCGATTATGAAACTAGTGGATTTGGACCTGTTTCGTATGTGTTAATTCAGTTGGAAGGGTTTTTGCGCCAATATCTACACAATAAAACAGCATTTGAAGATACATATAAAAGCCGTATGGATGGAAAAGTTGTATGTAATAATTGTTGCGCTAAACTTTATTCTGAATTGATTAAGCTAACAACTTTTAATCGACGATATGGTTTAAATGGTTGTAAGAAGGTTAATCTTGTTGTTAAAAATAAAAAATATTGCACTATGGATGCACTGTTTCGCCCATATTTCTCGAGAGGTGAGGGTTATCTTAAAATTGAGAGATGTATTTTAAAATTATTTTGTACAGATAAAATGTTTAATAAGTATAAATCAAATCGCATTGCCTTCTTTTCTGATAGCAAATCGAGACTGTTAAATTTATATACTTTCATGTTAAGTTGGTGTGTGCAGTTAATTTTTAAATTAAAACAATGATAGTATATTGTTAAACAATTAGGATTTTAATATCCTACAGTGATACTTTCCATCGAGATTAAACAATATGCGTAGTATAGTCACTAAACCATTTCTTCGTGACTCCTGTGCGGGACATGTAGTGAAATCTGCCTGCGGCATTACGATCGATATCGGTCGGCAGCGCCTCACGGCGGAGGATTTGAAGGGACTCTTCAAATTGGCTGAAAAAAAGGGTGTGTTGGAAGCGAACGCGAAGATGCGTTCCGGCGAAATCGTGAATGTGAGCGAACACCGGCCGGCACTGCACACGGCGCTGCGTGATACGTCGGTGTCCGCCCCCTTTCATAAGGAAGTGACGGAGGCTCTGAACCACCTCTGCAACTTCGCCGAAGACGTGCGAAGCGGCCTTTTCTGCGGTTGCCGCGGGGACGCCATCACCGACATCATCAACATCGGCATCGGCGGGTCGGAAATGGGGCCGCGCGCCGTGTGGCACGCCCTGCGCTACGTGCAGCCTTCGATCCGTCTGCATTTCTTGTCGGCGGCCG
>ULYY01020978.1_pt1 | contig 11764 bp, 7 predicted proteins | sample 1962601 | NCBI WGS metagenome assembly ULYY01 (sample SAMEA4835875, study PRJEB28245) | human gut metagenome | biome: gut microbiome; material: fecal sample | place: Denmark | collected 2008 | reverse complement strand
GCGGATACGCCAGCGGTGAGTGCAGCTGCAGCTGCCAGTGCGAGAATTTTTTTCATAGTTCTTCGCTCCTTTAGAAAAATATATGGATAACCTGCCCTTTCTGAAGGAGTGAAAATACTTTTGCAAGAGTGTCCATGTTTCCTCTGCTTACCCTCTCTCCTCCCATATCCCCCGGGCCGGAAATATGCTTTTTTCAGCATACTATAAATATATAATTATACGCAATAGGGAATATTTATTTTTATATAATTCTAATCATCGTTTCCATGAAAACTTTCAGAATGTCAAAAAAGGAGCCCTTATCGGACTCCTCTTCGAATCTAAATCTGAACATTTATGAACTTGTAAGTATCATAAACCAGATGGCAGGAAAATGCAAGCGCCATGCATCAATTTGTATACATCAGATGGAGGCGCCCAAGTCAAAGGCTTCCCTGTAGAGGGCCATGTGGTGAAATCAGAATTCTTTTCATGACCTGCTCTCCTTTGGATTTTTTATCCTTATTTTATAGGCGCCCCGGAAAATGGGCCTCACGCTGTGCATGATTCGCCAAAAGGACGGTGAAGACATGATTTGCATTTTTTCACAGTCCCTTCCGGTTTCAGTCTATTTTCCTTTTTCTATGAGAGCCACCGTTTCCACATGCATGGTCTGGGGGAACATGTCTACCGGCTGTACCTGGCGGAGGGTATAGCCCAGGGCATCCAGCATCTTTGCATCTCTGGCGAAGGTGGCGGGGTTGCAGGAAACGTAGACCATGCGCTTCGGTTCCATGGCGGCAGCGGCCTTCAGCACATCTTCGCTGCAGCCGGCACGGACGGGGTCCATGACAATGACGTCGGGACGCAGGCCTTCTTTATAGAGTTTCGGCATGAGCTTTCCTGCGTCGGCGGCATGGAATTCCACGTTTTCCACATGGTTGAAATCGGCATTTCTTCCGGCGTCTTCAATGGCCGCTTCCACGATTTCAATGCCGATCACTTTTTTCGCTTTCTTTGCCAGACAGAGGGAAATGGTGCCGGTACCGCAGTAGGCGTCTATGACCGTTTCACTGCCGGTAAGGTCTGCGTATTCCAGGGCTTTGGCGTACAGTTTCTCCGCCTGGTCTTTATGAACCTGGAAGAAGGAGAAAGGCGACACCTCAAAGGAAAGGCCTGCCAGGATGGCAGTGAGGGTTTTCCTGCCCCAGAGGTGGTGAAGGGTCTGTCCCAGAATCACATTGCCCGGGCTTTTCTGTACGTTGTGGTAGATGGAAACCACTTCCGGCAGGAGCTGTCGCATTTCTTTCACCCAGAGTTCCGCAAAGGGAAGGGTCGGCGTGGCGGTGACGATGACCACCATCACTTCTCCCTTGTCCCCGGTTCTTGCCATGATATGACGCACAGAGCCTTTGCGGGATTTCTCGTTGTACCCCTGGACATGGTGCCTTGCCATGAAGCCCTGGGCAAAGCGGAGGACCCGGTTGTTTTCTTCTTCCTGGATGAGACAGCCGTCAATGGGCACCACCTGATGGCTGCCCTGGCGGTAGTAGCCAATCACCGGACCGCCGGTGACCTGGGATACGGGCACGGCCATTTTGTTTCGGTAGTTCCAGGGATGGTCCGCAGGAAGAATGGGAAGCACCAGGTCTTCCGAAAATCCGCCCAGACGGCTCACCACGTCTTTCACCCGCTTTTCTTTCAGCGCCAGCTGGCCTTCATAGGTGAGATGGGAAATCTGACAGCCGCCGCAGGCATGGTAGGCAGGGCATTCCGGCTTTGTGCGGAAGGGAGAGGGGCTGTCTACGGAAATCAGCCTTCCCTGGGCATAGGATTTCTTGGCTGACACGATACGGGCAGTCACCGTCTCTCCCGGCAGGGCGCCGGGCACAAAGACGGTGAAATCATCGACGGAACCGATACCTTCCCCATGAATACCCAGGTCGCGGATGGAAAGGGTGTAGGTTTCGTTCATTTTTACAGGAATATTTCTTTTGGTCATAGGAGACTCCTTATTATGGGGCCGCTCCGCGGCCCGGGTTCATAGGGTTCAGAAGGTTCAAAGGGTTCAAAGGGGGCGCGGCTTCGCCGCAGGTTGTGTAGAAGGGTTGTGTTCGCTTCGCTCAGGGGGCGACAGCGCCTGCGGCGCTGAGGGTTGTGGATTGCCGCTCTGCGGCAATGCTTATAAAGTCAGCGTTACGGGATTGGTTTTCTGTATCATATAGCAAGATAAGCACTCTGGTGATTGGCTCACTGCGTTCGCCACCCCCTATCCGGGCTGCGCCGGACTTCTCTACGGGAAAGCATGTCACACGATTCTCAGGTCGCTTCGCTTCCTTACGAATCGTGTTCCCTTGCCACCCCTATGCAGGGGGGCAGAATAAAACACCGCGAGACAATCTTCTCATAAATCCTTCGCTCGAGATGACGGTGTTGACGGACACCCCTATCGTCATTTCGACCGCAGCGAAGCGGAGTGGAGAAATCTCCCCCTCTGATGGTACAGGCGGCATTACGGCGGGAGATCTCTCGACTCAGCGTATCATCGGAGCGGTTCCCGCCTGTCCCCATACCGGCATGCGGCTCCGCTCGAGATGACGATCTTGGCGGGCAGCATTGGACACGCCTTCGATGTGAGGGTTCAGAGGGTTCAAAGGGTGGTGCTATCGCCCTCTCGGGCGATGAGTTTTATAGGCCTCCTTCGGAGGCCCGCCCCTTCCACCGCTTCGCGGTCCCCCTCTGCCCGGGGGGAAAGGTGTCACTTGACAAGCAGGGGCCTTCTCCCCAGGTTTATCGGATACCGAAGACTTTTTCTGTATTTTCCAAAGCGTGAAGGCGGAGGTTTTCTGCTGTGACGTGCATGTAGGAGGCCAGGGTTTCTACGACGTAGGTAATGTTCTGGGGAACGTTGGTCCTTTTGAGGTGGAAGCCCCGGGGTGTGAGGTAGGGAGCGTCGGTTTCTACCATGACCCGGCTGAGGGGAAGGATGGAGACGGCGTCTCGGAGGGCGTCTCCTCTTCTTTCGTCGCAGATCCAGCCGGTAATGCCGATATAGAAGCCCAGGTCCAGCAATTTCCGTAGGGTTTCCTTATTTCCGGTGAAGCAGTGGACCACGGACAGGGGGCAGATGGACTCATGGCCTTTGAAGCAGTGCAGGAAGTCTTCTTCCGCATCTCTCAGATGGAGGAACATGGGTTTATGCAGTTCTTCGGCCAGGGCGATGAGTTCTTTGAAATAGTGCAGCTGGTTTTCTTTTTTGGCATACATGTGGTCATAGTCCAGTCCTGTTTCTCCCACCATCCTGATGGCAGGATTGGTCAGGATGATTTCACGGATGCGCTGAAGGTCTTCTTCTCTGGCGTCATCGGTGCTGTGGGGATGGATGCCAGCGGTGCCCAGAAGGCCGTGTTTTTTTGTGAAATCGTTCACCAGTTCGTTGTCTTTCCGGTCGGAGCCGGTTAATATGCATCTGACGCCGGCTGCTTCGGCATCTTCGATGATTTTTTCCGGGTCGGGGAAGGAGGGGGTGAAGAGGTTGAGGCCTATGTCGTAGTATCGTATATTCATGATTCCTTCTGTTCTTTTTCATAAAGGAAGATGTAGATTACATCTCCATAGTTGGCATTGTGGCTCCGGTGCCCCCGGATTTCTACAGGGCGGAGGTTTCCACTTTTGGTAAGGACATTGGCCGTAATAAAATAGAAATGGTGCCGGTTGGAAGGCTCCTCCAGCTGCCGGTCAATGGCTGCCCTGGCCGCCTCCTTTTCCGAATCAGGGAAAATCCGGTCCAGGGACATTTTCGTATATTTCATGAAATCATCAAGGCTGTCACATTCCATGAGTTCCACCAGGGTGCTGCTGGCAAAGAGGATACTCCTGTCGTCCGCCCTGTATACCGCCATGGCACCGGGCATTTCATTTCCGATATCCGTGAGGTTGAAGCCCAGCTGGGTGCGGGTATCTTTCAGCTTGAGCTCCGGATCAAATTCCTTCCACCGGGATTTGCCGTTCAGTTTGGCGCCGTAGAGGGCATAATCCGCCTTGATGCAGAGGCTGCGATAGTCTTTGTCATGCTCCGGATAGCGGGCCAGGCCCAGGGAGGCAGAAAACCGGATTTCCTTTCCCTTATAGGTAATGAGGTGGGGATTTTCTGTGAAACGGTCAATGGCCTCTGCCACTTTGCGGCTCCAGCCATAGCCACAGAAAATGATGAATTCGTCGCCGCCGTTTCTGGTAATAACAGCGCTCCGGCCGAAAGTTTCCTTCATATCCCTGGTAAACTGGCAGAGGGCCTCGTCCCCTGCCTCGTGACCGTAGACATCGTTTATGATTTTGAAATTGTCGATATCCACTGCCAGGACCAGGGCTTGTCCATTCTCATGTTCTTCCAGGTAGTGCCTCACCATCCAGTCGCCGCCGGTTCTGTTATATACACCAGTCAAAGGATCGGTGGTGCCCATGCGGCGGAAACGGGCATTGCGGCGGGCCAGCACGGCAAGGGTCAGGGCAGTCAATAAACCTGCCCAGGTGATGAGGACCATAATCCAGGGATTTACCCAGGAACCTTCAGGGCGGAGATACAGGGTCCAGTGATCTCCATAGATTTCCCGGGACATAAACAGGGCGTCTTTTCTGTAATTCTCGTCTCCATAGACTTCGGAAGCCGTACCGTCTCCTTCTGTATGAATAAGGCCGCAGAGAATGTTCTGGTCTTCCAGATTTGATACATTGGCATCCCTCAGGAAGATGCGGGTATCAATAATGGCCAGAATATATCCCCAGAAATGGCGGTCTCCCTTTTCGTCAGGCAGAAAAACGGGCCGAAGCACCACGATGTCCCGGAGACCATCCCCCACTTCCACCGATGGTGTAATGCTCACATTGCCGGACCGGCGGACTTCACGGGCCAGGTTCTGCAGAGAGCTGTCCAGGGGATTCTTGAAATCGCGGATATCCGCGTCCTGGTTGTATCCGGTAAAGGTGCCGTCATCCTGAATAATCTGGATGCTGCGAAGGGCGTTGTCCATTTTCACAAAGTCCGCCAGCTTCGCCTGATCGGGGACATGGGGGCCGCCGGGCTCCTTCACCCTTCCCTCCATGACACTGGTAATGGTGACATACCGTTCCAGGGACTGCTGAACCCAGGTGAGCCGGGCATTCCCTATTTCGCGGCAGTTGGTTTCTACATTGGTCCTGATGGAGTTGTAAAAAGCGGCATCCAATAAGAGTACGGCCACAATGATAATAGAAAAAACGGGCATGGAAATGTAACGGCTTATACCCGTCATCTTTTTCATACCCATCATCTCCTGAATTTATCTAACATGCGAGTTTCATTGCGTCCTATGTAAAGTGTCTATAAAAATTATTATATATCATTTGAAAAATGAATAAAAGGGTTCAGAAGGGGCATTATAGGGCCACTCCGTGGCCCGGGTTCAGAAGGTTCAGAGGGTTCAGAGGGGAAGGTTCTTAGGATGGACCGGCCTCGCGGCCGGAGGGTTCTTAAGTTTGACGGTGCCTTTGGCCCCGAGGGTTGTGGTGGCGGCTGACGCCGCAGTATAAAAAAGGGGCACGGCTGACGCCGTGGGTTGTGAAGAAGGGTTCCCAACTTTTATTGTCCCACCGCTTGCGGGGGGAAGGTGGTGCCGAAGGCACCAAAGGGGGACGGGGCCTCTGGCCCCGAAGGTTCTTAAGGTTCTCAGGTTTGACGGGCCTTTCAGGCCCGAGAGTTGTGGGGCGGCTTCGCCGCAGGTTTTATAAACCGCCTTCGGCTGACCCCTTCCGGCTCTCAGCGCCCTTGCCCACCCCTTAAACAGGGGTGGGCAAGGGCGCTGAGAGATTGGCTTTTTGTGTCTCCGGGGAAGCACTGATTCATTCATAAGGTCTGCTTATATAAGAATTTGTATGCGCTGCTTTATCATGGGACTTCTGAAATAGCTCGCTGTTCCCTTTCCTATTCCTTGCATTGCATAAGGATTCAAGAATAGAAGCAGACAATGTTTTAATCAATGCTTCCTCAACCGCATATTCCTATTTAATTTGATTTGAATCAGACAGAGCCAAACATACCGTTTTCCTTGCTTTATCCCCTGAAAAATCATATGGCAGCTAGGTTGAATTCCGTTCAAGTTGGTTGCAAGTTGGTTGCAACCAACTTGCAAGTTTTAAGCTAAATCAGCCATGAATCCCCGGTAAATGGGCTCTCCTTCAGTTGCATGCCGGTTGCAAGTTCAAAGCAAAACCCACTCAAAGAGTGTCACTTATTCATAAACCACCTGGCAGCACTAGTTTTTCCTATGCATATAATCTTCCCATCTGCTCTCAGTTCCCTCATCAGCACCTGAATCTGACCACGGCTAAGGCCAGGCAGAACCTGCTGTAATTCTTTAAAAGGGGTACCGATTGCGTTATTCTTACGAATATGTTTCATAAGCAATTCTTTATTTGTGTCACGATCCAATCCAACACGTCTTGTATATACGCCCGATTTTCCGGTTGCAGCATATAGGCTTCTGGCGAGAACGTACTTCTTGCGCCCAATGTGTTCGACAATACCCATATCTGTCAACCGTGGCAGCCGTTCCTGCATTTTCCTATCCAAAGGCTGACTGTGATACAGTGCATTAATCGCAAGAAAATCTTCCGTTGACAGCATTTCAGGGTCTTTTTCGCTGATTCGTCTGATAACTGACAGCATTTCTTTATCCAGGATCAGGCCATTCAGCGTAACACTGACAAAGAAATCATCAGTTCCTGTGAAATCCGGAAGCGGTTTTGCCTCCTGCACGCTTAACTCAAACATCAGGTTCATGCCCTGTCCTGATCGTTCTACCATCCCACATAAGGAAAGAATCTCAGCGATGCGGCGATTGCGGGGAAGCTGTCGATCCAATATATTATCAAGTGTAATACCAAACGGCAGTCCTCCAGGGCTTTCTACAATCAGTCTATCCCGATACTGACGAATAAAAATACTTCCTCCAAACTGATAACTTCTGTGGCTGACTGCATTCAGAATGGCTTCTCTTACGACTCGTTCATTGAATGTTGCAATATCAAATACAAAAAATCCTTCCTGGTAATGTTGTTTGTCATTGCGTAGATTGATGAGTTCCCAGATTTGATCATAGCATGCAAAAAATCCGGTCTTAAACTCTTCTCTCTGATTAGCAGGCCCCGAAGACTCGGAAGAGCGGTACTCAAAAATAATTTCTGCCTGCGGTAAATACCTGATAATGGATGAATTCTTTCCAAACAGAATGAGCGCTGCATAGGTTATCCCTTCATCAGTTATTGCACCGCAATCGTGGAGCAGCTGTTCTTTTGAAAGTGCAGCAAGCTGTTTCTTTCCTTTTTTCTCGATCCATTTTGTGCGAAAATTTTCAATGGCCGTTTCATCCAGGTCTTCTACTGTTGCCCCGGCACATATCATTCCGGAAAAATCAACACCAACTTCGTCATAGATTTTACGACGCATATCTTCCGGCATAGGCTTTAGTACATCACCCTCATAAATCCAAGCTACCCCATCGTATTGTACCGGCAAGCCAATCGGACGACTCTTTACATCAAAAACCAGAATTCGTTTTTCCTCATGGCTAAAAAGGCGAAAATCTATACTGATTTTCAGTTTTTCTATGAGTCCCATGCGCGTACGTTCCGGCTGTTCAAACGCATTACTTCCTACCACACGGCGAGGTCTTTTATCTGAAATGCCAAAAACAAGTTTACCGCCGCCACTGTTTGCCAAGGCACAACAGCATTTGGCCGCCTCGCCAAAGTCAAACCGATTTTTTGCTTCCTTAAACTGGGTGTGTTCGCCTTCCTGCGCTTCTAAAAGCTCTCGAATGCTGTCTACATAGGTCATATGCTTCTCCTTATACTGAATCCTTGTAAAAAACATCTTGGAATACCACTTAAATACGCTTTATGCCATCAGCAGGAAGGACAGGCTGTCCGAGCCAGAATGACTGTGACCGGCGGGGAGGGGCAGCGGTCAGCTGATAGCCGGCAGCCGATAGCTGTCCCACCAGTCCACTATTTCACCAGCATGGTATCCAGTACATCCCTGATATGGGTGACGGGGATGACTTCTAGGCCAAGGGTTTTGGCGTCGATGTCCGCTTTGTTTTCCGTCGGAATGAGGATGCCCTTCATACCGGCCTGGCGGGCGCCGAAGGCTTTTTCCATGACGCCGCCTACCGGCTTTACGTCGCCGGAGAGGGAGATTTCTCCGGTAACGGCCAGGTCCTGGCGGAGGGGAATTTTTTCTACGGCAGAAACGATGGCGCAGGTAATGGCGGCGCCGGCGGAGGGGCCGTCTATGTTTCCTCCGCCTACGATGTTTACATGAAGGTCATAGTCGGAAAGGTCTTTGCCGGTGACAAGGCGCACCACGGCGGCAGCGGTGGATACGGAGTCTTTGGCCATGGATCCGGCGGTGTCATTGAAGCGGATGGTGCCTTTGCCCTGGGTTCTGGCAGGGAATGCGGCGGTTTCGATTTCAATGGTGCTTCCCCAGTAGCCTGCTACGCCCAGTCCGTAAATGTGGCCGACTCTGGGATTTCCTTTCTTCACTCTTCCCAGCCAGGGAGAGAGGCGGCTGGCCTGGGCGGTGCGTTTCATGAGGTCCAGGGTAATGGTCACATCTTTGGCTTCGCCGCTTTCATAGACGGAAAGGCCGTAGGCATCGGCCAGGAGGCTCACCGCTTTTCTGCCTTCCATGGTGTAGCTGCTGATGAGGTCTGCCACTCCTTTTTCCAGATGGACCTGCAGTTTGTCTGCTGCGTGGTTCACGATTTCCACCACGTCTTTGGGCTGGAGGGGGTCGAAAAACACTTCGGCGCAGCGGGAGCGGATGGCGGGATTGATTTCTTCGGGCTGCCTGGTGGTGGCACCGATAAGGATGAAATCGGCGGGCGCGCCGTCTTTGAACAGTTTCCTGATGTAGTCCGGCACAGCCGGATTGTCTTCGTCGTAGTAGGCCGATTCAAAATAAACTCTCTTATCTTCCAGTACCTTCAGCAGCTTGTTCAGCATCATGGGGTCCAGTTCACCGATTTCATCAATGAAGAGGACGCCGCCATGGGCTTCGGTGACCAGGCCCGGTTTCGGTTCCGGTATGCCGTCGTCTGCCAGCTGGCGGCTGGCGCCCTGGTAAATGGGGTCGTGGACGGAGCCGATGAGGGGATTGGTAATATCCCTTTCGTCCCAGCGGAGGGTGGTGCCGTCGCATTCTACAAAGGGCGCATTTTCCCCGAAGGCGGTGTAGGAAAGTTTCTTTGCTTCGTCCAGCACCAGCCGGGCAGCGGTGGTCTTTCCCACTCCCGGCGGTCCGTAGAGGATGAGGTGCTGGGGATAGGGGGAGGCAATGCGGGAGAAAAGGGCTTTCACCGCCCGGTCCTGGCCCACGATTTCCGAAAGGCTCCGGGGCCGCACCACGTTCATAATGGTAGAGGTGAGCTTCACTTTGTCCAGGGCTTCCAGCTTTTCCATTTTACGGCGGCTCTGGGGTGTTTCGGTATCTCCCGTTTCTTCATTAATGATTTCCTGGCGGATTTCATCCACATATTCCTGATGCCTTTCTTCCAGGCGATCGGCTATCTTTTCTTCCAGCTGCCGTTCCACTGCCTGCCGAGCCAGCATTTCCGCCAGCTTATCTTCCAGTTTATCCAGAATGGATGGTATTTCTTCCTCCGTAGGCACCCTGGTATAGTCCCGGCTTTCCAGAATGAGCCGTTCCATGCCGATGAGGCGGATACGGGGATTTTCATCATGTATATATTTCAGCGCATTATACCGGCTGGCCTGCACGATGATCTGCTCGGAGCCCATAATGCTGGCATAAATGCTGTAAATGGCATTGATCTGTCTTTTCAGCTCTTCATCGGAAAAGCTGCTGCCGTCTACGTGGTTCATGAGACGGCCGATTAAATCTTTTACATCTTCCAAAGAAATCCCCTCCTTTATTATATTGACACGCCGCAGTCTGCTCCATGCAGATACGATGCTAAACTGTATTCCCGAAGGTTGACGCGCCCTTTCGGACGCGAGGGTTGAGGCAGCCATCGGGCCTGACGGCCCTGGGCCGCCAGGGTTCTGTCCGGGACCGGCTACGCCTCCCGGACAGGTTGAGGGCTCCGCCCAGGGTAGTTATGTAGTATTGTGGAGGTCCTGCATAGGACCTCCAAGTCAGCCAAAGTAGGCCCTTAGCCTGCCCATTAAAGGGCTTACCTATTGGTTGGCTGACCGTGCCCGCTGGGGAGGTGGGCGCCTGTCGGCGCCATTTTATTGCCGCCTGTGGCGGCATATAAAACTCCCCTCTGAACCAGACAGGAGGCGAAGCCGATTCCGGCCCGAACCTATCGTTCGGCGCGAAGCGCACGAACGATAGGACCCAGGTGCCGAAAGGCACATGAACCCTCTTGCTTTCGGGATTACAACCTTCTGAAGTCTGACCGTCTGCCATCTATCTTCTACCTTCTATCGTCTGCCTGCTCCGCCCACTGATATTTATTTAGTGGACCGGTGAGCCAGCCAGAGTCATTAGCCATGCTTAACGACAGCAGGCAGCAGGCAGCCGCCGCTTCACTCTTTCTTGAATGTCCAGTATCTTGGTACGAAAATGTCTTCAAAGAGGTTGATGGCGAAGTTGTCGGTGAGGCCGGAAATGTAATCCACTGCCGCCAGGGGAATATGTCCTCCTGCCAGACGGATCTGCTTTTCAGGAAGCCTGGTTTCATGGAAACTTCCATCGGCCCGCTTTTCCGTATAGTAGTTATAAAGCATTTTCACCACGTTGCTTCCCCGTTTCCGGTCAGGAATCAGGGCCTTTGACATGTATACCTCGTCAAACATGAACTGCCGGAAGGTCTGCAGCACCTGGTCCCCTTCCTTTGACATATGAATACCGTCTTCTTCGTCCTGCATGGAATTTTTCACCACGCTGGTGACGAGGGCGGTAATCATGGAGGAATGGGTGGTGCCGATTTTACGCTTCACCATGTCCGGCAGATCCTCTGGCCCGATGAGGCCCATGGTTTCTGCATCTTCATAATCATGGCAGAGGTAGGCGATGCGGTCTGCGTATTTAATGAGGGATCCCTCCAGGGTATGGGCGGTGAGCTTCCCGCAGTGGTTCAGCATGCCGTCCCGCACTTCCCCGGTCAGGTTCAGCCCCTGCCCTTCCTTTTCCAGCTTCTCCACGATGCGGACACTCTGCTCATTGTGCTCGAAATGGCCGCATACTTCCTGCAGCGCCTGTTCCCCCACATGGCCGAAGGGCGTATGGCCCAGGTCATGGCCCAGAGCAATGGCTTCCACCAAGTCCTCGTTCAGTCGAAGGGCCCTGGCCATGGTGCGGCCGATCTGGGCCACCTCCAGGGTATGGGTCATGCGGGTGCGGTAATGGTCTCCCCGGGGAGCGATGTAAACCTGGGTTTTATGTTTCAGCCGGCGGAAAGAATTACTGTGAAGGATCCGGTCCCGGTCCCTTTGGAAATCGGTACGCAGCGGGTCCTTCTTCTCCTCCCTGTCCCGCCGGGCATTGACGGAAAGAGCCGCCCGGTGGCAGAGGATTTTCTTCTCCAGTTCTTCACTTCGTTCGCGAATCAGCATGATGTCCCTCCTTTTTGAAATGGGATTGATTTCCTTTATTTTTATTATATCATCTATGGGGCCGCTCGGGCGGAGGGTTCAAAGGGTTCAGAGGGTTCAGAGGGTTCAAAGGGTTCAGGGGGGAAGGTTCTTAAGATTGACCGGCCCTATGGGCCGGAGGGTTCTT
>ULYY01028368.1_pt1 | contig 11845 bp, 10 predicted proteins | sample 1962601 | NCBI WGS metagenome assembly ULYY01 (sample SAMEA4835875, study PRJEB28245) | human gut metagenome | biome: gut microbiome; material: fecal sample | place: Denmark | collected 2008 | reverse complement strand
CCCTCGGCAGCCAGCTGCTCGGCAGCCAGGCGGGCCTCGTTGACCATCAGACCGGTGGCGATGATGGCAATGTCGTTGCCCTCGGTGATCTGCTCGCCCTTGCCCAGCTCAAAGTGATAGGTAGCCTCATCGTGGAACACAGGCACAGCCAGACGGCCGAAGCGTAGGTAAACAGGACCCTGCATGGCGTAAGCGGCACGCACAGCGGCACGGGCCTCCACATCGTCTGCGGGGCAGATCACGGTCATGCCGGGCAGGCTGCGCATCAGGGCAAAGTCCTCGCAGCACTGGTGAGAAGCACCGTCCTCGCCCACGGAGATGCCGCCGTGGGTGGCACCGATCTTGACGTTCAGGCGGGGGTAGGCGATCGAGTTGCGGATCTGCTCAAAGGCACGGCCTGCGGCAAACATGGCAAAGCTGGAAACAAAGGGAACATAACCCATGGTGGCCAGACCTGCGGCCACGCCCATCATGTTGCCCTCGGCAATGCCGCAGTCGAAGTGACGGTCCGGGTGCGCCTTGCGGAACATGCCGGTCTTGGTGGCGGCAGCCAGGTCAGCGTCCAGCACCACCAGGTCGTCGTGGCCCTCGGCGGCCAGCTCTTTCAGGGTGTTGCCGTAGCTGTCACGGGTAGCGATCTTCTTCACTTCTGCCATCTTACTTGTCCTCCTCTTCCAGCGCGGCGTAAGCTGCATTCAGCTCCTGCATGGCCTGTGCGTATTCCTCATCGTTGGGGCCCTTGCCGTGCCAGTCAACGGAGTTCTCCATAAAGGAAACACCCTTGCCCTTGAGGGTATCCAGAATGATGCAGGTGGGCTTTTCGTTCTCAGCGTGGAAAGCGGCGATGGCGCTCTCAATGGCATCAAGATCGTGGCCGTTGATGGTCAGCACGTTGAAGTTGAAGGCCTTCAGCTTCTCCTCCAGCGGGGCGCTGTTCATCACGGTCTCGGTGGTGCCGTCGATCTGCAGATGGTTGCGGTCCAGCATGACGCAGAGGTTGGACAGGCCGTAGTGAGAAGCAAACATAAAGGCTTCCCAGCACTCGCCCTCTTCTACCTCGCCGTCACCCAGGATGGTGTAAACATTGATGGGCTTACCGGCGTGCTTGGCACCCAGTGCCATGCCGCAGGCGGCGCTCACGCCCTGACCCAGACTGCCGGTGGACATATCCACGCCCGGCACACTGTTCATGTTGGGGTGGCCCTGCAGGTAGCTGCCGATCTTGCGCAGGGTCTTGAGATCCTCCACCGGGAAGAACCCACGCTCAGCCAGCGCGGCGTACAGCGCCGGGGCCGCATGGCCCTTGGAGAGCACCAGACGGTCGCGGTCAGGGTTCTTGGGATCCTTCGGATCCACCTTCATCTCTACGAAATAGAGGTACGCCAGCACCTCGGCGATATCCAGGCTGCCGCCCGGATGGCCGCACTTGGCGCTGTGAGTGCCCTCGATCACGCCCATGCGGATGTGGCAGGCGTGTTTTGCCAGGGTAAGCTTTTCTGCATTTGTCATCTTTGGTCCTCCCGTATGAACCTCAGCGTTTGCATCGGATATGGTACGCACCCGGGCCGTACGCCCAGATGCGCTATTTCTCAAGTCTATATTATCTATTCTATGCAAAAACGTCAAGGTTCTTTCGTCAAAATGTACATCCCTTGGCAAAATCGCTTGTAAATGTTCCCGTTTTTGTTGAAAATGCAGGTCCATTTTGCCCCCGCAAAACATTTTTGCAGCTTTTGACTGCTTTGCAATATCATCTTTTGCCGCTGTATGATATAATAAGATGAATTTGTTTGCTCTTTTTATCATTTTGGGAGGTTCCTATGTCTTTTTCCTCACCCACATCCCGGGCACAGCGCAGCCGCAGGATTTTGCCCTGGCTGCTGTACCTGTATGCCATTGTGCTGTTCGCCATGCACTTTGTCCGCATTTTTGACAACTCCTTCTGGGGAGATGAGGGGTTCAGCATCGGCCTTGCCCAAATGAATGTTTTTGAAATGCTCCAAGTCACAGCGGCAGATAACCATCCGCCGCTGTACTATCTTTTCACGCAGCTCCTATATCATCTTCTGGGCAATCACGGATATGTCTATCATCTGTCGGCTCTGATTCCCTATGGACTCATTCTGATTCTTGCCTGTACAGTGATTTTCAGACAGTTCGGATTGATTCCCGCAGTTGTTGTTTCCACTTTTGCCTCTTTGACTGATACCGCTATCATGTTCAATGTCGAGGCCCGAATGTATTCACTCGGCGCTTTCTTTGTGTTAGCGGCCTATCTGGCACTCCATAACATTCTTCATTCCGGTAAAACCTCCGATTGGGTCATTTTCAGCGTTGCCTCTCTTTGTGCCGCTTATACGCACTACTATGCCCTGATTTCCGTTGCATTTTTCTATCTGGCTCTGCTTTCTCTGCTTCCGCAGGATAAGAGCAGCTTTAAAAAAATCCTTATCACTTATTGTGCCGCAGTGGTCGTCTACCTTCCCTGGCTTCTGGTATTGCTTCCCACTTTCAAACGCGCTGCGGCAGACTGGTGGTCCACCTTCATTCCTTCTCCGATCAATTGTATCGGATTCTTCTTCAATCCTTCTTGGACAGTCCTCATTTTCGGTCTTGCATTCCTTCTTTATTTCACAGCACAGGCCAAGTCGTCCTCTAAATGGCTCTTCGCCCCTGATACGATCTGGCTTTTGACCGGCTTGCTTTCTGCCGCCGGCACCTCCGCAGTCGGACTGATCGTTTCACATGCCGTTCGCCCGCTTTTTCTCGTTCGATACCTTTATCCGCTCACCGCAGTCGTTTACCTGGTTTTTGGCTTTCTTCTGTCTAAAGTCCGTTGGAGAACCATTCTGTCCAGTATTCTGATTTTGGGAACGCTGGTGTGCAGTCTACCGGATTTCTACCAAACCTATCAGCGGGAAAAGCGCATCGACCTTGCGACCACCCAGTGTCTGGAAGTTATTACCCCCTCTCAGGATGCCGTTCTTTATACAACGAACTACTTCCTAGACTGGACACTCTTTGATTATTACTTTCCGGGTCGTGTCCATGCTCAAATCGAATCCTCCAATACTTCTCGGTGCTTCACTTCTTCCGATCCTGAGATCTGGCTCTTTATGGAACATGCGCTTTCTGATGCCGAATTGAATGCAGCCTCCGACAATGGTTATTCTCACACCAATGTCTGTAACAGTACATTTGCAGAAGGCCCCGGTGAAGATTCCTTTTATTACATCTACAAATTTCAAAAATCCGCAAACACCACCCCGTAACCATCCTCATCCGCTGAGCTTGACAAGGCGGCTTTGCATCTGCTATACTTTTTGCACAATTCCCGGCTGAAGCCGGGGCTTTGCGGGCCGAAGCCCGTGTTTCTCCCCGCAAACATTATTTTGAAACAGACACCATGAAGGGGTCTGCCGCTGGCGCGCGTGCTGGCGGCAGGCCCTTTTTGTCTGTGCATTTTCAGGAGGAATCATTGATGAATACCAAGACCCGTTCCACGACTCGTGATCTGGTGCTGGCCGCACTGTTTCTGGCACTGGCCTTTGTGCTGCCCATGATCACCGGCCATGTGCCTCAGATCGGCAATATGCTCTGCCCCATGCACTTCCCGGTGCTGCTGGCAGGCTTTGTGCTGGGCGGCCCCTGGGGCCTGGCACTGGGCTTTGCCGCCCCGCTGCTCCGCTCGGTGCTGTTCGGGATGCCCCCGATGTACCCCATTGCCATCGCCATGGCCTTTGAGCTGGCCACATACGGCGCTGTGGCCGGTTTCATGTACCGCAAGGTGCAGCACACCCTGCCCATGATCTACGCCACCCTTGTCACCTCGATGGTGGCAGGCCGCCTTGTCTGGGGTGCGGTGCGCTTTGTGCTGGCCGGTCTGTCCGGCTCCAGTTTCCCGTTCAGCGCGTTCCTGTCCGGTGCGGTGCTCACTGCCGTGCCCGGCATCGTGGCGCAGCTCATCCTCATTCCGTTGATCGTGGCTGCACTGCAGAAAGCAAAGCTGACGGCTTAAAACCCCTGCGCTGGCCGAACCCACACAGCAAAAAAGCCCGGAACCGTACCTGCTATGGCGGCAGGTGGTTCCGGGCTTTTCAGTTCATATTACAGTGTGGCAGCAGCTGTAACAAAAAAAGAAGGAGAATCTTCAACCGGCAAATTGGAGAAGATCAGCCGGCAAAGCTTGCATTGACAGCGCGGCGGTTGCTCTGGTTGACAAAGTTCTTCTTTGCGCTCTCGAGCAGGCTTGCAAAAGCCAGGCCAATGCCGCAGTTATCGGACACGCCCTCGGTGACAGTCAGGTAAGCGTCCATCATAGTGTTGTCCAGAATAGCAGTGTTCTTGTTCATCATAATAAATATCCTCCGTATATCGGTAAATGTCATTGTGTTTTTTGGCAGGGCCTCTATCTCCCTGCATCCTCAAAGCGGAACCGTTCAGAACCCTTCGTTCTTTTGTTCCCCTCTCTGAGGATGGCCATATTATGCCACTCAATTATGAAATCGTTTTATAAATTCTATGAACAAACTATGAATTTAGTGATACATTTTTAACGTTCTTTCGTTCTTTGCGCAACTAGCACAAAACGTTTTTTATGAAAAATAAAGTTCTTGTATACATGGACGATTGAAACCTTGTTTGGAAAGTTTTTTCAGATTTTCTCTCTGTTTTGCCCAGAATTTCTTCTGCAAAAGTGGATACTCTCATGCAAAATCCGTCAGAATCCGTCAATTTCAAACAGGACGAGGGCTTTCCTGTGCAAAATGCCCAGAAAAAAGTTCCAAACAAAAAGGCCGCCGTGCCAGCAGCACAGCAGCCTTTGAAAAGCCGTTTCAGTTTTGCATCACTTGCACAGGAACGCCGGCAGGGGCTTGCCCTCCTTGCGCCACTGGTGATATTCCGCAGTGGCGGCAAATTCCACGTCACCGGCGGAGTTCAGGGCAGTTTCCACGGAATCCTGCACCACGCCGATGATAAAGCCGACACCGACCACCTGCATGGCGATATCATTGGAGATGCCGAACAGGGAGCAGGCCATGGGGATCAGCAGCAGGGAGCCGCCAGCCACGCCGGAAGCGCCGCAGGCCCCCAGAGCACTCATCACCGAAAGAAGGATGGCGGCGGGCAGGGACACCTGAATGCCCAGCGTATTGGCCGCAGCCAGCGTCATAATGGTAATGGTGATGGCGGCACCATCCATATTGATGGTAGCGCCCAGCGGGATGGAGACGGAATACATATCCTTATCCAGCCCCAGCTTTTCGCACAGATCCATATTGACCGGGATGTTGGCGGCAGAGCTGCGGGTGAAGAAGGCGGTCAGACCGGATTCACGCAGGCAGCGGAGCACCAGCGGATACGGGTTGCAGTGCAGGTACACAAAGATGATAAAGGGCGAGACGACCAGTGCCATAAAGAGCATGGTGCCCACCAGCAGGAGCAGCAGCCTGCCGTACTGGGTAAAGATGGACAGGCCGTTGCTGGACACGTTGGTGTACACAAGGCCCATGATGCCGAAGGGTGCCAGATTGATGATCCAGCGGACGATCTGGGAAACTGCATCCGCTGTGTTCGCCAGGAACAGCTTGGTGCTGTCCGCGCCGTACTTCTTCATGGCCAGACCGAACAGGCAGGCCCAGAACAGGATGCCGATGTAATTGCCGTTCAGCAGGGCGCTGACGGGGTTTGCCACAAAGTTGGTGAGCAGGGTGTTCATCACCTCGCCCAGACCCTGGGGCACCACCTCGGATTCTGCCGCCTCGGCCAGAACGATGGTCTGAGGGAACAGGAAGCTGGTCGCCGCCGCAATGGCGGCGGCCAGGAAGGTGGTGAGCATGTACAGCCAGATGACCGTGCCAAAGCGCCGGTCCAGCCTGGACGTGCCCTGCGCCAGCGCACTGGCCACGATAATGAACACCAGCACCGGGGCAATGCCCTTCAGGGCACCCACGAACAGGCTGCCGAACTCTTCCCCCCAGCCCGCACCGGGCACCGCCAGTGCCAGCACCGCACCGACCACAAGGCCGATGACGATGCGCAGGATCAGGCTGGTGGCATTGTACCTTGCCGCAACCGCTTTCAACGTTTTCATAACTTTTCTACTCCCCTATCCAGATTGTGCGCCCATTGCGCACAGTTTTCCCATTCCTCTACACGGAACAAGTACGATTATACGCCTTGCAGGCCGAAAAGTCAAAGATTTTACCCGCTTTTTTTGTTTTTCATTTCAACATATACAGACACGAGCTTTTTTCACTGTCCGTATATGAAATACAGATTCACAAAAAGAGACCGCACCCCGTGCGTTTCGGGATGCGGTCTGTTCCTGTTTTAGTCGAGATAGGACACCTTGCCGGGTACAAAGCCCTGAATGCCCATGCCGGGCGCGTCGGAGACGGTGATGTTCTTTTCGTTGAACACGGCACCGCCGAGGATGTGGTCCTCGCTGCAGAGCACCGGGCCGTCGAGGTCGATCTTGGTGATGATCTTCTTGGCGCAGGCCAGCTCCACAGCGGCGTTGACCGAGATCTTTGCTTCCAGCATACAGCCGATCATGCACTCCACGCCGTACACCTCAGCGGCGGCGGCAATGCGCAGGGCATTGGTGATGCCGCCGCACTTCATCAGCTTGATGTTCACAAGGTCGGCCGCGCCGGTCTGCATGATCCGCAGGGCATCTGCCGGGCTGAACACGCTCTCGTCGGCCAGCACGGGCACATCGGCATGGCGGGTGACATACTGCATTCCCTCAAGGTCTGCGGCGGGCACGGGCTGCTCCACGAACTCAATGTCCAGCCCCTTCTCCTGCATCTGGTTCAGGATGCGGACCGCCTGCTTGGCGTTCCAGGCCTGATTGGCATCGATGCGGAGCTTGATGTCCCGGCCCACGGCCTGCCGCACCGCGGCAAGGCGGGCCACATCCAGCTCAGGGTCAATGCCAACCTTGACCTTCAGGCAGTCGTAGCCGCGCTGGACGGCGGTGCGGGCATCCCGGGCCATCTCCTCGGGCGGGTTGACACTGATGGTGATATCGGTCACGATATTTTTGCGGGCACCGCCCAGCATCCGGTAAACAGGGGCGCTGTACTTCTGGCCCAGCAGATCCCACAGGGCCATGTCCATAGCGGCCTTGGCGCTGGTGTTGTGGACAAGCGCCTTCTGCACAGCGGCGGTCAGATCCTCAAATTCATCGAGGTCGCGGCCCAGCAGGGCAGGGGCGATATGATCCTGAATGGCACCGAGGATGGCCCCGGTGGTGTCGCCGGTGATGACACCGGTCGGGGGTGCTTCGCCGTAGCCCACCGCACCGGTATCGGTGTGGAGCTCCACGATAACATCCTCAACGCTGTTCACAGTGCGCAGTGCCGTTTTGAACGGCACCCGCAGCGGGGTGGAAATGCGGCCCAGCCGCACCTGTGTGATCTTCATAGTCCCGTCCTCCTTCTTATTCCAACGGCAGGTTTGCCAGCTTGACAATGGCGTTTGCAATGATCTGGGCGTTCTGCACCAGACGTTCCAGATCGATGCATTCATCGGGCTGATGCTCTGTGACCGGGTCACCCGCGAACAGGGGGCCAAAGGCCACCACGTTGGGCAGCATCTTGGCGTAGGTGCCGCCGCCGATGCACTTGGGCGGGGCATTGTCGCCGGTGGCATCCCGGTAAACCTCCAGCAGGGCGCTGACCAGCGGGGTCTCGGCAGGGTAGTAGAGCTTTTCCTTGTGCACCTGCCCATCCAGCGCCCAGCCTGCGGCCTCAAAGGCGGCCTGCACAGCGGGCTGGCAGTCTGCCCGTTCCATGGTCACAGGATAGCGGTAGTTCAGCTTGACCCACAGATGCTGCGCGTCGCCCTCGATCAGCCCCCAGTTGCAGCTCATGGGGCCGGAGAGCGCATCCTCCAGCCGGTGGCCCAGCAGACGCTCGCCGTAGGGGTCGGTGCCCAGCTTCTCGGCCAGAAAGTGCACGGCCTGTTTGGCATCCCCCTCCAGCGGCAGCCGGTCAAGGTAGCACACCAGCCGCCCAATGGCGTTTTCGCCCTGCTCCGGGTGGCTGCCGTGGGCCGAAACGCCCACCGCTTCCACCTGATAGCCGCCGGGGACGGCTGTCACGGTGATGTGCTCCGCATCCGGCAGGGTGGCCCCCGCCGGGGCGGTCAGCACAGCGCAGGCGTAGTCCGGCACCACATTGCCGGCCACGCCGCCCTGCACCCTGCTCAGCTGCCAGGCCCCGGTCTGGTGCAGCTGCACAGCATAGCTCTCGTTCAGGATGCCCTTTTCGCCGTTGATGAGCGGATACTCGCCGTCCGGGGTGAAGCCCAGCACCGGGATCTCCCCGCCGTGGGCCTTGTAGTACAGCACGTCCCGGTCGTTGGTCTCCTCGTTCAGGCCGAACAGCAGCCGGACACGGCGGTTGAGCGGAATGCCCAGATCCCGGATGGCCTTCAGCGCGAACAGGCTGGCCACCACCGGGCCTTTGTCGTCAATGGAACCCCGGCCATACAGCCTGCCGCCCTCGATCTCGGCGGCGTAGGGCGGGTGATGCCAGCCCTCGCCCTCGGGCACCACGTCCAGATGCCCCAGCACCGCCACCATCTCGTCCCCGGTGCCGATCTCGCACCAGCCGATGTACCGATCCATGTCGGTGGTCTCAAAGCCCAGCTCATGGCAGAGGGCCAGCGCCTCGGCAAAGCAGGCATCCACCTCCTCGCCAAAGGGCTTGCCCGGCAGCGGGTCAGCCTCCACACTGCGCCTGCGCACCAGCCGCCGGAGCGCCGCCACCATCTGGGGCCGCAGCGCCGCCACGGCCTCGTTCAGTTTTTTGTCCATACGTTCCACCCCTTTTGTGATTCATTTCACAGCTTGTATTATAGAACGATTGCCCCCGCTCCACAAGCCCCCAGTTCCACGAAAAAACGCCCCCGCATACTTCATCAGAAGTATCCGGGAGCGCTCGGTTTCAATTGAAAATTGTCAAATCCTATGATATACTGTTTTTAATGCTGGTAACAGCAGGAAAAAAGGTGCTGTCTGCAATGCAGGTGGTCATGCTTCTCGCTCCTGGTGTGCTTACAACGCCGCGCAAGCGGCAATGTTGCTCCGGGAAACGGAACTTTTTTGATTTTGTACCCTTTCCCGGAGCCTTTCAGGCGAAGGGAGGGATGTCGAATGTCTCTGACAGAAGTTTGTGCTCTGTTGACGGTAGTGATCAGTTTGCTGGCTCTGCTTGTCACCGTTGCGAAAGCCGCATTTGATGCTGGCTGGAAGATTTCTCACGAGAAGAGCGATAAAAACAAAGAAGATTGACCGCCACAGTTCCCCAACTCAAACGGTCAATCTTTTTTGATCCACTAGAAACGGGAAGCTGACCAAACATTGCTCGTCAGCACCTTTTCTATTTGTAGTATAGTCAATTTTAAACGATTTGTCAAGGGATATCCACCACTGTCAGACTGCCGTCTTTTTTGTTCCACAAGCCCCAAGTTCAGTGGAAAAGGCTTGACCTCTAGCAGCAGGTACGTTATCATGTATATAAGAGGTGATGCACGATGACGACCACCAAGGATGGCAACGCTGTCCTGCTTCCCGAGGAAGATTACAGCGGCATTATGGAAACGCTTTATCTCGTCTCCGTGCCGGGAATGCGGGAAAAGCTCATGGCGGCCAAGGCCGAACCACTGGAAGATTGTGTTGACGAATCGGCTGTGGAATGGTAGCCATCAAGATTTTAAGCCTTTGGACACATTACGAAAGATGACCCGAAAACGGACTGTTTTGCAGTTCGTTTTTTTTTTTCAATTTTTTTGAAAAAGGGTGAAAGGATTTCGCGCGGCGTGTATTTAAGGAAGTGAGAGCATCCATTTTTGCCGGAGCTCCACTTCCGGCCCAAAGAAAGTGAGGGACCCCCTATGAAGAAACGACTTATCAGCCTTCTGGTGGCGCTGTGCATGGCGGTAACGCTCCTGCCTGTGTCGGCACTTACAGCGTGGGCGGAGGAAGGCGGCTCCCCCTTGAAACCTTTGCGATTTAGGCAAGGTTATCCGGTTCACGATGATATAACTCCTACAATCAATTCTGATGGGCACAAAATTTATACCGGTGATGGCTGGAGCTATGATGCTACGGCTAAAGTTTTGACCATCGCCCCCGAAAGCCCTACTACCTATGATTTGAAAGATTACGGAAGCATCCGTAAGGATTATAACAGTATTGCATGTTCTACCATCATAGAGAAAAACGCAACGATTGTAAATGGTAGTTTTTTGGACATCAAGAATCCTGGTTCCAGTATTACCAATCATGGCACTATAACGAGTGGCACTTACTCAATGCCCGTTATAAATCATGGTACTATTACCGGCGGCATTTTTCGTAAAAAAACCAACAGGTGGCAATGTCGATAACGGCTATACCTTGAATGTGAATTCCCAGCAGAATGGCAGCTATGAGAGTTTTTATGCAGAAATCAAGGATCTCGGCTCAAGCGTTTATGTCATTCCCAATTCCTACTATAATACCAGTGTCACCATCCTATATGGTTTTTTCGATAGCTGGCCAGAAACATTATTTCCTATTGATGTTACATTCGGAAACACAAACGACACACATTGTTTGTTAAAAGATTGGGCACCAAGTGCACGCTATCACTATAATGCTGATCATGTTTATGTCACTTTTACCGCACCACCCGCCAATGCGGGCACCGTTACCCTGAGCAAGCTGACCCGGCTGGTGATCGATAAAGACGGCTACCCCGTTGGCACCAAGGGCGGCACCCAGGATTACAGCGGCAACGGCTGGAGGTTTGAGAAGAGCAATAAAACGCTGACGCTGGAAAACGGAGATTATTCTTTTTGGGAACAATCAGAAGTCCAATGTCCTGTCATCATTAAAGACGGGGTCACTACAATTGGCGGCATGTTCTCCAAAAAAGTAACAAATTATGGCACTGTAGAAAAGGCTGTTATTAACAACATTTTCGAGAATCGCAATACCGTCAAGAATTCGTATTTCTTCAACTCTTCTTCCAGCATAGCAGTCACAAACCATGGCGGTACAATGCTTGACTGCCTATTTGAGAATGCACCTGAAGGTATTGAGTCTCACACCATAACCGAAGTGGAAGACTATTTTATTTCTGCTGAACTAGATGGCATTGCCTATCAGGCAATTCAAACCAAGTTTTATTTTACTGGCACTCCAAAGCTTCGTGTAAACCTGGTAAAGGATGGAAATGTCAAACCCGTCACTTCCATCAATCAGAAGCTCAATTATGGCGGGTTAATAGAAGATTATCCGGTCGGCTACATTTTCACCGTGGAAAACGGTAACGAAGATGTTGTGCTGAACGCCGCTCCTGTACCGGGTAAGGATGACCCTAAGCCCGAACCGAAGCCCGAACCGAAGCCCGAACCCACACCTGACCCCGAACCCGAAGCCCCCACCTACACCCTGACGGTAAAAGGCGGCACGTTCACCTACAACGGCGGCGAAGCCATGACCAGCGCCAACGTGCCGGTGGATGCTGAGGTCAAGGTGACGCTGAACCAGAGCGCCGTGCCCGAGGGTATGGTGTTCGACCTGTGGGCCATGGATGAAGCCAGCCTGCTGGGCAACCCGGCGGTCGCCTACAACCAGGAGAGCTTTACCATCCCGGCGGGCAGCGTGGCCAAGGGCAGCACCGTGACCGTGGAAGCCCAGTACCGGGATGCCACCATCGAGAGCGAGCCCAGCATTCTGGGCACTGCCGCCATCATCGGCGTGGCCGGTGCAGGCACGGCGGTCATCGTGTGGCAGGGCTACCGCATCGGCATGGAGCTGTACGAGAAGTATTTCCAGCCCACGCCG
>ULYY01059627.1_pt1 | contig 11893 bp, 8 predicted proteins | sample 1962601 | NCBI WGS metagenome assembly ULYY01 (sample SAMEA4835875, study PRJEB28245) | human gut metagenome | biome: gut microbiome; material: fecal sample | place: Denmark | collected 2008 | reverse complement strand
AGGTCATCAATGCTCGCCGTGCTAAGGGCCGCAAGAGCCTGACCGTCTGATCCCGCTTTGCCAGGGATCCGGCGCAGAATTGAACATGCGCACAAAAGACTGCTGATCCAGAATTGGCGGTCTTTTTCTTATTTTGGACGTTCTGCGCGCGGAATGACTAAAAATTTGGCAAAAGATTTGGCACAAAAAACGCCCGGACAGCCTTTTCATGTCGGCGTTTTTTTGCTATACTGAATTTTGAACTTTGCCTTTAGGGAAGTTCTGCGATTTTTTAACCGAAAAGGAGGCGACGGAGCAGTGCGCTATCGTCCCATCCGCCGCAACAGCGAGTTTGGCCGCGTGTATGCCCGCGGCAAGTCCTATGTGAACCCGGCGCTGGTGTTGTATGTGCTCAAGACCCGCGGCAAAAAGACCCGCGTGGGCCTGACAGCCACCAAAAAGATCGGCCATGCCGTCCAGCGCAACCGCGCCCGCCGCGTGATGAAGGCTGCCATTGATGAGCATCTGGATCAGAACATCGGCGGCTATGATCTGGTGTTCGTGGCCCGGGGCATGACCCCCCGCCTGAAGAGCTGGCAGCTCAGCGAAGTGGTGGCCAGGCTCTTTGCCCAGGCCGGCCTGCCCGACAAGGCAAAGCAGCCGGGCGCAAAGCCCCCTGCCACGGTCCCGCCCGCAGACCGGGCCGCAAAACAGTGAATCCCGTCTCCCGCGTCTGCCGGAACGCGCTCTGTGCGCCCATCCGGTTCTACCAGCGCTTTATCAGCCCGGGGCTGGGCCGCAACTGCCGCTTTACCCCCACCTGCAGCCAGTATGGCATAGAAGCCATCCAGACCCATGGCTGCATCAAGGGTCTGCTGCTCACCGCCTGGCGCATCGCCCGGTGCAATCCGCTTGGCCGGTGGGGCTTTGACCCGGTGCCGCCCCAAGGCCGCTGGGTGAACCCGGAGCGGAGACTGTCCCCGGCAAAGCTGTTCCGGGAGCGGCACGGTTAAGCAGCGTGCTTATGATACACGGCTCCTTTGTACAACCTCTCCGTCATTGCTTCGCAATGCCACCTCCCCTGGTAGGGGAGGCTTTGGCAGCCCGATCCAGTTGACGGTTTTGCCAAGGGCTCCCCTATTAGGGGAGCTGGCAACGCCGCAGGCGTTGACTGAGAGGTTTCATCCGTTCTTATGCTTCTTGTGACGCTCCGCACTGTGGGCGGGGTGTCCTTCTCATAAAAATCTAAACGTCCCGCACCACAGGCGGGGCAGAATGGACGAAACTATGAATCCTTTGTACATCCTGGGCTGGCCCTTGGGCTATGTAATGGAGTGGATCTACAAGCTGATCCCCAACTACGGCTGGGACATCATCCTGTTCACCCTGCTCATCACCGTGATCAAGATCCCCCTCCAGCTCAACCAGCAGAAGAGTATGGCCCGCATGAGCGCTTTCCAGCCCATGGTGGCCGAGATCCAGAAAAAGTACCGCGATAAGCCCGAAAAGCAGCAGGAAGAGCTGATGAAGCTGCAGGAGCAGGGTTACAAGCCCACCGCAGGCTGTATGCCCATGCTGGTCAACTTCCTGGTCATGTTCGGCGTTATCGAGGTGGTGTACCGCCCGCTGCAGCGCATCTTCCACATTGGTGCCGATGCCCTGACCGCCGCAGGTGAGGCCCTGACTGCCATGGGCATCAGCTTTACCACCGTGACCCGCGACACCAACATCATTGCACAGGTCATTGCAGGCGAGAGCACCGTCTCCTCCTGCTTCACCCCGGATCAGGTGGCTACCATCACCGAGTTCGGCCAGCACATGGATTTCTTTGGCATCGACCTGACCCGTGTGCCCCAATACAGCCTGGCTGCAGAGAACCTGCCCCTGCTGATCCTCCCGGTCCTGGCGATCGTGACCATGTTCCTGTCCACCCACATCAGCATGAAGGCCAGCGGCCAGGAGATGCAGGGCAGCATGAAGCTGACCATGTATATGATGCCGCTGATGTACGTCTTCTTCTGCTTCACCGTGCCCAGCGCTTTCTCTCTGTACTACGTTGTTTCCAACATCCTGATGACCGTGCAGAGCCTGGTGATGAAGAAAATCTACGACCCTGAGAAGATGAAGGCAGAGGTCGCCGCCGAGATGGCTGCCCGCAAGAAGGAGCAGAAGCGCGGTGTAAAGAGCACCACCATCAAGGTCACGGATGAAAAGACCGGCGAGGTCGTGGAGAAAAATATCTCCGCCAGCGAAATGAACAAGCGCCGCCTGGAGTATGCCCGCAAGCTGGATGAGGAGCGCTATAAGGACGAGCGCACCGTTCCGCTGAGCGAGCTGGAAAACAAGAAGGAGGATTGACGGTTATGATCCGTACTCAGGAAGCGACCGGCAAGACGGTCGATGAAGCCCGCGCAAAAGCCTGCGCCCTGCTGGGCGTGCAGGCCGACGACCTGAATGTGAGCTATGAAGTGCTCGAAATGCCCCAGAAAACCGGTTTTCTGGGCCTGAAGACCACCCCCGCCAAGGTGCGTGTGAGCGTGGAAGAGCCCGATGCCCCGGCCGCTCCCGTGGTGGAGGAGAAGGTGGAGCCTGAGGTGAAGCCTGTTGTGGAGGAAACTCCCGCTGAGGAACCCAAGGCCGAGGAGCCTGCCGCTGCCCCTGTGGCAGAGGAGTCCGCTCCCGTTGAGGAGACTGCTGACCCCGCCGCAGAGGGTGAGGAGCCGGAAGCTCCCATCAATATCGAAGAGAACGCCAAGGTCAAGGCCGCTGTGGACTACCTGAAGGAAGTCATTGCCCTGATGGGCGTGGAAAATGTCACCTTCAGCGCCGTGCAGAAGGGCGAGGCCACCATCATCCGTCTGGATGGCGAGAAGCTGGGTGCCCTGATCGGCCGCCGCGGCGAGACCATGGAAAGCCTGTCCTATCTGGCAAGCCTGGTGGCCAACCGTCTGGAAGGCGATTACATCAAGCTGGGCCTGGATGTGGCCGGCTACCGCGACAAGCGTGAGAATGACCTGACCGTGCTGGCACAGCGCATTGGCAACAAGGTGCGCAAGACCGGCCGCAGCTTTGCCATGGAGCCCATGAACCCCTACGAGCGCCGCATCATCCACTCTGCCATCGGCAAGATGGAGGGTGTGCGCAGCGAGAGCAAGGGGGAGGGCCGTGACCGCCGTGTGGTCATCTATTCCACTGCTCCCGATGCCCAGACCGACAACACCTATGGCGAGCGCCGCCCGCGGGGCAATGGCCGCCGCCCCGGCGGCAGCCGCAATGGCGGCTTCCGCGGTGGACGCGGCAGCAGCCCCCGGAATGGAGGTTCCCGCAATGGCCGCCCCGCAGGCAGTCGCGGTCCCCGTCCTTCCAGCGTGCCCGAGCGCACCTATGCTCCCCGTGACGCAGAAACTGCCGCACCCGTGGCACCCAAGCGCACCGAGCGCGTGGATGATTTTGCCGATTTCAGCTTCGGCAAGATCGAACTGTAAACTCCGCTGAGTTTTGCACAATGCTGCCCCCTTCCGGTGGAAAACTGGAAGGGGGCTTTTTGTCTCTTTCCTTTTTCGTCGCTTCGTGATACAATAATTCTGATTTGAGAGCGGAGGGAGAGCACCAACATGGAACATTCAACGATCGCGGCCATTGCTACCGCGCCCGGCGCAGGCGGCATTGCCGTGGTGCGTCTTTCCGGCCCGGAAAGCTATGCCGTGGCGGCAAAGGTGTTCTGCCCGGCCAACCCGGCAAAGCGGGTAGAAGATGCCAAGGGCTACACCGCTCTGTTTGGGCATTTCATGGAAAGGGAGGAAGCCTTTGACGAGGGCGTGGCCCTCTTCTTCCGTGCACCTCACAGCTACACCGGCGAGGATGTGGTGGAGCTTTCCTGCCACGGCGGCAGTGCGGTGGCCCGGCGGTTGGTGGAAAGCTGCATCGCAGCCGGTGCCGCCCCCGCCGCCCCCGGCGAGTACACCCGCCGCGCCTTCCTCAACGGCAAGCTGGGGCTGACCCAGGCCGAGGCTGTGATGGACCTGATCTCTGCCGATGGCAGACAGGGTGCGGCGCTGGCCAATGCCTCCCTGAACGGCGCGCTGGCGAAGAAGATCGGGGCTGAAAAGGATGCCCTGACCGCCCTGCAGGCCCATCTGACTGCCTGGGTGGATTTCCCTGAGGAGGACGTTCCCGCGCTGGAGGATGCCCAGCTGGTATCCACCCTGACTGCCGTGAAGGAAGAGCTGGACACCCTCATTCGGAATTACGATGCCGGTGCGGTCCTGCGGGAGGGTGTGGACTGTGCCATCGTGGGGCGGCCCAATGCGGGCAAGTCCACCCTGCTCAATCTGCTGGCCGGGTTCGACCGGGCCATCGTCACCCCCGTGGCGGGCACCACCCGGGATGTGGTGGAGCAGGCCGTCCGGCTGGGGGACATCCGGCTGAACCTGTTCGACACGGCCGGTCTGCGGGAGACCGAGGATGCGATCGAGGCCGAGGGCATCCGCCGCAGCTGGAAAAAGCTGGACGAGGCGGGGCTGATCCTGGCGGTGTTCGATGGCTCCGAGCCCCTGACCCGGGAGGATCTTGCGCTGGCGCAGCGGTGCGCTGGCCGCCCGGCCATTGCACTGGTCAACAAAGAGGACAAGCCCACTCAGTTTGACGCAGAGATCATTGCGGGCAATTTTGCCATGGTGCTCCCGGTCTGCTGTCAGGAAGAGGGGAGCCGCAGGGTGATCGCCGCTGCCGTTGCCCGCCTGCTGGGCACCAACAACATCGACCCCCACGCTGCCAGCCTTTCGGGCCAGCGCCAGCTTGCCGCCGCCACCCGCGCGCGGGATGCAGTGGCCGGTGCGCTGGATGCGGTCAGCGGCGGGTTCGGGCTGGATGCCGTATCGGTCTGTGTGGATGATGCGCTGGATGCCCTCTGTGACCTCACCGGCGAAAATGCGTCGGAGAATGTCATCAATGAAGTGTTTGAGCGGTTCTGTGTGGGGAAGTAATGAGGAATGTTCTCTTTTGCGTGCCAAAAGAGAACCAGAAAAGCACCCGCTACTTTCGAAGCGCGGGAGGCACGAACTAGGGGCTGCTCGCCCCTAGTGACCCCAAAGAAGTGAGCTCCAAACAAAAATGCTGGAGATTCGCGCTCCCGCGCGAAGATCTCTTAACCGCATTTTTGCTTTCCGCCGATTTGAAGTCGCTGCGCGACGGGCTGTGTAGGTACAGTTTCGATTGTTCCATTGACAATAGAGGGAATCCGAAAAAGTTATGAACCATTTAGGAGATTATGATGTGATCGTAATAGGCGCGGGCCACGCTGGCATTGAAGCGGCCCACGCTGCTGCCACGCTGGGTGCCAAAACGGCGGTGTTTACCATGAGCCTGGATTCCATTGGCAACATGCCCTGCAACCCCAGCATCGGCGGAACTGCAAAAGGAACGTTGGTACGTGAATTAGACGCGCTGGGCGGTGTGATGGGCCTTGCGGCGGATGCCACCTACCTGCAGAGCCGGATGCTGAACAAGGGCAAAGGCCCTGCCGTTCATGCCCTGCGCGTTCAGACCGACCGCAAGCGCTACCACGAATATATGAAGCACGCCCTTGAGCTCACGCCCGGCCTTGCCATCCATCAGGCCGAGGTGGTGGGCATTGAGGTGGAGAACGGCCATGTCAAGGGCGTGGTGACCCAGCTGAACGGGGAGTACGGCGCAAAGTGTGTGGTCATTGCCACGGGTACCAACCTGGGCGGCAAAATTTTTGTCGGTGATGCGTGGTATGCTTCCGGCCCTGACGGGATGCACGCCGCCAATGCCCTGACCGAAAGCCTGAAAGCCGCCGGTCTGCCTCTGCGGCGGTTCAAGACCGGTACCCCTGCCCGCGTCCACCGGAGAAGCATCGACTTCTCCAAGCTGGAATGCCAGCCTGGCGACCCGGACAGCGAGCTGCAGCCCTTCAGCTTTCTGACGGATGCACCCATGCACAACAAGGTCGAATGCTGGATCGCCTACACCAACCCTGAGACCCACCGGATCATTCTGGACAACATCCAGCGCAGCCCGCTCTACGGCGGCATGATCGAGGGGGTTGGCCCCCGGTACTGCCCCTCCATTGAGGATAAGGTGGTGCGCTTTGCGGGCAAGGACCGGCACCCCATCTTTGTAGAGCCCTGCGGCGAGAACACAGAGGAGATGTATCTGCAGGGTGCGTCCAGCAGCTTGCCTGAGGATGTGCAGAACGCCTTTTACCGGAGCATTCAGGGCTTTGAACACATTGAAATCATGCGCCCAGCCTACGCCATTGAGTATGACTGCGTAGACCCGACCAGCCTGGAAGCCACGCTGGAGAGCAAGGTGGTGCGGGGCCTGTATGGCGCGGGCCAGTTCAACGGCACCTCCGGCTACGAGGAAGCCGCCGCGCAGGGTCTGCTGGCCGGTCTGAACGCTGCCCGCAGTGCAAAAGGGGAGAGTCAGCTGATCCTGGAGCGTCAGACCAGCTATCTGGGCACGCTGGTGGATGACCTTGTCACCAAGGGTGTCATGGACCCCTACCGCATGATGACCAGCCGGAGCGAGTACCGCCTGACCCTGCGGCAGGACAACGCCGATCAGCGGCTGACCCCCATTGGCCGGGAGTATGGTCTGGTGCAGGATGACCGCTGGGCAAAATACCAGCACACCCAGACCATTCTGGAGGCGGAGCGCCGCCGCCTGCACGAGACCCATCTGCGCACTGCTGACCTGCGCGCTGCCATGGAAGCAGCCGGGCTGACCCCTGCCGCGGAGGGCGGCATTGCCGAAGAGCTGCTCCGCCGCCCCGAGATCAGCTACCCGCTGTTGGCGGGGGTGATCGGCTGGGGTGAGGGCATCACCCCCATGCTGGCCGAGCGGCTGGAGACCGAGATCAAGTACGCAGGCTACATTGCCCGGCAGGATCGGATGATCCGTGACGTGGCCCGCCACGAAAAGACCCTGATCCCCGCAGATTTTGAGTATGCTGACCTGACCGGCCTGACGCTGGAGGCCCGTGAGAAGCTGACCCGCATCCGCCCGAAGAATCTGGGGCAGGCGGGCCGCATCCCCGGTGTGTCGCCCTCCGATGTGGCGCAGCTGAGCATTGCTTTAACAGTGAGAGAGAAAACCTAATGCAATGCCAAGGCCTCTCCTACTAGGAGAGGTGGCAGTGCGTAGCACTGACGGAGAGGTTGGACGAAGGATAGCATAACCTCTGTACAACCTCTCAGCCGCCTGCGGCGACAGCGCTCCTGATAGGGGAGCCATTGGTAGAAAGATAAAAAAATTGCCTAAAACGAAAAGGGACAGATAAATGATCGACAAGAACAGACTGGAGCAAAAATGTTCCATGTGGAACATTGCGCTGACCGGAGACCAGCTGGACCAGCTGGATGCCTTTGCGCAGATCCTGGTGGACTACAACCAGAAGGTCAATCTGACCGCCATCACCGACCCGGAGGGCATTGAGGACAAGCACTTCCTCGACAGCCTGCTGTTTGCCAGCCAGCCCGAGGTGGCAGGGAAGATGGTGGACGTGGGTGCCGGTGCCGGATTCCCGGGTATCGTGACAAAGATCTACAAGCCTGAGCTGGAGCTGACCCTGATGGAGCCCACCGGCAAGCGGGTGGAGTTCTTGAAGTATGCCTGCGCTCAGCTGGGCCTGACCGGGGTGGAGTTTGCCAAGGAGCGCGCCGAGGAAGCCGCCCGCAAAGCATGGCGGGAGCAGTTTGATCTGGCCTCTGCCCGTGCGGTGGCGGCTCTGCCTATGTTGGCCGAGTACTGCCTGCCGCTGGTCAAGGTGGGTGGCAACTTCCTTGCCATGAAAGGCGCTTCCGGCGAGGAGGAGCTGGCTGCAACCCGCGGTGCCATCCGAAAGCTGGGTGGAGAGTATAAGGAGACCCGCACCCTGCATCTGCCGGGCGGCGATACCCGCACCCTCATCCTCTGCAAAAAGATTTCGCAAACTCCGACAGCCTACCCCAGAAACGGTGGAAAGATCGCAAAGTCTCCGCTGAAATAACGCAAAACCGCAAGATAAATGCAAAGCCCTGCCGAACGATTCTTCTGGCAGGGCTTTTTGATTTCTGGTACACTGGAACTGCAATGAGTGAGTTTTCCACTGTTTCCCGGGAAACAGTGGAAAACTGCGTCACATTTCAGCGAAAGGGGAAAGAATCATGTTTGAATGGAAGAAATCTGCCGGAAAGATCTACACCCTGCCTGTGGAAAGCATCCGTCCCTCGCCGTTTCAGGCTCGGACTGTTTTTGATGAAAAGGAGCTGGCGGGGCTGGCCCAGAGCATCCGGGAAAACGGCCTGCTGCAGCCCATCTCGGTGCGGAAGATCGAGGGTGGTTACGAGCTGGTGGCAGGGGAGCGGCGGCTCCGCGCCTGCAAGCTGGCCAAGATGGAGACCATTCCGGCCATCCTCTGTGACTGCGGCGACCAGCGGACTGCGGCGCTGGGTCTGCTGGAAAACATCCAGCGGGAAGACCTGAACCCCTTTGAGCAGGCACAGGGGCTGCGGGATGTGATCGCCCTTTGGGACTGCACCCAGGCCGAGGCGGCCAAGCGGCTGGGCATGGCACAGCCCACCCTTGCCAATAAGCTGCGGCTGCTGCAGCTGACCACCGACCAAAGGCAGTTTGTGTTGGACAATGGCCTGACCGAGCGCCACGCCCGGGCTGTCCTGCGCCTGCCCGAGAACCGGCGGAGCGAAGCCCTTATCACCATTGCCAAGCGGCGGATGAATGCCCGGCAGACCGACCTGTACATTGAGCAGGTGCTCAATGCCGCCGCCCCGGGCAGACACCGCATCTCCATGGTCAAGGATGTGCGCATCTTTGTCAACACCATCGACCATGCCATCCGGCTGATGACGGACAACGGTGTGCCGGCTACAGCCCACAGGGAAGAGCGGGACGGCTATATCGAATACACGGTGCGCATTCCAACCGCAGCCGCGCAAAGATAAAACGCATCGCAATTTTCACAAAAAATGCAATTCCACAGGGTTTTTACGCAAAATAATCAGGAAACAGGTTCAAAAAGCCGCGCTGATGTGCTATACTAGTCTTTAAAGGGGGCTTTGCTGGTGGGAAAACAGCGGGGCCCGGCCTCGGATGTTCCACGTGGAACAAATAATTTTCCCGGGAGGAAACAAAGAGCGTGGCTAAAATCGTTGCAATTGCAAACCAAAAAGGCGGCGTGGGCAAGACAACCACGGCCGTGAACCTTTCGTCCTGCGTTGCGGCTCTGGGCAAAAAGACGCTCATCGTCGATCTGGACCCACAAGGCAATACCACCACCGGTTACGGCATTCCCAAGCGGAGTGTCGATGTGGGTACTTATGAGCTGCTGATCGGTGAGGCGGAGGCAAAGGATGCCATCCGCGAGACCGAGTTCCGCACCGATGTCATCGGTTCCAACACCCGGCTCGCGGGTGCGGGTCTGGAAATGATCGACCTGCCGGGCCGCGAAAGCCGCCTGCGCAAGGCGCTGGCCTCGGTGCAGAAGGACTACGACTTCATCTTTGTGGACTGCCCGCCCAGCCTGGATCTGCTCACACTGAACGGTCTGTGCGCCTGCGACAGCGTGCTTATCCCCATCCAGTGTGAGTATTACGCACTGGAGGGCCTGTCGGAGCTCATCAGCACCCTCAAGACCATCCGCAAGAAGTACAACCCCTATCTGGACATCGAGGGCGTGGTGTTCACCATGTTCTCCGGGCGGTTCAACCTGACGTTGCAGGTGGTGGATCAGGTCAAAAAGTATTTTGGCACCAAGGTCTACAAGACCACCATCCCGCGCACCATCCGCATCTCGGAAGCGCCCAGCTACGGCCAGCCCATCAATTTCTATGAGCCCAAGGGCAAGGGCAGCGAGGCCTATATGGATCTCGCCATTGAGTTCGTAAAGAACAACCGCCCGCATGAGCCGGCACGCCGCCGCACAAAAGGGAACAGTGCCCCCGCCGAGCAGAAAAGCGCACTGGAACAAGTGAAGCAGGGGGAAGCGTAACCTATGGCAAAAAAAAGAGGAGGACTGGGCCGGGGCCTGGAAAGTCTGTTTGAGGACACAGCCCCCAGCTTTGAGTCCGATAACCGGATCGAGACGCTGCCCCTGCGGGAGATCGAGCCGGACCCGGCTCAGCCCCGCAAGACCTTTGATGAGGAAACGCTGGCAGAGCTGGCGGCCAGCATCTCAGAGCACGGTTTGCTGCAGCCCATCGCGGTGCGGCCCCACGGGGTAGACCGCTATCTCATCGTGGCCGGTGAGCGCCGTTGGCGTGCCTGCCGGATGGCGGGCTTGACCGAGGCACCCGTCGTCGTGAAGGATGTCACGGATGAGCAGGCCATGGAGCTGGCGCTGGTGGAAAACCTTCAGCGCGAGGATCTGAACCCGGTGGAAGAAGCACTGGGCATCCGGGAGCTGATGACCCGCTGTGACCTGACCCAGGAGCAGGCCGCCCGCAAACTGGGCAAGAGCCGCAGCGCGCTGGCCAACAGCCTGCGTTTGCTCAACCTGCCCGAAACGGTGCTGGAGCTGCTGAAGGGCGGTTTTCTCACCACGGGCCACGCAAAGGTGGTGCTGGGCCTGCCCACCCCGGAGCTGCAGGAGCAGGCGGCACAGATCATTGCCGACCATGAGCTGAACGTCCGGCAGGCAGAGGCCCTGTGCAAAAAGCTGGCCAAGCCTCCCAAAGAGCCTGTGGAGCCCGCCCCGCGCGGCACCCTGCCTGTGGAGGTGGAGGAGAGCCTGAAGCAGGCGCTGGGCAGTGAGGTCAATGTGGCCTACCACGACGGCAAGGGCAAGCTGACCGTCCACTTCTACTCGGATGAACAGCTGAAGGCTTTTGCCAACTTATTAGGGCAATATCAGGTTGAGGATTAAACCTCTCCGTCATTGTTGTTGCCCAGTAGGAGAGGCCCTGGCAGCCGATGGAAGCTTTTCGTATACGCCGCCAGCCCGACTGAGAGGTTGTACGAAGGCAAGCCTGACCGAGAAGAAAAACATAGCGATCCAAGGCGGCACGCCGCCTTTGAACGGCATGGGAAAGGGCTTACCTGCCCGTGCGAACCGAAATAGAGTAAGGAGAGTAAATCATGCTTGATATCAAATTTGTCCGTGACAACCCGGATGCTGTCAAGGAAAACATCAAGAAGAAGTTCCAGGATGCCAAGCTCCCTCTGGTGGATGAAGTCATCGAGAAGGACGCAAAGTACCGCGAGTGCCTGAAGGAAGTTGAGAGCCTGAAGGCTGCCCGCAACAAGCTGAGCAAGGCCAACGGCCCCCTGTTCGGTCAGCTGAAGAAGTGCACCGACGAGGCCCAGAAGGCCCAGCTGCAGGCCCAGATCGATGCCAACAACGCCGCCGTCAAGGCCGACGCAGACAAGATGGCAGAGCTGGAGGCCGAGGAAGCCAAGCTGGCTGACCGCATCCAGGAGATCATGTACACCATCCCTCAGATGATCGACCCCAGTGTGCCCATCGGCCCCGATGACACCTACAACGTGGAGGCTCAGCGCTTTGGCGAGCCTGTGGTGCCCGATTTCCCCATCCCGTACCACACCGAGATCATGGAGAGCTTTGACGGCATCGATATGGATGCTGCAGGCCGCGTTGCCGGCAATGGTTTCTACTACCTGCTGGGCAACATTGCCCGCCTGCACGAGGCTGTGCTGGCCTATGCCCGCGACTTTATGATCGACAAGGGCTTCACCTATGTCATTCCTCCCTTTATGATGCACGGCAACGTGGTGCAGGGCGTGATGTCCTTCCCCGAGATGGATGCCATGATGTACAAGATCGAGGGCGAGGATCTGTACCTGATCGGTACCAGTGAGCACACCATGATCGGCCGCTTCATCGACCAGACCCTGGACGAGGCCACTCTGCCCCTGACCCTGACCTCCTACAGCC
>ULYY01015271.1_pt1 | contig 11893 bp, 9 predicted proteins | sample 1962601 | NCBI WGS metagenome assembly ULYY01 (sample SAMEA4835875, study PRJEB28245) | human gut metagenome | biome: gut microbiome; material: fecal sample | place: Denmark | collected 2008 | reverse complement strand
AGAAAAGCAGCGCACCGAGCGGGTGACCAAGCGCATTTTGACCAAGGAAGAAATGCCATCATCCGTTCCTTTATCGACTATGCCGGCAGTACGATCACAAAAAAACTGGAAACGCTGATGGCGGGTGGTTGCATCGTTGAGCGTGTGGATGAAAACCTGACCTATGATTATCTGCACGCCTCGGAAGATAACCTCTGGAGTACGCTGTATCTGACAGGGTATGGTCACGCATGCCGCCATAGCAGTCATATTGAAAGACATCCCGCCTGAAAGTGAAGGCTTTACTTTCAGGCGGGACTTTTTGTTTTTTATTATAAAGGCTAGTTCCTGTTCTTTGCGGAGATGGCCACACATTAAAGAACTTTGGCCCCATTGGCCGTCAACTTGAAGGTTGCTCCCAGCATATCGGCAGCCCCGCGGCACATCAGCATCCGCTGCAGGAAAATCTCAAAATATTCGTACATGCTGCAAATATCGGTGTCGATTTGCAGATTCAGTGAGATGACTTTTTTCTCGGTGTTGATCTTCAGGGTCTGGTCTGTGACCGCATAGTTGACCCGGTCATGGATGTCGAAGGATGCTTTGGGCTTTTCCCGCACACGGCTGCGGCGCACATCAGTCTTGTCGCCGATGATGAGTGCTGCCGAGATGGGATCCACGGCCCCGCCGGTGGATTCATCGTGGTTGGAAATGGCGGACACGATGGTGATGCGGTCCGGGACGCTCAGGTCATATTGCTTCAGAATCTCGTTGGCCAGTAGCCCGCCGTATTCGGCGTGACGGCTGCGGTTGATGGCGTTTCCGATGTCGTGCATATAGCCTGCGATCCGGGCAAGCTCGATGTCGTGCTCCGGATAGCCGAATTTTTTCAGGATGTGGGCGGCGGTCTCTGCCACCCGGACACAATGGGCTTGTGAGTGCTCGGTGTAGCCCAGCAGGCCTAGATTCTGGTTGCCTTTTTTCAGCAGTTCGTTGACTTCCTCATTGTGTTTGATGTCTTTATACGTCATGGTTCTCTGCCCCCGATTCATATATTAAAAGAAAGTATCTACTATTGTAAGATGATTTCGAGGCGGTTGCAATCAAATTGCGGTAAAATCTGTGTGCAGAAGCGATTTTACATATTCCAGACACATTCCTGATTTCTGATTTTACATTTGCACGGTACAATAAAAACGTTTGTATCATGCAATCCGAAGCATTCCGGTCAGAGAAAAGGAAGAGGAATATAGAAAACACCTATCATTGCTATGCAAACCGTGAGCTTTCGTGGCTGCGGTTCAACGAACGCGTTCTGGAGGAGGCAGAGGATTCCCGTCTGCCGTTGTGTGAACGGCTGAGTTTTTTGTCGATTTTCCAGAGCAATCTGGATGAATTTTTCATGGTGCGCATCGGCAGCTTGCAAGACCAGATGCTGCTGGACAAAAACGCACGGGAAAATAAGACGAATATGACCAGCGGCGAACAGATCGATGCAGCGCTGGCTTTTATCCACAAGCTGACAGCCCGCCGGGACGCTGCTTATAATGGTCTGCTGGAACAGCTTGCAGAGCAGGGGATCCGTCTGCTGGACTTTGCCCATATGGAGGAAGAAAGCCGTACCGAACTGGAAAAGCTGTTCCGGCAGGACTACCTGCCGCTGCTGTCCAGTTTCATCATCAGCAAAAAGCAGGCATTTCCGTTCCTGAAAAACAAGGGCATCTATGCGGTTGCGGTGCTGAGCACCAAGGCAGAAAAGAAGAAGATCGGCATTGTGCCCTGCGGCAATGAGATCTTCCCCCGGCTGGTGCCGGTGCCGGGCCGTACTGGCTGCTTTATCCTGTCGGAAGAACTGATCCTGCACTTCCTGCCACTGCTCTACAAGGGCTATAAGGTCACCAGCAAAACGCTGACCCGCATCACCCGCAATGCGGATATTGACGCCGACCTGATCTATGACGAAGACCTGAACTACCGGGATCACATGGCCGAAGTGGTCAAGAAGCGCAAAAAGCTGGCACCTGTCCGTCTGGAACTGAGCCGTGAGATCGACGAAGAAATTATCCAGTCCCTGTGCAAAAACCTGAAACTGGACCCCAAGCGGGTGTTTGAATACGATTCTCCGCTGGATCACTCTTTCCTGTTCCAGATCGAGGATCAGCTGCGCAGCCACACCGACCTGTTCTTTGCGCCCCGCCACCCGCAGCCCAGCCCTGCACTGGACGAGCGCAAGCCCATCATTCCGCAGATCCTGGAAGAGGACAAGTTGATTCACTATCCGTATGAGAGCATCCGTCCCTTCCTGCAGCTGCTGCACGAGGCCGCCTGCGACCCGGACGTGGTCTCCATCAAGATGACTCTTTACCGTCTGGCCAACCACAGCAAGGTGGTGGATGCACTGGTGGAAGCCGCCGAAAACGGCAAGCAGGTGGATGTTCTGGTGGAGCTGAAAGCCCGCTTTGATGAGGAAAACAACATCGAGTGGTCCCGCCTGCTGGAACGTGCCGGCTGTCATGTGGTGTATGGCATTGAAGGGCTGAAAGTCCACTCCAAGCTCTGCCTGATCACCCGCAAAACGAAGGAGGGTATTTCCTTCATCACCCAGATCGGCACCGGCAACTACAACGAAAAGACCAGCCGCCTGTACACCGACCTTTCTTTCCTGACCGCATCCAAGGAAATCGGTCTGGAAGCCACCGAAGTGTTCCGCGCACTGGATCAGGGCGAAACGGTGGATTCGGTCAAGAACCTGCTGGTGGCGCCTCATTGCTTACAGAACCGTCTGCTGAATCGGATAGACGGTGAGATCAAAGCTGCCGCCCGCGGCGAGGGCGGCTACATCGGCATCAAGATCAACAGCCTGACCGACAAAGTGCTCATCAACAAGCTCATCGAGGCAAGTCAGGCGGGCGTCTACATCGATATGGTGGTGCGCGGCATCTGCTGCCTGCGTGCCGGTGTCCCGGATGAGACCGAGAATATCCATATCATCAGCATCGTGGGCCGCTATCTGGAGCATTCCCGCATCTACATTTTCGGACAGGGAGAGCGTGCCCGGTACTACATCGGCTCGGCAGACTGGATGACCCGCTCTACGCTCCGCCGCGTGGAAATCGCGGCTCCGGTCACGGCTCCGGCTCTGAAGGCACGTTTGCAGCACATCTTTGACACGATGCTGGCCGACAACTGCAACGCCCGCGTGCAGCAGCCGGACGGCAGCTATGTCCGCCGGATGCCCGGTGCCGATGCCGTGGATTGTCAGGCACAGTTCTACGAGGAAGCCTATCAGGCCAACGTGCACTCCAGTCTGAAGTGAGATGCACTCGGATTTCACACAGATTTGACCGCAGCACGGTTTCTTCGACTGGATTTCGATGATACAATTTTATTGTAGAATGAAATCGCAGAAAGGGAGAATCCTATGGAAGATTTCTGGAAATCCGTGCAGACGATACAGGCAGAACGCGGGGCGGATTACCGCGCCTTCTCTTTGTTCAGTGCAACGCATTGGGCAGAATTGCTGGGAGCAGCGGCGGTCATTTTTCTCTGTGCGGTGATCTACTACCGCTGCAGGGAAGTGACCCGGCATCAGATCCTTCGCGCTGTGTTTGTCCTGATGCTGGCCGATGAGTTTATGAAGCAGGCCGTCCTGCTGTACACCGGTCAATGGAACGTGACCTATCTGCCTCTCCACCTGTGCAGCATCAACATCTTTGTCTGCTGGTACGATGCCATACACCAGAGCCGTTGGAGCAAGGAAATCCTTTATGCGCTCTGTATTCCGGGAGCAGTGGTCGCAATGTTGAGCCCCTCATGGCAGCGGCTCCCGGTCTGGAACCTGCTGCATCTGCATTCCTATAGCATTCACGTTCTGCTGATCCTCTATCCGGTCCTTCTGCTTGCTGGCGGATTTCGCCCGCAGGTGCATCATATCCGCTGGGTACTGGCGTTTCTGTGTGCAATCGCAACGCCGATCTTTTTCCTGAATCGGCTGCTGAAAACAAACTTTTTCTTTCTCAATGATCCGCAGGGCAATGCGATTACTGCCTTTTTCGCCCACTGCTTTGGAGAACGTTTTTATCTACTGGGCTTTCTGCCGGTTCTTGCTGCAGTCCTGTTGCTTCTTTATCTGCCATGGTACAGGGCAGAGCGGCATCAACGTATGCTCTGTGCAAGAGATCAGGTTATAGCTTGAATGGCTCTGTGCATCAATTGAGTATCTTTCTTTTCTTCTTTCGTCCCGTCAAAGTCTGCTGCTTTGACGGGAATTTTTTATATCTGATTTTACAAAGGGTTTACACCGGAATGGTGGCTGTCACAGGACGGACGTGCTATGATAGAATTCGAATTTTTGAAGTGAAACGATATTTTTTGATTGACATAACAGAATCAAGAGGACAGATCATGCAGAAAAACTATGTGCAGGAAATTTTGAACATCATTCATGGCAATATACCTCAGGCTGAACTGGCCGAAAAACTGTCGGATTACCATGAAAAAGATCTGGCGGATGCTTTGGAAGCGCTCATGCCTGCAGAACGCAAGTCGCTTTATCCCATTTTGGGAGTAGACGAAGTGGCTGAGATCTTCGCCTATCTGGACGATGCAGAGCCGTATCTGAAAGAATTATCCAGAGATGAGGCTGCAAAAGTTATTTCCAACATGGACTCGGACGATGCGGCAGATGCGCTGGAAGACCTTGACGAGATAGACAAGGGTGAAATCGTCAACAAACTGGACAGAGATTCGATTGAAGACGTAAAGATGCTGCTTTCTTATAGCGAAGATGAGATCGGCAGCAAAATGACGACGAATTATATCCGCATCAAAAATGATATGACCATCCGGCAGGCTATGAGTGAGCTGGTCAAGCAGGCCGGGGAGAATGACAACATCTCTGTGTTGTACGTGGTGGATGAAAATGAACATTTCTATGGTGCAATCGACTTAAAAGATTTGATTATTGCACGTGCAGAAGATCCTCTTGCGGAACTCATCGTTGGGTCTTACCCCTACGTTACAGATCGGGAAAAAATCAGCGACTGTATCGAGCGCATTGTGGACTATGCGGAGCGCAGTCTGCCGGTGCTGAATGAGGCAGGCAAATTGATGGGTATCATAACATCGTCCGATGTGGTGGAACTGGTTGACGATGAGATGAGCGATGATTACGCAAAGCTGGGTGGTCTGACCGGCGAGGAAGATTTGAGGGAAAGCGTTTTTGAAAGTGTGAAAAAGCGTCTTCCGTGGCTGACCGCTCTGTTATTTCTTGGAATGCTGGTTTCCTCGGTCGTTGGCGCATTTGAATCGGTGGTAGCAGTGCTTCCGGTTGTGATCTGTTTTCAGTCTATGGTGCTGGGTATGGCGGGAAATGTCGGCACGCAGTCATTGGCCGTTACGATTCGAGTTCTGGTAGACGAAAATCTGACGGTATCCAAGAAATTTCAGCTGCTCTGGAAAGAAGTCAGAGTTGGATTGCTGAATGGTACGATTCTGGCCGTAATGGCGCTGAGTTTTCTGGGATGTTATATCCACTTTTTCAAAGGCTACGCTTGGAATACGGCACTTCTGCTGTCTGGCTGTGTAGGCGCATCACTTGTTGTCGCCATGGTCGTTTCCAGTCTGGTGGGCACATTGGTTCCGATGCTGTTCCATAAAATTCATATTGATCCGGCTGTTGCTTCCGGACCATTGATCACGACGATCAACGATTTGGTAGCGGTTGTCGTTTACTATGGCCTTGCAATGGTGGTGCTGATTGATCTGTTCCATCTTGCCTGACTTTCCTCTGGATGGGCTTATTTTCGGATATTTATATCTTCATGAAATCCCTGCTGGATCTTAAGGCTCAGCGGGGACTTTTTGTTGCCAAACTTTTACATGAGATTTACGCCACTGGGATAGTTTGCACAAATCCTTCGTGCTACCATAGAGCAGGTATCAAAAGTAGGAGTGCAAAATATGGAGATCAAGCTCGTTCATGTTACAAAATCCTTTGGCGCAAAGCAGGTGATCCAGCCTACCAGCTTTGTCATTCAAAGCGGCAGCCTGACCACATTGCTGGGACCTTCCGGTTGCGGCAAGACCACCCTGTTGCGGATGATCGCCGGACTGGAAACGCCGGACAGCGGTGAGATCTGGTTTGAGAATCGCTGTGTGTTCTCCTCGGAAAAGAAGATCAATATCCCGCCCGAAAAGCGCGGCCTTGGCTTTGTGTTTCAGGATTTTGCCCTCTGGCCGCACATGACTGTCTTTGAAAATGTGGCTTTTGGCCTGCGGGCGGCTGGCAAGACGGACAAATTGGACGAAAAGGTGAAAAATGCACTCCACGCTGTACAGCTGGATGATTTTGCCCAGCGGTATCCTCATCAGCTGTCCGGCGGTCAGCAGCAGCGTGTGGCATTTGCCCGCGCGATCGTCATTGAACCGGCCTGCATCCTGTTTGACGAGCCGCTTTCCGCACTGGACGCACTGCTGCGGGAAGAGATGCGCTCGGAACTGCGGACGCTGATCACCAAGTTGGGCATTACCGGCGTGTTTGTGACCCACGACCAGATTGAGGCCATGAGCATGAGCGATGCAATTGCGGTCTGTCACGCCGGAAAAATTGAGCAGTATGATACCCCGGAAAAAATCTATTCCCATCCGGCAACGGAGTTCGTGGCACGATTTGTAGGCTCTTCCAACTGGCTCGACCAGAATCATCTGTTCCGCCCGGAACAGGCACAGACGGTTCCCACCGAGCAGGCCGAAAAATACGATGCCGATGTCACGGCGGTGCAGTTCCTTGGCAGCAGCTACCAGCTACAGCTGAACCACAACGGACAGGACTGGACATATATCAGCCCCCGACGGGTCTCGGTGGGCGAAAAGATCTCGCTTTATCTGCCCCGTAGTGCCATCGTTGCCGTCTGAATCAGCTTCCTGCCGCAAGGTGCGGCTTGATGATACATCATTGGAAATGAAAAAGGAGAATCCTTATGCGTAATTATAAAATCAGCCGTCGTAATTTTCTTGCTGTGGCGGGTACTCTGCCTGCCGCTGCCGCCTTGACCGCCTGCGGCGGCTCCGCAAGCAGCACGGTTGCTTCCAGCACAGCTTCTTCCAGCGTGGCAAGCGATAGCACTCCCGCTGCCGCATCCGGCACCGGCAAAGTGACGGTCTATATGCCTTCTCCGGCTGGTCTGGCCGATAAGCTGGCCGAGGGCTTTACGGCAAAGACTGGTATCGAGGTAGAGCAGTTTCAGGGCACTACCGGCGAGATCCTCGCTCGTCTGGAAGCCGAAGCAGCAAACCCTGTGGCCGATGTAGTGATTCTGGCTTCCTGGTCGGATGGTCTGTCCATGAAAGCAGATGACAAGCTGGAAAGCTACACCCCGGAAAACGCCGACCTCATCGTGGACGGCTGGCTGGATGACGACAGTGTGCTGTTTGGTTACAGTGCATCCGCTGTGGGCGTTATTTATAACACCACGGTGTTCTCCACGCTTGATGCCGACTGGAAAGACCTTGGCAACGCAGAGTATAAGGATCAGCTGGCCATCCCCGACCCGGAAAAGTCCGGTGCCTGCAAGGACTTTGTGGCAGGCTATGTGGTCAAGAATGGCTGGGATGATTTTCAGGCTATGGCCGACAACGGTATGACGGTCCCCGGCGCAAACAAGGCTGCACTGGAAGCTGTCACCACCGGCGAAGTGGGCATCCTTGTGGCCGGCGTGGACTACAACGCCTATTCTTCCAAGAATAAGGGCGAGCCGCTGGACATCTACTACCCGGCAGGCGGCACCATCGTGAACCCCCGCCCGGCAATGATCCTGAAAACGGCTCCCAACATGGACAATGCCAAGGCATTTGTTGATTATCTGTTCAGCGATGAGGCACAGCAGCTGGTGGCAAATGCTTATCTGCTGCCCGGCCGCACCGACATCAAGTGCGACAAGCGCAGCAATCTGGAGGATATTCCTCAGATCACGCCCGATTGGGACAAGATGATGGCGGAAGCCAGCGATGATGCCGCAAAGATCAACCAGATCTGCGGTGCCAGCAACGGGTAACGCTCCATGAAACAGACGAATCGTAAGGCGGATCTTCCGCTGCTGTTGCTGGCAGTGGTGTTGATCTTTCTGATCGTCTGTCCTGTGGGAATGATTTTTGCCAAGGCGGTCATGCAGAATGGCCGCCTTGACTTTTCTCCCGCTGTGCAGACGCTGTTGAACCCGGAAAACGCCCACATGATCGGCAATTCGCTGCTGTTGGGTGTGCTGGTGGTGCTGCTGTCTACTCTGATTGCCGCACCGCTGGCCTATCTGTTCTCCCGGACAAAGTTTGCCCGCTACCGTGTCTTTGACATCCTCTTTATGATCCCGTTCATGACGCCGCCCTACATTGCCTCCATGGGCTGGATCTTATTTATGCAGAAAAAGGGGCTTTTGCAGCAGCTGATCCCCGCAGCTGCCGGGTGCGAAAAGATCTTCTTCACTCTGGGCGGTTTGGTGCTGGTGATGAGCCTGCACGTTTTTCCGTTCATGCTCACCATGCTCAAAAACGCCATGCTGAATATCCCCTCCAGTCTGGAAGAGGCAGGTGCTGTGTTTGGGGCCGAATTCTCTGCCCGGATGCGCAAGATCTTTCTGCCGCTGCTCTCCGGCAACTACGCCATCGGTGCGCTGCTGGTGTTTGTGAAAACGCTGTCTGAATACGGCACGCCTTCTACGCTGGGCAAGCGCATCGGGTTTGAGGTGTTTACCACCGAGATCCACCGCCACGCCACCGTAGCCCCCATCGACTTTGGCAGTTCAGCCACGCTCTCCTCCGTGCTGGTAGGCATCTGTCTGTGTATGTGGATGCTGCAAAATTACATTACCACGCGCAAAAGTTACAATTTGGTCAGCGGCAAGGGTGCCCGCCGCGTAGAGCAGTCCATGGGCAAAGGAGCCACCGTCGCTGCGTGGGCATATATCGTTCTGGTGCTGCTGATTGCAGTTGGGGTTCCGTACTTCTCGGTCATTTCCACATCTCTCATCAATCTCCGCGGCTACGGTCTGGCACCGGGCAACTTTACCATCGCACATTATGTAGAACTGTTCACCGAGAACGAAAAGGGATTGAGTGCTCTGAAGAACAGCGTTTTTCTTGCGGTCACTTCGGCTACCATCTGTGCAGTGCTGGGCACTCTGCTGGTATTGGCGGTGCGGAAGTCGCACTCCAAACTGCGCAAGGTGGTAGAAGCCATTGGTCTGCTGCCGGAAATGCTGCCGGGTATTGTATTGGTCATTGGAATTATGCTATTCTGGAACCAAATCTACAACATCCTGCCGCTGTACAACACTATGGGCATCATGGTTCTGGCCTATGTGGTGCTGTTTCTTCCCTATACGGTGCAGTACGTCACTTCGTCCTTTACCCAAATCAGTGACAGCCTGATGGCGGCAGGACAGGTGTTCGGCGGAAGCCCGGTTTACATCCTGCGGCGTATCACCCTGCCGCTGATCCAGCAGGGCATCGCCACCGGCTGGATGATGACCTTCATCATCGCTTTCCGGGAACTGGTAACGGCAAGTCTGATCGCTCCGCCCAACACACTGGTGGTCTCCACCTTTATCGTGCGGGAATTTGAGCAGGGCAGCGTTTCGGTTGGCATGGCGATGGCGGTGCTGTGTGTGTTGTTTTCGACCACGGCACTGCTGATCTTGAACACGGTGATCGATCATCGGAAGGTGCATTGAGATGGAACTTTTTATTGCCGGGGGCTGCGGCGAACATGGCCGCAACTGCTTTTATGTGGAACAGAATAGTGCTGCTTTTCTGGTGGATTGCGGTCTGCTGGCTGGCGCAGAGGACGACCTGCCCCGGCTGACTGCAGAGCAGATTCAAAAACTGCGGGCTGTCTTTCTGACCCACAGCCACGCAGACCACACCGGGGCGCTGCCGTGGCTGGCGCAGCAGGGGTATCAGGGGCCGGTCTATGCTACGCTGCCTACTCTGACCCAACTGCCCTTTTCCTTGAATCATATCCAAACGCTGGAAAGTCTCTGCCCTTGCAAAGGCTCCGGCTCTGTGCCGGAACTGCCCGGCCTGCAGGTCACATGGGGGCGTTCCGGGCACTGCGCAGGCAGCGTCTGGCTGCGATTTGAATGGAACGGAAAGAGCACTCTCTTTTCTGGCGACTATGCAGAGCACAGCCCGCTCTACCCCTGTGACCCGCTGCGGAGCCAGACGGCAGATCTGGCCGTTCTGGATGCGGCTTACGGCAGCACGGACGCAGACTGGAACACTTGCGTCAAAAAACTCTGTGTGGAGACCGTGCAGTGCCTGAAACAGACACAGCTCCTGTTCTTCCCGGTGCCGAAATATGGCCGAGGGCCGGAGATCCTTCTGTTGCTGAAACGCTTTGCACCGAATCTGAAATTTTACGGCGATGCGCATTTCCTTCGTCAGCTACAGCAGATCCAGCTGGGTGGACCGTGGCTGTTGCCTGTGCCGCCGCATTTTGCGGACTGGGTGCAGCCGGATGCTTTCCTCAGCCGGGAAAAAAGCGTTGTCTTTCTCAGCGGACCGCAGCTGGCAGGAAAAGCCGGGCAGCGCGCCCGCGAAATGGTGGCGCACGGAGCACACGGCATCATGACAGGCACCCCGGATGCGGGCAGCCTGAGCGCAGAAATGCTGAAAAACGGGCAGATGCTCTTCCTGCGGTATCCGGTGCATCTGGATGCAATGCAGTGCCGGGAGCTTGCGGAAAAGAATCAATTTGGCCGGGTAATCCCATATCACAGCCCGGAGATTGATTGCCCGTGTTTCTTTTTGCTATAATTGTTGCTATGATCGTACTGGCCGATTTGCTCCATCTTGTTTATTAAAAACAAAAAAACAGGGTGCGCCCACCCGGACGTACCCTGCCAAAAGCCACAGACAAGAATGATATGTACAGCAGGGAGTTCCCCAGCGGGAACTTCCTGCTTCTCTTGAGTAGCTTAAGCGAGCGACAACCACCAGCTCCGCTGGTGGAGTAGAAAATGCTTTAGCTATAAGATTCGAGCAAAGCGAGATGACAAAGAAATTGTTATCTTAGAAGATGCACTTTGCAACATAGCTCGTTAGAGCGGTAGGGCAGGTAATGCAGATGAAAGACGCTTGCTCGAGGCCCCTTGAGGGGCTTTGCCAGTAGGATGCCCTTCTAGGGCTTACTCAAGCCACCGGCTTAGCCGGTGGTTTTGACTTTCCAGCAAGATGAACCTGTTCCGCCTGCCATGCAGCAAACTCACGCTGGCCTTCCTCGCTGTTCCAGCAGGCAAGGATGGCTGGGTAGAATGCCCGTGCCAAACGATCGATGACTTCATCAGGGTAAATGAGGCACGCTTCGATGGCAGTGTATAAATCGTCAAATGCGGACAGGCTATCCATGATTTTAACACTCCCGAACTTCGTACTTTTTATGCGACGAGAAGGCATATGTTTTTTGCGTAGTACAGTATAATAAGCAAAAGTTTATTGTGCGAAAGTGAGGAGCGGCGGCGGATAATATTCTGAATACTATAACCGCCCACCGTAAAGAACGCAACTGGTCACTTTATGATTTAGCAACTCATACAGAGATGAAATCGACCACTATTTCCACACGGTATAATGACAATGCGATCCCGTATATTCCTTCAATAGTAATGAGCATGGAGAATAGCGTTTATCTGGAGGTTGCCAAAGGATAAATAGAAGCAGTATTAAAGCCGCTCACCGTGCAGGTTTCCAGCATGGTGAGCGGCTTTTTACTACAAATATGAGGAATCAAAGAAGTCTTTTAGTGTAATTTCCAAACCCAGACAGATTCTTTCAATCGTCTCTACGCTTAACTGGCCTCCCCGACGAGCAGTGGTTTGGATCGTGGAATACGATATTCCGCATTTCTTTGCCAACACACACA
>ULYY01058326.1_pt1 | contig 11951 bp, 8 predicted proteins | sample 1962601 | NCBI WGS metagenome assembly ULYY01 (sample SAMEA4835875, study PRJEB28245) | human gut metagenome | biome: gut microbiome; material: fecal sample | place: Denmark | collected 2008 | reverse complement strand
AGTACGACGAACGGAATCCGTGATCTGCTTCAGAAAGACTTTATCTCCGGATCAATCAATATCATGAATTCCATGCTTGGTGCTTCCGGAATCGCATTTGGTACGGCGATACCGATGATTCTTTTTGGCGGTGTAGAGGCGGAAGGATTTATCCTTACCCCGAATCTGATCGTACAGCTGATTTCCTGTACCGCAGCCTGCGTGGGATTTGCACTGTGGTTTAAGATCCGGGGCATGCAGGTGGTTTACTGTGGAATCGGAGCATTTTTTACATGGCTGATTTATGCACTTGTTTATGAGGCGCGTCCAAGTAACTTCCTTGCAACTACAATTGCGGCGACATTCGTTGCATTCTATGCATTTATTATGTCGCGGATAAATAAAGCACCATCAACAATTTTCCTGACAGCGTCTGTATTCCCTCTGATTCCTGGACCGAATCTGTACTATGTAATGTACGCATGCGTAAGCGGGAATATGCATATGCTCCTGGAACAGACGATCACACTTTTTGCGACCTGCGTTGCAATTGCATTTGGATTTAACTTTGTAGATATTGCATCAAGAACTATCATGCGTGGTATGAAGGTAGAATATCACATTGGAAAAAGTGACAGATAAATAAAAAGTTTCAGCCGCGGATTTCATTCTGCGGCTGAAATTTTAGCCTGTGTGCCGGGAATATGCCTGGATGAGAGCAGATTCCGGATGCACCTGGACAGTCCGAAGGCTTTCGTAAAAAATTATTTAATTTCTTGACTTTATACTTTCGGTATGGTACACTAACCTAGCGAATGGAAGTATAGGTCTTTTTTTTATGCCTATTTTTAACAAAGAAAGTTTCAGGCGTGAAGCTTTCACGACAGCCTCGCAAGCTGTCATGCAACTAAAAATTAGAACATAAAAAGCGAGGTGGAAGTTGTGCGTACAAGAATTACACTGGAATGTACAGAATGCAAGCATCGTAACTACAACATGACAAAGGATAAGAAGTCTCATCCGGAACGCATGGAAACAAAGAAATACTGTAGATTCTGCAAATCACACACATTACACAAAGAGACGAAATAGTCGTTGAAGGGAAGTGAATGTTATGGGCGAATCTAAAGACAAAGCGAAGACAAAAGAGAAGAAAACTCCTTTCTTCAAAGGTCTGAAAGCTGAGTTTAATAAGATTATCTGGCCAGACAAAACCACACTTACCAAACAGACAGCTGCGGTCGTAGTTGTTTCCGTTATCTTAGGAGCGATTATCACGATCTGTGATATCCTGGTAAAATTCGGAGTAGATTTATTAGTTAGATAAGATACTGATAAATGGTAATGCAGGAAAGGTGAGTTTATGGCAGAAGCAAAATGGTATGTTGTGCATACCTATTCAGGGTATGAAAACAAGGTAAAAGCCAACATTGACAAAACGATCGAGAACCGTCATCTGGAAGATGAGATCCTTGAGGTCCGTGTTCCGATGCAGGAAGTTGTCGAATTGAAGAACGGCGTACAGAAAGCGTCTCAGAAAAAGATGTTTCCGGGATATGTTCTGATCCACATGATCATGAACGATGATACCTGGTATGTGGTACGAAACACAAGAGGTGTTACAGGATTTGTAGGTCCTGGATCCAAACCGGTTCCGCTTACAGATGAAGAGATGGCACCACTTGGTATCCAGAAAGAAGACATCGTGGTAGATTTTGAAGAAGGAGATACTGTGACAGTAACAGGCGGAGCCTGGGAAGGAACAGTCGGCATGATTCAGACTATCAATATGGCTAAGCAGAGCCTGACGATCAATGTTGATTTATTCGGCCGCGAAACGCCGGTAGAAATCAGTTTCGCAGAAGTCAAAAAAATGTAACTTTATGCGTAGTGCATAATGAACACGTGGGAGGGAAATCCCCGCAAATACCACAAGGAGGTACTTTAAAATGGCAAAAAAAGTTTCAGGTTATATCAAATTACAGATTCCAGCTGGAAAGGCTACTCCGGCTCCACCGGTTGGTCCTGCTCTTGGACAGCACGGTGTAAATATCGTTGAATTTACAAAACAGTTCAACGCAAAGACAGCTGATCAGGGAGATCTGATCATTCCTGTAGTAATTACAGTTTACAGTGACAGAAGTTTCAGCTTCGTTACAAAGACTCCTCCGGCAGCAGTTCTTATTAAGAAAGCCTGCAACCTTAAATCTGGTTCAGGTGTTCCGAACAAGACAAAAGTTGCTAAGATTACAAAAGCTCAGGTAAAGGAAATCGCAGAACTTAAGATGCCAGACCTGAACGCTGCATCCGTAGAAACAGCTATGAGCATGATCGAAGGAACATGCCGCAGCATGGGTGTAACTGTAGTAGAGGACTAATTCAGACTGCATAAGCAGAATGTAAGGAAACTGAAAAAATACGTGGGAGGGAATTCCCGTAATCACCACTAGGAGGTATTTAGAATGAAAAGAGGAAAGAAATACGTAGAAGCTGCAAAGTTAATCGACAGAGCAACTCTCTATGATAGAGATGAAGCGATCGCACTTGTTAAGAAGAGCGCGACAGCTAAATTTGATGAAACAATCGAAGCTCATATCAGAACAGGATGTGACGGACGTCATGCAGATCAGCAGATCCGTGGCGCTGTAGTTCTTCCACACGGAACTGGTAAAAAGGTTCGTATCCTTGTATTTGCTAAGGACGCTAAAGCTGAAGAAGCTAAAGCTGCCGGAGCAGATTACGTAGGTGGAGATGAACTCATTCCGAAGATCCAGAATGAAAACTGGTTCGAATTCGATGTAGTTGTAGCTACACCGGATATGATGGGTGTTGTTGGACGTCTCGGACGTGTACTTGGACCAAAAGGTTTAATGCCAAACCCGAAGGCTGGTACAGTAACAATGGACGTTACAAAAGCTATCAACGAAATCAAAGCTGGTAAGATTGAGTACAGATTGGACAAGACAAATATCATCCATGTACCGGTAGGAAAAGCTTCTTTCACTGAAGAACAGCTTGCTGACAACTTCCAGACGCTTATCGATGCGATTAACAAAGCTAAACCGGCAGCAGTAAAGGGTCAGTATCTTAAGAGTGTGACACTTACTTCTACAATGGGACCTGGTGTAAAAATCAACCCAATGAAGCTTGCTTAATCAGTATTGAATAAATGTAAATAATAGAGACACCGTATGCGGAGTGATCCGTTACGGTGTCTTTTTGTGCAACATGAAATCTAACAAACAGTATTCTGTATACATTGTGCATTTTTTGACGAACAATGCATGAAAACATTGAAAATCGGGGAAAATAATGATAACCTATGCCTGTGAAAAAAATATCAAGCAATTAAAAGGAGGCACTTTGTCATGGTTAATATTCAAAAGGCAGCAATTATCGGATGTGGGTTTGTAGGAGCGTCCTCTGCGTTCAGCTTACTTCAGAAAGGGATCTTTTCCGAACTGGTACTGATCGATGCGAATAAAGAAAAGGCAGAAGGGGAGGCAATGGACATAAGCCACGGTAGACCATATGCGCACCCGATGAAAATATATGCGGGATCTTATGATGATATCAGTGATTGTTCACTAATCATCATTACAGCTGGAGCAAATCAAAAACCGGGAGAGACAAGACTGGATCTGGTACACAAAAATGTAGCAATTTTCAAATCGATTATTCCGGAAATCACAAAACGCGGATTTGAAGGAATCCTGCTTGTTGTAGCAAATCCAGTGGATATTCTGACTTATGCGGCACTTAAGATTTCCGGATATCCGAAGGAAAGAGTATTCGGAAGCGGAACCGTTCTGGATACTGCGAGATTCCGTTATCTGTTAAGCGAACATCTTCAGGTTGCGAGCCGGAGCGTACATGCCAATATCATCGGAGAGCATGGAGACAGTGAGCTTGCCGTATGGAGCGGGGCAAATGTGGCGGGAATACCAATCAATGATTTCTGTGAACTTCGCGGACATTATCAGCATCAGGAATCTATGGAAAGAATTTATAAAACTGTGCGGGACAGTGCTTACGATATTATCCAGAAAAAGGGTGCAACCTATTATGGTGTTGCAATGGCGGTTGCGAGAATTGCCGAAAGCATTGTTATGAATGAAAATGCGGTTCTTCCTGTCACGAGTCTGATGGAGGGAGAATACGGACTGGAAGGACTCTGTATCAGTGTTCCGACCATAGTTTCGCAGAAAGGTGCAGAAAAAGTTCTTGAGATTCCACTGAGCGATGAAGAAAAAGAAAAATTGCTTTCTTCTGCAAAAGAACTGAAGGAAGTTCTGGATGGCCTGGATTTATAATAGAAGAAACTGGATAAAATTGAAAAAATAAAAATTAAAAAAGAAAAATTACACTTGACTTTCCGGTAAACATATGCTATATTTACGAAGTAACTGCCGAAGACAGTAGGTGCCGTAAGGCATAAGGGTCAAAACGCCTACCGAGGAAGACAAGATTCATTAGATTTGAATTTGTAAACCTCTGTGCTTTGGCGCGGAGGTTTTTTAGCGCATGATTGCGTGATATGAAAGTCCCCGCTGGGACCGAGACTTTCTGGCAGTTGAAAATACTACAAGGAGGTGCACCATTCGTGGCAAAAGTTGAATTAAAACAACCTATCGTACAGGCAATCGTTGAAGATCTCACAGATGCTCAGTCAGCAGTTATCGTTAACTACTGTGGACTTACAGTAGCTCAGGACACTGAACTTCGTAAACAGCTGAGAGAAGCAGGTGTTATCTACAAAGTTTGCAAGAACACAATGATGAAGAGAGCTTTTGAAGGAACAGATTTCGCACAGCTTGACGAATATCTGGAAGGACCGAACGCTATTGCAATTTCTAAAGAAGATGCAACAGCACCGGCAAGAATCATCTGCAATTTCGCTAAGAAAGCAGAAGCTCTTGAAGTAAAAGCAGGTGTAGTTGAAGGCTCAGTATATGACGCAGCTGGTATTCAGGAACTTTCTAAGATTCCGTCAAGAGAAGTACTGCTGTCCAAATTACTTGGAAGCTTACAGTCACCTATTACAAACCTTGCTCGTGTTCTTAATCAGATCGCAGAACAGGGCGATGCTCCGGCAGAAGCTGAAGCAGAAGCACCGGCAGCAGAGTAAGCTGTACCGGAATCCCATCCGAGTGTGGGAACAGTAAGAGGCGAAAGAGCCAATCATTAAAATCAAATGGAGGAAAATAAAATGGCAAAATTAACAACAGCAGAATTTATTGAAGCTATCAAAGAATTATCTGTACTTGAATTAAATGACTTAGTTAAAGCATGTGAAGAAGAATTTGGTGTATCCGCAGCAGCAGGTGTTGTAGTAGCAGCAGCTGCAGAAGGTGGAGCAGCAGCAGAAGAAAAAGATGAGTTCGACGTAGAACTTGTTTCTGCTGGAGCATCTAAAGTTAAAGTTATCAAAGTTGTTCGTGAAATCACAGGACTTGGACTTAAAGAAGCTAAAGAATTAGTTGACGGAGCACCGAAGGTAGTTAAAGAAGGCGTTTCTAAAGCTGAAGCTGAAGAAATCAAAACAAAACTTGAAGCTGAAGGAGCAGAAGTTAACCTTAAGTAATTTTGGTTATCACACTGTGAATGACAAGAGCGTATCGCGCAGGATTTCCTGCAGTGATACGCTCTTTTGATTTTTTGTACTTTTCTGCGGTATGCATACAATGATGATGAGGATTGCGAGAGTGCAAAGCACGTAGCAATCTGGTATCAAAGGGACCGAAAGTAAATTTTGCCACTTACATTATAAAATACAATAAAAATACAATTCTTTGAAAAGTTAGACTTGACAATCGGGAAAAACCTGTGGTAAAGTAAAAAATGCGCTATTGTGGAAACGTATGCCATAAGTGCGCCCTGAATAAGGCGGAAATAACCCGAAAATTTATCATATAAGGAGTGAAACGTCAAATGGAGAAAAACAGAATTCGTCCCATCACAAACGGAAAAAGTATGCGCATGAGCTATTCCCGGCAAAAAGAAGTACTCCAAATGCCTAATTTGATCGAAGTTCAGACCGACTCTTACAAATGGTTCCTGGATGAAGGATTAAAAGAAGTATTTGATGATATTTCTCCGATTACCGATTACAGCGGACATCTGAGCCTGGAATTTGTCGACTTTACATTGTACACAGATGAAACCAAGTACACAATCGAGGAATGTAAAGAACGCGATGCTACTTATGCTGCACCGCTTAAAGTGAAGGTAAGACTTCACAACAAAGAGACAGATGAGATCAATGAACATGAGATCTTTATGGGTGATTTACCGATTATGACAAGAACCGGTACCTTTGTAATCAATGGTGCGGAACGTGTTATTGTCAGCCAGCTGGTGCGTTCACCTGGTATTTATTATGGAATTGCGCATGATAAACTTGGTAAAGAATTATACTCTTGCACCGTTATCCCGAACAGGGGTGCATGGCTTGAATATGAGACGGACTCCAATGACGTTTTCTATGTCCGTGTGGACAGAACCCGTAAGGTGCCGATCACAGTCCTGATCCGTGCACTTGGTATTGGAACGAATGCTGAGATTATCGATCTTTTTGGTGAAGAGCCAAAGATTCTCGCAAGTTTCACAAAGGATACTTCAGAGAACTATCAGGAAGGTCTTCTCGAATTATATAAGAAGATCCGTCCGGGTGAACCGCTTGCTGTAGACAGTGCAGAAAGTCTGATCACCAGCATGTTCTTTGACCCGAGACGTTATGACCTTGCAAAGGTTGGACGTTATAAATTTAATAAGAAGCTTATGCTCAAGAACCGTATCACAGGACATACGCTGGCCGAAGACGTAGTAAGTCCGATGACAGGTGAAGTAATTGCAGAAGCAGGAGCTGTCGTTGACAGAGAACTTGCAGATGCCATCCAGAATGCAGCTGTTCCATATGTGTGGATCGCAAGAGAAGAAAGTGACCGTAATATCAAAGTACTTTCTAATATGATGGTAGATCTCAAAGCTGTATGTGGAATCGATCCGGAAGAAGTTGGCGTAACTGAACTGGTATACTATCCGGTACTTGCTGAACTCCTGGAAGAGACAGCCGGAGATATCGATGAGCTGAAAGAAGCAATTCATAAGAATATTCATGAACTGATTCCGAAGCATATTACAAAAGAAGACATTATGGCGTCTATCAATTACAATATGCATCTTGAATATGGAATCGGTAAAGATGATGATATTGACCACTTGGGTAACAGACGTATCCGTGCGGTTGGAGAACTTCTCCAGAATCAGTACAGAATCGGTCTTTCAAGACTGGAAAGAGTTGTTCGTGAAAGAATGACAACACAGGATCTGGAGGGCATTTCTCCGCAGTCACTGATCAATATCAAGCCTGTAACTGCTGCTGTTAAAGAGTTCTTCGGATCATCACAGCTGTCACAGTTCATGGATCAGAATAACCCGCTTGGTGAGCTGACTCACAAGAGACGTCTTTCCGCACTTGGTCCAGGTGGACTTTCCCGTGACCGTGCCGGATTCGAGGTTCGTGACGTTCACTACTCACATTACGGAAGAATGTGTCCGATCGAGACACCTGAAGGACCGAACATCGGTCTGATCAACTCTCTCGCATGTTATGCAAGAATCAATGAGTACGGATTTATAGAAGCACCGTACCGTAAGATTGACAAAACAGATCCGCAGAATCCGGTTGTAACCGAAGAGGTAGTATATATGACTGCGGATGAAGAAGATAATTATCATGTAGCACAGGCGAATGAGCCTCTGGATGAGGAAGGACATTTCATTCATAAGAATGTATCTGGTCGTTACCGTGATGAGACTCAGGAATACGAGAAAAGAATGTTTGATTACATGGACGTATCTCCGAAGATGGTATTCTCTGTTGCTACAGCACTGATTCCGTTCCTGCAGAACGATGATGCGAACCGTGCGCTGATGGGGTCCAACATGCAGCGTCAGGCCGTACCGCTTCTTACTACAGAAGCTCCGGTAGTCGGAACAGGTATGGAAGTAAAATCTGCTGTCGACTCAGGTGTATGTGTCGTTGCAGAAGAAGGAGGTATTGTTGAGAGATCAACATCTACCGAAATCACAATTAAACAGGATGACAAGACAAAAAAGACTTATAAGCTGACCAAATTCCTGCGAAGCAACCAGAGCAACTGCTATAACCAGAGACCGATCGTTGTTAAAGGTGAAAGAGTTGAAAAGGGACAGGTAATCGCAGACGGACCTTCTACCTCCAATGGTGAGATGGCTCTTGGTAAGAACCCGTTGATCGGATTTATGACCTGGGAAGGTTACAACTACGAGGATGCTGTACTTCTTAGTGAACGTCTTGTACAGAATGATGTTTATACATCTGTTCATATCGAAGAATATGAAGCAGAAGCCCGTGATACAAAGCTCGGACCAGAAGAAATCACACGCGATATTCCTGGCGTAGGAGATGATGCACTGAAAGATCTGGATGAGAGAGGTATTATCCGTATCGGTGCTGAGGTTCGTGCAGGAGATATTCTTGTCGGCAAAGTTACTCCGAAGGGAGAGACAGAACTGACAGCAGAGGAAAGACTTCTTCGTGCAATTTTTGGAGAAAAAGCTCGTGAAGTAAGAGATACTTCTCTGAAAGTACCTCATGGTGAATACGGTATCGTTGTAGATGCGAAAGTATTTACAAGAGAAAATGGGGATGAACTTTCACCGGGAGTTAACCAGGCAGTCCGTATCTACATCGCACAGAAGAGAAAGATCTCTGTAGGTGATAAGATGGCCGGACGTCATGGTAACAAGGGTGTTGTTTCCCGTGTACTTCCTGTAGAAGATATGCCGTTCCTTCCGAACGGACGTCCGCTTGACATCGTGCTGAACCCACTGGGTGTACCATCACGTATGAACATCGGACAGGTACTGGAGATCCACCTTTCTCTGGCTGCCAAAGCACTTGGATTCAACATCGCAACACCAGTATTTGATGGTGCAAACGAGGTTGATATTATGGATACCCTGGATCTGGCGAACGATTATGTTAACCTGTCCTGGGAAGAATTTGAAGCAAGACATAAAGAAGAACTTCTTCCGGAAGTTATGGATTATCTGTATGAGAACAGAGACCACAGAGCACTGTGGAAAGGCGTTCCGCTTTCAAGAGACGGTAAAGTAAGACTGAGAGACGGTCGTACCGGGGAATATTTCGACAGCCCGGTAACAATCGGACACATGCATTATCTGAAACTGCATCATCTGGTTGATGATAAGATCCATGCACGTTCAACTGGTCCTTACTCACTGGTAACACAGCAGCCACTTGGTGGTAAAGCACAGTTCGGTGGACAGCGTTTCGGAGAAATGGAGGTTTGGGCACTGGAAGCTTACGGTGCATCTTATACTCTGCAGGAAATCCTGACAGTTAAATCCGATGATGTGGTTGGTCGTGTGAAGACATACGAAGCAATCATCAAAGGTGAAAATATTCCTGAACCGGGAATTCCGGAATCCTTCAAGGTACTTCTTAAAGAACTTCAGTCACTCGGTCTGGATGTACGTGTCCTGGATGAGAACAATGAAGAAGTTCAGATCATGGAAAGTGTAGATTATGGTGATACAAACCTGAATCACATTATTGAAGGAGACAGACGCTACAATAACGACGAAGATTACGGCAAACACGGATACAGCAAGCAGGAATTCTCAGAAGGAGAACTGGTTGATGTAGAAGATGAGCCGGAGGAAGATGACAGCTTCGACGATTTTGATGGCGATATGAACGATGATTTTGATGACGACATGGATTTAGAATAGGAGGATGCCGAGAATGACAGAAACAAAAAAAGAACCAACGTATCAACCGATTTCATTTGATGCGATTAAAATAGGTCTGGCATCTCCGGAAAAGATTCTGGAATGGTCAAGAGGTGAAGTTACAAAGCCGGAGACAATCAACTACAGAACACTGAAGCCGGAAAGAGACGGTCTGTTCTGTGAGAAAATCTTCGGACCTAGCAAAGACTGGGAATGCCACTGTGGTAAATACAAAAAGATCCGTTATAAAGGTGTTGTATGCGACCGCTGTGGTGTAGAAGTAACAAAAGCAACTGTGCGACGTGAACGTATGGGTCACATCGCACTTGCAGCACCGGTTTCTCATATCTGGTATTTCAAAGGTATTCCGAGCCGTATGGGACTGATCCTGGATCTTTCACCGAGAACTCTGGAAAAAGTACTGTATTTCGCTTCTTATATCGTACTTGATAAGGGAGAGACAGATCTCTCTTACAAGCAGGTTCTTTCAGAAGCTGAATACCAGGAAGCAAGAGAAAACTGGGGCAATGGCTTCCGCGTAGGAATGGGAGCAGAAGCGATCAAAGAACTTCTTGAAGCGATCGATCTTGAAAAAGATTATGCTGAACTGCAGGCAGGACTTGAGGGTGCTACCGGACAGAAGAGAGCAAGAATCGTTAAGAGACTTGAAGTAGTAGAAGCTTTCCGCGAATCAGGAAACAAACCGGAATGGATGATCATGACTGCAATCCCGGTAATTCCGCCGGATCTGCGTCCGATGGTACAGTTGGATGGTGGACGTTTTGCAACATCTGACCTGAATGATCTGTACAGAAGAATTATCAACAGAAATAACCGTCTGAGAAGACTCCTTGAACTGGGAGCTCCGGACATTATCGTTAGAAACGAAAAGAGAATGCTGCAGGAAGCTGTAGATGCTCTGATCGACAATGGACGTCGTGGACGTCCGGTAACAGGTCCTGGAAACAGAGCACTGAAATCCCTTTCTGATATGCTGAAAGGTAAATCAGGACGTTTCCGTCAGAACCTGCTCGGAAAACGTGTTGACTACTCAGGACGTTCCGTTATCGTTGTAGGACCGGAATTGAAGATCTATCAGTGCGGTCTTCCGAAAGAAATGGCAATCGAGCTGTTCAAGCCGTTTGTTATGAAAGAACTTGTTGAGAGCGGAGCTGCTCACAATATTAAGAATGCTAAGAAAATGGTAGAGCGTCTTCAGCCGGAAGTATGGGATGTGCTTGAAGATGTAATCAAAGAGCATCCGGTTATGCTGAACCGTGCTCCTACACTTCACCGTCTTGGTATCCAGGCATTTGAACCGATTCTGGTAGAAGGTAAAGCAATTAAGCTTCATCCACTGGTATGTACCGCATTCAATGCCGATTTCGATGGTGACCAGATGGCGGTTCATCTTCCGCTTTCTGTAGAAGCTCAGGCTGAGTGCCGTTTCCTTCTGCTTTCACCAAACAACCTTCTGAAACCGTCTGATGGTGGTCCGGTAGCTGTTCCTTCACAGGATATGGTTCTTGGTATCTACTATCTGACGCAGGAAAGACCGGGAGCCAAGGGAGAAGGAAAAGTATTCAAGAGTGTGAATGAAGCAATTCTTGCTTATGAAAACGGAGTTGTAACTCTTCACTCAAGAATCAAAGTACGTGTGACAAAGACGATGCCGGATGGAACAAAGAAGACCGGTACAGTAGAGTCTACACTTGGACGTTTCATTTTCAACGAAATCATTCCGCAGGATCTTGGTTTTGTTGATCGTGAAAAAGAAGGAAATGAACTGGTCCTTGAAGTGGATTTCCATGTAGGAAAGAAACAGCTGAAACAGATTCTTGAAAAAGTTATTAACACACATGGTGCGTCAGCTACAGCTGAAGTACTTGACCATGTAAAATCAATGGGATACAAGCTCTCTACAAGAGCAGCTATGACTGTATCTATTTCAGATATGACTGTACCGCCACAGAAACCGGAACTGATCGCAAGAGCACAGTCAACAGTTGATAAGATCACACGTAACTTCAAGCGTGGTCTTATTACAGAAGAAGAGCGTTATAAAGAGGTTGTAGAAACCTGGAAAGAAACAGATGATGAGCTTACAGAAGCCCTTCTTACAGGACTTGATAAATACAACAATATCTTCATGATGGCAGATTCCGGAGCCC
>ULYY01049613.1_pt1 | contig 11976 bp, 8 predicted proteins | sample 1962601 | NCBI WGS metagenome assembly ULYY01 (sample SAMEA4835875, study PRJEB28245) | human gut metagenome | biome: gut microbiome; material: fecal sample | place: Denmark | collected 2008 | reverse complement strand
TTCCTGCGCCGTGGCGCCGGGAACGATAGTTATTATACCAGATGCAGCAGAATTGTCAAGCACTTTTTTGAAAAACTTTTCATCTTTTTGGAAAGGATCATACTTTCGTAAAAAAAGCTGTCGTAGGCTGTAGTTCCGGTCAACATAGTGTCGCACCGGGTATCCTGTAAGCGCTTTTGCGGTGCCTTGCGTGCGCTGTGCACGGTTTTGGGTTTGACAGGGTTTACACAGCGATGTAGAATAGAGGTACTGTTTTCTTACAATTATATAGAGGAGCGTTTTGCCATGCTGTATTTTGAAAACGACTACTGCGAGGGTGCACATCCCGCCATTCTGCAAAAGCTGACCGAGACCAACTTTGAAAAGGTCTCCGGCTACGGCACCGACCCCTACTGCGCCAGCGCCCGGGAGAAGATCCGCGCCGCCTGCGCCTGCCCGGAGGCCGATGTGCAGTTCATCTCCGGCGGCACCCAGAGCAACGCCATCGTCATCGCGTCCATGCTGCAGCGGTGGCAGGGCGTGGTGGCTGCTGCCACCGGCCATGTAGCCGGGCACGAGGCAGGTGCCATCGAGTATACCGGCCACAAGGTCATCACCCTGCCCCAGCACAACGGCAAGCTGGACGCCGCCGAGCTGCGGGCACTGGTGGCCACCTTCTACGCCGACGACAACCACGACCACATGGTGTTCCCCGGCATGGTATACATCTCCCACCCCACCGAGTACGGCACCCTGTACACCAAGGCGGAGCTGGAAGCCCTGCACGCTGTGTGTCAGGAGTACAAGATGCCGCTGTTCCTCGATGGTGCACGGCTGGGCTATGGTCTGGCTGCCGAGGGCACGGACGTGACGCTGGCCGATCTTGCCCGGCTGACCGATGTGTTCTACATCGGCGGCACCAAGGTGGGTGCGCTGTGCGGCGAGGCTGTGGTGTTCCCCCACGGCGCACCGGCGCATTTTATGACCATGGTCAAGCAGCAGGGCGCACTGCTGGCAAAGGGACGGCTGCTGGGCATCCAGTTTGACGTGCTGTTCACCGATGGCCTGTATTTCTCCATCAGCAAAAACGCCATTGCCACCGCCAACCGCATGAAGAAGGGCTTTGCGGCAAAGGGCTATCGCTTCTTTATGGACTCCCCCACCAACCAGATCTTCCTTGTACTGGAAAACACCCAGCTGGCTGCGCTGGAAGGCAAGGCAAAGTTCGGCTTCTGGGAAAAGTTCGACGACACCCACACCGTGGTGCGCATCGCCACCAGCTGGGCCACCCGCATGGACGAGGTGGAAGCACTGATCGACCTGATGTGATCCTACGCCCCTTTCGGGGGGGGTATAACGATTTGAATGCCCTCCGCGTTGCTTTGGGCATTTTTAGCGGAAAAACATTTATAATTTTGGGACAGCGGAGCGTCTGCGGACGCTCCGCTGTCCCGTTTTCACGGAAAGGACTGCTACGGAGAACTGGCTGGTTGCCGTCACGGCTCCAATCGTGAAAAGAGGCTCAGAAGCGCCGACAGGTGCTCCTGAGCCTTTTTTATCGTTCTTCTGTATTCCACGGCTGCGGGGTGCTTTCCAGCGGCTGTCCGGCGGCAAGGGAACGCTCCATCAGCAGGGCAAGGTAGGCGTCCTGCAAGGCGTCTGCCAGCGGATACACCTCTGCCCCGCCGGCAAGATAGCCCTGCATCCTGTCCAGAAAACAGGCGATGGCGGTCTCGTCCTCGTTAAGCCCCGCCTGCGCGGCGGCAGCTGCCAGCGGGTCGGGCAGCGGGGTCAGTTGACGGCACACCGGCTCCCCGGCGGCATCCAGACAGCGCAGGGTGTCGTCGAACACTTCGCCCCGCTCTCCCTGCACACTGGTGTGGGTGCTGCGCAGATAGGAGTGGTACTGCACACCGTTAAAATCCAGAAACGCCGTGCCGCCGCCTGCAAATTCCAGCGTGTGCTGCTGCAAGGTCTTTTCCACCAGTGCGCCGTTATGCACCGCACCCCAGCGGGAATCCGTTTCGATGATTCTTTCCGTCCAGCTGCGTCCGGTCACCCGCACCGGCTGCTGTCCGGCGTTCAGGAACTGCCGCGCCAGACTGACCGCGTGGTAGCCGTGCGCCACCGACAGCCGGGCAAACTGCGGCGTGCCCAGTGCGCCGCTGCGCACCGCCGCCAGCCGTTTTGCCAGCGTGGGGTACAGCCAGTACTGTTCTGCAACCTGCAGCTTTGCGCCCTGCCGGTGCAGCTGCCAGAGGGCGCGCAATGCGTCCTCCTCCAGCGCCGCCGGGGTCTCGCACAGCACGGCAAAGCCCCGGGCAAGCCATTCGGTGCTGACGGCGGCGATGGACGCTTTATTCACTGCCACCACCACGAAATCCGGGTGCAGGGCAATGCACTGCTCCGCCGAGGTGCTTACCGGCACGCCGTACTCCCGGTGCATTTTTTCGGCCTTTTCCTCGGTGCGGCAAAGCATGGCGCACAGCTCGAACCGTTCCGGCAGCGCCTGCGCGATGCGCCAGTAAAACAGCGACCGCCAGCCGGAGCCTACTACGATAAACCGCAGCTTATCCATTTGCCTGTTCCTCCTGAATATGCTTTTGCAGTTCCTGTTCAAACCGGTCTGCGTCCAGCGGCAGGGTGAGCTTTTCCCCCAGCCATGCGGACAGGTAAGCCGCATCGGTCAGTTCCAGCGCCCGCACGCCCTCCACGCCGGGGGCGGTCAGGGGCGTGCCGTGCAGGATGGCGTCCGCAAAGTTTGCCAGCATCTCCGGGTAAGGCTCTGCCTGCGGCGCGAACTGCTCGGTGGTGGTGGTCTCGGTGAGCTGCTGGCGCTCGGTGCAGTCTGCGGTACGGCGGTAGGTCTCGGTGTCTGGCGTGTAGGTGTGCAGGGTGAGGGTGTCCTCTTCCAGCAGGGCGGTGCCCTTGGTGCCCACGATCTCCAACCGCTCGGTGTAGCTGCCCTCGCCGGTGGAAAGGATAAAGGTTGCCGTGCGCTGCTGCGGGTACTCCATGAGCAGGGTGGCTTCGTCGTCCACCATGAAATCGTTATACTTTCCGTAGGGTATCACAGCATAAATACTGGTCGGCATCCCGAACAGCCACTGCCAGATATCCAGAATGTGCTGGCCCTGATTGAGCAGCGCACCGCCGCCCTCCCCTGCCCAGCTGGAACGCCAGCTGCCGGAGCGGTGGTACATCCATGTGCGGAAGTAGCGGCTGTTTTCCAGCTGCACCCGCTTGATCTCGCCCAATGCCCCATCATCCAGTAATTTTTTAAGCCGCATATACTTTTTGTAGCGGCGCTGATGGAACATCATGGCAAAAACAAGGCCGCTTTCCTTGGCGGCGCGGTTCATTTCCAGCGCCGGTGCCAGCGCGTTTGCGCTGGGCTTGTCGCACAAGACGTGCTTGCCGTGGGCAAAAGCCTGCATCACCAGCGCCGGGTGGGTCTTGTGCGGGGTGACCACCAGCACGGCGTCAAACTCTTCTGCATAATCGTACAGCTGGTCGGCGCTGGGGCACACCCGCACCGTATCCGGCAGGGTATCCTTTGCCCACTGCTGCGCCCCGGCGCTGCGACAGACCACGGCGGTCAGGCGCAATGCGCCCGCCTTTCCTTCTGCGATCATCTGGGCATACTTGCGCCCCATGACCCCGGTGCCAATAACGGCTGCGCGTACTTCCTGCATGATGCTCCCTCCTGTTTTTCCACAATGTGTTTTGTTATAGGGGAAAACTGCCTTTCACCCCTTCAGCTTTGCTTCAATGGCAGCTTTATCCAGTGCCTCGCCGATGACGATGACTACCTCCTGCCCCTGCGGGATGGGCGCAAGGGTGCAGCCGGCGGCGGTGGCGTTCAGCTCCAGCCAGCCGCCTGCCGGGGCGGGCGCAAAGCCCTTGACCCGCAGCACCTGCCCGCACTCGGGCGCTGCGAACAGCCGCTGTGCGGCGGTCTGCAGCTGCTGTGGGGTGAGGTGCAGTTCCAGAAAGCAAAGGGAGGTAAAGGCCGCGTGCTGGTCAAAATGCAGCTTTTCGCAGCTGGCCTGCCGGTAGCCGCAGGCGGCAAGGGCGGCAAGGTCGGCATCGGTCAGGGCGTCCCAGTCCTTGGCAAGGATCTCCCCCGGCGCAAAGCGGCGGGAAGATTTTGCGGCTTCCAGTGCACGCTCCAGGTGGGCAGCGGCGGCAGCGCACTGGGCGGGCGCTGCCAGCTGGGCGCGGCTCAGCAGCACGCAGCCCGCGTTCATGGTCTCGGAGGCCAGCAGATACTCTGCCTGCGGCGAAAGCGTTTCCGGCAGAAGGGCGTCCACGATAGCGATGACGCTGCCAAGCTGATACCACCGGTCCAGCGGGTCGTCCCGCAGGATATCGAAAAACTCGTCCACATCAAAGATGCCGCTGGGCTCCACCACCACCCGGTCAAAGCCGCGCATGGCCATGGCGATGAGTTTGGTGCGCATCCGGCGCTGGTGGGTGTCGCAGTCGCAGCCGCCGCTGATAGTCTCCACATCGCAGCCGGGGCCCAGCACCTCCTGCACCAGCATGGCGTCCACGTTCACCGCGCCAAAGTCGTTTTCCAGAATACACACCTTATGTCCCTGCTGTACCAGATACCGCACATAGCGGCGCAGAAAGGTGGTCTTGCCTGCGCCCAAAAAGCCGGTGATGAGATCCACCTGAACCATATTTTTCTACCTCCGTTGCAAAAGCCCTCCCTGCGCCGCAGCGCCCGGGAGGGCATATATTTCAGTCTTTTTTCCGGCGCTGCAACTCCTGGATGATCCCCGCTGCTTCCGGCGCGATCGCTCCCGGCACAATGGCCGGGCGTGCCAGAAAATAGCCCTGCAAAAGGTCTGCGCCCAGCTCGATGACCGTGCGCAGCTCGGCGGCGGTCTCCACGCCCTCGGCAACGATCTTCATGCTGCGGGGGTGGGCGTAAGCCACCATATTGCGCAGGATCTGCTGCTTGTCCGGCGAGGTGTCGATGCCACGGATGATGGTAATATCCACCTTGACGAACCGGGGTGCAAGCTGCAATAGCGTATTCTCGTTGGAATAGCCGCTGCCGTAATCGTCCAGCGCAAACATCCCGGAAAAGCCCGGTGCATTGCGCTTTCTCTCCAGTGCTTCGTAGTCGATGGCTTCCTCTTCGGTGATCTCAATGACCATGCGACGGCGCAACTCATGCCAGCGGCTGTCTATATAATCAACATCCGCCTGCGTCAGGCAGGTGCTGGCGATGGAGTTGACAAAGAGCATGGCATCCCCGGACACACTGCCCGCCCGGCACAGGCTGTCGAAGGTCTCCAGCGCCTTGGTAAAGGTGAGGCGCTCGATCTCGTACAGTGCCCCCTGCTCCCGCGCCAGCTTCATGATGGTGGCCGGGGAGCGCAGGGTGGGCAGGTCGGAGCGCATCAGCGCCTCGTAGGCGACTACCCTGCCGCTGCGCGCCGAGAAGATGGGCTGGAAGCAGTAGAACACCTGCGCATTGCTGAGCAGCTGCCGGAACTCCCTGCGGGTGCGCTCGGCGTAGGCTTCGCGGTTGTACACCCCGATGTCGAACTCCTCCACCCGGCCCTTCTCCGAATGCTTGACCTGATACATGGCAAAGTCGGCGTATTTTTTTAAGGTCTCCCAGTCCTGCCCATCGTCCGGGTACCACGCGATGCCGCCGGAAAGGCTGATGTGCAAAGCGTTGCCGCTGGGCAGCAGCGCCACGCTCTGCTGCATGGCCTTCGTCAAGCAGTCGATCTTTTCCCGCACTGCGTCCCGGCTGCGGTAGCCGTGGAACAGCACAAGGAACTCGTCGCCGGAAAGGCGGGCGCACACCGTCCCGGCGGGGGTATTGTCCCGCAGGCACTGACCGGTGCGGCGGATGTACTGGTCGCCCCAGTCGTGGCCGTAGGTATCGTTGATGTGCTTGAGGTTATCCAGGTCCATCATCATCAGCGCCGCCACGCCCATGCGCTCCGGCGCGGCGAACAGCTCGGTGCACACCCGGTTGAAGGCCTGCCGGTTGTACAGCCCGGTCAGGATATCGTGATCGCGCTCGTGCTCGATGCGCTTCCGTTCCAGCACGGCGGCGGTCACGTCCTCGGCAAGGCCGATCTTGGCGTGCCCCTCGATGGTGCTGCGCAGCATGATGTACCGCACCCCGTCCGGCTGCTGAATGGTCAAAAGCTCGTCGCCCTCGGCGGTGTGGTCACAGGGATTCTTTTCCCGGATGCCCTTGAGCACCTCCTCAAAGCGGCGCACGCTCAGCGGCTCGCCCTGCATCTCGGGCTTGCCCAGCAGGGAGAAGAAATTATCGGTCACAAACACGCTGCCGGTGTCGGTGCGCAGCTCGTAGCCGCCGATCTCCACACTGGCCATATCCATGATGCGCAAAAACTTGGTGGAGTTGGTCACCAGCTCCTTGTTCAGCTGGGTAATGGTCTCGGCAAAGCGGTCCACCTCCCGGATGGCGGTACGGGACAGGCGGGGGAAGGTCTTTTTCTCCTGCGCGTCTATCACCTCGCGGTACAAACGGTTGATGGGTCTGGCCAGCCGTGCCGAGACCAGCAGGCTGCCCAAAACGCTCAGCACCAGCGTGATCGCTATGGTGGTCAGCAGCACCTCGCGCACCCGGCTGGAAAAAGCCAGCAGCACCGACTGTTCCATGGTACCCGCCAGAAACCACTTTTCGGCGGCAAAGGGCGCGTTGCGGTTATACACCTGCAGCGGCTCCAGCACCATATAATAGCGCTTATCGTTCAGCTCCACCCAGTTGCCGCCGTTGCCGTTGCTGCGGCAGTTCAAAACGCCCAGCGGTGCATCTGCCGTTACCAGATCCTCGCCGGAGGTCACGGTCTTGCGCAGGGAGAGCACGCCGTCCGTCAGCGCATCATCGGTAGTGGTCACGATAAAATAGGTGCCTGCCTTGTCCTCGTCCAGCTCGGTGAAGGGCAGCTTTGTTTGCAGATACTCCGTGAGCAGTTCCACGCCCACCACGCCGTATACCGTGCCGTCCGGCAGGATCAGCGGCTGCGAGTAGGCAATGGCGTGCCGGTCGTCCCCGGCCAGACAGTAGGAGTTGGTGGTCCAGCGGCCATAGCTTTCCGCCGAAAGGCCGGCATCGCTCTTATACGCAGTCTGAAAGACCGTGCGCAGGATGCCGCCCTTGGTATCTCCCTGATAGGGGAAAGCGGGCTGCCAGCCCTTATCCGTGCCGATGGCCAGCTCTTTTACCACTGTGGCGCTGGCGCGTTCCAGCAAAAGGTCGCTGTTGCGCTCCGAAGGGCGGGCGTCCGGGTCCATATCCCGCAGGTAGATGCCGGGCATTTTTTTGCCCACCTCGCAGGTGTCCAGATCATGGGTGTTCAGCATGAGAAAGATGCCGGTCACCTGCTTTGTGCGCAGGGTGTCCAGAAGCTGCGGGGCAAGCGCTACCAGCAAAGCGTCGCTCTGTTCGCTGCTGTTATCCAGCGTGTCCAGCGAGATATCGCCGCTTTTCAGCAACTGCTGGGTGGTGGCGGTGATCTGCTCGCTCAGCTGCTCCAGATCCTCCGCGTTCCGCAGGATCTCCTGCACATAGCTGGCGCGGTTGCGCACCCGCATGGTAAGCAGATCCTTGGCGTTTTCGTCCAGCTGCCCGGTCACGTTGACGGCAAGGATGCTGGCGGCCGACATCAGCAGCTCCACCGCCAGCACCAGCATCATGGTAGCAAAAATATTGTAGAACACGGTTCTTTCCGGTCTGTTTTCCAAGCGCTGCCGCTGGCGCTGTTTCCATGCGTCAAACATCGCCCTGCCTCCTTTCCGTCTTTTTCCGGGCGGTCAGCCCTCGTACTGCTGTAACTGTGCAAGGGTGGCCTGATACCACGCCTCAAAATAGTCATCGGTCAGTTCCAGCCCGCTTGCGCGGATGGCGTCCATGTCGTTGGCGGCGGTGGTCACCGGCAGATAGCCCGACTCCACCGCGAAAGCGATGTTATTCTGCGGCTCGGTGAACCACTTTAAAAAGGTGACTGCGCCGTTGATCTCGGCCTCGGTGCCGCAGCCGAGACCGCAGCCGCCGCCAGAAAGCTGCGGCGCGAGATCTTGTTCTTCATCCTGCTCCATACCCTCCCGAGCACCCTCCCGAGCGCAAGCGCATCCTACGCCATCATATACTTTTATATAATACCACCACTTCCGGCATAGTGTAAACTCTTTCTTGAAAAATCTGGTAAAAAAGTATAGATGACGAATTTTCGTCTTATTTTTTGGTGGTTATGTCAAGGTGTGTCTCCTCCCGTGAAAACAAAAAATCGGACAGCCCGCAGACTGCCCGACTTTGTATTTTTTATGGGCAGGGCGCAACTGCCGTTTTCGGTCACGACCCCACCCGTGAAAAAAGGATTCAGAAAAGCCTGCAGGCTTTTCTAAATCCCAAATAAAAAACCAATTCCTCTGAAGATGCGCAGAGCACAGCGGCGCGCATGCAAAATCCGCTCCGTTACATCCGTATCCGCTGCGCGGCGCGGGCGATGGAGGCCAGCAGGGTCACAAGGCGCTTTTCGTCCATCTGGCCGCAGTAGGTGGTAAAGGTGTAGTAGCACCCCTGCACGCAGAAGGAAAGCACCACCTTGCGCACTACGTCCGTCTCAAAGGTGGGGTCGGTCTGGGCGATGCACTGGCACATGGCCTGTTCCACCCGGTTGATGAACAGCCCCTGCCGGGAGCCGGAGAAGAGCACGCTGATCTCGGCCTGATGCGCGGTGAAGGCGCGGAACATCTCCCGCGCAAGCCACTCGGTGCGCTCGCTCACATCGCTGGCGGTCAGGCGGGGCAGGCTTTCCACCACCGCGTGCACCATCTCGTCCTCCATGGCGTTGGCCAGCGCATAGATATCCTGATAATGGGCGTAGAATGTGGATTTATTGATGCAGGCGCGGTCGCACAGCTCCTTAACACGGATCTTTTCCACCGGCTTTTCGCGGCGCAGCTCCATAAAGGCCTGCTTGATGGCGCGCTCGGTCTTTTCAATGCGGATATCCAGAAAACCCACCTCTTTTGCATTTTTGTTGATTTTCCAACATTTTTCCGGTTTTGCGGATAGACAAGCCCCGCTGCCCTTTTTATACTGGGTATAAGCGGAGCGGCGTTACTCCTTGCGGTACAAAAGCCCCTGCTGCTCCAAAGCCGTGCGGATGCGGGCAAAGGTGTCCTTGTCCGGGCAGCGCAGGGTGTGCAGGTGCACGCCGCCGGTCATGCGGCTCAAAAGGCTCTCGGGTGCATCCGCAGCCTGACGGATAAAGTTGTCCACGTCGTACCGGTTGCACAGGTTCAATGTGGCGCGGATCTCGCCGTACAGGCTGTTTTCCACCGCCACATCTACCACCGTGCCGCCCTGATCCACCACGGTGTACAACTCCCGGCGCATCTCCTCCTGCGTGCAGTGCACACAGGCCAGAATGCCGGTATAGCCCTTTTCTGCCGGGTGCAGCTGGTAGCCCCGGGGGGTGGCATCGATCTGCGCCCCACCGGCGCGCAGCAGCGCCACATCCCCTACCACGATCTGCCGCGACACCCCCAGTTCTGCCGCCAGCGTGCTGGCGCTTAAGGGGGCACCGGCGCTGTTCAGCCGGGTCAGGATGCATTCTCTGCGCTGTGCTGCATTCATAGGGGGGTCAGGCTTCCTTTCCGTAAAACGACTTTTCTCTCCTTATTGTAGCAAAACGCGGCAAAATGTGCAAGGTTATTCCAACCGCAGGCTTCCGAAAAAAGGCTTCCCCCGGAAGGGGGAAACCTATCTCCAAAGGGTAAAGGCTTTTGCGCCGGTCACGCCGCAGGCGTTGCTTTATTCCAATCTCAGCAGGGTGGCGTAATTGGAGGGCAGCTGCACCTTCATGCGGTTCCACTCGGTGGAGACCAGCACCTCCTGCGCGCCCACGGTGTCCGCCAGCAGGTCGGTGACCTTGGCGGCCTCCACCGGCAGCTGGAACTCCAGCTGTGCGGGGGTATCGCCGTTGTTCAGCACCGCTACCACGGCTTTGCCGTCCAGCACCCGGGCAAAGGCGTAGCACTGGGTGGTGAGCTGCAATTCCTTTACCTCGCCGTAGGTCATTTCCGGCAATTCAGCCTTGCATTTCCCCAGCGCTTTGTATACACTGGTAACAGGATTTGTACGTTCTGCATCGGCGTAGTCACTGAGCTCCAGACAGGGGCGCAGCGGCCAGTCGCTGCCCCACTCCTTTTTGCCCTCGATGCCGAACTCTGAGCCGTAGTAGATGGACGGGATGCCCCACAGGCTGTACACCAGAATGGCGATGTGCCGGATGTGTTCCCGGTTGCGCAGCTTGTTGGGCAGGCGCTCCACATCGTGGTTATCCGAGAAGAGATACAGCCGGGTGTCATGGCACAGCCCCTGCAGTCGGCGCATGGTGTGGGCGATTTCAAAATAGTTATGGTCGTTGTGGCCGCTCCACAGGCCCTTGTGCAGCTCGTAGTTGGTCACGGAGTGCAGCATTTCCGGGTTTGCCCAGCGGCTGTAATCGCCGTGGATGACCTCGCCCATCAGCCAGAACTCCGGCTTTACCTCATTTGCCAGACGGCGCAGCCCGCGCATGAAGTCGAAATCCAGCACATCGGCTGCGTCCAGACGGATGCCGTCGATGTCGAACTGCTCCACCCAGAAGCGGACGGTATCATAATGGTACTGCTGCACCTCCGGGTTGCGCTGGTTCAGCTTGACCAGCAGGTTGTAGCCGCCCCAGTTGCCGTAGGAAAAGCCATCGTTATACTCGTTGTTGCCCCAGAAGTTCACATCGCAGAACCAGTCCTTATAGCGGGCGTTCTCGCGGTTTGCTTTCAGGTCCTGGAACGCGAAGAAATCGCGGCCCACATGGTTGAACACGCCGTCCACGATGACCCGCTGCCCGCGGGCATGGCAGGCCGCCACAAAATCCTTGAACTCCTCGTTGGTGCCAAGGCGGCGGTCCACCAGACGGTAGTCGATGGTATCGTAGCCGTGGGAGCCGCTTTCGAACAGCGGGCCGATGTAGATGGCTGTACAGCCCAGCTTTGCCGCGTGGGCTGCCCATGCTTCCAGCTTTGCAAAAGCGCCCGGGGTGGGCTGGCCGTCGTTTTCGTGCGCACAGCCGCACAGCCCCAGCGGATAGATGTGATAAAATACTGCTTCGTCATACCAAGCCATGATCATTCGCTCCCATTCTATTGCTCTAAAAAGTTGCACCGCCCGCAAGGCGGTAGCAACAGTATACCACACCCTCTGGCAAATATGTGTATTTTTGCCGATTTTTGTCAAGATTCGCTAAGATTATCGGCTACTGTGCCGGTAAAAAGGCGTTTTTCTTGGATAGTTTGCCCAAACAGCCTTGTATCAACCGGCGCACACCGCCGGTCAACATAGAGAAGTAAGGAGATCTTTGCATGAATTACCCTGTGATCCCCCGCACGTTTTTCAGTGGCGACTGCTTCGATGCCTACCGCATTCTGGGTGCGCACCCCTGCACCGACCCAAACGGCGCCGAGGGCTGGCGTTTTGCCGTGTGGGCACCCGGTGCCACCGCCGTGGAGGTGTGCGGCGGCTTTGACGGCTGGGAGCGCGGCGTGCCCATGGAAAAAGCCGATACCGGCGTGTGGAGCGCCTTTATCCCCGGCCTTGCGGAAGGAGATCTGTACAAATACCGCGTGCATGGCGCGGACGGCAGCACCGTGATGCGCAGCGACCCCTACGCCTTTGCCACCGAGCTGCGCCCCGGCACCGCCAGCAAACTGACAAAGCTGGATTTCACCTTTGACGACACCGCGTGGATGGAGCGGCGGGACAAATGCCGCAACCGCCCGCTGAATATCTACGAGCTGCACGTCGGCAGCTGGAAGCACAAGCCCGGCGCAACCCAGCCGGACGGCTCGGACGGGTGGTACAACTACGAGGAGCTGGCGCGGGAGCTGATCCCGTGGCTGCTGGAGCACCACTTTACCCATGTGGAGCTGCTGCCGCTGGCAGAG
>ULYY01050599.1_pt1 | contig 12128 bp, 9 predicted proteins | sample 1962601 | NCBI WGS metagenome assembly ULYY01 (sample SAMEA4835875, study PRJEB28245) | human gut metagenome | biome: gut microbiome; material: fecal sample | place: Denmark | collected 2008 | reverse complement strand
TGTTTCTGGAAAATTCCCCTACCGAGTAAAATTTTACACTAAGGTGTACAAGCCCCTTCGGGACTTGAGGATTCAAAGGGTTTAAAGGGTGGTGGTGGGCGCCATTAATTATTGTAGGCGCCCTTTTATAAAAAACCTTTCCAACGGGCCGCAGGCCCGGCTTGCTCGTTTTTTTATCAATTGCCAGGGCGGTTTTTAAGCTTTTTAAGGTTTTATCATAAGAGCCGGCCTTTCAGATTAAGGACGCCCATTACCGCCTGAAAAGCGGCATTATAAAACTGCGGCGTCAGCCGCTGCCACCTTCTGAACCAGCCTGCCAAAGACAGGCCGAACTTTTTGAACTTTCTGAACCCGGGCCACAGAGCGGCCCCAAAGGTGCCATCACAACCCTCGGCCTGAAAATCAGTCAATTTACGAAACCTCCGGCCATGAGGCCGGTCAATCCTAAGAATCCCTCACGCCCTGCGGGCGTGTCCATAAGAACTTTTTGCTACCTTTGGGCGCAGATGATACAATATAAAAGTACTATGTATATTTTATGAGGAGGTATTTCATATGAATAAGGGAAAATTATATGGGATCGGTGTGGGACCGGGGGATTCCAAGCTGCTGACTGTGAAAGCTGTGGAGGCTATCCGTTCTGCAGATATGATTATTACGCCGAAGACAGAGAAGAAAGAGGGGTCTGTGGCTTTTAACATTGCGAAGCCCTATATTTCTGATAAGACTGCAATTCTTCCCATGGTATTCCAGATGAGCCGGGACATGGAGGCTGTAGAAAAACAGTGGGCTGAAAACAGGAAAATCATTGCGGAGAAGCTGGATGAAGGGAAAAATCTGGTATTTCTGACTCTGGGAGATCCTATGCTCTACAGCACGTATATGTATATTTTCAATGAATTCAAGGATTCTCCGGATTATGAGGTGGAAACGATTCCGGGCATTCCTGCTTTTCTGGGGATTGCTTCTTACATCGGCCTTCCGGTGACGGAGTGGGAGGAAAATGTGCTCATTATTCCTGCTACTGCTGATCACGAGAAGTTTGACAAGGCTCTGTCTGCTTCCGACAATGCGGTGATTATGAAGGTGTATAAGAGCTTTGCCTTTGTGCAGGAGGAACTGAGAAAGCACCATATGATCAAGCGGTCTGTCATGGTTTCCCGCGCCGGGCTTCCTGATGAAATCGTGATTCGCGATATTGACAGCCTGCCTGCCGACTATAAACCCAATTATCTCAGCACCATTATTGCCAAGAGAGATAAATAAATGGCAGGGCTTATCCGTCCCCGGGTGGTGATTGCGGGGACAAACAGCGGAGTGGGGAAAACCACCATTGTTACCGGACTTTTAGCTTATTTCCACTCCAAGGGACTGAAGGCCCAGCCTTTCAAGGTGGGTCCGGACTATATTGATCCCGGTTTCCATGAAAAGGCAGCTGGGAGACCTTCCTACAATCTGGATACCTGGATGACGCCGGCGGATCATCTGGTGTCCAATTTCTCCTATCTTTCCAGAGATGCGGATATTTCCATTATTGAAGGAGTCATGGGTCTATATGACGGCGGCGCCGAAGGAGTCAGTTCTTCGGCGGATATTGCCAAAAGGCTCAAAGCGCCGGTTATCCTTGTGCTGGACTGCAAGTCCGTGGGCTACAGTATCGCGGCCACGGCTCTGGGATTTCGGGAATATGACAGGGATACCCATATAGCCGGCGTGATTTTGAATCGGCTGGGCTCTGACCGTCATGAAGCCATGGTGCGGGATGTGATGGAGAAAATCCATATGCCTGTCATTGGCGCTTACCATCGGGACGATGGACTCAAGACGCCGGAGCGTCATCTGGGTCTGACTCCGGTGACGGAAATCGAAACGGCGGACCTGATCCGCCATATGGGAGAAGATGCAGGCCGCTGGGTGGATACGGAGAAGCTGTTGTCCATTGCCAAAAGCGCACCTTCGCTTCTCGTGGAAAAAGACAGGGAAGAAAAGAAGAAGGTTCCGGTCCGTATTGGCGTGGCCAGAGATGAAGCTTTCTCCTTCTATTATCCGGCCAGTCTTCATGCCTTGGAAAAAATGGGGGCGGAGCTCATCGATTTCAGCCCTTTAAGGGACAGCGTTGTTCCTGATGTGGACGGGCTCATCTTTGGCGGCGGATTCCCTGAAATGTTCCTCCATGAGCTGGAAAATAACAGGTCCATGAAGGATTCCATCCGGCAGGCTGCAGCTTCCGGCATGCCTGTCTATGCAGAATGCGGCGGGCTCATGTATCTTTGCCGGAAAATCCAGGGATTTGACGGCGATGCTTATGAAATGGCAGGCCTGGTGCCGGGCGTATGTGAAATGCAGAAAAAGCTGCAGCGGGTGGGCTATGTGACCGGGAAAGCGCTGAGGAAGAGTATCATAGCTGATGAAGGAGATATCCTGAAAGGCCACGAATTCCATTTTTCCACCCTCGCCTGCGATGACGATTTTCCCTGGGCCTACAACTTAAAGGGGACGAGGCAGAAAGAAGGCCATCTGGAAGGCTTTGCCAGAGGCAATGTGCTGGCCAGCTATCTCCATCTGTCTTTTGAGGGAAATCCAAAGGCAGCGGATAAATTTCTGGCTTCCTGTCTGGCTTATAAAAATAGGTAATGATTCGATATGGAAGGAACATTCCTTCCATATCTGATTTCCTGTCCAAGAAAGGGAAACATATGGAAACAAAAGGACTTGTGCTTATTAATACGGGAACGGGCAAAGGAAAGACCACTGCTGCTCTTGGGACCGCCATCCGCGCCTGGGGCGACGGACAGAAAGTTCTGATTCTCCAGTTCATCAAAGGGGCCTGGAAGTACGGGGAGCTGAAGGCTATCGAAACGCTGGGGAAAGCAGAGGGGCGCATAGAAATCAGACCAATGGGCGACGGTTTTGTGTTCCACAATAAAAAAGATCCGGAAAACGAGGAAAGACTGGCGGAAAAGAAAGAATTGGCCCGCCGGGCCTGGGATATGGTGAGAAAGGAAGTCATGAGCGGCGCCTGGGATTTAGTGGTGCTTGATGAAATCAACTACGCCATCCACTTCGGCATGCTGGAAACAGAAGAGGTGGCAGGGTTGATCCGGGAAAGGCCGCCAAGGCTCAATATGATTCTCACCGGCCGCTATGCGCCCAAGGAACTCATTGATTTGGCGGACACGGTGACGGAAATGACCCTGGTGAAGCATGCTTTCCAAAAGGGCATCCGCGCCAGGAAGGGAATCGAGTTCTGAGACGAGGATAGTCTGTTAAACTGACAGACATCAGGTTGACAGACTATCAGACGTCCGACGTCAGACCATCAGACTGTCAGACATCAGCTGTTCCGCTTCCCGCCATCTTCCTTCGCTATCTCCCTGGCTGACAGTTAAAGCAGGAAGGCATCCCTTTGACGCGTTCTGCCGCCCTGCAGGCAGGGGTACCATCGATAAAGGGCAAGCTCTCCGAACGGGGCCTTGAACGCCCCAATTTTTAACAATGTTCTTTACATAAATGGGCGGGCATGATAAAATTTTCTAAGTTGTAGATATATGGATTACTCAGTAAATGAGGGATGTAAATGGCACTTTATGTTAAGAAGTTCGGTGGAAGTTCGGTGGCTACACCGGAAAAAATGCTGAATATTGCAAACCGCGTTCTTCGCGATCGGAAGCCGGGGGATAAGATCGTGATCGTGGTATCCGCCATGGGGGACACCACAGATGATCTTCTGGATCTGGCATCCCAGGTTTCTTCTGTCAATCACGGCAGAGAAATGGATATGCTCCTGGCTACGGGAGAGCAGATGTCCATTGCGCTGATGGCAATGACTTTCAGAAAGCTGGGCGTTCCGGCGATTTCCCTGACCGGCCCCCAGGCAGGCATTATAGCCGGCGGCGCTTATGGAAAGGCTACGATTGATGATGTGAAACCGGACCGGGTGCTTCGGGAACTGGAAGAGGGCAAAATCGTGATTGTGGCCGGTTTCCAGGGTCTGATGCCCAATGGCGATGTGGCTACCCTTGGCCGCGGCGGCTCTGATGCTACGGCAGTGGCGCTGGCGGGAGCCATGCATGCGGATATGTGCGAAATCTTTACTGATGTGGATGGCATTTATTCTGCTGATCCCCGTCATGTGAAGGGCTGCGTCAAGATGAAGGAAATCACTAATACGGAAATGCTTGAAATGGCAAGGCTGGGGGCCGGCGTTATGCAGCCTCGCAGTGTGGAGTTGGGCATGAAGTATCATATTCCGATTCATGTACGGTCTACATTTACCGATGAAGAAGGCACCATTATCCGGGAGGTATGCACAATGGATGGAAAGAATGAAGCAGTAAGAGGCGTGGCGCAGGATGCCCATGCTGCAAGGATTGCTGTGCTGGGGCTTAGAAATATTCCCGGCGTGGCGTACATGGTATTCTCCGCGCTGGCTGAAGACAATATCACCGTTGATATGATTGTGCAGAGCGTAAGAAATTCCAATGATGATAAAACAGACATTATCTTCACTATCGAAGATACGGATCTGCCTGATGCTAAACGGGTTCTGGAGCAGATGCGGGATGAAGGAAAGCTGGAAGAGGTCATTTATGATGATGACACGGCTAAGGTTTCTGTGGTTGGTGCCGGCATGCTCGGCACTCCCGGCGTAGCAGCTCGTATGTTTGGCGCCCTGGGAAGGGCCGGTGTGAATATTGATATTGTGAGCACCTCTGAAATCAGTATTTCCTGTCTTATTTTAAGAAAAGATCTGGATAAGGCAGTGCAGGCGATTCATGATGAATTTTTCCCTGCTGCCAAAGCTGAATAATCTGCATTTTATAACAGAAAAAGCACAGGTATGCGCCTGCGCTTTTTCGTACGTTCTGGAGGTTTTATATGAAATGGAAAATGGGCGATATGGTTCACGGATTTCGCGTGAACTCCATGTCTCATATTGAAGAAGTTAATTCCGATGCGTACCTGATGGAGCACGTCAAGAGCGGCGCCCGTCTCATGTATCTGGACAACGACGATGATAACAAAGTATTTTATATCTGTTTCCGCACCACACCGGATAATTCCAAGGGCACACCCCATATCATGGAACATTCCACCCTCTGCGGTTCCCGGAAATATCCGCTGAAGGAGCCTTTCGTGGAGCTGGCCAAAGGGTCCCTCAACACATTCCTCAATGCCATTACCTGGCCCGATAAGACCATGTATCCCATTGCCAGCAGAAATGATGTGGATTTCCACAATCTCATGGATGTGTACCTGGATGCGGTTTTCTATCCCAACTGCCTGAAAAACCCGCAGATTCTCATGCAGGAAGGCTGGCATTACGAGCTGGAAAACAAAGATGCGCCTCTGACCTACAATGGAGTGGTATACAACGAAATGAAGGGGGCTCTTTCCTCTCCGGAAGCCATTATGGAAGACCGGGCCATGGAAAAACTTTTCCCCAACACCACCTACGGCGTGGAATCCGGCGGGGACCCGGAAGTGATTCCTACCCTTTCTTTCCGTGAATTTACAGAATTCCACCGCCGTTTTTATCATCCATCCAACAGCTATATTTACCTCTACGGCGATATGGATATTGAAAAGACGCTGGACTATTTGGACAGGGAATACCTGTCTGCTTTCGATAAAAGAAATGTGGATTCTATGGTTAAAACCCAGGCTCCCTTCAGTAAAAGGGTATCTCTCACCGCTCCCTACGGCATTGCGGAAAATGAAAGTACCGAAGGCAAGGCCATCCATGCGCTCTACACCGCTTTCAACGACCATATGACCACCATGGACTCTCTGGCCTTCCGTATTCTTAACTATGTACTCATCGATATGGACGGCGCTCCTCTGAAGCAGGCGGTACTGGATGCAGGCCTTGGCAGCGACCTGTCCGGTTCCTACGGTGACAGCTACAAGCAGCCTGTATGGATTGTGGAAGCCACCGGCTCGGAAGTGGATAAGCAGGCCGCTTTTGCAGATGTAGTGGACAGTACCCTTCGTTCCATTGCCCTCAAAGGGATTGACAAAGACATGCTGGAAGCCGCACTGAACCGCACTGAATTTACGGCTCGTGAAAATGACTACCAGGGAAGGCCAAAGGGACTTTTCTACGGCGTCCGTGCCATGGATATGTGGCTTTACGACAGGAATCCCATGGATGCGCTGCGCTACATTGATGATATGAACACTCTGCGGAAGAACCTGAAAACCAACTATTTTGAAAACCTGCTGCTCCGCTATGTGATTAAGAATCCCCACCAGGTTCTCATTACCATGAAGCCGGAAAAGGGACTCACGGAAAAGGCGAATCAGGAAACGGCGGAAAAACTGGCATCCTTCAAGAGCAGCCTTTCCGACGAACAGCTGGAAAAAATCATGGCCTCCACCAAAGCCCTGAAGGAAAGACAGGCCTCCGGCGAAACAGAAGAAGCATTGAAAACCATTCCTCTCCTTTCCAGAAAAGACCTGAAACGGCCCATAGAAGAAGAGGTGCTGGAAAAAGAAAGCGTATCCGGCGTAGACCATTTCCATTTTCAGGTTCATACGAACGGCATTACCTACCTGAATCTTTATTTCACCCTGGGAAATCTGAAGGAAGCGGATATTCCCTATGCCATACTCCTTTCTTCCCTGCTTAGAAGCCTTTCCACCACAAAGCACAGCTACACCGAACTGGCCCGCCTGTCCAATGCCTATACCGGCGGCATGAGCTTTGCCCTGAACGGCTACGGGAAGGTGAATGATACATCTTCCTATCTGCCGGCTCTCACCATCCGGGCCAAAGCCCTGACGTCCAAGACGGACAAGCTCATGGACCTTTTGGGAGAAGTCATCAATCACACCCTCTTTACCGATGCCAAGCGGCTGAAAGAACTGGTTCTTCAGGAAAAATCGGAATGGGATATGAGCGCTTTCTCCAGAGGCCATACCCTGGTCATGACAAGACTGACCTCCTATTTTTCCAAGGGAGGGGAATTCGCCGAACAGTCCGGCCTTTCTTACTACTATTTCCTGGCAGACCTGGTGAAGCATTTTGATGAGAACAGGGAAGGATTGCAGGAAAAACTGGCTGCTATTTCCGGAAAGATTTTCACAAGAAGTGGTCTTTTCTTTGAAACCATAGGGGAAGAAGAGGAAAAGAAGGCAGTCCTTGAAAACCTTCCGCTTCTGCTTGATGATATGGAAGCAGGGGTGAAAACAGCGCCCCATGTATACAGTTTCCCGCCGGAAAGCAGAAACGAAGCGTTCCTCACTTCTGGCAAAGTACAGTACGTAGCCAAAGGCGGCAATTTCAAGAGCCACAGCTTCGCCTATACCGGTGCGCTCAGGGTGATGGAAACGATTCTCCGCTATGAATATCTGTGGAAGAAAGTCCGTGTTCTGGGAGGCGCCTATGGTGCTTTCACCCAGTTCCTCCGGGATGGCACGGCTATTCTCTGCTCTTACCGGGATCCGAACCTGGCGCAGACCATCAGGGCCTACGAAGAACTGCCGGCATACCTGGAAAATCTGACTCTGTCTGACCGTGAAATGACCAAGTACGTCATCGGTACCATGGCAGCCGATGAAATTCAGCTGACTCCTTCCATGAAAGGCGAGAGGGCCATGGTCCATTACCTTTCCGGCAATACCAGGGAATCCCGCATGAAGATTCGTGATGAAATCATTAACTGCCAGGTGGAGGATATCCGCAGACTGGCTCCTCTGGTAGACAGTGTCATGAAAGATCCCTATATCTGCGTCATGGGCAGCGAAGATAAGATTCAGAAGGATAAGGAACTCTTCGATAAGGTGAGGTCCCTGCCGGACTGATGGATATCCGTAGCCGTTTCGCTCCCAGTCCCACCGGCCGCATGCATCTGGGCAATCTCTGGATTGCTTTCCTCAACTGGCTCTGGACAAGACAGCGGGGAGGAAAAATCATTCTCCGCATGGAAGATATTGACCGGGACCGCTGTCGTAAGGAGTATGAAGAGGGCATACTGGAAGACCTTTCCTGGATGGGCCTTGACTTTGACGAGGGCCCGGAAGGGATATACTCCTATGGACCGGCGGTACAGAGCCGGCGCTATGATATTTATGACTCTATCCTTTCTGCCATGGAAAAGAAGGGCCATATCTATCCCTGTTACTGCAGCCGGAGCCGCATTCACCAGGTCCTCTCCGCACCCCATGAAGGGGAAGCACGTCCCGTGTATGATGGACACTGCCGGAACCTGACTCCCAAAGAGAGAGAGTCCATGACCAAAAATCCCTGTTGGAGAGTGCGCATGGAAGAAAGCACCATTTCTTTCACCGATCTATTCTATGGAACCATTACCAGGACACTTAAGGCCGGCGCCGATGATTTCGTGGTCCGGCGGGCTGACGGCCTGGTGGCCTACCAGCTGGCCGTTTCCATCGATGATGGAGAAATGGGGATTACCCATGTTTTCAGAGGAAACGATCTTCTGGATTCCACGCCCGGTCAGGCCTGGCTGATCCAGAAGCTGGGATATCAGGTGCCCGCGTATGGTCACCTGCCCCTTCTGGTAGATACCCGGGGCATCCGCCTGTCCAAAAGGCAAAAGGGCATCACTGTGAGGGAACTGAGAAACCGGGGCTTAAGGCCGGAAGATCTGATTGGTCTTCTTCTCCATCTGGCAGGAGGACTTCCGGAACTGAGGCCGGTGTCCCTTGAGGAAGCGCTGGAAGATTTTCCTTTTGAAAAACTGACCGCTTTACAAAAGAAACACATTGTGCTCCCGGTGTCATAAAATAAAAATGGCTGTGAAGAAAATGATTTACATTTCTTCACAGCCTTTTTTTATGGCTTCTCTTTGACCGTAAGCTGCCCGCCGTTTTGGTCATCTTGAGCGGGGACGCCGGTATGGGCGGTAAGGACTTGGTACTCTATAGAAACGCCCAGTCTGGAGATTTCCTGCTCCCATGCTTCCTTGCCCCTGGGGACGTGAGATTTCTTCATTCCGCTGCGAAACGGTCAAAATGACGGGGCGGGGTCATTTGTATTTCCGCCACCGATATTCTCTGCTTCAGGCATCTTATTTATTTCTCCACTCATCTCCACCGGGTGGGGATTTTTTTATGGAGTGGGGGATAGCTGCTGGCGGGAATGGGAGAATTTCAGAGCATGCCTTGGATGGAGCATCCTGTATTTTATCAGTAAATATCGAGTTTTTTTAAGCTTATTCATTTTCGCCTTTCCGATACCAAACAAACTTTTTTCGTTGTAAGCAAGTGGGGGTATGTGGTAGAATGTGGGTAAATGTGGAGGAGGTGGAAGAAATATGTTCATGAATGAGTATTCTCATACTATTGACAGCAAAGGACGTATGATTCTTCCAGCCAAATTCAGGGAGGAACTGGGAAACAGCTTTGTGCTGGCACCGGGTCTTGATACCTGTCTCTGCATTTACCCCAGGGAAAGATGGGATGCTCTTATTGCCAGACTGCAGAAGCTTCCTTTTACCAATCACAAGGTAAGAAAGATTATGCGCCATCTCATCGGACGGGGAACTGAAATGGAATGTGACAAGCAGGGGAGAATTTTGATTCCCCAGCATCTCCGCACTTTTGCTCAGCTGAAAAAGGATGCCGTCATTGTAGGAACAGGTTCCATCATTGAAATCTGGGATCCGGCGCTTCTTGATGCGGATGAAAACGGAGAAGAATCGATGGCAGATATAGCCGATTCTCTGGATCTGCCGTTAAATTTTGACTTATAAGGGGAGGGTTTCATGGAATTCCATCATACCACCGTACTTCTTCATGAGATGATTGATTCTGTGCTCACCAATCCTCATGGTGTATATGTAGACTGCACCCTGGGCGGCGGCGGTCATTCCATGGCCTTGTCGGAAAGGCTGGAAGAAGATGCTCTTGTGATTGGGGTGGACCAGGATCAGGAGGCTATAGATGCGGCTTCCGAAAGGCTCAAAGGCACTGGATGCCGCCATCTTTTTGTGCGTGACAATTTTTCTCATATTTCTTCTATTCTCGATTCTCTGGATATAGAGAAGGTGGATGGATTTATTTTCGACCTGGGTGTTTCTTCTCATCAGCTGGATGATGGGGAGCGGGGATTTTCCTATATGAACAATGGGAAGCTGGACATGCGTATGGACCAGCGGAATCCTTTGACTGCCTATGAAATTGTAAATACCTATGATGAAGATGACCTGACCCGCATCATTCGGGAATACGGGGAAGAGCGGTGGGCCAGGAGGATTGCCCAATTCATCGTGAATTTCAGAAATGAAAAGCCCATTGAAACTACAGACGATTTGGTCCGTGTGATTAAGGCGGCCATTCCCGCTCATGCCAGAAGAAACGGACCTCATCCGGCGAAGCGTACATTCCAGGCTATCCGCATAGAGGTGAATAATGAGCTTGGCATCTTGAAGGACACCATGGAAGCCTGCGTGGGCCACCTGAAAGTGGGGGGACGGCTGGGGGTAATTACCTTCCAGTCCCTGGAAGACCGGATTATTAAAAATACGTTTCGGGAAATGGAAAGAGACTGCATATGCCCGCCGGATCTGCCGGTGTGTGTATGCCATCACCACAGGACGGTGAAGAGTCTGGGAAAGGCCATCAAACCGTCAGATCGGGAAGTGGAGGAAAATCCGCGGGCCCGGAGTGCGGTGCTCAGGGTGGTTGAAAAAGTATAGGAAATAGTTTCCGCTGATTTGGATTTTATGATTAAGGAAGCGCTGATTCCATAAGGTTATTTGAAATTATGGGTCTTTAAAGGATGCTTCCTGCATGGGGAGAGATGTTTTATGATATCGCAGAATGTACAAATGATGGATTATATGGCTTCCATGCCTCAGGACATTGCTGTTCCCCGGCAAAGGGAGAGGGAAGAATCTTCATCTCGCAGTTTATTTCATAATGTCATTCTGGGGATTATCATGATTCTGATGCCCTTCCTGGCAAGCACCATTTTAAATGGCGTCAATGTGCAGGCGGAATATCATATGCAGCAGGTACGGGCGGAAGTAATGAATCTGGAAAAAGAAAATTCAGTGCTGAAACTGGAGGTATCAAGGCTCAATGCGCCGGTACGCATACAGAAACTGGCAGAAACAAAGCTGGGCATGCGCCTTCCCGTGCGTAATGTGTATGGCGGTGTGGAAGCACAAAAGGCCGGCGCGGCAGCGAAAACAGTTTCTGCTCCGGCAAAGAAAGCAGTTCGGTAGCTGCTAAGAGACCTACTGATTCATTTTGTCATGGAATCGGCGCAGGCTGCTCTGAAAGCGCCGGCTGCGTAAAAAGTGAATTAGAATTATAAAGTCAGCGGCCTTTTTTTAAGGCCGCTATTGTGCTTCAAGGGGATTTAAGCTATCATAAATAATGACGCTTAATTGAAAATTATGCAGAGGTGATTCATTTTGAAAACATTATCAGAATTGATTCGTATGACCCCGGTGGAGAAAGTGCTGGGTTCTGCGGATGTTGAAATTAAAGATGTAACAGCTGATTCCCGCAAGGTGGTGGAAGGCGGTTTATTTATCTGCCTTTCCGGTGCCCATGTGGATGGCCATGACTTTGTCAAGGCAGCTGTAGAAAAGGGTGCTGCTGCCATTGTGGCTTCCCGGGATATAGATGTGCCGTCTTCTGTGACTGTGGTATATGTCAAAGATACAAGGAAGGCTATGGAAGATATGGTACCTTTTTTCTTTGATTATCCCACAAGGAAAATGCGCATGATCGCCCTGACCGGTACCAACGGGAAGACAACCACCACCCATGTGGCAGCTCATATTCTTCACCATGCCGGCCATAAGACAGGTGTCATCGGTACCATTCATGCCCTCATCGGTGATAAGGAAATCCCAACCCACAATACAACGCCTGATGTGATCGATCTGGACCGCATTCTGGCCCGCATGGCGGAGGAAAAAGTGGAGTACGTGTGCATGGAAGTTTCTTCCCATTCCCTGGTCCTTGGTCGTGTGGCAGGCTGTGAATTCGACGATGCTGTATTCACCAACCTCACCGAAGACCATTTGGATTTCCACAAGACCATGGATAATTATGCAAAGGCCAAGGCTATCCTTTTCCATATGGTATCAGCCAAAGGACAGACAAAGAAAGGCAAATCCGCTTGGGTCAATATGGACGATCCCTAT
>ULYY01021853.1_pt1 | contig 12274 bp, 9 predicted proteins | sample 1962601 | NCBI WGS metagenome assembly ULYY01 (sample SAMEA4835875, study PRJEB28245) | human gut metagenome | biome: gut microbiome; material: fecal sample | place: Denmark | collected 2008 | reverse complement strand
CATATAAAATATGGGGCTTTGTACTAAAATTTGAGAAGAACCACACGGACAAATTGAATTTGTCCGGCTCTTTTGTCCGGTGGCTTGTAAGTTCTTGAAAATAAGAATCTTGTGAGGCTGCGGGCAATTTGTCCGGACAAATTCAATTTGTCCGTTTGTTTTTTTTAGCCCTTTTGGGCTTGAAAACCTTGGGATATGATGCCGAAACCTATGAGATGCTGGGAAGAAACCTATGAGTTATGATGAAAGAAACTATGAGTTGTGGGGGAGAAAACTATGACTTATTTTTTTTAACAATTCAAGATGAGAAAACGAAAATGCGGAAAAAAGTCCCGATAGTGGTGCCAAAAGTTGCTTTTTTAGGCATTTTTGCCACCACTATCGGGCTTTTGGCAAATGAAACTTACTATCATGCGTTATCTTGCCTCCGATACACTCTATGCCATAGTATTTTAGCGTAGAAGAGACTGAAAGATACTGAAACTTCTAAAATAAGCTGTTCTGAATACCCCGAAACATGTAAAATAAGGTGTTCTGATGAGTTAAAAACATGTAAAATAAGGCTTTCCTCATTATTTTTTCTTACCTTTGTTCGCCCCGAAAAAACAACGGGATTGGGTTGTGGAAAGGGGGAAAGAGAAAATAGAGATAAATATAAGAAATGAACAAATTAAAAGCTTTATTGGGTTTCGACCCAAAGACTACTACGGTCAAGACTGAGTTGGTTGCTGGTATGACTACCTTCCTGACCATGTGTTACATCCTGGCAGTAAACCCTACCATCCTTGCTACCACAGGTATGGACAAGGGAGCTCTCTTTACTGCCACAGCCATCGCTTCAGCCATCGCCACCTTCCTGCTGGCTTTCATGGCAAAGTTGCCTTTCGCCCAGGCTCCTAGTATGGGACTGAATGCCTTCTTCGCCTTCACCCTTTGTCAGGCTATGGGCTTGACCTGGCAGCAGGCTTTGGCGGTATTGCTCGTAGAGGGTATCATCTTCCTTGCCATCACCTTCCTTAATATCCGTGACAAAATATTGGAATGTATTCCGAAGAACCTCCGATTTGCCATTTCGGCAGGTATCGGTATGTTTATCGCCTTTATTGGTTTGAAGAATGCGGGCATCATTACTGCCAATGCGGATACTTTCGTGCAGCTCGGCAAGTTTACACCAGTCAGCATCCTGGGTCTCATCAGCATCCTGCTCTGCGGCTGTCTGATGGCGAGAAGAGTGAAGGGCTCTTTGTTTATCGCCATCATCATCTCTACATTGATAGGTATTCCGATGGGCGTAACCCAGTTCTCTGACAACTGGATGCCGGTATCTACCCCTCACAGCATCGCTCCTATCTTCTGCCAGTTCGATTTCACCGGCTTCTTTACTCCTAAGATGTTCATGGTGGTATTCTCCCTGTTGCTTGTCAATATCTTCGATACCATCGGAACGGTTCTGGGATTGGTTTCCAAACTCGGTGTCAAGGAAAATGAGAAGGGCGAGATTCCGGGCGTGAAGGAGGCGATGATGAGTGATGCCATCGGTACTACAGCCGGTGCATTGCTGGGTAGCTCTACCATCACCACTTATGTGGAGAGTGCTTCGGGCGTTGCCGAGGGTGGTAAGTCGGGCTTGACATCTTTCTTTGTGGGTTTGATGTTTATCCTGAGTATCTTCCTGGCTCCAATCTTCCTGCTGATTCCGAGCGCAGCCACCAGTGGTGCCCTGGTAATGGTGGGTGTATTGATGATCGATTCGTTCAAGAAAATTGAGTTGGAGGATATCTCCGAGTCATTCCCTGCCTTTATCACGATGATTACGATGGTACTCTGCTACAGTATTGCCGATGGCATCTGCCTTGGTATTCTGAGCTATGTATTGATCAAGATGATGGTGGGCAAGTTCAAGGATCTGAATCCTACGCTGTATATCCTGAGCATCTTCCTGCTCTTCAATTATGTTTTCGGTTAATTAAACGACAGATAAAAAACGAGGCGGCAATCTGCATCACGCAGGTTATCGCCTTTATATTGGTTTATTTTGTTAACCACTTCCAGATAGAAATGATTTATTTGTATCAATTTTCTTGGCATATTGATAAATATCTTGCATTATATTGTTGGCTCTTATCATCATATTGAAGATGTAATCTCTAGAATCTGAAACCGATGGTTCCAGTGATGCCATTCCAATTGGATAATCCTGAGGTGTGAGAATTAATGTGTCTGAAACCTAGTCCGATATAGGGAACACTTCTACTCTTCTTGCAGTTCGGATAGAGAATGAGATCAGCATTATAGGAGGTGTTTTTTCAGTCGGCATTTCCGATAGTATTGGTTACGGAGAGACGAAGATCTACCCCTTGTGCGGTAGTCTTAGGGTTGAAGAGTTTGAAGCCCAGTCCACCACCTAAAGCTTGGCTCTTGAAATAAGTCTTCACATCATCTTTCTTGTAGAGGTTGATGCTACCTTCAGTTTTGGCGAAGGCGTAGAAGCGTGGAGTAAGTTGGTAGCCAAGGGCGAAGTTCAAAGTAGTAGGTGTCATACCTTTGTTCTCCATTCCCACGCTAGCATCGAGATCAAATGTCAGATGGTCTAAGATGGAGTAATGTGAGGCATTACTTTCCTCTTGGGCGTGCATAGGCATCTCCAAAGTTGCGGCACCCATGATTAGAATTAAACTTTTCTTCATAATGATCTATCTTGTAATGTTAATATATGGTCCGATAGCCCATTTGTTGTAATGGTCTAAAGAACGAAAACGTAAGCAAAAGTACGAAAATGGCTACGGGTGTAGCCATTCTCCGTATCTTTTATGATATTTTGCACGTTCTTATTTCCTTTGAAACACTTTTTCAAAGTATTTGAGGATATAAATAATACATACAGCTATAATAGCTTTGAATAGCGATGTCTTCCATTCAATACTATCATTGAATATGGCATCGATCATCAAGTTTCCAATAAAAAATGCTATGGTCAAGCCAAGAATGACCATTAAACATTTACTCAAATTCTTGTAGTTTTGCATTGTCCCAATATAATTTACTATTAACTGTTACATTTGTAATCGTTTTGAAATCTTGTTTTTGTTGAGGCTCAATATTTGCTTCATCATAGAGTTGGAATACTTGATCTGCGTATTTTTTTATATCCTCTTTTTTGTCTAGAGTTGATAATTTTGTAACTATCTTCTTTTGGATTATTTCAGCATCTTTTATTCTGTTGTTATTTTCGAATCGTTTTATGTATGATTTGTTAACCTCATCATAGGCACTTTCTATATCGTTCTTCTCTTGTACACATTTTGAAAATGCATTAATTATGTCTTTTGATAGAGCTAAATATTTTGCATAATTTTGTGTTGCTTCAGAAGTGTTTATGCCATAATTCTTAGCATAATTGATACAGTCCTTGAATAAATTATCATAATCAATTTCATTATCTTCCCTTATATATTGGGAGCTTGACATGCTGATTTTATCTAAAATCTTGTTGTGATAATATCCGATGGAATCTGTTTTAAGTGTAGTATTATTTGCATTTACATATGTAGGTGATTCTGTTGTAAGAAGTAGCGAATCTTTTAAGGGTATCTTCATGCTACTTCTTGTTGCCATAGCTTTTGAACAGCTTTCCCAATGGGCATCAAAGGCTACTAAAATGCATAAAATCTTTCTCATAATTGTTATTTTATTATTAATAATATTATTAAATCTCTCCAAAATACTCTTTTCCATCTATGTTTATTGTGATGATGTGAGCTTTATTTAGTATATCTTGTGATATCCAAATAGACAAATTGTCATTTGTGGTAGTACATACATTATATATGTTATTTCCGTCAATATCTTCTAAGGCAATAGTTAAGTCTACACCCGTTTGTCGAGAACGAATGTAAATAACGTTCTCGACAATCTCTACAATAGGTGTGCTAACTCTAGGTGGAGCATGACGAATTTGACCATAACTATCAGTCGGGTCTGACGAGTGTACTTGTAAAGGAATAAACTCCCTTTCTGCATAAGCTTTTGTTGTTGCAACAATTAGCAATGCGGTAAATAATAAATGTTTCATAATCTAATAAATTTTTTATTCGGTTGCAAAGATATAGAAAAACAGATGAAATGCAAAAAAAAAGAGTGTACAGAGAGTGTACAATAGCATATCCATTGATGTACACAAACGTGTATACTAATGGATATGCTTGATTTACAGGTGACTATAAGGAGAGGATTACTTTATCCCAATCTGAAGGTGTTCCTTTTTTCTTAAAAACCTTTATATACATTCTTCTTCTAGATGCTGTTATTGCTTCTTTTGTTACATTAACAAATTTTGCAATATTTGAAGGGGTAACACCTAATTTTATCATTAAACAGATTTTGTATTCTACAGGATTTGTACAGAGGAATGCCTCTAGATTTTTATCAAATTCCGGATACGTAGAGTTTATTAATATTTTGAGATTCCTCCAACCTTCCTCTGATAGTTTATAAGTACCTTCCTTTATTTCTTTGTTAATTGTATTTTGTATTTTGGAAGTGCCTATAGAGTTTTGCTCTGAGTTGAGTTTAGCTTGTGTTTTTAATTCTGCAAGTTTTTCTAATTGTTTCAATTTATCAATTTTAAGTTTAAGCAATTCTTGCTCTTGCTTCATATTCTTAATTTTCATTTGAAAGCTAAAGAATATGATAATCAAGAAAAAAAATGCTATTATAATTGAAATATTTTTGAAATGATTCTTTGCTTTGAGTTTCGTATTTTCTCTTTCTTTTAGATTGTATTGGTACAATTGCTCTGCTTTTTTAGTAGCTTCGCAGTTTTTGAGTTTTTGAACAGAGTCATCGTAGAGTGTAAATTTCTTGAAGTACTTATTGGTAATAGCATCTTTGGATGTTATTTCTTTTAGTAAATTCTCTAAAGCGTAGCGTTTGGATGTGATATTACCGAAATCTAAAATAGCGTTTCGATATATATTTGCAAGTTTCTTGTTGTTATTTTTTGTATATATGTCAAGAGCAGTAACATAAACTCCGTTTTTGTCATTAAGTATATTAATATTGTTGATGCAATAGTTTATGTGAGACAATGCTTTAGTTGTCTCATCTTTTCTATTGTAAGCCACTGCAAGACCATGATGGAAAAGTAGAAGAAGTAAGGTGTCTTTATTTTTTTTTGCCTTTTCTACTCCTAATGAGAAATTTTTCTGTGCTTTTAAAATATTATTTTGTCCTAAATATACTTCTCCCATATCTCTTATGTCATAAAGCATATTTCTGATATTTCCGCTGAGCGAGTCTGCCTGATAGGCAAGGCGCAGTGCCGCTAATGCTTCTTTATTTAAGTCTGTATAGCGATACACGTTTGCCATTTGGCAATAGATGTCTCCTTGCAGGGCATAGTTGTCCTTGGCAACCTTCTCGTTCGCTTTCTGATAAAACTTGAGTGCTTCGGGTTTGTCGCCAATTTCGTAGTATACTCTTCCTGCATAGAAGTATGCTTCGGCAAGCAGGTTGTCTTCACCTGCATGCTCAAAATATGAAACTAATGAGTCGATGACAAGTTTCTGATTCGTAATGGGACGATATGCCTTGTCGCTTGCCTTTAATTTCAAAAGCTGGCAATACCTTTGATTGGCAGTGGACATGTTCGGCTCTGCCTGGCAGATACTGTCAAGCATTTTGCTTCCTTTCTCTGTATCTGCTGAAAGCACTTGGTCTGCTTTCTTGAGTGCAGGAGAAAAACTCTGTTTACATCCAGCAAAAAGAGCAAGAAGTAATATGATAATTGTTGATATGACGAATTGCTTTCTTTTCATCTGTTGTTTTTGTTTAATATCGTGCAAAAATACAACTTTTATTTTCAATTACCAAATTTTTGTGCGCAAAACTTATAAGTTGATAGTAAAATAAGTTTTAAGGTGATAGACAATCATAAAAAACGAGGCGGCAAACTGCATCACGCAGGTTGCCGCCTTCTCTTTTCTAACTAACTTTCTTATCAACTATTCAAAATGTTATTACCTATATATGGATTCCAGGGCATTCTGCCCTGGATGTAGTCTGTTATTTCAATCTGATGATATTCAGCGAGCTGGCTGGAATCTCTACCGTTGCACCATTCTTCTCTGTAGTTACGTAGTTTTCTACAGGATAGATATTGGTAGGATTGTCGATGGTGTTCTCCTCCAGACCGTTCTTGGCAGAAAGGCGGATGAGCTTGCCATTCTTGATTTCCTTGCCCTGAAGATTAATCTTCGCTGTGGTGTGCTCGGTGCTGGTGTTGGCAATCTTCAGGATTACCTCGCCCGTCTGTTCATCAAGTGTGGCTGTAGAGAAGATGCCAGGAAGGGTGTTTGCCTTCAACTTGGTAGAGAATATTTCCTTGCCATCCAACTTGGCGAAGATGCTGTCGCCTACAACTTTCAGCTCGATGTCATACCACTTGCCGGTCTCGATGCTGCCTGGGGTAGTAGCTATCTGACTCTTGGCACCATTCACGATAGACTCCACACCGTGCTGGGTATTGTTCCAGCCACCGAGGTTCAACCAGCAGTAGTTGTTCTTATCCACGTAGTTAAAGATGATGAGGAAACCCTCGTTTCCGGCATCCTTCTTCGCGCGTACCTTATATATATAGCCGTTGCTGGTAATCTCGCCTGGGTTCAGACGGATGCAGCTCTCTTCGTTGCTGGTCTGCTTGATGAGGCTACCCTCAGTCTTCCACTGTCCACGGATATCGGTAGGCAACTCCTGCAAGGTCATCGGCAGCGCCTTGCCGTTCTCATCGCTGTAGCCCTTGTCCTCGAAAGAAACCTGAGTGCCCCATGTTCCCATACCTACACGGCAGATAGCTGGCTTCACCTGAGTCTGCTCATATTTGTATGGATTCTCCTGGTTCACCTTCAGTACACGGGTACCGATGTTGTTTGCCATCACGTTCTGAACGTAGTAAGATGGAGTTCCGAATACCTTGTCTGATGTATACTGAATCATATCCGGTGCCCACATACGGTTGTTGAGGTTGGCGAAGATAGGAGCGTAGGATGCCATGGTCACGATGTCAGAGTTGTTCTCGATGCCCATCATATAGACTGCCTCACCGAGTGCAGCATCGAGTGAACCCATATTGCCGAAGCCCTGGGTTACGGCATATTCACCTACATAAATCTCGCTGCCCTTACGGTCGTAGTTATCATACTTGTTGAAGTTCTCGGCAAACCAGGCAGGATTTCTGTAGTAGTGCTCGTCGAGGAGTTCTACGCTCTCGTTGCTTTCCCACTTAGGATTGTCATCGCCCCAAGCCACCACGTTACCGATGAGGTGCATCTTAGGATATTTTGCCAGAACCGCATCCTTGAACTTCTTGAAGCGCTCGTAGTAATGGTCGCTCTGAGCCGCAGGATCCGGCTGGTTGTTCTCATTACCAATCTCCAGATACTCGATATTGTATGGTTCCGGATGACCGTTCTTAGCACGGAGCGCACCATATTTAGAGGTAACAGGACCGTTGGCATACTCCAGGGCATTCATGCACTCATCAATCCAAGGCTGGATGCTGTCTACAGGAGTCATACCGCCGTGCCACAAACCTACGTTTACAACATAGAGAGGCTTGGCGTTCAGATCCTCGGCAAGCTGCAGATACTCGTCGAATCCCATACCATCGCTGGTACGGTAGCGCCAGTTTACGTTCTTATGGCCCGGACGTTCCTCGATAGGACCGATAGTCTTTTCCCAGTGGAAAGCATTCTCAGGAGATTCTTGTCCCTCTACGTAGCAACCGCCAGGGAAGCGGACGAACTTAGGATGGATGTTATAGAGAAGCTGAGCCAAATCAGGGCGCAAGCCATTCTCGCGATTCTTGAAAGTAGGAGGGAAGAGGCTTACCACATCGAGAACGATGGTACCCTTTCCGTCGGCTACGAGTTCAAACTGAGCCTTGGCATCGTTTCCGTTGGCAGTCAACTCAGCCGTATATTTGGTCCACTTCTTGCCAACCTTGGCATTGAGGGTGGTTTCTGCGTAAACCTTATCGCCCTTGGCGTTGGTGAGGCGAGCCTTCAATCCGCCCTTGTAGCTACCCTTAGCCCAGAAAGAGAGTTTATAGGTTCTGCCCTGCACGGCGTTGATTCCCCAGAAACCCTCATTGATGAGAGAGGCTGTAGCTGCAGGCTTGGCAGCGATGGTCAATTGGAGTGCCTTGCCCTGTGCATTGTTGAGCAAACCCTTATTGATGAGTTGTGCATTGATTTTTGCACCTTCCTGAGCGGCAGTTTTCCAGGTAGGAATATTCTTGTCATCGTCTTCGAAAGAACGGTTGCTGATGAGTTCGGCATAGAGACCGCCATCTGCAGCATGGTTGATATCCTCGAAGAAGATACCATAGAGGTTAGGAGATACCTTGATACCTGGGTTAGAGGCATCTACATTGATGGAAACCTGTGCGTTGGATGCCAAAGCAGAGGCCAATACTGCTGAAAGTAAAATCTGTCTTTTCTTATTCATTTCTTATTCTTAGGTTTGTTTGTTTACTTGTTGGTTGGCATGAAATCAAGCTAAGTCTGAATTCATGCCGCTATTAATACACAGTTGCAAAAGTACACAAAAAACACAAAGAAGAGGTGGACAAAAAGCGAATTATAGTGTAAAAGGTGGATTTTCTGATGAAAATCCACCTTTTTGTCGATTAACTTTGTGTATATTAGGCTTTGCGAAAGAATAGAAAGTGTTGGTAGACTTCCTGCGGAAGTTGGGAACAGAATTCGTTAAATTAACCAAAATCTAAAACTTGAACCAATTTGAACAAGGCGGTTTATAATTAGATTGTGTAACTTTGCATCCATAAATGAGATTCTAATTTCTATTATAAAATATGAATGACAGTTTAATTAATTATTCAATTTATGTAAGTTCTCTTTAAAAGTGTAAAGTTCTATAATTATCAAATATTCATAAACTATGAAGAAAAAGCAAATGAAAGCAAGTCTATTACTTGCGTCTTTATTGACGTTGGGTTTCTCGGTAACTGGGTGTACAAATGACGATTATGATTTTGACCAGATTGATGCTACGATGGGATTTGGTAGTGGCGAATTGGAAATACCTGCCAGTTCTACCATGAACATTCCTTTGTCTGATATTCTGGAACTCGAAGAGAATGGTAGTGTGAAGATTGCCGCAAATGGTGATTATCTGTTCCAATTGACAGGTTCTGGTGCATCATCTGCTTCACCAATGATTTCTCCTATTGTTCTGAGGGGTAATTCTTATTCTAATACGCTAACCTTAAATGCCAATTCTGCTGCCAAGTGTACCCGTGCAGCTGGTAGTCATCTCAGTTTTGTCTCTCCTAAGGAGTTGATGTTTAAATATAATGGTACGGATGCTGCTGTGAAGATTCTGAAAAGTGCTGAGGTGGCTGGCGAAATCGAACTGAAGATTAATCTCACTCTTGGTGGTCTTTCTTCTGCCATCACCAATATTGATAAGGCAACCCTCACCCTTCCTGGCTATCTGGAGATTTCACATGTCTCTGGTAATGGCAATGGCGTTCCTATGGTTGATGGTTCGAAGATTACGGTGAAGGATGTTTCTACAAGCAGCAACCTGCAACTCACCATCAAGGCTAAAAAACTGGATTTTGAAAAACAGGATGCCTATGGTAAGGTCGTTATCGGCAATAATGGCTCAATCAGGATGGATGGTTATTTCGCCCTCGGTATTGAGGCTAATGTAACGAGGGTTCCTACATCTGCACTGACCATCGGTGCCAACGTGAATGTCAATGATATTACCTTGAAGTCTGCTACCGGTATCTTCGACCCAGAAATCAATATCTCAAGCTTGGGTGATGTATCTGTGACTGGCGTTCCTGACTTCCTTTCAGAAGATGGCGTAAGAGCAGACTTGGATAATCCTCAGATTATTCTTTCTATCCAAAATGATATGGATGCAGCGGCAAATGTGAGTGCAAAGGTGATTTCTACCAAGAACGGTCAGAACTTGGCTACCGTGCAACTCCCTGAGATGAATATCTGCAAGACTACTGTTGCGCCAGTGACCAAGATCAGTATCTGCCGCCATAAGACTGCAGAACTGACTGCTCAGTATGGTGCTGCCAATGTATATGAGGTGAGCAACCTGGCTACGCTTATCAACAAGCATATTCCAGACCACGTACAGATTACCAATGTAGAGGCAAAGGCTGATCTCAGTCAGGAAATGACTATCGAGTTCGGCCGCAATTATCGTATCGAGCCAAGCTACGAGATTTATGCACCGTTGGCATTTGCCGAGGATGCAGTCATCGAATATGCTGATGATTTCGACGGTTGGAATGATGATCTGGATGATCTGGAATTGTCTGAAGGAACTTATGTTCGACTGACAGCCGATGCGCAGAACCTGGTTCCTGCTACCCTCATCGTAGAGGCAACTCCACTCGGAGTGGATGGTACTGATATCAGTAACCTGATTGAAGTGAATGTCAAGAAGGGTACTGTGAAAGCATCTGCTGATGGCGTGACAGCCGTGAACTCTCCGCTGGAAATAGAACTCCGTGAAAAGGTAAAGGGCGGATTGCAGAAGCTCGACGGACTCTCTTATAAGGTAAAAGGTAAGGCAAGTCATGATGGAACTACCGTGACCGGTATCAACCTCAACTCTGAGAAGCATACCCTGAAGTTGGAAAACATCAAGGTGAAACTCGTGGGTAAGGTGATTGGTAACTTCAATTAATGACAGAGAGTAGTAACAGAATAATAACACACATAAAAGACAAAGAAAATGATGAATAAAATATATAAGCATCTCTTGGCTGCCTCTTTGCTGATGATGGGTGGCACCGCAATGGCTCAGACACTCAATTCCGCTTACTTTACTGACGACTACAAGTTCCGTCACGATATGAACCCGGCTTTTGAGAACAAGCAGAACTATATCACCATCCCAGCTTTGGGTAATATCAATGTCAACCTGCAGGGCAACTTCGGCTACCAGGATATTGTACTGAACAATCCGATGTACGGACAGGAGGCGGGTGCCAAGAAGATGACTTCCTTCATGAATCCTTATATTTCTGTCGATGAGGCGCTGAAAGGCTTCAGCAAGAGCAACAACCGCATACAGGGAGATGTAGGCATCGCCATTCTTTCTGCCGGTTTCAAGGGCTTTGGCGGTTATAATACCATCGAGGTGAATGCCAAGGCATCTTTCGGCGCTTCCCTGCCTTATGAGTTGTTTGAATTTGCCAAGAATACGGGCAATCAGAATTATGAGATTGGTGATGTGAGCATGATGGCTCGCTCTTATGCTGAATTGGCATTGGGTCACTCTCATCAGATTAACAAGAAACTCCGCATCGGTGCTAAATTGAAGTTCCTCTTCGGTGTGGCTGATGGTGATGTTCGTCTGGAAAACCTGCGTGCTGACCTCTCTGGTACAGACAAGTGGATTGTTTCCGGCAAGGCGAATGCCCAGGTTTCTATGAAGGGCTTTACTTATAAGACTTCAAGAGATAAATATAACAACCCGGAGAAGGGGGAGTACGAAAAGATAGATGATGTAGATGTTGATGGCGCAGGATTGGGTGGCTTCGGTATGGCACTCGACCTCGGTGGTGTCTATAAGTTGAACGATAACCTGACCCTGAGTGCTTCTGTTCTCGATTTGGGCTTCATCAACTGGAGCAACAATATGAAGGCTGTGAACAGAGCTGAGAGCTTCGAGTTCAATGGCTTCCATGATACTGCGGTAAGAGAAAACAGCGGTTCTACCATCGATGACAAGTTGGATGATTACGGCGACCAGATTACCGACTTCATCAACCTGAAGGATTTGGGCGACCAGGGTAGCCGTACTACCGCTCTGGCAGCTACGCTCAACTTTGGCGCAGAGTACAGTTTGCCAGCATACGACAAGTTGTCCTTCGGTTTGCTGAGCAGCACCCGCATCAATGGTGATTATACCTGGAGCGAGGGTAGACTCAGTGCCAACTGGAAACCATTGAAGTGGTTGGATGGTGGTGTCAACTTTGCAGTCAGCAGTTTTGCTACAAGTATGGGTTATGTTCTGAATATCCATCCTAAGGGTTACAACTTCTTCATCGGTATGGATCACATCTTGGGCAAGACCAGCAAAGAGTTCATTCCTCTCAGTTCCAATGCCAGCATCGCATTGGGTATGAGCGTTACCTGGTAACAGATAATTGCAGGTTTGAGAAGTAGGAAAATATGATAATGAGGGTGTGTCATAAGTCTATGGCGCACCCTCTTTT
>ULYY01018932.1_pt1 | contig 12340 bp, 8 predicted proteins | sample 1962601 | NCBI WGS metagenome assembly ULYY01 (sample SAMEA4835875, study PRJEB28245) | human gut metagenome | biome: gut microbiome; material: fecal sample | place: Denmark | collected 2008 | reverse complement strand
CTTCGAGCGACATGCGATAGCGGCCGCTAATGAGGGCGCGTGACGCAAGGGCGGCAAGCCAGCGCAGATAGGGGCGGCGCATAAGGTCGCCTGCGGCCTCGCGCTCGTAGGGGTCCTGAGCCGAGGCGATCTTGAGCGCCAGGTCGTGCTCGACCTCATCGCACTTGGATACCAGGTACTGTACGTATTCCTCGTTGGATTCGGCGGTGAGTGCCGTCAGCATGCGCTGGGCATCCCAGTTGGCCGGATCGAGTGCGGCCGCCTCGCGGAGCATGTTCTCGGCAGCGGCCTCTTCTTGCTCTGCCTGGGCATCGTCAGGGATAAAGGGAATGCGGTAGTCGACGGCCTCGACCACCTTGGCAATGAGGTGCCCGGCGCGGTCGCGGTCGTGCACGATGAGCGGTGCGGGGTTGCGGGTGAATTGTTCCATCAGACGCTCTACGGCGGCAGCGTCGGTGAGCGGGATATTGTCGCGGCGCAAGGCCTCAAGAACGAGGCGATGGCAATCCTCTTGAATGGGATCGAATGCCATGGGGCCTCCTTTGCTGCGGTTAGGGTTCAAATGTTTCTATATAAGGTTCTAGTTTACCCGCATGTGGCACACCGGGGGTGCCGCACTTGGACTTGCACCTTTGCACCACGAAGACGGATGTCGCACAAATGTCGGCACCTTGGACGATCGAGTGGTATCACGGTGCCGCAAACGGTCGATTTTTGGCCGCGAACGGTGCATATTTTGGAGGGGCACAGTCCTGCCCGGGATATGTAGTCAACCTTGATAAAACGTTTGCCCAGCTTGGGAGTATGAATGCCGCACAAGGGTCTTCAGGGATAGAAAAAACGTTTCATCATTGGCGGCTTTAGGTGAATAACTGACCAACCAGAACGGTAAAATAGTGTTTGTCTGAGCGTTGAGACGTTTAGACATCGCGCATTGTCATCGCCGGCAACGCGCAAACCGGTCCTAACGGAGCCAATTGGGTGCTCCGTTATATACGCAAGTCTAAGAGGGGCTTGTTTAGGAGGCACAGTATGGGACGTTTTACCAATCCTCGCGATCTGTACTTTGGTGAGGGCGCTCGCCACGAGGTGAAGAACCTCAAGGGCAAGAAGGCCATCATCGTTTCTGGCGGCAGCTCTATGCGCCGCGGCGGGTTCCTGCAGGACGTCGAGAACGACCTTAAGGAAGGCGGTTTCGAGGTCAAGCTGTTCGAGGGCGTCGAGTCCGACCCGTCCATCGAGACGGTCATGAAGGGCGCCGAGGCCATGCGCGAGTTCGAGCCCGACTGGATTATCGCCATCGGCGGCGGCTCGCCCATCGATGCCGCTAAGGCCATGTGGGTCTTCTACGAGTATCCCGAGGAGTCCTTCGATAACATCATCCAGCCGTTCAGCTTCCCTGAGCTGCGTCAGAAGGCTCATTTCTGCGCCATCTCCTCTACCTCCGGCACCGCTACCGAGGTCACCGCGTTCTCCGTCATTACCGACTACGCCAAGGGCATCAAGTACCCGCTGGCCGACTTCAACATCACCCCTGATGTCGCCATCGTCGACCCCGAGCTCACCTACACCATGCCCGCCAAGCTGTGCGCTCACACCGGCATGGACGCTCTGACCCACTGCATGGAGGCCTACGTTTCCACCTGCGCCTCTATGTTCACCGACGCCAACGCTCTGCACGGCATCCGCGAGATCGTCGAGTGGCTGCCCAAGTCCTATGCTGGCGACCATGAGGCCCGTCAGCACATGCACGAGGCTCAGTGCATCGCCGGTATCGCCTTCTCCTCGGGCCTGCTCGGCATCGTTCACTCCATGGCTCACAAGACCGGTGCTGCCTTCGAGAACGGCCACATCATCCACGGTGCCGCTAACGCCATGTACCTGGGCAAGGTCATCCAGTGGAACTCCAAGGATCCCCGTGCTGCCGAGCGTTACGCTTACGTGGCCAAGGAGATCCTGCACCTTCCCGGCGAGACCAACGAGGAGCTCATCGCCGCGCTCGTCCAGAAGATCCGCGACCTCAACGACCAGCTCAACATTCCGCAGTCCATCAAGGATTACGCGAATGGCGGCGTGAAGGTCGACGCCGAGAACCCGCAGATGGTTTCCGAGGAGGAGTTCCTCGCCAAGCTGCCCGAGATCGCCGCGAACGCCGAGCAGGACGCCTGCACGCCCGAGAACCCGCGTGAGACCAAGGCTGCCGACTTCGAGAAGATTCTCAAGGCCTGCTACTACGACACCGACATCGATTTCTAATCGACTCTTGTTATCGTAACGAGGGGCTCCGCACGTATCTGTACGGAGCCCCTTTCTTTTTTAGAGAATGGGATAGTTATGGCTGCAATTTTCAATAGCCCCAGCAAGTACATCCAGGGTCCGGACGAGCTCGCCAAGCTCGGCTCCTATGTCGAGCCGCTCGGCGCTAAGGCCCTCGTCATCGTGACGCCTTCGGGCAAGAAGCGCGTCGGTGCCAAGATCGAGGGCGGCTTTGCCGAGGCTAAGGCCGAGCTGCTGTTTGAGGACTTTAACGGCGAGTGCTCCAAGGGCGAGGTCGATCGCCTGGTTGCGCTCGCTCGCGACAACGGTTGCGACATCATCGTCGGCGTCGGTGGCGGCAAGATCCTCGACACCGCCAAGGCCGTCGCCTACTACCTGGAGTCTCCGGTTATTATTTGCCCCACCATCGCCTCGACCGATGCCCCGTGCTCGGCACTTTCGGTGCTCTACACCGATGACGGCCAGTTCGATAAGTACCTATTCCTTAAGGCAAACCCCAACATTGTCCTGATGGATACGACGGTTATCGCGGCGAGCCCGGTGCGCCTGACGGTTTCCGGTATGGGCGATGCGCTCGCAACCTACTTTGAGGCTCAGGCGACGCACGATGCCGACGGCGGCACCTGCGCTGGCGGCAAGGGCGGCATGGCCGGCCTGGCGCTCGCCAAGCTCTGCTACGAGACGCTTATGGCCGATGGCGTCAAGGCCAAGGTTGCGCTGGAGAAGGGTGCGCTCACGCCTGCCGTCGAGCACATCATCGAGGCCAATACGCTGCTTTCGGGTATTGGCTTTGAGAGCTCGGGCCTTGCTGCTGCTCATGCCATCCACAATGGCCTGACGATGCTGCCCGAGTGCCACGGCATGTATCACGGCGAGAAGGTCGCCTTTGGCACTATCGTCCAGCTGGTACTCGAGGATGCTCCGACTGAGAAACTCGAGGAAGTCTTGGGCTTCTGCATTGAGCTGGGCCTGCCGGTCACGATGAAGGAACTTGGCGTTGCCGAGGCTACGCGCGAGAAGGCCATGATTGTTGCCGAGGCCGCGTGCGCGCCCGAGGACACCATGTGCAACATGCCGTTTGAGGTGACGCCTGAGATGGTCGCCAACGCCATCCTGGGTGCCGACGCGCTGGGCCACTACTATCTCATGGATGAGTAAATCAAGCTAAGGAAGGGGCAAAGCCAGCAGATGGCTTTGCCCCTTTTTGCTATGACGCAAAGGGGTCAGGTTAGTTGAACCAAAGAAGGCGGGGTAGGCCTGCGATGAGGTTTTTGCCCCGCTCTCGTTTGACTACAGCTCGCAAACGTTTTGCGCGCGACCCTCGACGTAGGCGACGACGTTGTCGAACTCAATCTTGGCGCGGCGCTGCATGCCCTCGTGCGTAAGGAAGCCTACATGTGGCGTGAAGGTGCAGTTCTTGGCGTTGATGAGCGCGTAGTCGGCGGGGATGGGCGGCTCCATATCAAAGACGTCGATGCCGGCACCGGCGAGCTTATCGTCGTTGAGTGCCTGGGCAAGGGCATCGTTATCCACGATGGCACCGCGGGCGCAGTTGATAAAGACGGCACCGTCCTTCATCTGGGCGAACTGCTCGGTGCCAAAGCTCTTGCGCGTGGTGTCATTGTTAGGCAGGTGCAGGCTTACGATATCGGACTCGGCGAGCAACTGCTCGAGCGAAACCTGCTCAATGCCGGCCTCGGCTGCCTCGGGATGCTCGTGGCGGGCATATCCCAGCACGCGGGCGCCAAAGGCCTTAAAGAGACGACCCGTGGCGCAGCCGATCTTACCGCAGCCCACGATACCCACGGTCTTGTCGCGGATCTCGGCGCCCATTAGGCCGGCGCTCGTCTTGCCGCTGCGGACGGCGGCATCGGCGGCGCCCACCTTGCGCAACACGTCGATGGTCAGGCCAAGGGTGAGCTCGGCGACCGAAACGTCGGAGTAGCCGGCGCAGTTGCGAACCTCAACACCGCGCTCACGGCAGGCGGAAAGCCCCACGTGGTCGATGCCCGTAAAGGCAACGGCGATCATCTTGAGCGCATCGGAGCCGGCGACGACCTCGGCAGGGTAGGGGTTGTTGGCGATCATGACGACCTCGGCGCCCTCGCTGCGTCGAGCGAGCTCGGCCGGATCGGTTGTTTTGGTATCGAAATAGACAAACTCGTGTCCGGCATCCTTAAGGGGTGCGGAGAGCCTGTCGATGGTCTGCTCGGGTACTCCCAACGGTTCGATCAGGGCAATCTTCATCTTGTGACTCCTCAATAAACCTAGGCGATTAGGTTGGCAATAGATTGTAGGTCTATTTGCCTCAAAGGTGCTCCGCGTGTAATTTGCCCGAGGCGTGGGCCGATAGCGTATCATTATCTCTTGCTTGTTTGCACTGCTCAGGGAGGGGCCGCGCATGGCGCAGGAACACGATCTGTTTGATGACATTATCGAGATCAGCAAGGGTTTCGACTTTCTTAAAAATCCGCTTGGCGGCGTGACCGATGCACTCGATCCGTCGGCACCGCAGTGGAATCCTGCCGACTACAAGGAGCGCCCGCGCGGCAACACCATCCCGTGTCTGACCTGCAAAAACGAAAAGAGCGGCTGCACCGCGTGCATGGACGTGTGCCCGGTCAACGCTATCGAGGTCGAGGAAGACGCCATCGAGATCCTCGACTCCTGTCGCAAGTGCGGCCTGTGCGCCGCTGCCTGTCCGACCGAGGCGATCATCTCGCCGCGCCTGGCGCCTAAAAACCTGTATGACGATATCGTTTCTGCTGCTACGAGCCACGAGACCGCCTACGTCACCTGCACGCGCGCCCTCAAGCGCATGCCGCGTGAGAACGAAGTCGTCGTTGCCTGCGTGGGCGATATTACGGCCGAGACCTGGTTCTCGGTACTGGCGGACTATCCCAACGTGAGTGTGTACCTGCCGTTGGGTGTGTGCGATAAATGCCGCAACACCGGCGGTGAGGACATTCTGGGCGAGGCGATTGCAAAGGCCGAGGAGTGGTCTGGCACGGGTATGGGCCTGGAGGTCGACCCCAAGAGCCTCAAGTGCCATAAGCGCCGCGAGTACGAGCGCAAGGAGTACATGGAAAAGATTGCCCGCACCACGGGCCTGACGGTGACCAAGCTCAACCCGGCGACGGCGGCGCTGGCCTCGGTGACGCAGAAGTTGAAGGCCCACCGTCACCAGATCACGCAGCTTGAGCGCACGCTCAACACCATGTGCGGTACCACGACGACCAAGCGCCGCCGTTCGCTCACGCATGGGCGGCAGCTGGTGCTCTCGACATTGCAAAACCACCCCGAGCTTGCCCAGAATATGCAGGTGAGCACGCCGGAGTGCGATTTTGACAAGTGCACGTCGTGCGGCGAGTGCGTCAACGTGTGTCCCACGTTCGCCTGCGATTTGGTGGGAAGCGGCCGCTTTGCGTTGGAGTCGACGTATTGCTTGGGCTGCGGTGCCTGCGTCAAGGTGTGTCCCGAGCATGCGCTCAAGTTGGTTGAACACGATGCATCCAACCTGATCGTCGTCGATCCCGAAGCCGAGGAAAAGGCCGCCCAGAAGGCGAAGGCTCACGAAGAAGCTGAGAAGGTCAAGGCCGAAGCAAAGGCCAAGCTCAACAAGATGCTCGACCAAGTGGAAAAGCTCGCGGACTAGCTAAACGAGCGTAAATGATGGCCGGTGGGACAGGTACTGCCCCGCCGGCCAAAAAAGTTGCGGTGGAATAGTTCCTGTTTTGCCCTTAAGCGGGCCATTCTAGGAGCTATTCCACCGCAACTAATAAATGGTTAGTTCATGCTACTTTGGTGGCCGGTTCGACCGGTACCGTTGCGCGTCACGGTTTCATGGAGCAAAAAGAACCCGGGGACCTGTTTGGTCTCGGTGTATTCCATAAGGATGCCGTCGGCGTTGTAGGTCTGCCCGCGTATAACGGCGAGTGCGTTAAAGTCGTCGAGATCGAGCACGCGCGTATCCTCGGGCGTGGGATGCTCGATCGTCACATCGCGTTTGCCCGTGGCAATCTTAATGCCAAGATCTTCTTCGAGGTAACGATAGATTGAGTCGTTGACAATCTCGGGTGTCAGCCCCGGTACTTGTGAGCTTAGGTAATAGGAGTCGTCGGAGCACACGGCTTGTCCGTCTGCATAGCGGATGCGTTTGGCTCGTGTGAGCTCGCAGCCTTCGGGAAACCCGGTAATCTTGGAGAGAGCCTTGCTGCAGATGAGGAGCTCAAAGACGGTGGTGACAGTCTTGAGCTCAAAGCCTCGGTTGACCGCGATTTCCTTAAAGGTCTCGAGTCCGCCGCCACCACGACTCTTCTCGTCACTGATGTTGCGAATGACGCGCATGCCTTTGCCTTGCTGGGGGAGCACGTAACCATCTGCCGCAAGCATCGAGATGGCGCGACGGACCGTCATGCGCGAACAGTCAAACAGCTGCGTGAGCTCAGTCTCTGAAGGCAGATAACTCTGATAGGCGTATGTGCCGTCGTCAATCGACTGCTTCACGTTGTCATAAATAGTTTGGAAGATGGCTCGCGCCATGACGGTCTCCTAGAGCTGAGTGCGCGAGCGGTGGATGAGGGCCGCCCGCGCAGGGGTCAAGCGATTTACTTGCTGGGGTCGATTATATATTTGCCCATGGCACGCAGGGCCGGGTCTGACAGGATGGCGCCGAGTTCGTCGAGGGAGGCTACCTTTGCGACCATCGAGGATACGTCGAGCCTGCCAGAGTCGATGAGCTCGAGCGCACGACGCTGCGTATAAGGGTTAATGTAGGACGAGGTAAGCACAAGCTCCTTCTGGAAGACCTCGAAGGGCTTGACGGTGATTGTCTCATCGGGCTTGGTGAGGCCGAACATCATGACCGTAGCCTTGTGGCCGGCGATCTGGATGGCCTGCTCGATGGTGACGGGCTTGCCAACACACTCGATAACGACATCGACGTTGCCGACGCCCTCCTGCTTCAGGCGGGCCGGGACGTCCTCGTGGATGGAATCAATTGCCAGGTCGGCGCCGAGTTTGAGCGCAACCTCGCGCTTGCCTTCGACGGGCTCGAGCAAGACAACCTTGGTGGCGCCGGCGTTTTTAGCAAGCTGCATCATGAGCAGACCGATCATGCCACCGCCGATAACGACAACTGTGCTGCCGGGCTTGATGTTGCACATATCGATGCCGTGCAGGCAGCAGGCGACGGGCTCGGTCATAGCACCCTGCTCAAAGCTGGTGTGATCGCCCAACTTGTAGACTTGCTGCATATCGACGGAGCAGTACTCGGCAAAGCCGCCGTTAACAGTGGTGCCGTAACCGGTCATATGCTCGCAGTAGTGGTTGATTCCGTCGCGGCAGGGTTCGCAGCAGCCGCAGGGATGGTTTGGGTCGATGCACACGCGATCGCCCGGTTTAAAGCCAGCGACGTCGCTGCCCACGGCCTCGACAACGCCCGCAAACTCATGACCAAGGATCGTGGGCGGGGTAACGTCGGCTGCACCCTTGTCGCCTTCATAGATATGAACGTCGGTACCGCAGACGCCGCAAGCTTTGACGTTGATCAGAACGTCGCGCCTGCCCACGGCCGGCTTTGCCGATTCCTCGACTCTGAGGTCGTGCTTTCCATAGAAGACCGCGCTTTTCATGGTGACTCCTTAACGTGGCGGTGAATGTTGTAATGAAGTATAGGCATGTCTATAGATATAGACAAGCACATCTAGACAAGTAGAAAAGAAAATTGAAATGCAGCCATCAACTATGTCAGATTTAACAGGCGAAATACTGGACATATACCGTTTACGGCCAATAATCAACCGTTTACCGACCGTTGTATTTATGCTAACTTGTCTAGATAAGTGATATGATAAAAATAGAAGCGCAAGAAGTCAGGGAAGCGGGCCCACCCGTCCTATTGCACGAGGTACACGCAAACGGCGCGTCTGCGGTCTCGAGTGAAGCCAAAACCGCAGTCGCTCCGAATGAAGAGAGGGGGATTCCCCGTCATGATGCAAAAGATACAACGTTTCGGCGGTGCAATGTACACGCCTGCAATTCTTTTCGCATTTTCCGGAATCGTCGTCGGCCTGGGTACGTTGTTTACCACCGAGGCGATCTTTGGTGAGATGGCCACTGCGGGCCATCTTTGGTTTGATTGCTAGAATGTGCTGCTCCAGGGTGGTTGGACGCTCTTTAACCAGATGCCGTTGCTGTTTTGCGTAGCGTTGCCAATCTCGCTCGCGAACAAGCAGAACGCTCGCTGCTGCATGGAGGCTTTGGCCATCTACCTTACCTTCAACTACTTTGTTAGCACAATCTTGGGGCAGTGGGGCCCTGTCTTTGGGGTCGACTACTCTGTCGAGGCGGGCAGCGGTACTGGTCTTGCCACTATCGCAAGCATCAAAACGCTTGATATGGGCATCATGGGCGCGCTCATTATCTCTGGTATCGCCACGATGCTGCATAACAAGTTCTTCGACACCGAACTTCCTGAGTGGCTGGGCGTGTTCTCGGGCTCCGTGTTCATCTATATGATCGGTTTCTTCGTTATGGTTCCGGTCGCTCTTATCGCCTGCCTGGTGTGGCCGCATGTCCAGGCTGCTATCTCCGCCTTCCAGGGATTCATCCTTTCCGCCGGTACGTTCGGCGTGGGCGTCTTTGCTTTCTTCGAGCGCGTGCTGATCCCTACAGGCCTGCACCACTTTATCTATACGCCGTTCTATTACGACAACGCGGCGGTCAACGGTGGCATCTTTGCTGCTTGGGCCAACATCCTGCCCCAACTGGCTGCCGATCCGAGCATTGCTCTTAAGGATGCCGCACCCTGGGCTGCCTATACCTGCCCTGGTTGGACTAAGGTCTTCGGCTCGCTCGGCGTCGCCATTGCGTTTTATATGACCGCCAAACCCGAGCGCAAGCAGCGCGTCAAGGCTCTGCTCATTCCCGTCACCCTTACCGCTATGCTTTGCGGTATTACCGAGCCGCTTGACTTCACCTTCCTGTTCATTGCGCCCGGCCTGTTCGTCGTCCACTGCGTGCTCGGAGCGCTCGGCTGCATGGCTCAAAACCTCCTTGGCGTCGTGGGCATCTTCGACGGCGGCATCATCTCGATGCTCTCGTGGGACTGGCTGCCCCTTTGGGCCGCACACGGTCTGCAGTACGCCATCTCCATCCTTGTCGGTCTGTGCTTTACCGCCCTTTGGGTCGTGGTCTTCCGTTTCCTGATCGTCAAGTTCGACTTTAAGACCCCCGGTCGCGAGGATGACGATGTTGAGGTCGAGCTCAAGTCCAAGGCCGACTACAAGCAAAAGCAGAGCGGTGCTGCTGCTGGCAAATCGGTCGCCCAGAGTAAAGATGATGAGCGCTTGGTGCTTGCCGAGAACATCCTCGATCTGCTCGGTGGCACGGATAACATCATCGATGTAACTAACTGCGCTACCCGTCTGCGCGTTAACGTCAAGGACAAGAGCGTCGTTGCACCCGAGGCTTCCTTCAAGGCGATCGGTACGCATGGCTTGGTGGTCCAAGGTCAGTCAATCCAGGTCATCATCGGCCTTACCGTCCCGCAGGTTCGCGAGAAGTTCGAGAGTCTTCTGAAGTTCGAGAGTCTTCTGTAAACCATCGTCCATCGAAACAATCGGCCTTGCAGAGCCGGTATGCACCGCAAGGCCGATTCTAGAGATAAAAAACTCCACTTCTAGGTAACAATTCCAAACCGTGCAGGCCGCGTACGGGGATGGATTGAGCAAGCGGCCAGAATGAGGAGGACATCATGTCCAAGAAAAACTATGCCGTGACCATTGCCGGCGGTGGCTCTACCTTCACCCCGGGCATCGCTCTGATGCTGCTTGAGGAGCGTGACCGCTTCCCGGTCAACAAGGTGACCTTCTACGACAACAACGCCGAGCGCCAGGAGGTCGTGGCAAAAGCCTGCGAGATCTACTTCCACGAGAACGCCCCCGAGGTTGAGTTTAGCTACACCACCGACCCCGAGACCGCATTCACCGGGACCGACTTCGTGCTTGCTCACATCCGCGTCGGCCTGTACGCCATGCGTGAGCTCGACGAGAAGATTCCTCTCAAGTACGGCTGCGTTGGCCAAGAGACCTGCGGTGCCGGCGGTATCGCCTACGGCATGCGCTCCATCGGTGGTGTCATCGAGATCCTCGACTACATGGAGAAGTACAGCCCCAACGCCTGGATGCTCAACTACTCCAACCCCGCGGCCATCGTCGCCGAGGCCTGCCGCGTGCTGCGCCCCAACAGCCGCATCATCAACATCTGCGACATGCCGATCGACCTCATGGATAAGATGAGCCGTATGTGCGGCATCAAGGATCGTCGCGAGCTGCAGTATAGCTACTACGGCCTCAACCACTTTGGTTGGTGGAGCAAGATCTACGACAAGGACGGCAACGACCTCATGCCGCAGATTAAGGAGCACATGGCTAAGAACGGCTACCTGGACGGCATCGAGCACGAGGCCGGCAAGGAGCAGCATGTCGAGGAGAGCTGGATTCACACCTTCGGCAAGGCCAAGGATGTCTATGCTGTCGATCCCGAGACGATTCCCAATACCTACCTCAAGTATTACCTGTACCCGGACTATGTCGTCGAGACGTCTGACCCCAACTACACTCGCGCCAATGAGGTTATGGACGGCCGCGAGAAGAAGGTCTTTGGCGCTTGCCGCGACATCATCGCCAAGGGTACGGCTAAAGACGGCGGCTTTGAGCCAGATGTGCATGCCAACTACATCGTCGACCTTGCCTGCGCACTGGCCGAGAACACGCTCGAGCGCTTCCTGCTGATCGTCCCCAACGATGGCGCTGTGCCCAACTTCGACCCGACGGCCATGGTCGAGGTGCCTTGCATCGTCGGTTCCAACGGCTTTGAGAAGATCTGCCAGGGCCCGATTCCGCAGTTCCAGAAGGGCCTGATGGAGCAGCAGGTTTCCGTCGAGAAGCTCGTTGTCCAGGCTTGGGTCGAGGGCAGCTACCAGAAGCTCTGGCAGGCACTCACGCTCTCCAAGACCATTCCTTCGGCGAGCGTTGCTAAGCAGATCCTGGACGAGCTCATCGAGGCCAACAAGGATTTCTGGCCCGAGCTTAAGTAAGGACTGCTGTCTCGAACCCTCACGCATCTCTGCTTCATTTGCGCCGTCGTGGTGTCCGGATTCGCCCGGATGCCACGGCGGCGCTATACTTATGAAGTTTGAAGTACCTGTACCAAAAGGAGCTGTCGTGTCCCTTTCCATCGGTATCGTGGGCCTGCCCAACGTGGGCAAGTCGACGCTGTTCACCGCGCTTACCAAAAAGACCGGCCTTGCCGCCAACTACCCGTTTGCCACGATCGACCCTAACGTGGGTATCGTCGATGTGCCCGATAGCCGCCTGCAAAAGCTCGCCGACATCGTCAACCCCGGCCGCATTGTGCCGGCGACGGTCGAGTTTGTCGACATCGCAGGTCTGGTGAAGGGCGCTAACGAGGGCGAGGGCCTGGGCAACCAGTTCCTGGCAAACATCCGCGAGACCGACGCCATCTGCGAGGTCGTGCGCTACTTTAAGGACCCCAACGTCATGCGTGAGGTGGGCCGCACGGGCGAGTTCGTCGATCCCGCCGGCGATGCCGACACCATCATGACCGAGCTCATCCTGGCCGACATGGGCACGCTCGAGAAACAGCTGCCCAAGCTCGAGAAGGAGGCCAAGCGCGACAAGGAGCTCATGCCCAAGTTTGAGGTCGCCAAGCGCCTGCTTGCCTGGCTCAACGAGGGCAAGCGCGCCGCGTCCATGGAGATGACCGACGAGGAGCGCGCCGCTGCCAAGGGCTTGTTCCTGCTCACCATGAAGCCCATCCTATATGTGGCCAACGTAGACGAGGACATGCTCAACGAGGACCTGGCGCCCATTGATGGCGTCAAGCCGCTGCCGATCTGCGCCAAGATCGAGGCCGAGCTTTCCGAGCTCGATCCCGAGGATGCCGCCGACTACCTGGAGAGCCTGGGCCTGGAGCAGCCCGGTCTGGACGTGCTCGCTCAGGCTGCCTACAAGCTGCTCGGCCTGCAGTCGTTCTTTAC
>ULYY01049292.1_pt1 | contig 12385 bp, 12 predicted proteins | sample 1962601 | NCBI WGS metagenome assembly ULYY01 (sample SAMEA4835875, study PRJEB28245) | human gut metagenome | biome: gut microbiome; material: fecal sample | place: Denmark | collected 2008 | reverse complement strand
AAGAGGACTTGAACAGCACGGCCCTGCGCAGCAGGGTAAGCAACAGCCCAGTGGGCTGTTGCTTAGTGCGCGGTTCCCAACCCGTAGGAATGTCTACCGTGGATGCTGGGGGAATATTGCAATAGTCCTCCGGTTTGTTTTTCTTGTGGTGGAGAATTAGGGACTCGAACAAGGCGGCTCTGATGACGCCAGTGGACAGAGTGTAGAAAAATATGCTATACTTGGCACACAAAACCGGAAGCAAAAGGAGGCGTTCTCATGAACAAAAAGACCGTGCTGGCGGTGGGGCTTTGTGTGGTGCTGCTTGTGTGCAGCGTGATCTATTTTCGACCGCTGCCCTTATCGAGCTGCATCCCTGAAAATGGCTCCTTGCTCTTGCACAGCAACACCTTTGGTGTCCAGAACGGGAAGCCCTATATCCACTCTGAAGCCTACGACCACATTACAGAGGACCAGAAAGAAAAGATCATGGAATTGGCACAGGCGTATACCTATAACCGGACCCTGAAAACCTACCTTTCTGATGGTGCTATGGAAAACAGCGGAAGCAAGGTCCTGTCCATTTACATGATCGATAAGGACGCTGTGGTGGGGTCCATTTATGTGTCGGAGGCAGGGCGGATCTCCATAAATGACCGACCCTATAAGATGAAAAACGCAAAGCAATTCCAAGAGCAGCTGGAAGCCATCCTGAAGGAGTGACCCGGGCGGCACGCCATGGGATATACTCTACCCTGAAACAAAAAATCCGAACCCTTCTCCTATCGAGAAAAGGTTCGGATTTTCTATTTTTGCGGCAGTCCTCCCGGTAGATGTTCCTACGGGTTGGAAACCGCAGGCTAAGCAAAACCCCACTGGGGCTTTGCTTGCGGCGCAGTGCGCCGCCGCCTTTTTCAAGTCCTCTTTCGCACCGAAAAAGAAAAACCAGTACACAAAGTGTACTGGTTTTTCTTGGTGCGGATAAGAGGACTTGAACCTCCACCGAGTTGCCCCGATTAGAACCTGAATCTAACGCGTCTGCCAATTCCGCCATATCCGCATATTTTGTTTTGTTCGTGAGCTGTCTCGCTTGGAACGATAGTTATTATACCAGATGCAACAGAAATGTCAACACCTATTTTTAAATTTTTCTGACAAATTTTTGCATGGAAATTGATGCAGTCCGTACAGCGGCTGTGGGGCGAAAAATTCATTAAAATGTGGTACAATAAAAGCCACGCGGCGGGGCGCTTCCCGTACAATGATAAAAACGAGGGAATGCATATGGCAAACGGAATCATCTTTCTGGTGGGTGCACTGATCATGTTTTACATGGCGCTGCGCAGTGTGCGGCAGCGGCGCAGTCTCTGCACGAACGGCGAAAAAGTACAGGCACGCATCACTGGCACAGTGCAGAGCCGGGACGGCACGGCCTATGTGCTGGAGTTCACCACGGCGGGCGGCAGCCACCGGCTGCAGTACCCCAAACCCTCCCGCAGCAAGGATTTTGCCGAGGGCAGCGTGGTGACCCTGTACTACGACCCGGAAGCCCCGGAGAAAATGTATGTGGAGGGCGATAAGTCGGTGCTGGGCGCCGAGGCGCTGTACGCAGGCATCGGCGTGGCATTGCTGGTGCTGATGTTCGCACTGCTGTGAGAGGAGGAACCATAAGATGAAACTGGAACATTTTGGTATGGCGGAGCCGGGGGACTGCCGGCTGGTATTTACGGCGGATGCCGAAGAGCTTGAACGGGCCATCACGGCCGAGCAGGCTGCGCCGGACGCCCCGCAGGCCGAAGAGGACTTGCTGACGGCGGCGGTGAACCGCACCATCCTGGAGGGCTTCTCGGCCCTGTATGAGCAGATCGCGGCGGAGTACGGCGTTACGCCGGTGACCGACCCGGACTTTGAATTGCTGGCCGTGAACCGGGCCGAAGGGTTCCGGGCCGGGGCGCAGTTCTATGCCCTGCCGCCGCTGACGCTGGGCCGGTACACCGGTTTTGTGCAGGCGGTAGAGCCGCACCTCATCCGGCAGCTTACCATTGAAATGGAGATCAACCGTCATCATGGCGATGAGGAGCGTGCGGCAGATGCTGCTGGAAAGGCCGCCCTGCGTCAGCAGGTGGCCCGGGAACTCTACGCCCAGCGCTGCGTGCAGGCAAAGGCCCGCGCGGAAAAAGAAGTCATCTGGCAGCTGGGGGACGAGGTGACCGGTCCTCTGCCCAAGCAGCTGGTGGGCGGCAACTACTTCGCCGAGCAGCGGCAGTTCAACCTGAGCCTGCAGGCCAACGGCATCAACTTTGATCAGTTCCTCAAGGTGCGGGGCCAGACGGTGGAAGAGTTCCGCACCTGGCTGCACACCCAGGCGGAACGCAAGCTGCGCAGCTGGCTGGGGCTGCTGCTGGTAGCGGAAGCAGAGGGCCTGCAGCCCACGGAAACCGAGGTGACGGCCGCCCTGACCGACTGGAATGAGAAACTGGACGGGGAACGCACCTTCCCGGCCAACGATGCCCGCAAGGTGCGCCAGCGCCTGATGCGTGCAAAGGCGACGGCCTTTGTGCTGGAGCATTCCACCCTGACCCCACCCCCGGCAGAACCGGTGGTGCAGGAACTGCCTCAGAAATAAGGAAAAAAGCCGTGTTCCCACGCCGACAGATCGGCAGGGAGCACGGCTTTTAAAGGATGGGGGCTAGGTTTGGGCTCAGGCTTCTTTCAGATGCAGCACACCGGCCTGCACCAGACGCTTGCGCAGCAGGGCACCCACAATGCAGGACACCACGATCTTGGCCAGATCCAGCACGATGAAGGGATACACGCACACAGTCAGTGCATAGCCCAGCTCGCACTGCATCTGGAACACGAACCAGGCGGTACCCAGGACGTAGCAGGCGGCATCGCCCAGCACCAGACCCACGGCGGAGACCACCGGCTGGCCATTGCTTTTTTCAATGAACAGGCCGCCGATGAAAGCCAGCAGCAGGTAGCCCACCAGATAGCCGCCGGTGGGGCCTGCCACCTTGGCCAAACCGGCACCGTAGCCGGAGAACACCGGAACGCCGATCAGGCCGATGGCCAGATAAATGACGACACTCAGGGTGCCGAACTTGGGGCCCAGCAGCCAGGCGGTCAGGCAGATGACAAAGTTTGCCAGCGAGATGGGAATGGCTCCGATGGGCACGGTCAGCGGGCCGAGTACGCACAGCACGGCGGCCATCACCGCAGTAACGGCCATCTGGTAAGTGGTGATTTTTTGATTTTTCATAGTAAAATTCCCCTCTGTAAAAATTTGCAAGGCAGTTCTGTGCAAGAGTATAGCCTGTGAACGGACAAACGGTCAACAGAAAAGTTTGCGCAGGGTTTACAATTGACTGGAGAGGGGAGAGAACGGAAGGGAGACTGTATGGGCGGAGGACACGTTTCACGGCCGGATTTCGGCATGGCACAGCCGGACCCGGCACATCCGCTGACCGAATTCTATCTGCTGGTGCAGCAGGCTCTGGATAAGGCAGGCTGCTTTGCGCTGCCTGCCCTGTATGCCAGCCTGCAGGCCCCGGCGCGCCGGATCTACCCGGAAGAAGCGCGGGAGTATCTGCGTCTTGCGCCGCAGGCAGGGGAGGGCTTTGTCCGCCTGCAGGCGGCGGTGCAGATGCAGGTGCTGTACAGCAGCCTGCAGGTGGCAGCCGACGGTGCCCCGGCGGCGCTGCTGCTCACCGAGGAGTGCACCCGCAGCGTGACGGCGCTGCAATTGCTGCCGCCCTTTGTGTGGGAGGATCCGCTGCCGCCGCTGCCGGATGTTCCGGCGGCACTCACTTTGCAGCTGACCGTGCAGGATGTGGAGGCCATCGACGCTGACCCGGCAGCTCTGGGGCGGCGGCTGGTGGGCAGCCCGGCGGGTAAGTGCTGGCGGACCCACCCCAGGGCTGAGACCTTTCTGGCAGAGCGGGTAGCGCTGCTGCAGCGGGTCTACCGCCGCTGACCGGCCGGAAAAAAGAATGAAGCAGCGAGGGAACTGCCGCAGACGCGGCGGCTTCCTCTTTTGTTTTGCAGGGGTTCATGGTATACTAAAACCGATACGCCGCTGCGGCGGGGTGAAAAAAGTTTTGTTGCACGTTTGTGAATGATACGCAATAATCGGGACTGCTCAACCGTTTCTTGAGTGAAATGTCCCCGTGGAAAGTATTTCCACCGTGCCCGTTGAGGGCGTCAAAGGAGAGTTTGAACAATGGGACAGCTGACCAAAAACGAAGTGTTCGCGCTGGCGGTGCAGCGATACAGCGACGCCGTTTACCGCGCGGCCGTGCACAATTGCCGATGCACGGCCGATGCCGAGGATGTGGTGCAGGATGTATTTGAAAAGCTCCTGCATTACGAGGGCTACTTTGAGAGTGAGGAGCATCTCAAGGCGTGGCTGCTGCGGGTGGCCATCAACCGCTGCCGGGACCTGACCCGTGCGGCGCACCAGAAGGATACCGAACTGGACGAGAACCTGCCCGCACCGGAACAGATGGAGGATGGCAGTGTGCTGGATGCAGTGAAGGCCCTGCCGGAGAATTACCGCAACGCCATTTACTTACACTATTATGAAGGGTACACCACGGCGGAGATCGGCCGGATGCTGAAGGTGCCCACCAACACGGTGCTGAGCTGGCTGCGGCGGGCAAGGGCGCAGTTACAGACGATGCTGAAGGAGGAGATCGAAGATGAGGTGGTATGAGTACAAGATGGAGGCGGATGACCTCCACGCCCCGGAAGATCTGAAGGCAAAGTTGCTGGCCATGGCCGACACCCTGCCCGAAGAGGAAAAGAACCGCCCGATGATGCCGGCGCAGGCAGACAACACGGCTGTCGTGCGCCCGCAGAAACCGCCCAAAAAGGCAAAGCTCATCCATTTCCCTGCAAAGCCGGTGGGCGCGCTGGCCGCCTGTCTGGCCGTGTGCGTGGTGGGCTACAACGTGCTGGGCACCGGGAAGCTGGACATCGGTGCAAAGAGCAGCAACATGGCTCTGTATTCGGCCAATAGTTCCGCAGCTTCCACCGCAGCTGGCTTTACCACCCAGCAGGCCATGCTGGACGCTACCCCGGAGGCTGTCACCTATGACCTGGACCAGGCAGCTGTTCTTTCTGAGAACGACGCTGCTGCCGCCGAGGACCGGCAGGCCAGCACCAGCCCCAAAATCATCTACACCGCCAACCTGACCCTGGAAAGCAAGGACTACGACACGGCCCGCGCGGCACTGGATGCTGCCCTGAATGACGCAGGCGGGTATCTGGAATCCAGCAGTGAATATTCAGACGTCGGGTCCAGCCGCAGCGTCAACCTGACCTTCCGTGTGCCGGAAGAAAATTATCAGAGCTTTCTGGATGCTGTGGCGCAGGCGGGCAATGTGACCTACAAGAGCCAGCAGGCCGACGATGTGACCACCCAGTACATGGACGTGGAAACGCGGCTGGCCAATCTGGAAGCCCAGCGCACCCGTCTGCAGGAGCTGCAGGCCCAGGCCGACAATCTGTCCGACCTGCTGCAGATCGAGACCAGCCTGACCGACGTGCAGTCCCAGATCGAGAGCTGGCAGAGCCAGCTGGACTGGTACAGCAATCAGGTGCAGCAGTGCACCGTGTACGTCAACCTGAACGAGGTGCAGAACTACACCCCCACCGATGAGAGCTTCCTGGGCAGCGTCGGTGCAGCCTTTGCACAGGGCTGGTCCAATTTTGTAAACGGCCTGCAGCAGCTGGCCGTCTGGCTGGCCGGTGCCTGGCCGGTGGTGCTGGTGGTCGCGGCCGCCGCCGCAGGCTTTGCCGTCTGGCGCAAAAAGCGGAAGAAGTAAGGGCGGCAAGCCCCTCCTGCACAAAATTCAAAATTTTTGGAAAAAGGGGTTGACATTGTTCCCGCCCTGTGGTATTATACTTGAGCAGTCAGCGAACAGCTGATGAGCGGAAAGTGAATATCGCGGGGTGGAGCAGTCTGGTAGCTCGTCGGGCTCATAACCCGAAGGTCGTTGGTTCAAATCCGGCCCCCGCAACCACCAAGCGTTCTGGGATTTCTCAGAACGCTTTTTTGTTGTGTTTTACGGCAAAAGGATCCCCCGGTCCACGCTGCAGGCGGACCGGGGAATTTTTACCTTATAAATGTTCTGCCAGTTCAAACATGGCGCGCACGCTGGCGCGGCTGCGCTCCCGGCGGGAAATGAGCAGGAAGCTGAAGCTCCACTGCGGGCCGTCGATGGGCACGCTGCACAGGTCCGGGCGCAGGTATTTGGGCGCAGAAGAGGGCAGCAGCCCGATGCCCACCCCGGCGCTGGCCAGCAGGAACAGCTCCTCCAGCGTCCGGGTGTGAAGGACCGGGTTTCCTTTCAGACCCAGTTGATTGTAGTACTGGCGTAGCAGCTCCTCGGTGTTGCCCCGGGGGTCCTCTTGAGTCAGGATCAGCGTTTCGCCCTGCAGCTGCTGCGGCGCGATCTTTTCCGCTCCGGCAAGGGGGTGGCCGGTCGGCAGCAGCCAGGTGGCGTGCACCTGCTGCAGGATGATGCTGTCCAGCCCCTCCAGATCGGGCAGGTCAAAATCCATGGCGACCAGCAGGTCGATCTTCCGGTCCACCAGCTGGCTGACCAGCTGCTGCCGGGAGCCGGCCACGGTGGAAAGCTGCACTTCCGGGTGCAGGCTGTGGTACTGACGGAGCAATTGGGAGATGGCGTGCTGCTCCAGGATGGTGGGGATGCCCAGGGTCAGGCGGGTCTGCTGCTCCTGGGCGATGGTCTGGGTCCGGGTCACGACCTCTTCCAGCCGGGCCGTGAGCTCGTTGACCTGCTGGAAGAAATACTCCCCGGCCAGCGTCAGCTTGACATGGGCTGTGTCGCGCTCCAGCAGGGTGACGTGCAGTTCCTCTTCCAGGGCGCTGATCTGGCGGCTGATGGCTGTCTGGGACACAAAGCAGGCCCGCGCCGCCTTGGTAAAGCTGCCGGAGCGGGCTACCCGCTGAAAGTACAAGATCTGCTGCAATGTCATACGCTTTTTCTCCTGCCTGCATCAAAAATTGTGGAACCTTGCCAAGAGTATAACAAATTTATTGTGCAAACTCAACCACCTTATGCGTTTAAGTTATAAGCGGGCAAATTATTGGTATTTCAAATCTTTGCCGAAACCTGTTAAACTTGTAACAAGAGCGCCGGGCCTACACAAGACCGGTGCAAAAGAAGAAAAGAGGTAACCAAATGAAGAGCAAGATCTCTCGCCGCAGCTTCCTGCGCAACATTGCTGCCGCTGGCAGCGGTGCCGCTGCGCTGGGTCTGCTGGCAGGCTGCAGTTCCAGCAGCACCGCCGCATCCTCCGGCAGCACCGCAGCCGCCGAGGACAAGTACACCCCGGGCACCTATTCTGCCTCCAAGACCATCTCCTACTCTGAGATCGGTGTCTCCATGACCTTTGATGCCAACAGCATCACCGCCTGCGAGATCACTTCTTCCGGTGAGCAGGACCTGCTGACCGACGACAAAAAGACTGCCATGGCCAAGGCCATCGTGGAGGGCCAGAGCGCCGATGTGGACGCTGTGACCAGCTGCACGCTGGTGGCCTCCGTGGGCGCCATCCAGGAGTGTGTAGCCGACTGTATCGCACAGGCTACCGGCACTGAGGTGGAAAAGCCTGAGACGACCGAAGTGACCGGCCGTGTGCCCGGCTACTGCGGCCCCGGCGACTGGCTGGGTGAGGCTCCGGCTGACCCCGACAAGTACGAGGATGCAGGCACCTATGATGTGGTCATCGTGGGCGGCGGCCATGCCGGCGTCGGCGCAGCCTTTGGCGCTGTGGATGAGGGCGCTACCGTGGCGGTCATTGAAAAGCAGCCCTGGGGCAACTTTGTGGACCTGGACGGCACCGGCACCAACATGGGCGGCTGGTACGGCGAGGACATCGGCCACGTCAACTCCAAGCTGCTGATCGAGCGCGGCTATGGCCCCTATGACACCGGTGCCATCACCTCTGAGTTCTGCAAGCGTGCCGCAGGCCGTGTGAACCCGGAGATCATCAAGAACTTCGTGCAGTATTCCGGCCAGATGTTCGACCGCTACGAGGAGATTTACGACTCCTATGAGGAAGAGCGCAAGGCCAACGACAGCGATGTGTATCTGGCCGATACCGCTGTCATCGTGCCCAAGGCTACCGGCGACGGCAAGACCGGCGACCAGTGGGTGGACGGCGAGCCCGCAGGCGGTGCCGGTCACTACGACATGAGCGATATGTTCAAGTACCCGCTGTGCAACACCCAGGCAGCTTACGGCCAGCACAAGGCCAGCTACCCCATCAGCTGCGGCGGCTACCTGACCTGGCCCTGCAACGCCCAGTTCTACGGCTATCAGGGCAACAACATCGAGTACATCCACAAGTACATCGTCAAGTATGTGCAGGAGACCCCCAACTGTGCCTGGGACTTTGAGCGCGAGGGCATCAAGCTCATCCAGGACGAGAGCGGCAAGGTCACCGGCGTGTACGCCAAGGGCGCAGACGACACCTACTACCGCTACAACTGCAACAAGGGCGTCATCCTGTGCGCAGGCGACTTCATCGGCAACCCCGAGATGTGCTGGGCGCTGCTGAACGAGGGCATGGAGTGGGCTGAGCGCAGCGGCGCGACCGCTGACAGCTGGGCCTCTGCAGGCACCCGCAACGGCCAGGGCCACAAGATGGCCTGCTGGGCAGGCGGCATGATCGAGCCCACCCCCCGTGGCTGGATGGCCATCGGCGGCGGCGCTTCCGGCCCCTGGGGCACCGCTCCCATGCTGATGCTGAACAGCCGCGGCAAGCGCTTCATGAACGAGGGCGCCATCGCCCAGATGCAGGCCACCTGCCTGCGTCAGCCCGCCGGTCTGGCCTGCTACGTCACCGACGCCAACTGGGCCAAGACCCTGAAGGCTGCTCCGCTGGACCACGGCGCACCCAACTTTGGTATGCAGGACTACTGGGATAAGATCGAGCAGGACATGAACAACACCGTGTCCGGTCAGGCCAACACCATCACCATTGCAAACCTGGCCGAGCGCACCCAGATGGCCGGTACCATCTACCGTGCCGACACTCTGGAGGAGCTGGCAGATCTGCTGGGCTACAAGGGCGCTGCCAAGCAGAACTTCCTGGACAGCATCGCACACTACAACGAGCTGTGCTATGCAGGCGTGGACAGCGACTACGGCAAGGATGCACCGTACATGGTGCCCATCGACACCGCTCCGTTCTTCGGCGCCACCAGCTCCACCGGCCACTCCTCCAACCCGATGATGGTCACCATGAGCGGTGTCATCACCGACGAGACCCAGAACGTCCTGAACAAGGACTGGGAGCCCATCGAGGGCCTGTATGTGGCCGGCAACTGCTTGGGCGGTCGTTACGGCTTTGGCTACAGCACTCCGTTCGCCGGCAACTCGGTCGGTATGGCCATGACCCACGGCTGGACCGCAGGCCATCAGGTGGCTTCCGACAAGAAGTTCCTGGGTGAGCCCGTGGAGGCCATGGAGGCACCCGCAGGCGGCCCCGGCGGCCCCGGCGGTCCCCACTGATCTCTTCTGACGCGTTTCTTTCTCTTCTTCTCTGGGGAAGCCCCGTTACAGGGCTTCCCCTTTTGTATGAATGCGTGTATACTTTATAAAAAACGACAAGGAGCATCACCATGGCAAAACCGCTCGTGCTTGACCTGCACATCCCTTACTGCATCCGCCCGGAAAACTACCTCGCGCACTTCAACGCGGTGGGCTCCAATGCGGAAAAAAACGCCTATATGGACGCCCTCAAGCGGGAGGTGCTCTCCTATGAGGGAGAACTGGACGGTTACGAGATCCGGGCCGTGCACCTCAGCGGCGGCAGCGCCAGCGTGATGGCCCCGGACTTGCTGGGCGATGTGCTGCGCACGGTGCGCACCCATCTGCCGGTGGCGCAGGGGGCAGAGGTCAGCTACGACTCGCTGCCCGTCACCATCGGCACGCCGTCCCTCACGGGCATCGCGTCCGGCCACCCCAACCGCACCGAACTGATGATGCGCTCGGACAACGACGCCGAGCTGAAGGCGCTGGGCTGCACCCACAACGCGCAGCATATCCGCAACGCCATGCTGTTTCTGGCAAAGTTCCACCTGAACAATGTGGGTCTGACCCTGAACTACGGCATCCCGGGGCAGACGATGCAGAGCTGGCACAACAGCCTGCACGCGGCGGTCATCATGCAGGCCGGGCACATCACGGCAGAGCCGCTGGCCGTGACCGACGCCGAGGGCATGCCCAACGCGGCGGAGCGGTTCGAGATGTTCCGCTATGCCTGCGAGTACCTGCCGGAGAACGGCTACAAGATGTATGCTGCCGGGTGCTTTGCCCGCCCCGGCTACGAGTACCGCGCCCGTGCCATGGAGTGGAACGGGGATGACGTCATCGGCATGGGCGTCAACGGCGGTTCGGTGTACGACGGCTATGCCGTGCGCAACACCAACAATCTCAAGCTCTATATCAAGAATGCCGGTGACTTTGAAAAGCTCACGGCGCAGGCCGCGCAGCTGGACGAGAACGCGTTGATGCTGCGCTACCTGCGGGGCCGCATGAAGCTGAACGACGGCGTGGTGGAGCCGCTGTTCCGGGAGCGGTTCGGGCAGGAACTGCCGCAGGAATTTTCCACCCTGCTGGATAAGGCGGTGGAAAACGGCCTTGCCCAGCGCACGGCCGACGGCTGGATGCCCACCCTGGAAGGGCTGTTCCGGGGCGAAGTGCTGTAAAACATGGACCGAAAAACGGGAGCTGTCTCACAGAAGAAGGCGGCTCCTGTTTTTTATGCAGCAAAAGCCCCACGGCGTGCCGATTTGTGGTATACTGGTAGAAAACAGTGACCCGCGAAGGAGAAAAGAATGCAATACAAACTTCTGGTAAGTGATTTTGATAATACGCTGGTGCCCTTCGGGGAGCCGCGGCCCCGCCCGGCGGTGGTGAAAGCCGTGAAAAAGCTGCAGGCCGCCGGGGTGAAATTTGCGCTGAGCACCGGCCGCGCCTATCCTTGCGTGCACAGGGAGCAGCTGGGCGGCATCCGGCCGGATTACATCGTTACCTGCAACGGTGCCTGTGTGACCGACAGCAAGGGCACTGTGGTGACGGAACACCCCCTCACCAACGAGGAAATGTACGCGCTGGTGGATTTCTGCGAGGATTACAACTACCCGCTGCAGTTCAATTTCCGGGATGCCTGCTATGTGTACTGTGAGTACGAGGCCCTGCGCAACAATTACGCAAAGATGGGCAGCAGCGGCCTGACCTGCATGGACGGCGAGGACCAGGACCGGCACCTCATCGACATGCCGCATTCGGCGTTTGCCGCGGTGCCGCCGGAACATGTAGCAGACTTCATGGCAAAATATGGCCATCTGAACCTGAACTGGATGCAGGTGGGCGCGAAAAACGCCGACGGCTATGGCTTCTACGACATCGTGCGCGGCGGCATGGACAAGGGCGTGGGCCTGACCGACCTGTGCGCCCGGCTGGACCTGCCGCTGGAAGAGACGGTGGCGGCGGGAGACTCAGCCAACGACCTGAGCATGCTGCGCACGGCCGGCTTGGGCGTGTGCATGGACAATGGAACCGAGGATGCAAAGGCCGCTGCTGACCGGGTCATCGGTGATGTGCGGGAGGACGGCCTGGCGGCGCTGATCGAGGAACTCTGGTTTGATGGCCCGAGAGCGGAGCCCTCCGGCCGGGACCTGGGCTCGGCCTGGACACAGATCGAAAGCGCAGGCGGCCAATGAGCTTTGCGCCGGTGTACAATGAGCATAGCCGGGCGCTGATCCTGGGCACCTGGCCCAGCCCCAAAAGCCGGGAGATGGCCTTTTATTACGGCCACCCGCAGAACCGCTTCTGGCCGATGATGGCCGCCCTGACCGGGGAGCCGGTGCCGAAGCGGGAGGACATCGAAGCAAAAAAGCAGATCATCCTGCGCCATGGGTTGGCCCTGTGGGACACGCTGGAAAGCTGCACCATCACCGGGGCGTCGGATGCATCCATCCGGGACGTGGTGCCCAACGACATCGCCGCTCTGCTGCAGAAGGTGCCCATTGAGGCGGTGTTCTGCAACGGGGCCACGGCCTATCGCATTTATACAAAGTATCTGCAGCCGGTCACCGGCCTTGCGGCGGTCAAACTGCCCAGCACCAGCCCGGCCAATGCGGCCTGCCGCCCGGAGATGCTGCGGCAGGTGTGGGGCACGGCGCTGGCAGACTGGATCACCAAATAATTGCCAAGCTGTAAATTCTTCATGAATCCGCTTGCGTTTTTCGCAAAGGGTTGTATTATGGGTACTACAAGGGGCACCTGCCCCGGAAAAGGAGAACGACCATGAGCAAGATCATCCGCACCCGGAAGCCCAGTGTCCTGCCGTACTATGCGGCGGC
>ULYY01029732.1_pt1 | contig 12420 bp, 10 predicted proteins | sample 1962601 | NCBI WGS metagenome assembly ULYY01 (sample SAMEA4835875, study PRJEB28245) | human gut metagenome | biome: gut microbiome; material: fecal sample | place: Denmark | collected 2008 | reverse complement strand
CTTCCTACAGACCGCAATTTCCAAAGTTCAAGAACGCAAAAACGTCTTGTAGGCGTATTCGGTGAGTTCCGTGCGGACTGGAAGAACACAGTGTTTGCAACAGTTACAGGGCGTAACGACTGGTCGTCTACTCTTCCTATCGACAACCGTTCATACTTCTATCCATCTGTCAGCGGTGCTTTCGCATTCACTCAGTTGCTTCAGGATCTTGACGTGATGAACAACGACATTCTTACATTCGGTAAGATTCGCGCATCTTGGGCTCGCGTAGGTAAGGACACCAATCCTTATGTTACCAGCACATACTTGTGGCCGGTAGGTACATATATCGGTGGCGTGTCAGGTGTGGGACACCATTGGCAGCGTGGTAACGCCAACTTGAAACCTGAGATCACAGAGTCAACAGAGTTGGGCCTTGAACTCCGTTTCTTCAAGAACCGCTTGAAATTTGACTACGCTTACTACACCAACAACTCTTACAACCAGATTCTTACTCCTCGTTTGTCAAACGGTTCGGGCTACATCCTGTACTCAGTCAACGCCGGCGACGTTTACAACAAGGGTATGGAGTTGAGCATCAGCGGCACACCAATCCAAACTAAGGACTGGACATGGGAAACCGGTATCAACCTCTCTGGTAACCGCGGTACTGTAGGCAACCTTCTCGACGGCTGCGAAATCCTTTACGTGACAGACGTACAGGTTGGTAACGCAAAGGCTGCTTCGTTCAACGACGGTAACTTCATGGCAATCTCCGGTTCTCGCTGGACTCGCACAGCAGACGGCAAGGTAGTGCTTGACACTAACGGTATGCCGACATGCGATGGTAGCACTACATACGAAATTGGTAACCGTGAGCCTAAGTTCCAGGGCGGTTGGAACAACACATTGACTTGGAAGAACTTTACGTTCAACATGCTGTGGGAGTTCCGCGTAGGTGGACACGTTTACAACGGTACTCAGTATGCTATGACCGTAGCCGGAACAAGCAAATTGACAGAAAACCGCGACTATTTGAGAATTGACGGAGTTGTGCAAACAGGTGGTACAAAAGACAACCCAATCTACGAAGACCGTACATTTGAATTCGAGGCAGGCAAGACTTATCAATACAATGGTAAGGAAGCCAGCGGCGAGACTATCATCAACGGTTACTGGCAGACATACTACGCAAAGGAAAGTGCCAACTTCATGAAGGAGGTCAACTCTCTCCGTCTGCGCACAATCTCTCTCTCTTACGAGATGCCGAAGTCATTGCTCGCAAAATCTAAATTCATCCAGCGTGCAGTGTTCACAGCAACTGCCAACAACGTTCTTCTTTTCACCAACTATGACGGTGACCCAGAAGTGGCAGCAGCAGGTTCAGGTGTCGTAGGTTCTTCTTCAGTAGGTATCGACTACTGCGGTGTTCCTGCAACAGCAAGCTTCGCATTTGGTGTAAACTTGACATTCTAATTTCTTAAAACTTGACAACTATGAAATTATATAAATCAATGATTCTTGGTGCGGCACTGGCGTTGTCGGCGACATCCTGCAACGACTGGCTCGACATCAATACAAACCCCACTTCTCTTTCTGTTGAGACAGTGAGCTATCAGAACCTGTTGCCATGGTGCCAATTTTATATGAGCCATGACTATATGAACACAGGTTGCAACGCATCTTACTATGCCGGCAACATCGTTTCTGGAGGTAATGCCCGCGACCAGGGCGCCGCTTTGTGGAACCTCGGCTCGGCTACCCGTAGCGGCAACACCTACCAGTGGTTCTTCGTGGGTGTAGGCCCCAACTTGAAAACGATGTATGATAAGGCAATGGCTGATGGCGCATACCACTATGCTGGAGCTTCTCGTCTGATCAAGGCATACGGCTTTATGCTTATGACTGACATTTTTGGAGAGATGCCGTATACTGAGACTTTCTCAAATATTGACTCTCCAAAATTTGATACCGGCAGAACAATCTTTATGGGTTGTTTGGCTGATATCGATGAGGCTATCGAGCTGTTCCAGAAAGACCAGCCGGATTCTGCGCAGCCATTAGCTGCCGGCGACAGCTGGAACAACGGTGATGTCCAGAAATGGCTGAAGTTCGCTTATCTTTTGAAGGCTCGTTGGTTGAACCACTTGAGCAAGAAGACTGCCGGCCCTTGGAAAGAAGGCAAATATGATGAGCAAGCTATTCTTGACTGCCTCGCAAAGGCTCAGCAGAGCAATGCCGACAACACAGTTATCCGCCACACGGATACCGACGGCAGCACTCACGACGTGCTTGGTTGGAACGAGACCGTTGACTATTCTACAGTTTACTCATGCGTTGGTATGAACTCGAACTACTATGTTTCGAAAACATACTTTGAGAACTTGACCAACTTCGACGGCAAGGGTATTGAAGACCCACGTGCCGACCACTTCATCCCATGGCAGCGCAGTGGAAAATCTGCCGATACTCCTGTTGAGGCATTCGGTCAGAAAATCAAATGGACTGCTGACGGCAAGTGGCGTCGTTCTGTAGGTGTTGACCTCACATCAAACATCTTCAGCAACTCTGGCCCGTACCCGACTATCTGGGACAATACGAAGAATCGTTGGTACTGCAAAACTGACAACGCTGAGCGTTGGGGCGATACCGTATTCGTACAGAGCAAATCGAGCAGCAAGGGATATTCAAAGAATGTTGACCTTCTGTGGCGTGGCAACGCTGGTAAAGACCAGTCTGCAATCAGCGGTATCTTCCAGGTTCGTCCGTCAAGCCCTACTTACCTTGGCACTTATTGGGAAGCCAACTTCATCAAGGCTGAGGTGCTGATGCGCAAGGGCGACAAGGCTGGTGCATTCGCTGCTTATCAGACTGCAGTGAAGGCTCACATGGAAGCTGTAAACGATCAGTTGACTAAGTGGTGTCAGGAAGATCCTACTTTGAACGACTGCCCGTCGTTCACTCCGATGAAGCAGGCCGACATCGATGCTTACTGCGCTGATGGTGGCGCTCTCGGAACAGCCGGCGACATCACAATGGGTAAGATTATGACTCAAAAGCTCATGACCGAGTTGTTTATGGTTGAAACTTGGAACGATTTCCGTCGTCACGATTTCGATACTAACATCTTCATGAATTGGAACAAGTCGTACGAGTACATGAACAATCCAAAATATCTGACTTACTGTCCGATGGGCAAGGGTCCACGTCGCTGGAAACCAGCAGCAATTGAAATCAACTACAACTCTGACAATGTAATGGCTATCGGTGCTGAGATTCCTGGTGCTTCTGAACTTCCGGGTAAGGCTTGGTACAACTCAGATCAAGTTAACACACTTAATGTTTGGTGGGATTCAGACCAACCATAGTGTTTACGATTAAACATAGACTTTGAATGGGGGCGCTGCCGGTAACGGCGGCGCCCCTTTTTTTCAGGTCGGCATGAGCTTATTCTAATGGCTCCTTGTAATGAGAGATTTTGCATCGGCTTGTTTTGGATGTATGAGCAAGACAGAATCGGCGAAATCGGAAAAAGAGCAGACGCTCCGCGACAATGGTCGGCCTGGCGATGGTTCTCGGCGTTTCTACAACCGCACTTCGGCGGTAGTTGCGCATGCCACCGGTGTCACGGGGTAGGCGAGCCAACCCCGTGCTGACATATTAAACTGCTCTTCGGCAGTTTTTTCTCGGTGAATGTCGCTTTTCAACTACAAAGAATCCCACGAGTAATTTTCGGTTTTCGTGAAATAGTGATAAATATGCGAACAGAGACGGAGTATATGATATATATCATTTGTAGATATGCCCCTATGCTATATATTTGTGCCAAAATTGTCGATTGGAAGCGGGTAAATGGCGAAAATGGAGGAAAAAACGAATTTTTTGAAAAAAAGTTGCCGGAAAATTTGTGGATTCAAAAAATAGTCGTACCTTTGCAACGCTTTCGGAAACAAACGGGTGTTTAGCTCAGCTGGTTCAGAGCATCTGCCTTACAAGCAGAGGGTCGGCGGTTCGAATCCGTCAACACCCACACAGAGGAATCGACAGAAAAGTCGGTTCCTTTTTTTGTTTATCTACTAAACTATTTTATACTCGCGATGAGACCCAACTCAATCAAGACAATCCTAATGGCGGCGTCAGTGGCTCTGGCGTCGACAGCCGTGGCTCAGACCACCACGCTGACCCTTGACGATGCTGTGCGTATAGCCCTATCCGACAACCCGACGGTGAAGGTTGCCGACAGTGAAATCACCAAGCAGGAGTATGCCAAGAAAGGCACGCTCGCCAACCTTATGCCAACCCTTGACTTCTCAGCTGGCTACAACCGCACGTTGAAGAAGCAAGTGATGTATATGGGCGACATGAAAGGATTCGGTGGCGGCTCTTCGGAAGGCACGGAGGGAGCGGAAGGCACGGAAGCCGCGTCGGCGATGCGCGACGGCATCAAGGTGGGTATGGACAATACGTGGTCGGCAGGCTTCGCGCTCTCGTTGCCACTTGTCAACGCCCAACTGTGGAAACAGCTGAGCATCTCTGCCGACGATGTGGAGCTTGCGGTGGAAAAGTCGCGACAGTCGCGCATCTCCATGGTGTCGCAGGTGAAGCAGGCATACTATGCCGTGATGCTCGCCGAGGCAAGCCGCGACGCACTCAAGGAAAACTATGACAACGCAAAGAAGAAATATGACGACATCAACCAGAAATACCAGCAGGGACTGTCGTCGGAATACGACCTTATCCGCGCCGACGTCGCGGTGAAAAATGTGGAGCCAAGTCTGTTTGACGCCGAAAATTCCATTGTGCTTGCCAAATGGCGGCTGAAAGCGCTCATCGGAGTGGATCTCGACATGAGCATCGATTGCACGGGGTCGCTCAACGACTATACCGACCGCCTTTATGACGGCTATATGAAGGTAGACACCACGATGCTTGCCCAAAACTCATCGTTGCGGCAAATCGACCTGCAGCAGCGGCAGCTGCTCAAGTCGCGCGACGTGGCGAAGTCCGCTTATTATCCGACGCTCAACCTGTCGTTCGCATACCAATGGAACGCGATGGCAAACGATTTCCGCTTCAAGGACTATCGTTGGAATCCGTATTCAACGCTCGGACTGTCGCTCAACATCCCGATTTTTTCCGGCGGACGCCGCTACAACTCGTTGAAGCAGACAAAAGTGCAGATTGACCAACTTGCCCTCACGCGCCTCGACACCGAGCGCAACCTGATGGTGGGCGTGCGCCAGAGCGTCGACAAGATGCGCACAGGCATACGCCAGTATGAGTCGGCATGCAAAAGTGTCGACCAGGCGCGCAAGGGCTACGACATCGCCGTGAAGCGCTACGACACCGGCGCCGGCACGCTGCTCGAGGTCAACGACTCGCAGCTGGCGCTCACACAGTCGCAACTCAACCGCAGCCAGGCGGTCTACTCATATCTTGTGGCGCAGGCGCAGCTTGACGAGGCTCTCGGCACGGAATACACTTACGAAAAATAAAACAGAACCCCAATGAATATCAAGACACTCAACAAGATTGCCATGACAATGGCTGTCGCCATCGCCGCTACGGCATGCTCCGGCGGCGACAAAGCCAAAGAGGAAAAGAAAGCCGCCGACGGCACAATGAATGTGGAGGTGGCAAAAACAGACTACCGCGAGGTGGACCAGGTCAATTCGTTCACAGGCACCGTGGAAGCCAACGTGACAAACAACATCGCCCCGCAGTCGCCTATGCGCATACGCAAGGTGTATGTGGAGGTGGGACAGCACGTGTCGGCAGGACAGAAACTTGCCGATATGGATCCGGCAAACCTCGATCAGGTGCGTCTGCAGATGGAAAACAACCATCTTGAGTTCAAGCGTGTGGACGAACTGTTTAAAATCGGCGGATGCTCAAAGTCGGAATGGGACGCCAAAAAGATGGCATACGACATCTCGCGCCGCAACTATGAGAACCTTGCCGAGAACACGCGTCTCATCAGTCCTATCAGCGGCGTCGTGTCGCAGCGCAACTACGACAGCGGCGACATGTACAGCGGAGCCAGCCCGATTTTTGTGGTGGAGAAAATCCGCCCTGTCAAGATGAAGGTCAACGTCTCGGAGTCGCTCTTCACCAAGATAAAGAAAGGCATGAACGTAGACTTCACCCTCGATGTCTACGGCGACGAGGTGTTTACCGGCAAGGTCAATATCGTTTATCCGACCATTGATCCGTCGACCCGCACATTCACCGTTGAGCTTCTGATTGCCAATGCCGACGAGCGTGTGCGCCCGGGAATGTATGCCCGTGTCACTATCAATCATGGACGCGCCAAACACGTTGTGGTGCCCGACCGCGCCGTGCAGAAACTTGTAGGCTCTGGCGACCGCTATGTGTATGTTGTCAAGGACGACAAGGCAGAGTACCGCAAAGTGGAGCTCGGACAGCGTCTCGACACCGAATATGAAATCCTCAGCGGAGTGAATCCCGGTGAAACGGTTGTCGTGGCTGGGCAGTCGCGCCTGAAAAACGGTGCCAAAGTGAAGATTGTGAAGAAATAACAAAAGGATTGCCCTATGAGTATATATCAGACAGCCGTCAAGCGGCCAATCACAACAATCCTGATTTTCCTCGGCATCGCCATCTTCGGACTGTTCTCGTTGACGCGGTTGAGCATCGACCTCTATCCCGACATCGAGACCAACTCCATCATGGTGATGACCACCTATTCAGGTGCGAGCGCGGAGGACATAGAAACCAATGTCACGCGTCCGCTGGAAAATATGCTTAACGGCGTGAGCGACTTGAAGCACATCACATCGCAGTCGAAGGAAAACATCTCCATCATCACGCTGACGTTTGAATACGGCATCGACATCGATGTGGCAACCAACGACGTGCGCGACAAGCTCGACCGCGTCACCACGCTCCCCGACGGAGCGCAGAAGCCTATTCTGTTCAAGTTCGGCACCGACGACATCCCTATCCTCATCCTTTCTGTGTCGGCAAAGGAGAGCATGACGGGATTGTATAAGATTCTCGACGACCAGGTGGCAACGCCGCTGGCACGCGTGTCGGGCGTTGGCTCGGTCTCGATTTCCGGTATCCCCGACCGTGAGATACAGGTGCTTTGCGACCCTTACAAACTCGATGCCTATGGCATTTCGATAGAGCAGATAAGCCAAGTGCTTGCCGCCGAGAATCTCAATGTGCCGGCGGGCACAATCGACATTGGCTCGAATGTCTACTCAATGCGTGTGCAGAAAGAGTTTGCCGACGTCAACGAGATGCTCGACCTCGTGGTGGGCACCTATAGCGGAACGCCGGTCTATCTGCGCGACGTGGCGCATATCGACGACGCGCCGCAGGAGCGCGCCCAGGAGGCGTATACCAACGGCGAACTTGGCGGCATGATTATCGTTCAGAAGCAGTCGGGAGCCAACTCTGTCGAGATTTCCAAGGCTGTTAAAGCCCGTCTGACACAGATAGCGAAAAACCTTCCGAGCGATGTGCATATCGGCTTGATTGTCGACACGTCCGACTATATCATCAACACGATAGAATCGCTGAAGCACACCATCCTCATCACGATGCTCATTGTCAGCTTTGTGGTGCTGCTGTTCCTCGGACGCTGGCGCGCCACGTTTGTGATTGTGCTCACAATCCCAATCTCGCTGCTTTCGGCGCTCATCTATCTGCTTGCCACCGGCAACACGATGAACATCATCTCGATGAGTGCGCTCTCGATAGCCATCGGTATGGTGGTCGACAACGCCATCGTGGTGCTTGAGAACATCACCACCCACATTGAGCGCGGCAGCCGTCCGCGCCAGGCGGCGATGTTTGCCACCAACGAGGTCGCAATCTCCGTAATCGCCTCCACGCTCACCACCATTGCCGTGTTCCTGCCGCTGACCATGATCAGCGGTATGGCAGGAATCATGTTCAAGCAGTTGGGATGGATGGTGACAATCATCCTGTCGGTATCGACCATCGGCGCCATTACGCTGACGCCGACCCTCTGCTCGTTGATGCTGCGTCTTGACAAGAAATACAACCTGTTCCAGAAAATGGTGTCAAACCCGTTTGATGCATTCCTGAAAAAGGTGACCGACGGCTATGCCGCGCTTCTCCGCACAGCCTTGCGCCACCGCTGGGCAACGCTTGCCATCATCGTAGGCTTGTTTGTCGCGTCGATAGTGGTGCTGATGCCGCAGATAAAGACGGAGTTCTTCCCGCAGCAGGACAACTCGCGAATCGGCATCACCGTGAAGCTGCCCGCCGGCACGCGTCAGGAAACGACGCGCGCTCTTGGTTTCCGCATCTATGAGCAGCTGAAAAGCAACTGCCCGGAGGTGACTACGGTAAGTTTCTCAGAGGGACAGGCCGGCGAGGACAACATCTTCGGCAGTATGCAGGACAACGGCAACAACATCCTGCAATACAACATCAGCACCGTGCGCTCGACGGAGCGCGAGCGGTCGCTCAGCGAGATTTGCGATGCTATCCGCCACGACCTGAACCAGTATCCTGAAATCCGCACGTTCAACGTTGCCGCCGGCGGTGGTGGCGGCGGAATCGGCGGTGAGGCGGCGGTGGAGATTGAAATCTATGGCTACGACTTCACTACGTCCGACCGCATTGCCTCCGACGTGTCGGCAAAGATGCTCAGCGAGGACTGCTGCTCGCAGGTGAGCATCAGCCGCGACGAGTATACTCCCGAATACCGCGTCGACTTCGACCGCCAGAAGCTCGCCCTCAACGGACTTAACATGCAGACAGCCGCTTCCTATCTCCGCAACCGCGTGACAGGCAGCGCACTGACAAACTATCGCGAGGACGGCGACGAATATAAAATCCGTGTGCGCTACGACAAGAAGTTCCGCCAGTCGGTTGAGGACATCGAGAACATAACCATCTACAACAGTCAAGGCAAGGGCATCAAAATACGCGACCTTGGCAAGGTGGTAGAGTCGCAGACACCGCCAACCATCGAGCGTCGCGACCGCGAGCGCGTAATCACGGTGAAATGCATCGTGGCCAAAGGCTACGCTCTCTCTGATGTGGTCAAGGCAGCCAACAAGGCGATGGGCGAGATAGACATGCCTGCCGACTTCACATGGCAGTTCGGAGGAACGTTTGAAGACCAGCAGGATACGTTCTCCGATATGATAATGCTCATGGCATTGATCATCGTACTCGTGTTCATCATCATGGCATCGCAGTTTGAGTCGTTGACCTATCCGTTTGTCATCATGTTCTCAATCCCGTTTGCGTTGACCGGCGTGCTGATGGGACTCTTTGTCACAGGCACACCGCTCAGCATCATGGCGATGCTCGGCTTGCTGATGCTTATCGGTATTGTGGTCAACAACGGTATTGTGCTTATCGACTATATCATGCTCTGCCGTGAGCGCGGCCTCGGTCTCGTCAACGCCATCGTGATTTCCGGACGCTCGCGTCTGCGCCCGATTCTTATGACCACCCTCACCACCGTCATTGGTATGATTCCTATGGCAGTGGGCAAGGGCGAAGGTTCCGAGATGTGGCGCGCCCTCGGTATGTCGGTGGCATGGGGATTGTCGTTCTCCACGCTCATCACCCTCATCATTATCCCGACGCTCTATAGCGTGTTTGCCCGCATCGGCATCAAGCGTGCACGCAAAAAAGAGTTGAAAACGTTAAAGAAATAAGACAATGAAAGCAGTATTTATAGCATACAACCAAGCGCACGAAGACGACGTGCTGACAGCGATGCGCGAACTCGACATCAAAGGATTCACCGGATGGCCGTCGCTCGTCGGGGCTGGACAGCGCGGCGGAGAGCCACACTTCGGCAGCCATGCGTGGCCAACGCTCAACGGGGCGTTGCTCACTGTGATTGACGACAGCAAGGTGGACACGTTGCTCGTCCGTTTGCGCGACATCGACGCGGCAAGCCCGCAGCTTGGACTGCGTGCTTTCACCTGGGCGGTGGAGCAGGCAATCTAAACGATTCAGAAAACAGCACGCTGAAAAGTGAGCCAAAAAAACGGCATTCCGGACGTTCAACGTCCGGAATGCCGTTCCGCTTTTACGCCACCGGAAAATGGCTATTGGTCACGGCATTGTTTTATATTTGTGCTGGCTAAGAGGGGATTGCCAAAAACAACGCAGATATGTTGCATAACATATCTTATTTGTTTCACGTATTCAAAAGATTACTTAATTTAGCAAAAAATAAGCAACTTTATGAGGCTGCAGAAAATATCTATTTTTTACCTTGTTGCCTTTTTCGCTTTGCTGTCTTCAATAGGCAATATTTGGTCTGGCGAGAACTCTCTCGACCTCTACGACAGCCACGCCCGCTTCTACGACTCTATGATCGGCCGGACAACATCCCAAGACCCCCTTGCTGAAAAATATTATGAAATGAGTCCATATTTATGGTGCGCAGGAAATCCAATAAAATTCGGAGATAAAAATGGAATGTATTTAAAGGGTATTGATGGAAACCCTGTGTTTTTTGATAAGAAAAGAGGATGGACATCAAATGCCACCCCAAGTATTGCTAAAATTGGTGGCGCTATGATGAGAACCAAACAAGGAAAGAAAATTTTATCCCGAATGATGAAAACTGACTATCCAATCACCCTGCTTATCGACAGGACTTCTACTATGAATAGAATGAGCGGAATTACCGCAGGAGAGACTTATTCAGATTACACATTTGATGACAACGCAAAGGCTCAAGATTTTAAAGAAGTGGTTATTGTAATTTATGAGAAAGTTATAAAAGACAACATGCAAAATGAAGAATTTTACAGAGATTCTGGCTTTTCAACATCGGATATAATTGGTACTGTAGCAGCACATGAGGGTGAGCACGGGACAAACAAAAAGGCCAATAATGGTTTCGTGTCAGAGGAAGAAGCCGAGACTAAAGCTCTCAATAGTGAGAAGAAAGCTATAGATGATTTGAAAAAACGAAATAAAAAGGCATCAAGATGAAATTATTTTTTGTTTTACTATTTACAGTTGCGTGCAACTTTTATTTTGAAGCAGCAACCAAAGAAACACTTGAAATTTTTGATATTATTTCATCATTGGAATATAGCCACTCTTATCCTTTAACTTATAAAGATGTAGAGCCAGTCACAGGTGACACAACTTGTTTGATTATTTCTGATGGAGCTGAATTTTTAGCAACTCCACAAAATCAACGTTTTTGGATTCGTGATTTAAAGACTGGAAAATATTGGAAAAAGGATAATCATGATTTTGATTTGAACTTTGGGCTTTATTCAGCATGTAATAGAAGAATATCACATGGAAGGACATATATTATTGTAATTTACAAAGGCGTTATTACGGTGTATGATTGGCATGATAGTATGGTTTTTGTGTCTATTGATAAAATTTTAAAAGAATTAAAGTATTCTCCTTTAGATAGATTGAAAACTTTAGAAAATGTCTTAAATGCCAAAATATCCACTCATATTTTTGAACAACCATTAATACAGAAAAAAATAAATCTGCGTTAAAATATTAAATATGACCACTTCTCCAAGCAGGCAGATCCCAGATTTGTTGAGCCGGATATTTCAGTTGACAAAAATACTGGAATTTTTTACATTAACGATAAAGAAAAAGAAAGTGTATTGAAATGAAATCATTACCATATATTGTAATCGTCTATATGTTAGCACAGTCCTCTTGTACCCCGAAATTATTAAAAGAATATGCTGGATCGCCTCGTATCTTTTACGAAAAAGATACAACAGAATTGAAATTAGATATTGACAGTGTGAAACAATATAGCCGTGTATTAAGTTTTTTGGGGGTCAAGAACAATGAAAAATATTGTATTTTCATTGATAATGAAAAGTGTGGCCAAAACTTTAATAAGAGCCGATTTTATGGAATAGTGAGCGCTGTTCGGCGTGTTAATTTAAGTCCTATTGGTTATGGACATTATAAATATTATATGGTTTTCGGAGAAGACACAATTCCTGTAGATTTAAATATACAGTATTATGTTTGCCTAAAACAAAAATGATTGAATCAAACAAAAAGATAATTTTCAATATGGAGGGTTTAACGATGATTGGTATAAAAAATAATAACGGCTTTTTCAGAATCTCAGTAGCTGTTATAATGCTGTTAAGCACTTTAGGGCTTATTAGGTTGAGTGCTCAATCCCATGATACCGTAGACAGTTATAGCGAGACATTTTATGCTTTCTATGGCTTTTTCCCATATGAATTCTACTTTAGTGACAATAGAGCAAGGAGGTTAACCGTTAACTTTTATGGGAAAAACCGCTTAGTTATCGAGAACAATTCGTATGTGTTAGGCATAAAAATTGTGCGAGATAAAGATAGAGGTCTGTTCCCTTTTCGTGACACAATTTATTTTCATGTGATTGACCCTCCACAAAAAGAATTGAGTGTACGCCACAGGCAGATAATAGCTGACAGCGTT
>ULYY01025361.1_pt1 | contig 12420 bp, 9 predicted proteins | sample 1962601 | NCBI WGS metagenome assembly ULYY01 (sample SAMEA4835875, study PRJEB28245) | human gut metagenome | biome: gut microbiome; material: fecal sample | place: Denmark | collected 2008 | reverse complement strand
CGCTCGTCAATGCAGCCGACATAGGAGGAGCGGCTGTCCAGCGATTCATTGCGGTTATCCCCCATCACAAACAGGGTGCCCTCCGGCACTGTGAACGGGAACTGCACATCGTAGCCCAGATAGGTAGGGGCTGCAATGTAGTCCTCCTGCAAAAGTTCGCCGTTCACCGTGACCGTACCGGCATCGTAATCAATGCTGATGGTGTCGCCGCCCTTGGCAATGATCCGCTTGACCAGCGGCTTACCGTAGACGGTGTAGCTGTCCACGATGACCACATCGCCCCGCTGTGGGGTGTAGCCTGCCGCCCAGACGATAAGCTTATCGCCGTGGGTCAGGGTGGGCACCATAGAGCGTCCATCCACCTGAATGATGCGGAAGAAAAACGAAAAGATCAGTACCAGCACCAGCGCTGCGGAGATAAGCGCTTCGTACCATTCCAGCATGCCCTGCCCGCGTACAGCGGAGGGAGACTGCTGCTGTTTTTCCATAGCTTTGCCACCAGCCTTTCTTGATTTTATGATACACCCGGGCTTTGAAAAAGAAAAAAGGGACAACAAGTTGTCCCTTTTCTCCCGGTTTCAAATCGGGGATGATCAAATATCGCTCTTGACCTTGGCAGCCTTGCCCGTACGGCCACGCAGATAGAACAGCTTTGCGCGGCGGACCTTGCCCTTGCGGACAACAGTGACCTTCTCAACGAAGGGGCTGTTGACGGGGAAGACACGCTCGATGCCGACACCGTAAGCCACGCGGCGAACGGTGAAGGTCTCTGCAACGCCGCCGTGCTTCTTAGCGATGACAGTGCCCTCGAAGGCCTGAATGCGCTCACGGTCGCCGTCCTTGATACGAACATCAACGCGGACGGTATCGCCAACGTTGAACTGAGGCTTTTCAGCCTTGATGCTGCCTTCAGAAATAATCTTCAGTGCGTCCATTTTTGAATCCTCCATTTGTTTTTAGACGTTCATGCACGGCACAGCCGTCAGAGGACCGCCCGTTTAATGATAAATACTTGTCATTAACCCCGCTGTGGTCTCAGCGGACACTAACGCCCTAATAGGATAGCACAAAACCGGCTTGAATGCAAGCAATTTAGCGAAAAATCTTGCAAAAATTTTCTGTTTTGCCTGATAGACGGACTTTTGCGCAGCTTTAGACAAACAGCTGCCGGTCTGCCGTCAAAAACTTGGTGCGCAGAATGTTGGCACTTGCGGCGGGCAGGCCGAACTTTTCTTCCAGAAAACCGGTGAGCAGCGAGGGGTTCAGGTTCAGCTCCTGCGCAGCGGGCAGGCACAGTTCCAGCTGCACGGTGTCTCCCAGTACAGTATAGCTAAGCTGCGGGATATGCTCTTTAAGGTTCACGATCTTTTTGCCGCGCTTGCTGTGCTTTTCCACGGGGGCTGTCTCCAGCGCATTATACTGCTCCAGCACCGCAGCGGCAGCCGCCGGGTAGCTGATGCGGTAGCAGGCAAAGGCGATGCTGTCCGCCTTCATTTCCACCGGAGCCACCCGGGTAACATGGATACCGGCGGGCATAATGGCGTTGAGGGCGGTCCGCCACTGGGCAAAATCCGGGGCTTCCGCCTCGGTCTTAACGTCCACGCACTCGCACTCGCTCTCCTGTCCCAGCGAGAGCGGGCAGGCAAAGGTCATGTAGATATGGGGGTTGAAACCCAGCGTATGCCACACCGGCAGACCGCTGCGCTTGAGCACCCGCTGCATCACCCGCTGCAGGTCCAGCAGGGAGATATAGGAGGCTTCATTTTTCTTTTCAAACGAGATTCTGACTGTAATCAAAGCAGGGATCTCCTAACAGATGGTTGGCACCGCAGGCGTTGCAGGCACGGTTGCAGGGCGGGGTGGTCTGGGCGGCCAGAGCCTTGTTGTACTCCCGCACCAGATACTCGTGGGTGATGCCGTAGTCCATGTGGGACCACGGGGTCACCTCGTCCAGTGCGATGGGGCGCTGGCAGTAGAAGGCGGGGTCGATGCCCAGATCCGCAAAGGTCTGCATCCATGTATCGTACTTAAAGCACTCTTCCCAGCCGTCGAAGTAGCAGCCGCGCTTATATGCCTCTACGATGACCGGAGCAAGGCGGCGGTCGCCCTTGGCGAACACACCCTCCAAAAAGCTGGTGGTGCTGTCGTGATAGTTCACCTTGATCTTGCGGCTGTGCACGCTTTCCAGCAGGTGCTTCTGCTTGGCCTGCAGGGTCTCGGCGGTATCCATGGGCACGAACTGGAAGGGGGTGTGGGGCTTTGGCACAAAGCAAGCGCAGCTGATGGTCACCTGCACGCCGCGTCCCTTGGCGTGGTTCGTGTTCTTGTAGTAGAGGTCTACCACCTTCTGGGCGGTCTCGGCGATGCCCTCGATATCCTCCATGGTCTCGGTGGGCAGACCCATCATGAAGTAGAGCTTGACCGAAGTGTAGCCCGCATTGAAAGCGATGGTGCAGGTCTTTTCGATCTCGTCCCAAGTGACGTTTTTATTGATGACGTTGCGCAGACGCTGAGTACCGGCCTCGGCGGCAAAGGTCAGTCCGCTCTTGCGCACCTTGGTGGTTTTTTCAATGAGGCTCTGGGAGAAGTTGTCCACGCGCAGGGAGGGCAGCGACAGGCTGACGTGCTCCTTAGGTGCCCACTCGTTCAGATCGTCCAGCAGTTCTTCCAGCTGACCGTGGTCAGAGGTGGAAAGGCTGGAAAGGCTCAGTTCCTCGTAGCCGGTGTTGGCACACAGATCCTGTGCCGCCTTGTTCAGCAAACTGGCATCGCGCTGGCGCATGGGGCGGTACAAGAAGCCCGCCTGACAGAACCGGCAGCCGCGCACGCAGCCGCGCAGCACCTCGATGCTGGCGCGATCCTGAATAGCACCTACCATGGGCACCACAAAGTTGGTGGGCGGGGCGAACTGGTTCAGATCCTTGATGATGGCCTTGGTGATACGCGCGGGGATGCCCGGCTCGTTGGGGGTGATGGCCTTCACTCTGCCGTCCTCGTGGTAGGTGACATCGTAGAAAGCCGGGATGTACACGCCCGGGATCTTTGCAATGTTGAGCAGCAGCTGCTTTTTGGAGATGCCCTCTTTCTTTGCCTTTTCGATCTCAGCGCAGATGGCGGGCAGCTGGTTCTCGCCCTCGCCCAGCTGGATGACATCAAAGAAATCCGCAATAGGCTCGGCGTTGCAGGCGCAGGGGCCGCCCGCCACGATCAGCGGCCAGCGGTCATCACGGTCTTTGGCGTAGAACGGGATGCCCGCCAAGTCCAGCATGGCAAGGATATTGGTGTAGGAAAGCTCGTACTGCAGGGTAAAGCCCACAGCATCAAAGGCCGTGAGGGGATCTTTGCTTTCCATGGTGTACAGCGGCAGCTGCAGGCGCTCCATCTCTGCCTTCATATCCAGCCAGGGCATAAAGGCGCGCTCGCACCACCAGTTTTCGTGGCTGTTGAGCAGCTCGTACAGGATCTTTTCGCCCAGAAAGGACATTCCCACCTCGTAGGTATCCGGGAAGCAGAAGGCAAAGCGCACATCCACCTTGTCCTTTTCTTTATAGATACTGCCGGGCTCGCCGCCGGTATAGCGGCCGGGCTTCTGCACCCGTCCCAGCGCTTCTTTCAGTTTGGGATCAAACATCGGGTCCTCCATAAACAATCCATTTTTTGCGTTCCTTTTATTTTACCCCAAATGTGCCGGTTTTGCAATCGTTTCCGGCGGGTTGTGTGCACTTTCCGTATTTTTGCCGCCACAGCACCCCTGCACACGCTGCCATCTGTGCACCATCTAGCGGCGGGATTGGCAAAAGGTTGAACAGCCCCGTCAGCAGATTCGCCGCCCAGAACGCGCTGCCGCGGATGGTGGCAGCTTGCGCAAGGCGCAACGCCCACATTCCGGCAAGGGCAAAGTTGACCGCAGGCCCGGCGGCGGCAAGCACGAGCCGCTGGCGCGGGGAGAGCCTCTCCCCTGCCGTGCGCATACAAAAGCCGGTCATAGTCACCTCAATGACTGGCAGATGCCTTTGTTGGATGCAGTAGACAAAAATGTGCCCCAGCTCGTGCAGAATAGCCGCCAGCAGCCCCAGCCGCAGAAAGCCGCTGGCATCAAAGTAGAGCAGCAGATATACCACGCCGCACAGCAGTACCGGATCCCGGAATACAAGTTTCCCTACCCGTACCCGGCTCAAGGGGCATTCTCCAGCAGAGCGGCGGGGTCGCAGGCAGCATCCTGCTGCCACAGCTCCAGATGCAGGTGCGCCCCAGTGGCGCGCCCTGTCTGCCCCACTGTGCCCAGCGTCTGCCCGGCCTGCACCACCTCTCCCGGGCGGACATAGAGGTATTGCAGGTGCGCATAGCGAATCTCGCAGCCATCCGGGTACAGGATGCGCAGATGGTTGCCGTAGCTTGGGCTATATGCCGCTGCAATCACTACCCCGCCCTGTACTGCCCGCACCGCTGTACCCGCCGCACAGGCAAGGTCGAGCCCCTGATGAAACGCAGCTTTGCCGGTAAAGGGGTCGATCCGCTTGCCATAGACATCCGAGATGCGCCACACCGCAGTATCCAGCGGAAAACAGTACTTTTTCGTATTCCGCGCGGCCTGCACCGGTAGTGCAGCCAGCAGGCAGAGTGCCAGCCCTGCCAGCACCAGCGCCACAACGCCCCACCGCCGTCTGCGTATTTTTGCTGCCTGTCCGCTTCGTTTTGCCCGCATACACCGTCCCCCCCTATCCTGAAAAGTGTATGCACAAGCGGCAGGCAGGAGAACACAAACAAAAAAGAGCCGCCGCACAAATTTCTGCGCAGCAGCTCTGGCTTTGGTTTACATGATTTTACAGATCAGCGCCGGAAAAAGCTCCCAATGCGTTCCAGCAGGCTCTTTTTCTTGGGTGCGGTGACAACAGGCTTTACAGCCGGGCGGGGTGCAGCCGGAGCTTTGGGGGCGGGCTGCGCAGCGTGGGGCTTATTGTTCAGCATCTGCTCCAGCGCCTCGTAGTGGTCGGGCTGCTGTGCCGCCGGGGCGGCCTTCTCGGCCTTTTCCGGTGCAGGCTGGAACACATGGGGCAGCTCCTGCTTGAGCTGTTCCACAGTGACTTCCTGACAGACTGCCGCCGGTTTTTCTGTTTCCGTGGCAGGGGTGGTGCACTTCCACGGCTCCGGGCGCTGCCAGTCGTTGCGCAGCAACTCGTACATGCCCATCTGACTGTTGACCAACGGTTCACCATCGGCGGGCTTCACCTTCTGGTAGTTGCCGTTGGCATCCATGACCCGGGCGTTGACATTATCCCGCAGCTGCAGCTGAAGGATATCCGTGAGTTTTTGCACCAGAGCGGGATCCTCCACCCGCACGCCCACCTCTACGCGGCACTCGGTATTGCGGGTGAGGAAGTCGCCGGAGGCAATATAAATGCGAGTGTGGGTTCCATCGAAGAAGCTATAAATGCGGCCATGCTCCAGATATCGTCCCACCAGACTGCGGATGTGCAGGTTCTCGGTCTTGCCGGGCACCTCTGCGCGCACGCAGCAAATGCCGCGCACGATCATATCAATGCGCACCCCGGCACAGCTGGCTTCCTGCAATTTGAGGATGATGTCCCGGTCGCTGATAGAATTGTTTTTCAGGATCATGGAAGCCGGACGTCCCATGCGGGCGGCAGCGATGACGTGATCCATCTCATCCAACAGCACGCTCTTGAAGCGCAGTGGGGCCACCAGCATCTTGTCGCTTTCTTCGGTAAGCTGCTGCACGGCCAGATTGCGGAACACCTTGGAGGCTTCCTCGCCGATGCGCTCGTCTGCGGTGATGAAGGAATAATCGGTATACAGCTCGCTGGTTTTTTCGTTGTAGTTGCCGGTACCGATCTGGGTGATGTAGGAGTAGCCCTCTGCGCCCTTGCGGGTGATGAGGGTCAGCTTGGAGTGCACCTTGTAATCCTCGAAGCCGTAGATGACGGTACAGCCGGCGCTTTCCAGCTGCTTGGACCAGTCGATGTTATTCTGCTCGTCAAAGCGGGCGCGCAGCTCCACCAGCGCTACCACTTCCTTGCCGTTTTCGGCAGCTTCCATCAGCGCCTGCACGATCTGGGACTCCCGCGCCATGCGGTAGAGGGTCATCTTGATGGAGATGACGTCCGGGTCCTGTGCGGCCTTTTTGAGCATGGCGATAAAGGGGCGGATGGACTGGTACGGGTAGCTGAGCAGCACGTCATGCTTCTGCACCTCGGCAGCCAGATCATAGTCCGGCGGCGGCAGCATGGGGCGCGCGGGGGTGTAGAACAGTGCCGGGTGCCCCTCGGCCTCCATGCGGCCGGAAAGCTTGAAGAAGAAGCTCAGATCCAGCGGGCTCTTTTGCAAGAACACCCGCTTGCGGGTCAGTTCCAGACGGCTGCACAGCAGCCGCTCCACCTCCGGTGCGGGGGCGGGGGTGATCTGCAAACGGACAGCGGCCAGCTTGCGGCGGCGCCGGAGCAGCTCGGTCATGATCTCACGGTAATCGATATCGTGATCCATCATGCCCTCTTTTACGTCGATATCTGCGTTGCGGGTGACCCGGAACAGGCATTTTTCCTGCATGGAATCCTTGCCGAAGATGCTGGACGCATAGTGTAGCACCAGCTCCTCAGTGAGGGCAAACTGCACAGCGCCGTCCTTTTTGATAAAGTGCAGCCGCTCCATCTGGCTGGAGATGGGCACGATGCCAAGGCTCTGCTCCTGCGTGTGCTTTTCCTTGAGCAGCACGCCAAGATAGATCTCCTTGTTGCGCAAAAACGGAAACGGATGGCGGTTATCCACGATCTGGGGGCTGAGGATGGGGAATAGCTCGGACTGGAAGTATTTTTTCCAGAGATGCTCCTCTTCCTTGGTCAGGTGATCGAAATCCACCTTATGATAGCCGTTCTCTGCCAAATTTTCCAGCGATTTTGCGTAGAATTTATCGCATTCCTCTTGCAGCTGCGCCGTTTTGGGCATAATGGCGGCAAGCTGCTCGGCGGCGGTCATGTTGGTCTTGTTTTCCCGCTTTTCCTTTTTGGTCTTGCTCTGCTCAAGGTTTGCGCGCTCCTGCAAGGAGCCCACGCGCACCATGAAAAACTCGTCCAGATTGGAGCCGTAAATTGCCAGAAACTTGATCCGTTCGCCCAGCGGGACATTCTTGTCCTTGCCCAGCGCCAGAACGCGGCGGTTGAAATCCAGCCAGCTCAGTTCGCGGTTGATAAAGATCGATTCGTCACTCATAACAATATATCTCCGTATTTCCTCTTTGACCAAGGCAGCAAGCGGGCTACACCCTAGCGGACATACGCCTGCCCTGCCCATGAATCCACCATTGCTTGGGTAATGCCCGGAACCTGTGCCGCATCCTCCACCTGTGCAAACGGGCCGTGCTGCGCCCGGTAGTCCAGAATGGCCTGTGCATTGTGGGGGCCGACACCGGGCAGGGTGCACAAAGCGTCTGCATCGGCTGTGTTCAGTTCCACCTGCGTATACGCTGCCAGCTCCTTTGTGTCCGGCAGCGTCTGCGGCATTTGCGCTTGCAGCGGCACTGCAAACCGGAACGCCAGCACAGCACAGACCCCTGCGGCGGCAAGACACAGCAGCAGGAACAGCTCCTCGCGGCGTTTTTTGTTTTGCATAGGCTTCTTCTCCCATTCTACCTGATTTTTTGCTAAAAAGAAAGCCCTCTGCAGAAAAATTGCAGAGGACCTTGCATAAGTTTTACACAGATTTTTCAGCGGCACGCACCATGCGGTACAAAACCTCCACGGCAGCGCCACCGGCGGCATCCGTCAGGGTGACCTGCCCGGCGGCAAGGCGCAGTTCTGCCGGGGCATCGGCAGCCACGGCGCTGTGCTCCACAGCCTGCACCAGTTCCAGCATGGGCTGACCGCCCGCCAGCGCCAGAACCTGCTCTGCACCCACCTGCGCCATGGTGCAGACGGTGTCCAGCATTTCCCGTCCGGAGATCCGCTTGGGGGTGAGGACAAGGGTGTCCGGGGCGATGCGCTCACCCAGCAGGGCAACACGATCCCCGATGGCCTTTTCTGCCAGCGAGATCAGGGGCACAGACTTGCTGTCCTGATACAGCAGCACCCGCAGCACCTGCTCGGGGTGGATATCGGCGGCGTTTGCCAGCAGATACGGAGTCCCCTCCTGCCGCAGATGGCGCTCCAGTGCATTGCTCATGCGCAGCACCCGGGTGGTGCCGTCCTGCATCTGTACGGCAACGCCCACACCGGGGGTATCCGGCAGGCAGGCAAAAAGCTCCTGCTGCTGAGCAAAGCTGCACAGGGGCACCCGGTTGCCGTCGGCATAGTGGTAGGCCATGGTGCCGCCGCACACCAGCGCAGGCGCAGCCAGACGCACGCTGCCCAAAATGGAGCGTACCGCGCGCGGAGAGCGCTGCGAAAAAACGGTCAGTCTGCCGCCGCGGCTGCTGAACAGCTGCAAAACGTCCCGCACCACCTGGGTCAGATTGCCATCCTCGCCCAGCAGCAGGTTATCCAGATCACAGAGCACCAGAGTGGATGCCAGAGAATCGTTCATGTGTTTTTCCTCCTGAGTGTTGCGAGAAAATGGGTAAAATAGTCCGGCAGCTCGGAATCAAACCGCAGCTGCTCCCCGGTGATGGGGTGGACAAAACCCAGCGTTTTGGCGTGCAGACACTGCCCGTGCAGGCTGGTGATGCAGTTGTGGGGGCCGTACACCGGGTCCCCTGCCACCGGGTGGTGAATGGAGGCCATGTGTACACGGATCTGATGGGTGCGGCCGGTCTTTAGGCGACATTCCAGCAGGGTGAACTCCCCCAGCCGCTCCAGCACCTTATAGCCGGTGTAGGCATACTTGGTGTGGGGCTCATTTGCCGGGTAGACCGCCATTTTTTTGCGGTCGGTCTTGCTGCGGCCGAGGTTTGCTTCCACAAAGCCCTCGTCCTGCGCAAAGCCGCCGTAAACTACCGTCTGGTAGGCGCGCTCCACGCTGTGCACTGCCATCTGCTGGGAAAGGCCGATGTGGGTGGCGTCGTCCTTTGCCACCACCAGCAGGCCGCTGGTGTCTTTATCAATGCGGTGGACGATGCCGGGACGGATCTCACCGCCAATGCCGGAAAGGCTGCCCTTGCAGTGCCACAGCAGGGCGTTGACCAGCGTGCCGTCCTGGTTGCCGGGTGCGGGGTGCACCACCATGCCCTTGGGCTTGTTGACCACCAGCAGATGGGAGTCCTCGTAGACGATCTCCAGCGGAATATCCTGCGGCACGGCCTCGATGGGCTTTGCGTCCGGGATCTCCAGCAGCACGGTGTCCCCTGCCTTGAGCTTCAGGCTTTTGGCCACAGTCTTGCCGTTGCACTGCACATGCCCCTCGGCCACCAGCGCCTGCAGCGCCGAGCGGGACAGGCCGGTGTCCTCGCCGCTGAGAAAGCGGTCGATACGCTGACCGGCAGTCTCCTGCTCTACGATAAATTCACGCTGTTCCATAATTTACTGCTCCTTGGAAGCGGCGTCATCGGCGTGCACTTCGTCCAAAAAGATCACCAGCACCCACAGTGCCACGCCCACGCAAACGCAGATATCTGCAAAATTGAACACGGCAAAGCGCATGAACAGCAGGTTGATGTAATCCACCACCTCGCCGTTGAGCACACGGTCGATCAGGTTGCCGATGCCGCCGCCCAGCACCAGCACCAGCGCTGCCTGCTGCAGGCGCTTGCCGCGGCTGCGGAAAAACAGGCCATAGGCGACCGCCAGCAGCGCCGCGCTTGTGGCGATGATCAGGAACAGCTGCTTGCCGCTGAGCAGGCTGAAGGCCATGCCCTGATTGAGCACAAACCGCAGCTCCACCACATGGGGGATGAGCGGCATAGCGCCTACCGGCTGCAAAACCTGCACCGCCCACAGTTTGATCAGCTGGTCGATGCCGACCAGTGCCGCCACAGCCGCCAGATTGAAGAGTACAAATGCCATTAGCTACCTCGTTTCTGTTATAAAAAACGGCGCTCCCCGTTCAAGGGAGCGCCGCCCTTTTTACAAAACAGATTTGTATTGATGCGGGACGCTTATGCTTCCACAACGCTGGCGCAGCGTGCGCACAGGGTGGGGTGTGCGGGGTGGCTGCCGATGGAAGCAGAGTACTTCCAGCAGCGCTCGCACTTGTCGCCGGTGGCGTGTGCAGCTGCAACGCCCAAGCCCTCGACAGCGCTGGCAGCGCCGCCCTCGCCCTTGACCAGTTCCACATGGGAGACGATCATCAGGTCGGCCAGCTCGTCCATGGGGATGCTGTTCAGCAGGTCATAGACGGCATCGCTGCAGTACAGGGTGACGGAGGCCTCCAGAGAAGCACCAATGAGCTTTTCAGCACGGGCCTGCTCCAGCACCTTCTTGACCTCGTCGCGCACAGCAATCAGCTGTGCCCACTTTGCCTTGAAGGCATCGTCGGCGGCGTACTGGCCAGCCTTGGGCATCTGCTCGAACACCACATACTTGTTCATGCCCTCGGTCTTGGGCATGAAGTCCCAGATCTCCTGACTGGTGAAGCACAGGATGGGGGCAATGATCTTGTCCAGCGCAACAAGGATCTTGTACATAGTGGTCTGGGCGGCCTTGCGGGCGGTGCCGTTGGTGCAGTACAGACGATCCTTGGTGACGTCCAGATAGAAGTTGGACATGGCCACCACGCAGAAGTTGTACACAGCGTGGTAGACCTTATTGAAGTCGTACACAGCGTAGCCTGCGTTGGTGTTGACGATCAGGTCATCCAGCGCAGCCAGTGCCCAGCGGTCGATATCCTGCAGCTGGTCGTCTGCCACACAATCGGTGTTGGGGTCAAAGCCGTCCAGATTGCCCAGAATAAAGCGGGCGGTGTTGCGGATCTTACGGTAAGCCTCGCTGAGCTGCTTGAAGATGTTCTTACCGGCGCGCACGTCCACGGTGTAGTCGGAAGAAGCCACCCACAGACGGATGATGTCTGCGCCGTAGTCCTTGATGATCTCGCTGGGCTCCACGCCGTTACCGGCGCTCTTGTGCATCTGCTTGCCCTGCTCGTCCACCACCCAGCCGTGGCACAGCACGGACTTATAGGGTGCGCAGCCCTTGCTTGCAACGCTGGTCAGCAGGCTGGACTGGAACCAGCCGCGGAACTGGTCGCCGCCTTCCATATACATATCGGCGGGGAAACGCAGCTCGGGACGCTCATCCAGCACGGCAGCATGGGTGGAGCCGGAGTCAAACCAGACGTCCATGATGTCGGTGTCCTTCTCCCACTCGGAAGCGCCGCACTTCTCGCACACTTCGCCTGCGGGGATGATCTGCTCGGCATCGTACTTATACCATGCGTCAGAGCCTTCCTTGCGGAACAGGGCGCTGACAGCCTTGATGGTAGCATCGGTGATGTGGTAGGTGCCGCACTTCTTGCAGTAGAAGGCGGGGATAGGCACGCCCCAAGTGCGCTGGCGGCTGATGCACCAGTCGTTACGGTCGCGCACCATGCCGGTCATGCGGTCATGGCCCCAATCCGGCATCCAGGTGACGGTATCAATTGCCTTGTACACGTCCTCGCGGAACTTGGCAATGGAGCAGAACCACTGCTCGGTAGCGCGGAAGATGATGGGATGATGGCAGCGCCAGCAGTGGGGGTACTGGTGCTTGATGTGCACCTGACCCATCACAGCGCCGGAAGCAGTCAGGTCGGCCAGAATGGTCTTGTTGGCTGCCCACACGCGCTGACCAGCGTACTTGCCGGCCAGCTCGGTCAGATAACCGCCGTCATCCACGGGCACCGTGATGGGCACCTGCGGATACTTCTGGCAGACGTTGAAGTCGTCCACGCCGTGACCGCCTGCGGTATGAACGCAGCCGGAACCGCTTTCCAGCGTAACGTGGTCGCCCAGAATGACCCAGCCCTCCTTGGGCAGGTAGACGTGGTTATAGCGCATCAGCTCGAACTCAGCGCCGGAAACGGGCTCGCCCACGATCTCATAGTTCTCGATGTGGCAGGCGTCCATGACGCTCTTGACCAGATCGGTCGCCATGATGTGGTACTCCTCGCCGATCTTGACGAAGGAGTACTCGAACTGACCGTTCAGGCAGATGGCCTCGTTGGCGGGCAGGGTCCAAGTGGTGGTGGTCCAGATGACGAAGTAGGTCTTATCCATGGGGATGCCGTACTTTGCCAGCACACCGTTGGGATCCTGCGAGACGTGGAAACGCACAAAGATGGAATCGCAGTCGTCCTCGCCGTACTCGATCTCGGCCTCAGCCAGCGCGGTGCGGCAGTCCGGGCACCAGTACACGGGCTTCAGACCCTTGTAGATGTAGCCCTTCTTGGCCATCTCGCCGAAGATCTCGATCTGACGTGCCTCAAACTCCGGCTTCAGGGTCAGGTAGGGGTGCTCAAAGTCACCGATGACGCCCAGACGCTTGAACTGGTCGCTCATGATGT
>ULYY01058551.1_pt1 | contig 12546 bp, 9 predicted proteins | sample 1962601 | NCBI WGS metagenome assembly ULYY01 (sample SAMEA4835875, study PRJEB28245) | human gut metagenome | biome: gut microbiome; material: fecal sample | place: Denmark | collected 2008 | reverse complement strand
GTGTGACTGCTTCTTCCATCTGAGGGACAACCTCAAGATTAATGTCCTGCATGATGATTCCTCCTTTCTTAATTTAGTAAATTTTTATAACTTACTAAATTTTTAAAAGGGGTAGAAGTTTTCAAAAGGTTAGTTGTAGGATTTTGGTTTTTTTAGTACAAAATCGGAAATTTGGAATTAATTTTAATGATTAAAATTAATAAAATTAAAGAATTTATTTTTATTAAGGAAATCTTGGCTAAAGCTGTTTAGCTCTCTTCTCCAAGAATTCTCTCCAACACAAAATCTTTAGCCTTACGTTTTAAGATAGTATTAGAGCCTTCGTATTGATGCGTAGCATCTTGGTCAAAGGTGTAAATGTTATCAAAATATTTAATCAGCTCTTTGGCGTCGTTACCACCTTGGCTAAAGTTCTCCATACTCAGGAAAACAAAAGGGTAAATACCAAGGTCACTTCCGTTTAATAAGATCTGTCTAAATGTTGTTTCAAGTAAAGTGTTAAGTACAATATCTTGTACAAAGAAAAAAGTATAGGATTCTGGTAAGGAATTTTGTGAGAGCATAAAGTTGTTGTACTCAATGATGTTATTAAATTCTCGTTTAATATTTGTTGTTCTTGTTATTGATAATTCAGAAAGTTCTCCGACATAGTTTTTTAACTCTTCCTTATTTATCAATAATCGCATGATGTTATCGTACTTGTCATCTTCGGTTTCTTTAAAGCACAGATAATCTCTTCCCATGAATTTATCATCAAAAATAGTCATATTAATGCATGATGGCTTTAAACGTGCTCTTACCTGCACAACAAATAATTTAATAAAATTAATGACATCTGTAATATCAGAATAAATAAACAAATTACTTCCGAAATTAAATTCAAAGAATTTTGGTTTCTTTGTAACTGCATCTATATCTAACAAAAAATCTTTATCCATAACGTAGGAATCACCCACCTTATCAAAATTAATATACTTATTCTTTAAATTGTCAGCCGCTTGGTCAAATTGTTGTTTTGTTACTTCAAGTTCCTTAAGCAGGGAATCGTACTTTTGTTTTTCTTGTAATTTTAACCGTTCTAATTCTGATTTTTTATTTTTATTAACAATCAACAAATTATTTTGATTTTCTCGTAATTTATCGTCATCGTAAGTAAATCTTTCCTTGGCTGACATTAAAATTGATTCTAATTTGTTTTTAGTGTCACTTAACTCATTTTCTAATTCATTTTTAGTTTCTTTGTAGCTTTCCTCCAGTTCTCTCTTCTCTTGATTTAACTGGGCTAAAGCTTTGTCCCTGTACATCTGTTCAATAGCAGAAATGTTATCTTCAATCACTTTTCTTAACAAGCTTGTTGTATAGATTTTACTGCTAAGTTTGACATTGTAGATAGTAAACATGGCTAAAGCTATGACATAGATTGGAAATACAAATTTGAAAGCAAAGTAAAAAATAAAACAAAGAACAAGCATAACCACTAAGGTTAACTGTTTATTCCCTGTTTCCAATGCATTTCCAATAGTATTTAGTTTTTTAACAATGTTTTCGATAGAGGTTACCTTGCTATTATTGTTTTGAATATTATCAAAGTACTCTGTTAATTTTTCAAAGTAATCGCAAATCTCTTCTAAATCATCCGCTTGTATTTTAAAGCTTACAGAGTCTAATTGTTGATTTAATTCTTTTTGGAATCGTTCTCCAATTAAATTTGTAAGGCGTTCGTTTAACATGGCTAAAGCTTTATGAACATCTTCTAGCATCTCTGATTCACTGTAATAGTAATCTGTTAAATCTTCTTTTGAAAATTTAGACATTTCTTCCTTAAACCTGTCTTCTAATTCAAGCAGTTCGTCCTCCAATTCGGTGACCTTATTCGCAACGGGTGCACTTAGATTATTAACGTACTGATTTAATTCTTTGTTGGACTCTTCGCTTAAAGTTCTTTCAAAACTTTGTTTAATGTTTAATTCTTCGTGCTCTAAATGTTTACTTTGACGTTCATAATTTTCTATGTTTTCTCTACACTTAGCTAAATCTCTTTGAAGATTAGTTAATTTTATTTTGAGATCATCGTAGCTTAACACTTCTTGTTGCTTTTTGTCTGTATTCATGTCTACATTCAGTTTATGCATCTCCTTTCAATCTACAAAATTTACCATACTAAGATTACTATACTAAACTTACCACACTAAGGTCACCACACCAAGATTACCATGCTAAGGTCACCTTACTCCTTTCAATCTACAAAACTACCAAAGCCAACGTAGCCAGCGTAATCAACGCAGTCAATGCAGCCAACGTAGTTATCTGAACATACAATTAATCTGTGTTTTGTAATCAAGTAGTAAACACCAGTAGATAAAAGAGTCATAAAGTGAATTATGAAATTTACTAATTTCATTTTGCTTGGCTAAATCTTCAGAGAATCCTGAAGGCATTCCTACATTCTTAAATATAACATCGTAAACTTCATTAATCTCCTTTAGACTTTTGAATTTAATTTGTTTAATTGTATCACTAAGTTTCATTTTAATTCCGTGATTAAACATGGAAGACATTGGCAACATCAAGTCAAAATAATGACGTCCTTCTGACTTGGTTAAAGCTGTTACCTTACTACCAAAATTAAAAGGCTCATAGCCGTTGTTCTTTAAAGTTTGATTAACAAGTCTGTTATCGAATGGAATGTTGTACCCGACGAAAGTAATGTCTTTCGCATCAAACAGAAATTCGTACTGAAAAATTTGTTCTTCAAATGTTTTTCCCTGTGAAAGTTCCCATAAAAGTTTCTTATCTAAATGATGAACTTTTAGGGCATCCGGATTACTTTCAATCTGTGTGTAGGCATAAAAATTAATAATACGTTCGTTTCTCAAATTATCATCCAGCAAATATCCTGAAAACTGTATTACTTCATCACGTCTAGTAAATCCCGTAGTTTCAACATCATATAAAAAATATTTCATGTTTTTATTCCTTCACCTATTCCTTTATATTTTACAATTAAAAATTACATTAATTAAACATTAATGATTTTTCTTTATAAGGACACTTGATTTCATCGCAAGATGCGTCAATAACATAAGACTGATCTTTTGTTAATTTAAAAAGTAAAACACCATACTTATTAAATACAGGCATTTGATCAGGCAAATGAATTCCGTAAGTACTTGCAATTTCCTGGTAAGTAGTTCCAATAGCTTTTGCAAAATCTAAGACCTTCAAGTATTTACTATTGTCCTGAATTGAAAGAAATAATAAATTTTGAGATGTTTTGAATAATTTATTAAGATTTGCAGAGTATGGAAAACAAGCAATCTCAAGTGCTTTTCTTTGTATCAATAGTTTATCTTCATCAGAGTAGTTTATTGGTGTTATACAATATTTTCCTTGAATAAAAAGTTTAGAACCCTTTTTGTATTTTATCTTTGCTAAAGCCCTATTGATCTCCTTGTCTGCCATCAATACATCTAACATCTTTTGTATATTTACACTTTTTGTTGTTAAGACTTCTAAGCTGTAGAACATAGGTAATGGTCTGTTATTAATAACACAAAACAAATTGGTATCGTTTTTGTAGTAGAAAGATAAGAGTTTTACAATTTCTTCATACTTAGGGTCTATCTTCCAATCCTCTAATCTGTAAGATAAAATTGGGATTCCTGCGTCTTTAAACATACTATTGATGTTACCAGTTTCCTTCACATCAAGCATCTTAGCCAACTCTTTATTTTGCCTTGTAATGTACAAAGCTCGTACTTCACTTAACTCTTCGAAGGATAACTTGGCTAAAGGACCATGCTCAATCTTCTTGTATCCAAGTTGTGAATAGAGAAAATCACTATAAGACATTTTTGTCTTAGCTCTCATCTCTTCAATCCTATTATGTAGTATTGTATTTTCAATACCATTAAAAGTGCCGTGTACTTCGTAGTAATTTCGTATCATCATTGTTATACAAAACATTTAATCACTCCTTCACTCTTCATTAAAACTACTGTAGGCTTTTTCAGAAAAGTTGTTGCAATCATCACTTGCATTGTAAGCCTTCTTGGAAAAGTCATTGTAAGCGTTGTCGCACATGTTTCTAAAGTTCTCTTCTAGTACATCATTTAGGGAGATTGTTGCTAATGTTTTACAATTATTTTCCCAATTGTTATTATCCAATAAAAACTGAATAATCTCCTCTTCTTTGCTAAAGATGTATTTAACCTGTGCTAAAGTCTCTTCATCAATTAAGTTGTCATTAGTGGCAACATCGCTGGCATTAGTGGCATCAACGCTGGCATCAACGCTGGCATCAGTGGCATCAGTGGCAATACCGTTAGTAGTAGTGGCAATACAACTATTGCTTGCTAAAACAAAATCAGCAACATAACTGTAATTGAATACCTTACGGAAAAGGTCATTTCTTTTAAATGTTAGCATCAGCATTTTTTCCCAATGCTCCCAACTAATATTTTGCTGTTTACATAAATAATTCACGAAGTCATTAATTCTCTTTGTATTATGTTTTGGAGTGCCTAAGCTAAAGTAAAGTAAAATACTTTCTTTCTCAAAAGAAGTAAACTTCCTTGGCTGCATTTCTAAGTTCTTGTCAACACTAATAGTATTAATACACAACTTTTTAAACTGTTCTAAATCTTTAAAACCGTTTTCTGTGTACATAGTCGTTACTCCCGCAAAACTATTACAAATGTATTCAATCTGATTTACAACGTCAGTAAAAATACTATAGTTGTTCAACAGGTATTCATAGATAGAAAAGATATTACAAAATCTAGAGGACTCTAATTCCACCAAAGCTGCGTTAATGTAAGCTGTTACCAATTCGATCGACTGTTTTGAGCATTTTCCAAATAATGGTGAGCACTGGACTAAAACTCTGCTAAGCTGTGTGGATGTTATTTTAGTTAGAGCCTTTGCTAAAGTTAGCATTTCATTTACTTCTCTATCAATTTCGCTGTCTTCCTGTAATACAACTTCAACATTAAATTCTTCTTTTAAATAATTGGCTACATCTTCAAAGTCATACCCGGCGTTGAGTGTATTTAAAGCAATACTGGTACACAGCGTAGACATTTTTGATGTTTGTTCCGATGTTGGTTCTGATGTTTGTTCTAATGTTGTTTTTATTTTCTCAAATTTAAATACTTCGGCTGCAATTACTTCAAAGTTTTTACAAAAAATGTAAAAAGCATTTGTATTGTATGTCACTTCAATAGTATCTTTTATTTTAGATTTAACATCTGAATAATAAAATGGCAATGCCGGATTTTTTATTGGAATAATTCTATTTTTCAATTTACTATCTCCTTTAATCTATTTTATTCATATTTTGATTAGGCTGGGTTGTGTTGAATGCCTCCGGCGGACGAGGGCTGGCATAAAAACTTTGCTAGAATTGTTGTCTTGGCTAAAGCCTGGGATTCACCTGAGCTAAAGCAATCTCATCTCTTGCAGGTATGAGTAAACTGTTTCGACCGTTATTTTAGGAGGATCTATTACACTTGGCCCATAGTTAAAAAGGTTTTTAATATTTCTTTCACAACAATAGTACAATGCGTCTTTCTCCATGTACTGTCTTAAGATTTCAAATTTTTTCTGTGCTGCTTGGTCATTTTTGGCTTCATTACAACGCTGCAATTCAAAAATGTAATTCATTCTTGTATAGCACCTTGGAAGTTTATTTCCTAACGGGTCATCCAAAATTTCTGGTTTGACAAATATTTTATTTGTGACGGAAGGGAACGTGTCTAAAGTTGGATTAAGAAGTCCAACCAATAACTCATAGAAAAAGCTAGGAGTAAATCTCATAAAATGTGTCATTGAGCATGCTCTACATATCTCCTCGTGGGTTAACATGTAAGCATGTAAACCTTCTGGATTACCTGCAATTCTACCCTTTTCAACTGCTAATTTGTACAACTGTAAATGCTCCACTAAGTTATCTGGATTATCAAAGATAGGATTGTACAAATTAGGGTAATAAATAAATACAGGTATGAAGCTGTATAGTATCTTATAAAAGCTATTGGCTCTTGAATAAAATCTAGCAATGAACTTATTTGAGAGTCTGCAAAAGACAACTGAGCTAAAGTTTCTATAGGATCTCTCTTTAAAGATACGTACTAAATTCTTAAGTGATTCACGATCTGTTATTTCAATCTTCTCAACAGTGTTTTCATTACTAACATTTACTATTATTTTACTTGCAGTAAGAGAATCTTTATTACAAGCAAATTCTCTTGCAATTCTGTAAATACCTGTTTCTATTATCAACAACGACATATCTTGGTCAATTACGATTTTACAATCATTCCAGTTGAATGGTATTTTTAAATCAATACCGTATAATTCGGTTGACATGATTTCCTCGGCTAAAGTGACATCAACAGCCTCTGCTTTCATTTCTCTTGGTTTGTCAACACGTTTAATAAAGTAGCGTAATTCATTTATACCAAGTTCAACATTACGTGTAAGCTTTACATAAACCATCTTAGAATGGTAAAGTAAGTATTTACCATTTAAAATGATAGATAATCTGTCAACTCCTGTCTTTTCTAATAAAGAAAGAATCTTTTCATTAAAAATGTGCCTGCAAGCTGCAATCGAATCTGTGTACTGCATATCTTCACCTCATTTTATTTAATTATAAGCCATATAAATTATTAACTAATGTGTAACTATTTTCATCACTACCTTCGAGTATTGTCGGGGCTAAAGGGTCATCATTAATCGATTTAAAAGATAGCTTGGATTTGTATGCATTAACACGTATTTCATATAAGTATAATGTCATCAATAAATCTTTCTTCTCGATTAAATATTTCTGTCCATAAGCTAAGGAGAGTAATTCTGTAGGAATCACTGATTGCTTGTACAAATTCAGAAAAAGATAAATAATAGTTAATTCATCTTTTGAATAAAAACTATTTTCCATGTAAGTACAAACTGCATCTATAGAACCTTTGTCATTAATACAACTTACGACTGCATTGTAAAGATTTGTGATTTCTGATTGTTTAAAAAACTTTTTGCTTGATTTGAAATAAACTCCGTAAGTGCTTTTGTAACTTGAGGAACCTCCTGCCCATTCTGGTGTTTTGTTTTCCTTTGCTAAAGCTTCGTGCTGCGTTGCTATAAAAAACTTCAATGCTGCAATAGCATTAGTCCATTTAACATGCATTGAAGTCGCCTTATTAACAAAAGAATTAATAATATTTATTTTAGTGTAAAGTTGCATCATTTTTGCATAATAAATATCATAAGTTTGTGAATTGATTGTTTTCGTTCCTACAAATGTAACTCCAAGAAATCTATTTTCTATCTTATTTAAATTATCTGGGCTAAAGAAATCCATCTTATTAATCTCTTCGCCATCGCTAACACCACTATTTTTATCCCCCTTTGGAACTCCGAAGTAAAATGGATGGAATTTAATTTCCTCTCCTTCTAGTGTTACTAGCATTCGATTGTAGATTTTACTTTCTGTTGTAAATCTACAGTACGCAGACATAGTGCTATTACTTAGTTTAATGTCGAGAAACTTAGCTAAACCCGGACCAATAAGATTATCCTGATCTCCGTTAATGTCAATTTGTTTTTCATCTATAATGACATAATTGTTGTTAGCACCTTCCTTTGCTAAAGCGTAGAATGAACCAGTGTCCTGCTTAATCTCTGTCAGCTTGTTTATCTCCGATTCAATACCGTTAAAAGCAGGTACAATTTTAACGGTTGTGCACTTTAGTAATCCATCAACAATTTTAAAATCTTTTATTAAATCATCCATTTTTTCGATTTCTATTAAATGTTCCGAATCTACCAAATAAATAGCACAATGTTTAAAAAGTTTATCGGCTAACGCCAATTCAAAAGCAACGACATCTTTAGTCCTGTAAATGTTATTTAAATAACAATAGTTAAAATCACTTAGATTCATAAAATACCTCCATTTTGTAAAATTATAACTTATTAGCTTTGTTTAAGAGGTACTCTAACAACAGCATAAAAATCTCTAGCATTATATTAATGCTCTAGTAGGAGCGAAAATACCTCTATATTTTAATAAAAACTATTGTTAGCTTTGACACTAACAATAGTTACAATGTACACTATTCTGCTTTAATACTTAACGTATCCTCCAGAACGTGTAGATTTTCGATAAACAACCTGATTAGCTGTTTCTGAATTTTTAAGCATGTAATACTTAACTAAATTGGATAACTTAAGATTATTGCACTCACCAGTTTTATGTGTGTAATTTAATCTACCTCCGGCCGGATTAATAAAATTAAGATTTCCATTATTCTGGAAACCGACTAGTAGAATACAGTGGTTGTTGTCAGTAAATTGAATACCATCTCTTTTTGTACTATTCACATAGACTGCTACGCATTTTCCCTGGGCTAAAGCTGCTGTAATGTCATTGATTGCATCTTGATCTTTTGACCATGTAGCAACATAATCGCAGCTTAATCCCATGTTACGCATGATTGCACTAATACCAAAACAAGTTATCGGCATACCATTATTGAAGGCATCGTAGTCACTGTACTTACCACTTTTCACACCATACTTCTTAATAGCAGCTTTAGTAGAGTAATCTTTATTTACACTCGCACTATGAATTTGATCAGCTGTGTAGTTGTATCCTGCGGAGGAAAGCATCGTGGCTAAAACACTGGCACTGCAACCATGTGAATGGCACCAACTAGAAGTACCTTTTGATTGTGCATACATAGTGTATTTACGCCCTGCAACAGAATAAATACCATTTGAATGTTTACCATCGATTTCCCTGTATTTACCTTTTTTAACGGTCTTCTCCGCTTTGGATACATTTTTTAAAGTCACATTACTAGTTAAAGATGAATTTAACTTGGAAGAACTTGCTTCTGTAACATTTCCCTTTACTGTTGGTTTTGGGTACTTAGTGGCAATGTAAATAAAAGCATCGTAAAAACTTTTTGCATACTTTTTCTTATTCTTTTTTAATGCTTTGGCTTCTGTAGGATTACTGAGGAATCCTATCTCGGCTAAAGCAGCAGCAGCTTTGTTGTTGTTTAAAACTGCTAAGTGTGCTCTATCTGTCAGACCTCTATCTGTAAAACCTGTAGCACGTTGCATGTACTTTTGTATAATTTTTGCATACTCAGTATTGCCCATTCCCAGACTAGTCTTTCCTTTTCCAGATTTATTAACTTCGGTTTCTGTACCATGTGCGGATGGACTTTCCCAAAAATTAAGATGTATACTAAGAAAGCAATCAGAGTTAAACTTATTTGAGATTTGAGGTCTTTTTGAATTTGCAACACCTGCTGGTGAATTACGTGTTAAATGTACTTCAAAGCGTGAATCGTTCTTCATCATGTTGTACAGTAATTTCCCTATCTCTAAAGTGTACTCCTCTTCCTTTATTCCATTGCCTGCTGAACCAGTGCTCACTTTACTATGTCCTGGATCAATAGTGATAATGTATTTTCCGCCATTAGAATTAACACTATCGTTGTTAACAGTTTCTTTAATACTCTCTGAAGTTCCACCGGCATTAACAACTGTTGCATTTTCAAGTTTAGGACCTGTTTTATCATAGCTTTGATAAGAGTCTTTCTTCTCTTTTTCTTTTTCTTTTACATCATAATCTCCGATAATAAAACCTAAAGAATTGGAACCTGATTCTTCCTTTGCTAAAGCTGTTACAACCAACTGTCCTTGAGTTACTGTGCTAAAGCAGAGAACTTGGCTAAAGCAGAGAAGAAGGCAAAGCACTTTACAAAATAAACGTTTCATTTCAATGCCTCCTAATCTGTAAATCTTAAGATCGAACCAATCTTATGGCTTTCACCGTATGTAAATCTGAAAGGACCACAACCGTATGGAAAATGTGGGCTTGTTTCTTTACGAGCAGCACCTCCAGATTCGTAGTTAAGAATTCTTCCTTTTTTATCTAATCCTGCGTAAACAAAAGTGTGCTGACTTCCATTACTTAAATTAAGACCAACAATATCACCATACTTTAAAAGTCCTTTTTTGCTTGCTTCTTTGACAGACATGCCGTTTGCTTTGTTAACTCGTTTTGTTACTCTAGCAAGTTTTGATGTAACGTTTCTAAAACCACTTCTGTGTTTAAAATACAGATTACAACTATCTATCAGCCCCATGTCCTCCAGAGCGTAATTAATACACGTTACACAGTTTGCACCAGTAGTTTTATGTTTTTTAACACTCTTTAAGAAAGAATTGTAAGTACGTGGTACATACCCATTTGATCGAACAATGTATTTTCCATACTGTTTAAAAGTAGGACTATAACTATTTAATAGTTCAATCATCTGATGTACATACTCAGAACTTGTCTTGTTGGTAACCTCATCGGTTGAAGGATCAACTACTGTTGAATCTTGTACAGTTTTAGTTCCAGTTGGATTGCTAAAGAAGCTACCGCCATTAACAGACTTGGCTAAAGCACCGTTCCACTCACTGTGAAAACTTTTAGTTCCAGGATTAACATGCTTCTTGCTTGCATTTCCACCTTCATCAACTGGATACCATGTAGCTCTATCAACAAAGAAATCTAAGACATCTTTTCCACTAGAAGTTCCCCACTTGTTAGAACTATTTTTAATATCACCAATTATGCACGGAATTACAGTTCCATTCTCCTTATAGAAATCTACGTAATCTCCAACATCACCGAACACTTTTGTACAAATTACAACGTAACGACCTCTAATTTTTGCAAAGCCTTCATTGTCAAAGTGCAAACCTGTTTTCTTTACTAATTTAAAGGCATCTTTATTAGAAGAATTAACGGACTGCCAAGAGGTGTAGCTGTGTTTCTTACCTAAACCTTTTGGTATTTTTGTTTCTGAACCACCAACAATTTCACTGTAGTTACCTAAGCTATTAGAACCAGTACTGTTATTTGCTGTTAGATTCCCGGAAAGATCAGATAAGTTACCAGTTGCATCGCTCTGTTGTCCAGACTTATCGTAACTAGTTAACTTTGTTTTACTTGTGTGTTCGACTTGTTTAGTATCAAAACTTTGTTGCATGAATCCTAAGTCATTACTGCCTGCTTCTTTACTATTTTGATTGTCTGCGTACACAATGTGAATTGTACACAGTGCTAAACCTATTAAAATAATAACCAATGCAATCAAAGTCATTTTAGATTGTTTCATTTCTCACCGCCTTCCGAAGAAAGGTTAGTACTTGGCTAAAGCGCTAAGACCTCTCTAATTAATAGCATTTCTTATGTTATCTGTAATTGCTTATTAATTCGCCATTGATAGTTAGTTCGCAATGTCTTGACTAAAGCTGAATCACTTCTCTCTAATCAATAACATTTCTTATGGTATCAACTGTCCGATATTTATAATTACTACTTATTTTAATACCACCTTTTGGGTATGCAGCCTCATTGCTAGCGTGTACAATTTTTCCATCACCGATATACAAAGCAACGTGACCGTCGTAGCAAATAATATCTCCAGGCTGTGGTTTTCCCACTGCTTTACCATTATGATGTTGGTCATCCGAACTTCTATCTAGTTTAATACCAAAATGTTCCATTACTCTCATGGTAAACCCAGAGCAATCAATGCCCTTGGTTAAACTGGTACCTCCATAATGGTATTTATTTCCAACCCACTGCAAAGCGTAACTTACAATTGCTTTTCTTTTTGCAGTTGTGTTGGCCAATTCTTTATTACCTTTGATAGCTTTTTTAACAGCTGCTTGTCCGTTCTTATTTTTAGTTATAACTTCAGTTTCTTCTCCAGTTCCATTGTTTTTATCTATTCCGGATGTGACTCCTTCAACTGTATTTTGTTTGGCTAAAATGGAAGCTCCACTTCCACTTGCAATTTGTGCATTAGCTCCAATTACTCCTGTTGTGTTGTAATTTATGTAATTAACAGTTGGAATTGACTCTTTTTCTTTTACATCGTAATTTCCTAGTATTACACCACCAACGGAACTTTGAGAAGAACCTCCAAAACTTGTGCAGCCTTGGCTAAAGCTAATAGCAAAAAGGCAGCCCATTAACAAGACTGCCTTCTTTTTAAATCTAATCATTAAATAAACTCCTAATTGATCTGACTGCTCTATACTTGTAAGAACTACTAACCTTTATTCCACCTCTAGGATATGCATGATGATTGCTAGCATGTATAATTTTACCATCTCCTATATAAATGGCTACATGTCCGCTATAACAAATTAAATCACCTGTATTTGGTTTATCAACACTTTTACCAGAACTACGTTGTGAGTACGAATTTCTAGGTAATTTTTTACCAAAATGTCTCATTACATAGCGAGTGAACGCAGAGCAATCAATACCATCAGTTATACTTTCACCACCATACACGTACTTATTTCCTATGTATTGCATAGCGTAAAGTATCACTTCTTGACGCTGTTTAGAAGCTTGTCTAAACTCTGTATTTCTTCTGAGTGCCTGCGTCATTACAGTCTTGGCTAAAGTGGAATAGCTGTATCTGTAATTAGAGTATTCATCAGTGCTTGGAGATTCAT
>ULYY01004730.1_pt1 | contig 12614 bp, 12 predicted proteins | sample 1962601 | NCBI WGS metagenome assembly ULYY01 (sample SAMEA4835875, study PRJEB28245) | human gut metagenome | biome: gut microbiome; material: fecal sample | place: Denmark | collected 2008 | reverse complement strand
AACTAATTCACAAAATTTGCAACGTGGTTTACCGAATGCTTACCCTGTATAAATTACTACTATTTAAAATAAAACGCTGTCTTCGCTTAAGAACTATAATTTCCATATACTATTTTTTATATATTAAACTATAAAGAAAACGAAGGACAATCCAGTCATGTAACTTTACCAGCCAAAATTGACCATGAGCCGCACAAGACTCTATAAAACGAATTCTTAACGAAACATCCTTACGTTTCCATATATATCTGTTTGCCTCAGGACACCATTCTCTCCAAAGTGGATACAATTTACTGTCATGCCCTGTCAAAAACGGCCATTTCATCAAAAGCATAAACGAATATCCTTCTTCACGCCATGTTCCATTATAACGTTGCTCCAAAAACGAAAGTACACGATCTGAATTATATTTTAATTCAATCAGATGCTTCGGTTTAGGCACATTCGTCATTGACGCGCTATTGGAAACGTAATGATATAAAGCCTTTCCCACATATGCTACTTTATGTGCATAAGAAAAAAGAAACATCATCGTCATATCCTCACCCATGGCATATCCAGCTGGAAATGTAATGTCATGCTCAGTATATAAACTACGCTTAACAAGTTTATTCCATACATTATATTTCATCCGTCCATGAAGCATCCCTTTCAAAGCAGCTTCTGGCGTTTTATAAGAAGGCTGTTTCAAATAGCGCTCATTACCCGGATACGATATATAATAATCACTCCAAACAATATCTGCTTTCTCACGACATGCCGCTTCATACAATGTAGAAAGTAAATCCTTTTCTACAAAGTCATCACTATCACAATGAAAAACATATTCTCCGGATGCAGCAGCCAATCCTGTGTTACGGGCAGCTGGTAAACCTTTATTCTCTCCATGCGTCAGTATTTTTACATGGTCACGCCGCGCAGGATAGTCGGCAAGAACCTTGTGTAATATATGTATGCTATCATCAGGTGAGGCATCATCAACAAATATAAACTCTACCTCATTCATGGTCTGCTCCATAAGCGACCGCACACAACGTTCTATAAACGTTTCGACCTTATAAACTGGTATAATTACAGAAACCTTATATTCCATTCTATCTTTATTTTATACAGCCAACCAGTCTTTACACAAAATTCTTTCAGAAGTAAATTCTGCACAACTGTTCGGATTAAACCATACTTTTGGCCCTACAACAATCTTTTGAGAATGCGTATTTAAAAATGCGCTCCACCAACTATAAGTACTATTTGATATAATATTATGCTTGCATGCACTCATCAACTGCATATCAAAATGACTTCCCCATCCACTAGAAGGATTTCCCCCTACCAATGTATATTCCATATCTTTAAAATTCTCTCTTACCCAATCCGGGTTATCTGTAAAGACATAAAGCTTTGGAGCTTCAACTTTATCCATTATCAAATCAATAGCTTTTTTATAGTAATCCATTGGACAAGTATTCTGGTACCAGATACGCTGCATATAGTCATTTCCCTTTCGTACATGTATAGCAACAGATTCGCACGCGCCCATCTCTTGTTCCAACATTTTATTTCTCTCATCAGTAAATGGTTGAAACTTAAAACTACGCCTTACATCTTCTTCGACCGATTCTACCATTGCAGCATTTTGAAATACTCCAATTATATATTGGCTTTTCTCACCCTTAACAGGTAAATCTGCGTCAAAAGCTGTAGGCATATTTACTACTCCCGAAAGAAACGGCAAATATTTCCGACGAATTTTTGAAAAAATATCTACTCCGCCCCCTAATTTAAACACATCTAAAAAAGAAGCCTGATCAATCTTTGCCGCTGGAAAAATGCTATTCCATTCTACCTTTTCATGAGCTAACTTTGCTGAATGATAAAAATCAACCAGTACATCATATCTATTTTGCTTCAAATAAAGATAATAGCTATACTGAAACATTCGGTTAGCTAACCCACAAGCCATATTTACAATTACTCTCATATTATCTTAATTAAATACCCAAGGAATAGTTTTCATTAAAACTTTAGAAACCCAATATCCAATTATAATGGAAAAAAGCACTTGAAACAATGCTCCCATAATCAATTCACATTTTCCAAGTTCTCCTCCCACTATGTAATAATAGAACTTATCTGCAACAAATAATAACGGCATTTGAATACAAAAAATAATCAAAGAATTCTTTCCAATTTTCATCAAAGCATTCCTACATTTAGTTTTCTCTAACCACATAGCACATTTTATTAGAACTAAACTACCTGCAATTCCAGCAAGCCCTGTTAACCACACAGATTTACCAAAATTACTTACAGAAAGATTTGTATATCCATTTATCATTAAACACAGAAAGTAAAGAATAGACAATCCATACACAGCCTTACCCGAAAGAAGATCTATACCGTATTTATGTCTAACAGCATACCCACTATAAATAAAAATTGCCATTAAAAATGAAGTATCTAGACTCCAAGGAAGCAATATAGGAAGATAACTAAAAAAAATCGTTATAATAAGGTATGTCAACAATAAAATTAGACGAGTACTTTTTCTCTTTATTTGTAATAGTAAATAAAACCACACAAAAGCAAGAAACATAGAAGTAAGGAACCATAATGGAGAGTTACCTATATTCATAAAGACACAGTTATCAACAGTATCCAATCTATATAGCGAATATCTTGAATATAATATTCCTTCAAATTGCACAAGCGTAATATCTCTTAATCCAGTTATCCACATCAAAACTAAAATAACAGCATTAAAAAAAATATAGGGAATCAACAGTCTTTTTGCCTTCCTTTTAAGATCCACCTTAGAAGTTACATACCCCGAAGCTACATAAAACAACGGTATAAAACAACTACCTGCTACATACATCAAATCGCTATACATAGAATGACTACAGATCACTAATATAATCCCTATCCCTTTAACAATATCAATATAATCAAACCTTTTTATATGTGCTATCATTTACCAATTTATACAATATGAGCTATAATTAATCTATAGATATATGTAATACTTTATAAGATCTCTCATTCAACAGATAATATCTAAATAATCCATCATCAAAATAGGAAGATACTTGAGTTGCTCTACGATTAACGTTCTTTTTATTAAGAACAAAACGCTTTACTTTCCCTAAGAAGGATGATGGTTTATAATATTCTTTAAATTCTGTAATAGGAGTCTCTTTTGAAGTTCTTACAACAAAATATTTATATTGTGCATTATGGTAACATCCATTAATATTCTTTCTTTTGAAATTCGTTATAATTTCATTCTTGCTTTCATTTAATACCGCAGTAACCAATCCACAATCCTTCCCATCCGACAGATAATTTGAAAAAGCTGGATACATCCATTTTTCACTAAAATCTAACTTTTGAGTAAATCTGCTTCCCCAGTAACTTCCATTCAACTTACGTATGTGTTCCCAATATTCAGGAAAAACGATAGTATTCTCTATTACAGGTTTCTTATATAAGGAATCAAGCATATTATACGCGAATATCCTATTATTATAAATAGGAATATAAAATAAAAAGAATAGAACAATTAACAATGCATTTATTTGTTTGCTATAACGCTCAATAAAGCTAACGAAGCATTCAAAACACAGTTTTATAAGTAGAATTAAAGAAAATAGCTCTATACAAGTAACTTGTCGTTCCCCTGAAAAAACTACCAATGATACTGCAACACAAAAAAGTATTGTAAGGAAATAGAATGCATTATCCAAAATAAATTCCATAAATCTAGATTTATTTCTCACAAGCAGCACAAGCAAAAGCAAAGTTAACATCACAAACAATTTTGCATTAAAAATAACTTGTAACAGATGTGAAAATAGTTTTAATAAACTTAATCCACCTTCAGTATTATTTACCTCTCCCAATCTCACAAAATTCCCTGGCGCAAAAGTAACTATTAATGTACCTATCCAAAAGCCAATTGCAATCCCCCATACAGTAATATTCAATTTCCTAAAATGAAAACAACAATAAAAAAATAAGGCTGCACTTATACCCAGAGAGAAGCTTTCTTGTAAACTGCCAACCAATAAAGAAATAAAGAAAATCACAATATTTCCCACAGCATTATATGTTTTATTATTTTGTGATACAGAATTAAACAATAATACAAAATAAATTATAGCACATGCACTCCACAAATAATTAATACACATTGCTATAGAACCTAAAAGTATCATTCCAGGGCATGGCATAAACAAAAACAAGATAAAAGCTATTACATATTTATCTATTTTTCTTTTACCCAACTCCTTTCTAACCAACCTCAGTACACCATATACAAGTAGTACAAATATTAAGGAATTCATGATTCTAAACCATTCAATTCCTAATTTCCCACAAAAATAAGACGTCAATGTATGAACTATAAATCGACCATTATGTGTCATATAATCATGAGATTGAGTAGCCAAAGCATCCTTTAAAGAGCTTATAATCTTTAATTCTCCTAGACTTTCATCATAAAAAAATTTATATGCATAGTCATCTGCGATAAAAGGACTAAACCTATTCAACAAATAAAAAGCAATAAATAAGATAATAAGAAATATCAAATCACAATATTTATTTGTTACCTCTCTCATACTCAATCTACTTTTTTACCATTATACTCTCGCGCAATATATATAGGGCGATGCTTTGATTCATTAAATATTCTCCCTAAATATTCTCCCACGATGCCTATTGACAGCAATTGGATACCTCCTAAAAATAATATAATTACAACCAAGGTTGGAAATCCTTGGATTGGATCACCCCAAATCAATGCTTTAACCAAATGAAAGAGCATTAATCCAAAAGAAAGGATTGCAATTATGAACCCTAATATTGAAGAAAAACGCAAAGGCGTCGTCGTGAAAGACGTTATCCCCTCTATTGCTAAATTAAAAAGACTCCAGTAATTCCAGGTTGATTTTCCAGCTACTCTATCTTTCTGTTCAAAATCTACTGAAGTTTTCTTAAAACCAATCCAACAAAACATTCCTTTTGTATATCTTTCAGATTCTCTTAAAGATTTGAGTGCTTCAATACAACATCTATCCAATAATCTAAAATCTCCAACATTTTGTAGAATTTCAATTCTCGTCGTTTTCTGTAATAACGAATAAAATAATAATGATGCTTTTTTTCTAATCCACGATTCCTTACCTCTAGTTATCCTTTGGGCATAAACATCTTCATATCCCTCTTCCCACTTTTCCAACATTTTTAAAATAACATGCGGTGGATGTTGTAAATCTGCATCCATAATTACCATGCAATCCCCTGTTACGTAGTCAAACCCTGCCAGCATAGCATTTTCTTTACCAAAGTTCCTTGATAAATCCACATAAGATATTCTGCTATCTTCATGCCGTAAATCCTTAATGATAGACAAAGTCTGATCACGAGAACCATCATTTACAAAAAGAACCTCCCAGTTATAAGACTTACATGAATCCATTACCTTTACCAACTCAGTATAAAGCAATGGCAATGAAGCTTCTTCATTGTAGCAAGGTATTAAGACAGATATCTTTTTCATATTTTCTCATTTTTAAAAACAAAACGAACTAAAAGAAAATTTATAGGTATTACTATTAAGTATACTAAAATCGGAGCATAATTTTCCTTCACCCCTAACCATATAAAAAGAGAAAGAAATAAAATATGCAAAATATAATTGACTAAATGACTAAAAGCAAAACCTACACCTTTTTTTATAGTCGCTTTCGATTTAAAAGTAAAAATACTTGTCAAATAAAAATTGAAGATAAAACTTACAGCATATCCGACAGTATAAGCAAGCCATACCAAAATGAACTGATTTAACAATAAATATATTCCATAATGTATACCTGTAGCTAATGTTCCAACTATGCCGAAACGTATAAATTCTTGATATTTACGTAGCATCGTTTCAATAGATTATAAGCTTTTCTTTGTCCTGATAAACTATTATCTTTAATAGCATTATTGATAAATATATTCAACCTATTCTCTTAATGTATGTACATATCAATATATATTTTTACCCATAATATGACATAATTATCAATATATCTTCAATTAAGATTTTATTTTTTATCCAACAAACGAAATAATATAAAAATCAATTGAGGAAATACTTTTATTAGTTTCATTACAAAAGCATTTAACAATGATTTTGGATAATAATCTACTCTAGATTTTTTGTATTTACGAACTTCCTCTTTAAAAACCACATACGATTGTATGGACATCAAATAGACATAAAATAAATGACTATAATATTTCATTAATAAAGAAAATGTAATAGGAAATTCATAATTTAACTTATCAGACAAAGATATTAAACTATCTTTAATAACAGTTGTATGAACTATAAATTCATCTGTAGTCAAAGTATATTTCAATAATTTAGATTCTTCATCATTATAAAAATGATACAAAGGACTAGATACTATTCTAATATCATTAACATACAACAAATACTTCAATACAAAATCGGTATCTTCTCCTATTTTCAGTTCGGTATTAAATCGAATCTCATTTTTCTGTATTATCTCATTTTTATATATTTTCCCCCATGGAACTGTAAAATAAAGTTTATTCAACAAACAATCCAACTTATTTACATCATCGATTTTTATATATGTTTCTGGGGGTAGCAATGTAGTTTCACTATTTATAAACTGAATACCAGCTATAGACAAATCGCTTGATTCTAATTTAACAAAGGAGCTAAGAAAATTTACATCAATATAATCATCAGAATCCAAAAATGTAATCCATTCCCCTACAGCCTGATCAAGCCCCACATTACGAGCAGAACTTACGCCACCATTTTTTTTATGAAAAACCTTTACATTATCATACTTTGTAGCATAATCATTACAGATTTTGCCAGAGCTATCAACACTTCCATCATCAATTAATAATAGTTCCCAATTAAGATAACTCTGTCTCAATACACTGTCAATGCATCTATTCAAAGATTGTTCTGCATTATAAATAGGAACTATCACAGAAATCAACGGACTCATGTTAATGAGTTTTTGCTGAGTAGACCTTGTATACATAAAGCCAAATCAATATTTTTCCCGACAATCTTTCTTGCAAAAATTTTATCACTATGCAATAAAAACTCCTTATCTTCTATAGTCCAGTTATAGGGCTTTCCCCTTTTCCAGTCTATTTCTCTTTGATTACTTACATATTCATCAGATATATTGTAACATCTTTCGTAAAAAGGAGAATTATAGACCAAAGTCTGAAGAAAAATTTCATCACCGCAGATTGTGAATTTAAATCTTTTCAATATACTTTTTTCTTTGCTCAGTATATATTTACAACATTCATTAGTAATGCTAACCCACTGTGTTCCTTTCCTAAAAAATATTGATGAGCTTCTAGTTAAGTACTTATTCAGTATATTTTCTAACCAAGTGCGACCATGTACTAGTAACTTATTCGAATTATGAAGATGCTTTGAAAACAAATGAAACTTCATCATTTTATTATAGCAATCAGTTCTATTCTCCTCTCCTTGAGCGAAACCAACAAACTCTTTACCATAATTTCTTTGAAAAAACTCATGAATATAATCTTGAGATTTTATAGGTAAATCTACACCAGAGAGCAGATGATAATATAAATAAGGACCATTTTCATACGCCATCTGGAATAACTTGAATTCAAGCTTTATTAATGATATATCTCCCCATCGAATATCCATCCTCTTCTTCATAAAAAATAACTTAGCTCTTTTAGGAATATATACATCTAAAAGATTTAACTTCCATTTTTTATCTAAATGAAGGTAGATATCATTTCTTGAGTCGTCTAACATACTCAAGAGTATATTCAATATTTTTAACTCATTATGAGCAATTATAAGAAAGGCATGTTTCATAAAAGTACTTTTCTTAGGATCAACGTTTAAGGAATGAATACCACAATAGAAATATCCTTATATTATAATAACAAATTACATTTTATGAATAAAATAATCATTTACATACATCTAAACTCTTTTTTAACCACTCCAAACTTCTTCCACGCTCAAGATTCAAGTCACTAAGGGCATTTGTATAATCAATATGCAAAGGAGCTGATAAATAGTCATCAGACAATGAAAAACTTCGACCTTGCAAATGTGTTATTCGTAACAAAGTGGAAATACGGTTATCATTCATTCCATCAAGAACAAAAAAACATTTTCTGAAAAGAATCGAAAATACAACCGCATGAAAAGAGTCACAGCAAATGATAGAAGCATTCTTACACAAATTAAGAAATTCCTTAGGTCCAACAGCCGCATATATTTTAAATTTTCTCCCCCATCTCAACATTTCATATTTGTTTCTTAATCCTTGTGAGATAACGACTTTCTTATTGTATTTCTTTCCTAAAGTATAGGCCATTTCATAAACTTTTTCATTGCTCCATGGAGTATAAATAAATACATACTCTCCTTTTATCAAGGGGCTATTACTAATCAATTTATCATATTCAGTGGAATCAAGCAATAATGTCGGATCTAGAACAGTTGCAACTGGTTTATTAATAAGGCTTTCTATATATTGTGAACCAGTCACTTCTCTCACACTTATTGCACTATATTTTTCCAACAGTTCTAAAATCTTATCCATATCCCCATACCTATTAATACTTAGATGTGGCCCCATACTAGGAGCGTAAGCAATACGTTTACCCAACTTAACAAAAGGTAAAAAATAAGCATAACTAAAATCATATGCTTGCACATTCCAGATTTGATCGCTTCCCGATATATAATAATCGAAACTGAAATCTGCATTTTTCAAATCTTCCAACGTTGTATATTCCTTAGAAGATAATATCAATTCTTTTTTTAAGAAATTTTCAAAAAGCCACTTTTTCCTCAATATATCTAAAGCATATGTACATTGTATTATAAAACGTACACATCTGCCATAAAGTGTTCCAACCATAAATATCGGCTTATACATCTCTTTTTGCGTAATAGGTCTGAAATTAATTATTTGGCAATCATATCCCAAAGCAAGAATAACTTTTTGCAATGCATAAGCTTGAAGCATAGAGCCATAATTATGAGCTGCATGAAACGTAATGATACCGACCTTTTTCATATAATTAATGTATATGATGAATTAATCTCTTTATTCTTGATACAACCCCTGTAATTACAAAACTTCGTTCTTTTGTAGTTAAACCTATAGTATAAATCAACACTGTTACAATGATAAAAGAAACGATAGCGGAAAGAAAAAGTCTATTCCATCCTTCAGACAAGCTATAATGAATAAACAACGGAAGTATAATCGACAGAGCAGTCACAACGACAACCGGCAACATCACTTTCAGTCCATATAAACGTAATGACAAGCCTATTTGTTTGTTACAAAAAACAACTCTAAGCACATCTCCAAACATAATAAACAAAGCAGAAACTATCAAAGGAGTTTCTATGCCCCTCCCACCTTTCAGGAACAAGTAAGCCACCGGAATAATTAGCAACAATGATGATCCTACAACGATTTGATACCACTTTATATTACCTGTTGCCATAAGCGAAGTAATCATTGGATTTCCAAGAGCACTCAATAAAGATTCAATGAGAATAATGCGAGTAAACAATGGCGCCATTGGAGGAACTTCAACCAGCCACAATTTTAAGATAAAATCAGCTTCCATCATAACTGGTAACGTAATAATAAACAACAGAAAATAAGATATCTTAGAACTTTCGCATAATAATCGACATGTAGTTTCAGAATCATTAGCTGCGTATCTCTTTGTAATTTGCGGATTCACAGCACTTTGGAATCCAGCGGTAAGTCCTTGTACTGCACCAGAAATCTGACAAGAAACACCTCTCGCCGCATTGGCTACAGGACCACCAAACATATTCATCAGAATGTTTACTCCCTGATCTTTCAACAACCAAGCAACGGTTCCAAACATATTCCAACCTGTGAATTTTAGCATCGAATAAAAAATAGAATGACTCCATTTAAGATGTAATTTACACTCAGGAAATTGCCTAATACAATATGTACGGTAAATCATTGCTATCAGAAATTGAAAAAAGAACATGATAAACCCCCAAAAAATAAGGCGATCATAAGGATATACCATTAACAATAACACAAGTAAAAGTTTACCGAATGATTCTCCAAGACCTACATAAGCATAAATATGCATATGTTCGTGCGAAACAATCGATGCATGATAAGGTGTCTGCAGAATGCCAAGTATTGTAGAAAGTACGGAAGCCTGATAAACCCAATTTGCCGCAGACATACGTTCCACTGGTATATTCAGATAGGTATTGACAAACCATAAACCTACCGTCTCCGCTACAATTAGGATTAAGACTGCGAGACCAAAGTGTATCAACATTGTCATGTTAAAAATACGATTGTAATCTCCTCTGTCTTTTTTACCTAATTCAACAGTCAAGAAACGCTGAGTAGCCACCGACATTGAACCATTCAAAAATGTAAGCATGGTAATTACCCCCCCTACCACATTATAGATCCCAAAATCTGATATACCTAAGGCTTCAAGAATCTTGCGGGATGTATATAGCGAAATCAGCATTGATACGAATGTCCTGATATACAGAAATATCGTATTCTTGACAATTATTTTGTTTGTTTCTACAGACATTTTTACAAACTACGTTGTTTAAATTTCCAAATTGCTTTGTGGTCAGCAATAACAATCTTCATTGCTACATCAAATGAAAACAGTGAATATAGAAAGTGAAATAGACGAGCTCTACGGCCTTGAATAACCGGATGCCTTAACTGTGTATTTCCATTTACAGCCTCCTCTACACTACGCTCATAAATATATAGATTGTTCTCTACTTTCTGAATTAGATTTAGACCCTTATCAGTCATTGGCAAAAGCAAACTTACACCATCTTTAACTTCTTCGGGAAGACATTCTGCATGTTTTAGTCCCCAAAAATCACCAATAGTAATATCAGACACTCGTGTAGAACATGCGAAAGGACATTGGTAACAACTAGATTGGTATATCATCCCACCCAAAAATCCTTTCATATACAAATCTTTATACGGCTCTTCCCATACATTTGCAGTGTAACCAAAATCAACAGCTTTAAGGGAAAAGATAAAATTGTTACCATCACGAAAAGAAATATATTGAATTTTTCTTCCTTTTGACACATGTTTTATATGGTCATGTAACATTTTTTTTGATGGAACACCATGGCAAATTAAATCAACCAGATACAGGTGTTCATTATGGTGACCGATATAATTTTTCAAACCGGCTACCTGACAAGGCGTTCCAATAAATAAAACTGTTTTTCCAATTTTCAGGTCATTCTTTACCTTCTTAAACAAACCACGCACATCACTTTGCACATATTTTGATCCCTGAAGTTTGAACAACTCTGAACGATTCTCAACTCGAATATGGCGTACATCTATTCCATCAGAAGTACAGCCGTACACAACTCCACCTTTTTCTATAATATATGACGAAAATATGTAAGCTGCTCCACCGGAAGAACTTAACAAATGTTCCTGACGATTCTTATTCCAAGCTGCATATGCTTTCAAAGGCTTGCGTAAAGATAAATTAGCAACCTCTAACGGACACACTTTCTCACACATGCCACATTCTACACAAACAGATGAATCTACTTGTGGATAAATAAACCCCTGAGCATCTTCTACCATCTGAATACAATGTTTCGGACAGATTTCCGCACAAGCATTGCATCCACAACATGCCGCTTTATCCTTATTAGAAACAGACATAAAAATTAAAAGCAATGTACGTTTTTAACCTTTTTACTTTAACAACTGGATAAATTCAGGCTGAACTTCCACCGCCGCCGTCAAAAGGTTGGGAAGTTCCACAAACAAACGTTTTATGCGTGAGCCTTGCATTTTTTGCAAGCATCCTTCATAACCATCCAAAAGGCCTCCCACGATACGTACCTTTTTTCCTAGCATATCCGGATTTATTTCTTCAGGAGTATAAAAACAAGGATTATTCATCGCGTCAACAGCTCTAATGAAACGCTCCATATCTGCATTTCTTACAGTCATAGGCTGGTGATTGCCACCTTTTACAAAACGGTACTGCAACGTAGCAATTCGTTCTACAAGAGGATCAAGTACTTTACGGGAATCATAAACGAATAACAAATCGGGCATAAAAGGAACCTGCTGACGAACACGTTTGCCCTGACAAATCCTCAGTTTCCACACCATAGGGGTAAAATACCTGATATTTAACTCGCTGAGTAATTTGTAAGCGGGTTGTTTGGCATTTCCTCTTTTCAAATCGCGCATCACGAACCATTGAGGCGATCCAGTTGTTTTTGTTACAGATTGTATCGTCCCCTGCACATCTGAGTGATTATTATGCAAGCTATCCATAGTTCGATACAGGATGTACTATCTAATCCTGCCGGCTAATATAAAACGCTAAAAAGCAAGCAGTTATAGATAAGAAAATCTAAAGTTCAGTTACCTCCCCTTCACTTTTTACCAATATTATAATTCAAAATTAGTACTATTGGTTCTCCCCAAACAAAAGCTATCTCCTAAGATGAGATAATCTTTCTG